>Ga0070705_100000240_pt1 | contig 32553 bp, 37 predicted proteins | sample KBSK5253metaG_FD_65455 | JGI IMG/M metagenome (GOLD analysis project Ga0070705, IMG submission 65455) | Corn, switchgrass and miscanthus rhizosphere microbial communities from Kellogg Biological Station, Michigan, USA - KBS K5-25-3 metaG | ecosystem: Host-associated > Plants > Roots >... | reverse complement strand
CCTCGAACTGATCGCGGCCGAGCCGGTGACGGCGGCCGAGGGCGAGGCCATCGACGTGGCCCAGGCGCGCGAGGACGTGCGCGTGGCGGCCCTGGTCGCCTCGGTCTCCGCTCCCGCCCTCCCCGAGATCGCGCAGTTCGCGATGCCGGTGCTGACCGGGCCGACCCCGATCACCTGGGACTTCAAGACCGGCCGGGTGTTCGGCCACATCGCCACCTGGCGCACCTGCCACGTCGGCTACCCGGACACCTGCATCACCCCTCCGCAGGCCGAGGGTGGCTACTCCTGGTTCAACCGGTTCGCGGTCGAGACCGCCGACGGAGGAGTGATCGGCGCCGGGCGCATCACGCTCGGCGGGCGGCACGCCGCTCTCAGCCTGTCCGCCAGCTCGGCGATGGCCGCCTACGACCTCAAGACCGTGGCCGCCGACGTGGTGGCGTACGAGGACGAGCACGGCATCGTGGTGGCCGGGGTGATCCGGCCCGGCCTGACCGCCTCGGACATCGGGGTGCTGAACCGGCGCAAGGTCTCCGGCGACTGGCGCGAGGTCGGCGGCTCGCTCGCCCTCGTGGAGGTGCTCGCCCTCTCCCCCGGCCCGCGCTCGCAGTCCGAGCCCGGCTTCCCGGTGGCCGAGGTCTACAGCTCCCGGGGCCGTCAGGTGGCGCTCACGGCCTCGTTCGGGCCCGAGGATGTGCCGGGCCAGGGTCCGCGTTTCGCGGGCGGCCTGCTGGACGTGGACGCCCTCGCGGCGGCACTGGAGCGCCGCCAGGCGCAGCGCGCGGCCAACCAGATGGCGGCCCAGGCCGCCGAGGAGGCGCGCGCCGGGCTGGCTGATGTCATCAAGATCGACAGTGATCGGGAGCGCGCCGCACTCGCGGCGGTGCTCGGGGAGGAGTGATCGTGGCCTGCGGCTGCAAGAACAAGAACCGGGCCGGTGCACTCAACGCCCGGTACACGGTGACGCTGCCCGGCGGCAAGCTGAGTATCACCAAGGCGACCAAGGAGCAGGCCGACGCGTACGCGGCCAAGCACCCCGGATCGACCGTCAAGCCCGCTTGAGACGCAGAGAAGCCCCGGCCGGTCGGCCGGGGCTTCCTCGTTCACTCGGCCATCTCCTCGGTGTCGTCCACGTAGGTGACCAGCACACCGGCCGCAAGGCCAGCAGCGGTCAGCTCCCGGATGAACGCCAGCGGATCGTTGGTCACGCGGGTGGTCATCTGCCGGTCGGCCCCGTTCGTCGTGTCCCGCACGTCTACGAAGTACCGGCCCTCCACGCGCCCGTCGGTGGAGATGCTGACCCGAGCCTCAACGGTCTTGTTCATGGTCGCTGTGCCTCTCTGGAGTTTTCAACTGGCCGGTCCCGGCCACAGAGAGAACCTTACCGCCCTGACTGTGAAGTGTCAACCCGCGACGACCCCGTAGACGAGCCACTCGACGCCGTTGAGGAAGCCCGTCGCGATGTCGCTCGCCGCGCGCTCCAGGAAGCCCCGGAGCGCCTTGACCGGCCGGGGCCTGGCCGAGAACACCGTCCGGCCGCACAGGCCACCCAGGATCAGCGTCAGCGGGCCCAGCACGGCCACGGCGGCCACGAGGGCGAACAGGGCGAGGACAACCAGGGTGGGCACGCTCAGGCCGTTCATGACGACTCCTCCACGGGTGCGGAAGCTTCCGAGCTTTCCTCACGTTCCGGCGTGATCACAAGGGCGGCTGGACGCAGCTCCCGCTCCAGGCGCTGGTAGTTGTCCCGCCAGACGTACCGCTCCTCCAGCTTGCCGCCGGTCACCGGCGCCCACTCGAACGGGATCTGGTGCCAGGAGCTGAGCAGGTAATCCGGCACGGTGCTGGAGAACCCGACATTGCCGCCGAACTGCTCCAGCCCGATGTTGGCCAGGCGAAGCGCCGGGCACTGCCACCGTGTGTCCTTCTCGATCACCTCGATCACGCGCCCGGCGCTGCTCCCGTTGGTGATGTAGGCGCCGATCCCGAACTCCACGGCGATCACCCCGTCACGCCGGAAGCGGCCAGGATGGTGCCCTTGCCGAACCGGCCACCGCTGATCCGGACGGCGCCCTCGGTGAGATCAACAAAGACGTCGTAGTCCGATGAGGTGAGGTACCGGCCACAGTGCTTGTAGAGCACGTGGGCGATCTTGTCGACGTCCGTGGTCAGGTTGGCCGGGATGTGCACGGTGAGCGCGGCCTCGGGCGTGGCGCCGGTCCGGCCGATCCGCTCGAACTTGACGATCAGGTCGGCGCCCAGCAACGGGCTCTTGGCCTCGGCTGCCGGGGCCGCCTCCTGAGCGTCATCCTTCGCGGACCACACGGACTGGCACTTGACGACCTCGGTGTTCTTGTCCGCATGCTCCTTGGCCCAGTTCATCGCGGCCCGAGCGTCGCGGCCGAAGTTCTTACGCGGGCGGCTGTCGCTGCCCCGGTCGTAGTAGACGAAGTACTGCGGATCCTGCATGGCCCCTCCCCAGGGCTTGGGGGAGGCGGGCATCAGGCCCGCCTCCCGGCTGGTCACTTGCTGATACAAATCGGGCCAATTCCCGCCGCGCGGCTGGCCTCGTCGGTGAGCGTCCGGCCGCACCGGCCGCACTCGCCCAGCTCGTGCCCGTAGCGGATCATGGCCGCCTGGGCGTCCTGGGCGATCAGCGCGAGCACGGCGTGAATCCGGCTCACGTTGCGGATCGCGTGCCACTCGTCGCTGGCCTGGATGTCCAGGAAGACGAACCCGGGGCGACGGCCGTTCTTGACCCGGAAGAACCGCAGGACGCCGTCCTCCTGGACCGCGTAGCGACCGTCCTCCACCTGGGCGACCGGCGCCTGGGGAGCAGTCCGGGCCGCCGCCTTGAGCGCCTTGGACCGCTCGATCAGGGCGTCGATCCAGCGGGAGATCCCGGTCCGGGCGTCCCGGCCGTACGTCCACTCCCCGGCGGCGGTCATGCCGTCGGTCCAGATCCGGGCCGCCGAGCCCAGCGCCGCGTCCAGCTCGGTGATCTCGCTGATCAGGCGGTCCATCAGGGCGGCCTGGGCGGGCGAGCGGCGGTCGGTCTTGGGCGCCTCCATCGGCACCAGGTTCAGCAGGTCCTCGGCCTCGGCGGCCACGTCGTATGCCGCGCCGTTCGCGTCGTGGAAGGTGCGCAGGAAGCGCGCGGTGTGCGGGTGCTTCTTGTAGTTCCGCTCGCGGGTCGTGGTAGCCATCTCGCCTGGTCCTCTCGCTACGGGCCGCTCGCTGCGGCCTTACGAGAGATACATTACCGTCATGACTGCAAGGTGTCAACCATCCGTTTCAAGATCTTTCTTGACCGTCCTGGTTTCCTAGGATGCTCCGCATCCAAGGACAGTGCGGCCGAGATGGCCGCACTCGGTGCTACGATCCTGCTCAGAACGCGTGGTGCCTGAGTTTCGGACCGGCCACTGACACGTAAGAGACAACCCGAAGGACGAGACATGTTCACGTTCCCGTTCGAGGTCCCGGCCGATCTCAGCGCACTCAGCGCCGAAGAGTTCGCGACCTTTGCCGCGCTGGCGCGCGAGAACGCCCGTACCGCCCTGGCCGACGAGGCCGCCTCGCCGGACGCCCTGGTCGCCTACCGCGACCTGCTCCAGAACGTCCAGGCCGACGAGACCCGGCGCACCGAGCTGGCCACCGCTGCCGCCGATGCCCGCGCCCAGCTCGCCGGTGGCCTGCTGGACGACCCGGCCCCGGCCACCGAGCCCGAGCCGACCCCGGAGCCCGAGCCGACCCCGGCGCCCGCCCCGGCCAACCCGCCAGCTCCGGCCGGTGGCACGCTGGACGAGCCCGCCGACGCCGAGCCCGAGCGCTACGCGTCGATGGTCGCCAGCCAGTCCGGCGACGTGCTGACCAGCTTCGGCCAGGCCGGTGCCGTCCTGGACCAGCGGCTGGCCCGCTACGGCTCGGCCAAGTCCAAGGGCCAGCGCAAGGCGCTGAACAAGGCCGGTACGCACTTCGCCCTCGGCGACCGGACTCTGGTCCGCCACGGTGGCGTCTCGTTCCAGCGCGAGTTCCCGGCGGACTTGCGCATCACCAACCCCCAGAACGCGCTCTCGGTCATCGAGCACGCGGGCAACCAGCGCCGCCTCCCCGGCGGCTCGCTGATCGCCTCCATGGAGGCCAAGGTCAAGGCCGGTAAGGCGCTCACGGCGGCGGCCGGTTGGTGTGCCCCGTCCGAGACCATCTACGACCTCTGCATGCTGGAGACCATGGACGGCCTCCTGGACATCCCCGAGGTCCAGGCGCCGCGCGGTGGCTTCTTCATCCCGGAGGACGGCGGCCCCGACTTCTCGGTGATCTACAACGGCATCGGTGACGACGGTGACGTGATCCTCACCGAGTACGAGGTGGAGAACGGCGCCGAGAAGGTTTGCGTCGAGATCCCCTGCCCGGACTTCATCGAGGTCCGGCTGGACGTGGCCTACGTCTGCATCACCGGCTCGCTGCTCCAGCGCCGGGGCTACCCCGAGGCCGTCACCCGGTTCAGCCAGGGCACGATGGTGGCGATGGCCCACAAGGTCAACCAGTCGGTCATCGCCCGGCTGGTCGCGGGCTCCGGCTCGCCCATCACCATCCCGGACAACTCGGGTGGCGACGACGCGGTCTCGCAGCTCCTCTCGGCCATCGAGCTGGCCGTGGAGGACGTCAAGTACCGCAACCGGATGGGCCGGGGGGAGACCATGGAGGTCGTCCTCCCCGCCTGGGCGATCGCGCCGATGCGCGCCGCTCTCGCCCGCCGCCGGGGCGTCTCCGAGTGGAACGTCTCGGACGCTGAGATCCTGGCCGCGTTCACCACCCGGCACGCCGTCCCCCGGTTCGTCTACGACTGGCAGGACGCCTACTCCGGTCTGTCCAACAGCCCGGGTCGCGCGACCCCGATCACGGCCTTCCCGACGGACATCAGCTTCCTGGTCTACCCGGCCGGGACCTGGGTCAAGCCGGTTCAGGACGTGGTCAGCCTGGACACCGTCTACGACAACGCGATGCTGACCCAGAACCAGTACACGGCGCTGTTCGCCGAGGACGGCTTCAACGTCATGAAGATGTGCCGTGAGAGCCGCCTGTACACCGTCGGGTTCGATCCCAACGGCCTGTGCTGCGCCTGATCGTGATCTCCCCTTCCCAGCCTCACTTGTTCGGGGCTGGGGAGGGACACGACTGATGATCACGAGGAGGTGAGCAGCACATGGCAGGATCTCTGATCCCGGCCCAGATCGTCCCGGCACCCCAACCGGCCCGGCGCCGCTACGGCCTGTTCGATGCGGCCACCGGCCCGCTCGACCTCTCCCCGCACGGGGAGGGTGGTGGCGTCCGCTACGTGCCGGACGACTGCGGCGAGGGCGTCGCCTACGGCGTTGCCTGCTACGGCACCGGCGACGGCCAGACCCCGGCGCCCGCCAAGCCGCAGGACCCGGACAATGCCGAGGTGGACACCGGTGTGTTCCTGGCGCTGGCCACCCTGGAGTGCTCGGCGGTCGGCTACACGGCCGAGGAGATGCGGACCAAGGTCCGGCGCCGTCACGAGACGACCGAGATGGGCGTGGTTGAACGCGCCCTCTGGACCGGCCGTGACTTCCAGGGCAACCCGCTGGGCATCCTCAACCTGGAGGATGCGGCCGAGGACATCTCGGTCATCGGCGACCCGGGCTTGATCACGGATGTGATCGGCGCCCTGGAGCGGTACGCCTACACCGAGCAGGGGTACGGCTACCAGGCCATCATCCATGCGCCGGTGGAGGTGGCCGCGTTCGCGTTCGAGGCGGGCCACATCCTTCAGGACGGCCCCCGCAAGATCACCGCGCTGGGCTCGATCTGGTCGTTCGGGGCCTACCCGGGCGGCTCGATCGTCATCACCGGCCAGACCACCGTCTGGCGCGCGCCGGAGGTTCAGGTCTACGACGCGTTCGACCAGTCCAACAACCAGCGGCTGCTGGTAGCCGAGCGGGCCTACTCGGTCGCGTTCGACTGCTTCGCGGGCCGCGCCGAATTCGATCCCCTGGAGGTGACTTCACCGTGACCAACCTCGTTTGCGCCAAGCCGCTCCAGGGGTCCACGCTGCGCGTGACCCGTCTGGACGTCTGCGGCAACCCGGAGTTCGGGGAGTGCGCGTTCGCTGTCTCCGAAGGCTTCGTGACCGCCACCATCACGCCGAACAGCGAGGAGGGGGAGCGCTTCCTCCAGCGCACGGCCAACGGCTCGGCGATCGTCAACCAGCGTGGCCGCCCGATCCTCAACTGGTACGACGTGCAGATCGTGTTCCAGGAGATCGACCCGGAGCTGTTCACGCTGATCACCGGTCTTCAGCCGTACATGGACGACCAGGACCGGGTGATTGGTTTTCCGGTGACGGAGTCCGACTACGCGACGGCCAACTTCGCCCTGGAGCTGTGGATGGGCAACGCCGAGGAGGCCTGCCTCCCCGGTGAGCTGCCGTTCTTCGGCTACAACCTGCTCCCCTGGGTGACCGAGGGCGCGCTGGCCGAGGACATCGTGGTCCAGAACGACCTGATCACGTTCCAGGTCAACGGCCGGACCCGCAAGGGCACGCCATGGGGCGTCGGCCCGTACGACGTGGTCCTGGACCAGACGGGAACCGCGTCGCCGCTGTTCACCGACATCCCGACCGACACGCACCACCTGCCGATCTGGACGCAGCTCGCGCCGCCTGAGGCGTCCTGCGGCTGCCAGTCGCTCAGCTCCTGACCGACTCGGAAACGTCCCGATCTCCTGGCGGTAGGTTGCGGATCGGGACGGAGAGGCCCAGGGACCGTCACCTGGGCGAAATCGTGGAGGCCCGGCCCTGCGGCCGGGCCTCTCGGCCCACCAACTGACAGTTAAGTGTCAACGAGGGGAGCGGGGCCATGCCCCTGAACACGGCGGGTATCAACGCGGTCCTGGACCAGGGCAACGAAGTTGTCATGTGGGTGGGTGTCGGCGGCGGCCAGACCGCCGGGGACCAGACCAGCGCCCAGAGGCGCCAGGTCACGTTCTCGGTCGCGAGCGGCGTGCTGACCGACTCCGGCGTACCCCACTCGTACACTGGCACGCCGGGCGCGGCGGCCACCAACGCGCTGTTCTTCAGCGCCTCCACGGCAGGCACCTTCTACGGCTACGACGCGCTCAGCGGAGACGCGACCTTCAACGCGGCCGGGGAGTACGACATCACGAGCCTGACCGTCACCGGCTCCTCCACCTGAGCGGCGCGGCATGGCCCGGAGAAACCTCTGCCCCAACCCGGCGGCCAAGAACAACACCGCCGGGTGGACCGGCTCGGCCGCTCCGGCGCGCGTCACCGGGCTGACCGGCTTCCCGAGCAGCACCGGGACGAAGTCCGGCGGGGCGGGGTTCATGACCTCCCCGACCGGCGCGTGCGCGCCCGGGGACCAGATCGTCGTCTCGCTGTACCAGCAGTCGGCCACCGTGCTGGGCGCGAAGACGATCTACGCAGCGTTCACGCTCAGCGCCGGGCCCGACAACTTCGATCAGACGTTCAGCACCAACCTGGACACAACGGTGCACCGGGCCACGGCGACGGTGACCGCGCCCGCCCTAGCCACCGGCGTGTACCTGCTGCTGGACGGGGTTGCCGCCGACACGGTCATGACGGACGTCATGTTCGAGCCGGGAGCAGTCGACGGCGGCTACGCCGACGGTGACACTGCCGGGTGGGCCTGGGACGGGGCGGACGGCAACTCGACCTCCACCGAGCAACCGGCCACCTCCGAGGGCACGGTGGATCTGGGCCTCGATCTGGCGGTGGCCACAACCGGCTCAGCGGCCCACCAGGGCACGACAGACACCGGCCTGGCCCTCGCGGTGGCCGCCGCCGGTTCGGCCTCTCACAGCGGCGTGGTGGCGCTGACGCTGGACCTGGGCGTGGCTGCCGCCGGTTCTCGAGAATCGTCCGGCGTGGTCGCACTCGGCCTCGGCCTCACCGTCGCGAGCATCGGGGAGCGGCGATCGCTCGGCTCGACCGCGCTGGGCCTGCGCCTGGCGGTGGCCAGTCAGGGCCGCAACGGCCAGTCCGGGCGCCCGGTCTCGCACTTCCCCTGGGCGCCTCGCCCGGCCAGCGGCTTCCCCTGGGAGCCCCGGCCTGTAAAGTCGTTCCAGGAGGTGACGGAATGACGACGGTCCCGTGCTCGTGGGATGTGGTCACACCGGACTGTGCCGGGTGGGCCGACTATCCGCAGGACACCCAGGACAAGGCGCTCTGGCTGGCGTCCACATTCCTGTGGGCGGCCACCGGCCGCCGGTACGGCGCGTGCCCGGTCACCGTGCGCCCGGCCCAGGACCGGCTCGGCGCGCCCGTCGCCTATCAGGCGTTCCCGGTCTGGCCCGGATCCGAGCCCCAGATCAGCGGCCCGTTCCTGTTCGCCGGTCGCTGGTTCAACGCCGGGTGCTCCACGGCGTGCTGCGGCACCTCGGCCTGCGCCATCGTGCTGGCCGGTCCGGTGGCCGCTGTCGACGAGGTCCGGATGGACGGGGAGCTGGTGCCCGCCTCGGCGTACCGGGTGGACATCGCCTCCGGCGCTTACCTGCTGGTCCGGGTGGACGGCGCGTGCTGGCCGGTCTGCCAGAACTTCACGGCCGAGGCGACCGAGCCGGACACGTTCGAGGTGACGTACGAGCGGGGGACCGCCCTCCCCGAGGCGCTCGCCATCGCCACCGGCCTGCTGGCCTGCGAGTATGCCAAGTTCCTGACCCCCGGCCAGGACTGCGCGCTCCCGGCCAAGATGACCCGGTTGTCCCGCCAGGGCGTCGAGATCGAGGTGGCGCCGCCGGTCCCGGCGGACGGCCGGACCGGTATCAAGGCGGTGGACGACATAATCGCGGCGCTGAACCCGAGCGGGCGCAAGGCGCCGCCGATGATCATGTCGCCGGACCTCCAGCCGTGCGACCGGCGCACCTTGATCTACCCGGGGAGCTGACGTGGGGATCTCCGACCCGCTGGTGATGCCGCTGGCACGGCAACTGCTGGCCTGCTATGAGCAGGAGCTGCTCAAGCTGGACGTCCCTCCCCAGCACATCGGGCTACGGCCCGGTTCGGTCGTTGACTTCTTGATGTCAACCACCTCGGACGAGTGCTGCGAGGGCCTGGGCTGGGTCCGGCCTGCCGCGTTCTTCCCCAGCTCTCAGACGTTCCCGGTCCAGGACGCGGCGCCGAACAAGCAAGGCGCGCTCGGCTGGGCGATCACCCTGGAGATGGGGATCGTGATGTGCGCGCCGACGCCGGACGAGCACTCGATCCCCTCGGACGACGAGTGGGACGCGGTCACTCAGAAGGTCATGGACGCGAGCGCGGCGATGCGCCGGGCCATCTGCTGCTTCATCGAGCTGGACCGGCCCAACCGGCTCCAGAAGGTGCTGCCCGGTATCTGGCAGCCGGTCTCGGTGGAGGGTGGCTGTGTCGGCGGCCTGCTGCCGGTCACGCTGCGCGGTCCGGCATGTGATTGCGCGGACGCGGGCCCGACCTCATCCTGAGCAACAGCAAGCCCCGGGGAGATCGCACCTCCACCGGGGCCTGCGTTGTTCACGTGCTCATTCGACCTTACCGCCGTGCCTGTGATGATCACAATGGGTCAGCGGGAAAAGTCTGAGGAAAACCGCCTAGCAGCCCGGCGGCGGACAGTTCGCCGCGATCCGGAAGCTGGCGATCCGGTGGTACGCGGGCTGGCCGTCGCTCAGCAGCAACTGGCCGAGGTCCCCCCACAGGGTGGGGTGGTCGGCGGTCCAGCCCTGCTGGGGGCCCGTGCAGTTGTCGTAGGCGTACGCCGTGATGGTGACGTTGCTGCTGTACGCGCCGCTACCGTTGACCACCAGGCCGCCCGCGTTGTGGACCACGTTGGAACCGTCGGGCCACTTGGCCAGCGGGTCCCACAGGGAGACGCACCCGCCGCTGTGGATGGACAGGTTGTAGAAGGTCGACTTCCATCCCGGGCTCACCCCGCCGTCGCCGGGAGGCGCTCCGTACCAGACCCAGTGGTAGAGGCAGACGTAGTCCTCCGGGCAGGTGTGCCACACGGCGGCCTGCGCCGGGGCCGCAGAGAGGCCCGCGCCGAGCAGGACCGCCGCGAGCATCACCCCGACCCGCCTGAACATTCTCTTCACAAATCCTCCTCATGAGGTGGGAAATATCCCGTAGGGGTGGGCGGATTTGAACCACCGGCCTCCACCTGAGCTTCCGGGTTGCGCGTGCCCGGCCCGTACCGCACAGCGGTTCCTGATCAACGGCCCTATGTTGTGCGACTGGGTAGGTGGTGCTCTATCCGGTCTGAGCTACACCCCTTTGCACCCAGGATCCGGCAAGCGGTTGATTCCGAGATCCGTAGACCTCCGTGCCCTGAGAACCAAAACCTTACCGGCATCGCGTCAAAGTCGCAAGAAGTATCCTGAGGCCATGGTCAGGCACACGCTCCGCATCGACCGGCCCGCCCTCCAGGGGGTCGGCATGAACGGTGCCCGCAAGATCGTCAGCCGGGTGACCCGCCGGACGTTCAACCGCTCCCAGGTGCTGTGCCCGGTGGACACCGGCAACCTCCGGGCCTCGGGCGGCATGAAGCTCGGCGACCGGGGAGCCAGCGTGGTGGGCCAGGTCGAGTACACGGCGCGATATGCAGCCGCTGTGCACGAGGGGCGCCGCGCGCTCACCATCCGGGCCAAGGGCGGCGGCTACCTGAGGTTCGTGGTGGACGGCCGGGTGGTTTTCGCGCGCCAGGTACGCCAGCCTGCCCGGGCCGGGCGCCCGTTCCTGCGTACCGCGCTGTTCGAGGTGGCCGCTCAGGAGGGTCTCGCGGTCCAGCGCTGAGATGTCCGACTTCAAGGTGATACCGTGACATCATGACGACCGAACCGGCGGCCCCCGCCGAGGATCTGACCGAGATCCCGCACCTCCCCGTGATGTTCCGGGGCCGGGAGATCTGGACCAAAATGCCCCGGCCGGAGCAGCTCCTGGTCTGGGACCGCACCATCAAGCGACTGGAACAGGCACCGGTCGACGCGTCGTGGACCGGCTCCGAAATCATGGCCGCGCTCGACCGGCTCCGCCGGATCATCGACTCGATCCTGGTCAACAAAGCCGACGTGACCTGGCTGGACGACCAGTTCCTGGACGGGGAGCTGGAGTTCAAAGACCTGGCGCCCTTCATCACGATGACCGTGGACGCGTTCGCCGACGCGGCCCAGGAAGAGGCGCCCAACCGAGCAGCCAAGCGGGCGGCCAAGAGGGCCCCCGCCAAGAAGGCGACCCGAAAGAAGGCATGATGACCGACCCCGTACTGGGTACCGCCGAGCACGCGGCCAAGCTGACCGAGGGTAGGCACCCCGGCGTCCAGACCGCCATGGCCTGGCTGGCGTTCTCCCACCTCCCCGTCGCGCTCCAGGACTTCGCGCGGCCCTTCTACCAGACCGGCGCCGAGCTGATCGTCCGCGTACCGGCTGACTCCGCCGAGCTGACCACCACGCTCAACACGCTGGTGGAGGCCAAGGACTGGGCGGTCCGGGCGGGTATCCGCAACGACCACGGCAAGCCCGGCCCGGTGCCGCGCCCGGCCGAGGTCACCGACCCGCCGAGGTTCGGCCAGGCCCAGGTCCCGGCGCGAGCGGACCAGACGATCGGCGGTCGGCCGGTCCAGCCCGGCGGCACCCTCGGCAACTTTGGGCTGACGAAGACGCAGGCCCGGCCGCGTCCGATCCGGGACGAGCCCCAGGCATGACGGCGCCGAAGCTTCCCGAGGTCGTGGGCGGGATCCCGCTCACCGATCAGGGGTGCGTGAGCAACGGCTACCACAACACCTCGTGCCTGTGCCTGAACCGGCTGGGTCCGGCCGACAAGGTCTCGGACGGCCACCACACGTTCGAGGAGCTGTACGACCACCGGCGCGCCCTCACGGCGGCCCTGGCCAAGGCGGTCTCGCTGGACTCTTGGCGGAGCAAGGCGCACCACCCAGACGATGACCCGATGTTCGAGGGCGGCTACTTCATCGTCGGAATCAATCTGCCCACCGGCACGATCACCTACCACTACAAGCTCTCGCACTGGGACGACTTCGCGGGAGTGATCGAGCTGGAGCATGCACCCAAATGGGACGGGGCGGCGCCGGACGCCACGATCGAGCGGCTGCTGGGCTGGGCCCGCGCGTGAACTCCCGGGGGAGGAGGACCCAGCGGCGAGCGGCCGAGCGGCGCGCTCGCAACGCGGAGCGTGCCCGCCTCCTCCCCCTCCAGCGCTCGTTCCGGGTGAAGCGGAAGAAGTGCCGTGGACGTTGACCCGCTCGCGTCGATGCGCTGCTGGGCGATCGACATCACGCTGGGCGGCAGGACGTTCGAGATCCCGGCCGTGCCTGCTGTGGACTGGTGGCCGGTGCTCGCCAGCATGAAGCCGTCGGGGGTTCTTGATCTCTTAATGTCAACTGACACCGAGCTGGACGCCATGCTCCTGGACGGCCGGGTCACCGGCGCCGAGCTGACCGAGGCAGCGATCGAGGCGATCGAGGAAGCCACCGGCCGCTCCGTGCACGCCTCGTTCGTGCTGGCCATCGTGGGCAACGACCACTGGCAGGTGCTCGGCGGCCAGGTGGCGCAGGCCGGTTTCCGCTGGGACGTGCAGCCGATCGGCGCGGCGCTGGACCTGATCTACGCCCTGATCATGGAGGGCTTGCCGGACAAGGCTGCCCGGGACAAGTTCCTCGGCATCCTGGAGGACGAGTCGCTTACCCGGCCCAGCAAGAAGCGCACGCCCAGCGAGCGCGTGGTGGCCGAGTTCGAGGCTATGGCCGGTCCGCGTCCGAAACCGGCGCCGGTGCCTGGGCGATCCACCGCCGAGCCGTCCGGTAGTGCACTCCCCAGAAGTCGGCCACGGCCCCGGCAGCCCCGCCAGGACGTCCCGTCCGGCGCGCCCAGGCCACGACCCTAGCCACGCGCACGTAGTGCTCCGGCGGCCAGCTACGAGCGCCTGGAGGGCGCGGCCGGGCCAGCATGCGGAGCTGGGCTTCGCCCTCCCCGGCTAGCGCGCTGGCGGCCACGCTGGCTATCTGGCGCAAGGGGAGGGCGAGCAGGGTAGCGCCGTTGACCGGCTTGTCGGCCTCGCGGGACCAGATCACCAGCCCCTTGATCTCAGGCCGGTCGGTGCCCTGGCTGAGGTACACGTCGATCGTCCACGGGAAGGCCGGGTCGATGAGTTGGACCATCTCGCCGGTGTTGGTGAGCTGGGCGCGTGAGACATCCATCCGGCCACTCTAACCGAGATGCCCCCTTGCCTCAGGCAGACGTGACACCTGTCGGCCCTCTACGCTGGTGGCGTGCCCGATGTCGGATCCGCAAGCGTTGAGGTCGAGGGCGATGTCCGCGACTTCGCCCGCCAGACCGAACGCGATCTGAACCGCGCCCTGAACCGGATCGACCTCGATCCGGTCGAGGTGCCGGTGGACAAGGACGGCGCCCGCAAGGCGGGCGAGGACGCGGGCGAGAACCTCGGGGAGGGCGTCAAGCGAGGGGCGGACGGCAAGCTCCGGGACCTCAAGGGCCGGTTCGTCACCGAGGGCGCCAAGGCCGGGGACGCCGGTGGCGACGCGGGCGGGCGCGCGTTCGGCAAGGCCTTCCCCAAGGCGGTCAAGAAGGGCACGGACGGCAACTCGATCCGCCGGTTCCTAGCGGGCCTGTTCGGCCGCACGGGCACCGACTCCGCGACGCTGTTCGCCAACGCGCTGACCGGCGGGCTGTCGGTGCTGCCCAAGTTGATCGGCCCGGCGCTGATCACGGCCGGGCTGGGCATCGCGGCCGGGATCGCGGCGGCAGCAGGCCCGGCCATCGGCGCGCTGCTGGCGGGCGCCATCATCGCGGGCGGCGGCCTCGGCGTGCTCGGCCTCGGGGTGATGCTGCTCAAGGAGGAGCCCGGCCTCAAGAGCGCCGCCCAGAAGCTGGCCGATACAGCGAAGAAGAGCTTCCGCGACGCGGCCCAGCCGCTCCTCGATCCGCTGATCTCCTCGCTCAATCTGTTCCGCAAGACCGTGGGCGAGATCGCGCCGTTCGTGCACTCGGCGTTCGGCATCCTGGCGCCCGCTATCGAGCCGTTCGCCAAGGGCCTTACCCAGCTCGTGAAGAACGTGATGCCAGGGTTCCTCGATCTGATCGCGGCATCCAACCCGTTGCTGCGGGGGATCGCTTCGGAGTTTGGCGGGCTCGGCCAGTCGATCTCCAACTTCCTCGGCAACATCGCGGCCAGCGGGCCCGAGGCCACCATTTTCTTCAAGGACTTCCTGCGGTTCATCGGGTCGGTGATCCGGGGTCTCGGAGAATTGATCGGCAACCTGGCGCACGCTTACGTGGCGGTCAAGAGCTTCCTCGGCCCCCTCCCCGGAATCCTGCGCGAGGCCTGGACCGCATTCCGTGAGGGCGCCTCGGTCGGGGATGTCTTCAAGATTATCGAGAAGGCGTTCTCGCCCGGCTTCTTCGAAAAGGCGATCGCCACCTTCCGGTCCCTGGTGACCCAGGGATTCAATTACATCCTGGCCAATCTGCCCGGCCTGATCAGTGGGTTCCTCGCCTTCAAACAGCAGATCCTGAACGCGGTCATCCAGATCGCTCTGGGCATCGCGAACCAGTTGCCGACGATCATTCCGGCGCTGATCCAGGGCCTGATCACGGTGGCCACCACGCTGGTGAACGGCCTGGTGGCGACCGTTCCCCGGATCGTGGCGGCGGCCGGGGAGCTGATCAACGGGCTGGCCGACGGGATCGTGCGCGCCCTCCCGGCGCTGCTGCCCGCCATCGTGAACATCGTGACCACGCTGGTCACCGGCATTCTCGGGCTGATCCCCACGCTGATCTCCGCTGGGCTGCGCCTGGTGGAAGGCCTGGTCACCGGGATCCTGAACGCCCTTCCGGCGCTGTACACCGCGCTGATCGGCGCCATCCCGAAGATCATCAGCGCGCTGATCACCGCCGTTCCCCAGCTCCTGCTGCTGGGCACCAACCTGCTGGTGGCCCTGGTCCGGGGTATCGGCAACGCACTCCCCCAGCTCGTGACGGCCGTCCGGACCCAGGTGATCCCGACCCTGCTCAATACGCTACGCACCCAGGGACCGCAGCTCATTCAGCAGGGCGTTGAAGCGGTCAAGCAATTCATGCAGGGCTGGATCAACAACATCGGGACGATCGCGAATATCGTCACGACGCAAATCATCCCGGCCATCACCGAGCTGTTCAAGAACGCCCCGCAATTCATTCAGGCCGGTATCTCCGTTCTCCAGACCTTGCTTCAGGCGTGGTCGCAGAACATCGGGATCCTGACCACCTTCATCACCGGCACGCTCGTTCCCCAGATCACGGCCTTCCTGAAGAACAACCCTCAGGTGCTCGCGGCCGGAATCAACATGATAGTGACGATCGTGAATGCGTTCGCCAAGGCGCTCCCGATGATCATCAACTTTGTCTCGGGCACGCTGATCCCTGCATTCGTCGCGATCCTGAAAGCGAACGGCCCGGCCATCGCCAGCGCGGGCGCACAGATCATGCTGGCGCTGACCATGGCGCTGATCCGCTCGATCCCCTCGATCGTGACCGGCCTGATCGAGATCAACGCGGCGATCGTGAAGACGATCCTTAGCGTGGCCGGTGCGCTGATCGCGGCCGGGGTGAAGCTCATGGTCGGATTCGCCGCGTCGATCATCTCGGCCGGGGTGGGCCGGGCCCGCTCGGCGATCAACAGCGTGAAGGCAGCGATCCTCGGCGCGGCGGCCAGCGCCGTGGTGTGGCTCAGCAAGGCCGGGGTGAACGTGATCGTCGGCCTGACCAACGGCATCCTGAGCGGGATCGGCCGGGCGCGCTCGGCCATCGGCTCGGTCAAGAGCGCGGTCACCGGCGCGTTCTCCGGCGCCGGGAGCTGGCTGGTCTCGGCCGGGCGCCGGATCATCGACGGCTTGATCTCCGGCATCGAGGCTGGATTCTCCAGAGTGCGTGGCCTGCTCTCCTCGCTGACCAGCATGCTGCCGGATTGGAAGGGCCCGGCCAAGGTCGACGAGAAGATCCTGGAGCGCTCCGGTGACCTGGTCATGCGCGGGTTCGAGAGCGGCCTGGAGGGCCGGTTCGATTCGATCCGCAAGAAGCTCAGCGGCCTGACCGCCGACCTCCCGGCGTTCACGGCCACCGGCGGCACGCGCGGCGGGGACGGTGCCAGCATGGCGGCGCCCGGCGGTACCGGCCGCACCGTCAACGTGACGCTGGCGCCCGGAGCCATCGTGATCCAGGGTGGCGGCACCAAGGCGGGGCAGGATGCCGCTGAGGCGCTGCTGGAATCCCTCGCGAACGCTCAGGACTGACGGGGAGGAAGAACGTGGGCACGATCACCACGCTGCGCCCGAGCGCCACCAGCTCGGGCGTGGGCTGGACCCCGTCCGCCGGGACCCTGCACGGCGCCACCTCCGACGACTCGGACGCCACGCACGCGGACTGGAGCGGCTCCGGATCGCCTATGATCCTGGCCACGCCAGCCGATGCGCCGCCCGTCGGGGAACGTCGCCATCAGGTCCGGCTCCGCGCGCGCGGGGAGGACGGCGACGCCTGGTGGGCGGTGCGGCTGACCAGCGGCGGCCTTGTCGCCGGGGCCGCCGCGTCCTTCCCCTCCTCCCCGAGCACTGTCACCGGGTCATGGGGATTTGGCGCGCCCGCCGACGGGTCCACCGTGCTCTCCACCTACGTGACCGCCCAGAGCGCCGGGCTCAAGATCGAAGAGCTGTACCTGGACGTGGACACCCGGCTGGCGCCGACGTTCACGCTCTCCGTCCTGGACGGCTCCGGCACGCCGAGCGCCTCGATCAGCGACACGGCCCAGCCGACGGTCAGCGCCGGATCGCTCGACCTGGACGGTCTCCAGGCCCGGCAGTTCCGCTACTGGGTCACGCTCGGCAGCGACATTGTCTGGGACACCGGTGTGGTCAGCGGGCCGAGCACCGATCAGCAGACCGCCGCGCTGGACAACGGCACCTACACGGCGCACGCTCAGATCTGGACCACGCTGGGCAGCAACACCGCGTACGCCAGCGACGAGGAAACCAGCGTCTTCACCATCTCGGTGGGCTCGGTCCCGGCACCGGACAACCCGACGGTCACCCCCGTCCCGGACTCGCCGTTCTACTCGGTCGAGGCCTGCGCACCGTACGCGGGCGACTTCGATGACGGGCAGGCCTGGGTGGAGGTCCAGCGGGTCGATTGTCCTGGCGACGGCCAGCGGGTCACCACCGTGGCCATCCTCGGCCCGCTGGAGACCGACGAGTGCGCCACCTACGTGGATTACTCCCTCCCCCGTACCGGCATCGGCGCCACCTGTGATCATGACCCGGAGCTGTGCTGCTCCTACTACCGGGCGCGCACCCTGGGGAGGGTCGATGGCTCGCTCCAGATCTCGGACTGGTCCGACGCCTACGACCCCGGCATCCCGAGCGGCCTGATCTTCCTGTGGCCTTCCACCAACGCCTCGATCCCGTCCGGCTGGGACCGGGTGACCGCGCTGGACTCGCGCTACCCCAAGGGCATCGCTAGCAGCGTCACCGAGCCCGGTGCGACCGGCGGCGCGGCGGCGCACAACCACACGGTCACCGCCCACTCCCACGACGTGAGTCACGTGCACACGACCACGGCGGTGACCTCGGCAGCCGTCGGGACCTTCAGCTCGACGCCCAACACCGTCGGCACGGCGAACGTGGCGGCCACTCACACGCACACCACGCCGAGCACGAACAGCGCGACGGTCAGCTCCGGGACGACCTCGCCCGCCATCGACTCGCCGAACAACGACCCCGACCGGTTCCTCTCGATCTTCATCGAGAGCAACGGCCAGCCGCTCGGCGTGCCGGACGGCGGCGCCGCCATCACCCCTGACATTTCACTGTCAGGATGGACGGACTACGCGAACGCGACGAGCCGGTTCATGAAGGGTGCGACGGCGGCCGGGGACGGTGGCGGCACCGGAGCGAGCACCCTGAACAACCACACCCACGCGGTGGCGGCGCACACCCACACCGGCACCAGCCACCCGCACACGAGCGCGAACACCGGCTCTACCTCCTCGGCCCTCGCACTCTCGGCGGGCGCCACCTCGGCGGTCAGCGCGACCACGCACGCGCACCCGATCACCATCGGGTCGGCCGCTGACGCCGGTCTCTCGTCCGGCGGCTCGGGCACCTCGGGCGCTTCCTCCTCGGGCGCCACCGAGCCGCCCTTCATCAACATGCGGGTGAAGCAGAACACCTCCGGAGACGTCTCCTTGCTGGCGGGCCTGATCGGCCTGTGGCGCAAGTCGCTCGGCTCGATCCCCCGGCACTGGGCCCTTTGCGACGGCACCGGCGGAACGCCCGATCTGACCGGCAAGTACATCAAGGGCGCCACCAGTTCGATCGGCACCACCGGCGGCTCGGCCACCGGGCACACCCACACCAGCCCGAGCCACACGCACACGGCGACGGGGAGCCATACCCACACGATGACCGTGGGCGCACAGAACGCGGCCACCGCCAACGTGAGCACCACGGCCACCGTCTCGGTCTCCAACGGCACGCACACCCACACGCACGGCTCGACCGACGCGACCACCCCCACCGTCGGCTCGTCCACCTCGGGCACCCTGGCCAGCACGACCACCGAGCCGCAGTACGAGGAGGTGGCTTTCGTCCAGCTCACCGAGGACCCGGCGCCGCCACCAGCGCCGGACCAGTGGTGCCTGACCTGGGACGAGGACGAGCACCTGTTGCGCACCGAGGGGCCGGACGGGCCGATGTTCGCGACGGTCGGCGGCCTGTTCACCTGGGACGTGGACCGCCCGTTCACCTCGGCCACCGGCGTGATGGGCAGCCGGTTCGTGACCTCGGCGCCGCCTGGCGGCCGGAACCTCCACCTGACCACAGCGGTCAACGACGAGGCCGAGCTGGCCACGCTGAAGGCGGTTCTCGACCGGCCGCTGGTTCTTGTCTCTCCGAGCGACGCGGCCGAGGTCTGGGCCGCGCCGGTGGCCAGCTCGGTCCGCGTCGTGAAGATCGGCCGGATCCGCCAGGTCACCGCCGACTTCATCGCGACCGGGCCTCAGCCCGCCCCGCAACTGGCCGACGTGGGAGTATGACACGGTGAATCGGATCGAGGGGGCATCTCATGGCCACGACTGACGTTCTCCGGCCGGTCTCCGTCCGCAAGACGGGCGCCGGTACTGCCGTGCCCAGCGGCACGCTCTCGGGCGTGACCTCGGACAACTCGGATTCCACCTATATCCAGTTCCCTACAGGGAGTTCTGGTAACAACTGGAATCTGAGGGTCGGTTCCCACACCCCGGCGGGCGGTTACCAGCGCCATCGGATCCGAGGCCACGTCCGGATCCGGGCCGACGCCGGTGTCTGCACGGAGCTGATCAACGTCGGCCGGGGGACCTCGGATTGGATCGAGTACAGCTCGATCCCTGTGGACGACGTGATGCAGGACCAGTACTCCTCCTGGTTCCAGGACGCGGGTTACGGCCTGGCCACGGCGGGCGCGCTGGCCGACCTGAACATCGGTGGCGGCTGGGCCAACAACGCGATCAGCGCCACCGAGATGCGCACGGCCGAGTGCTACATCGAGATCGACTGCCGCCTGGCGCCCCAGTTCAGCGCCGAGGTGCGGGACGCGTCCGGTGCCGATCAGAGCGGCGGCACGGTCACCGACACGAACGCGCCCACCCTGTTCATCGGCGCGGTGGACTACGACGGGCTCCCGGCCAACTTCTGGTCCATGGTGGTCCGCAGCGCCACGGACGAGGTGTTCCGGGCGGAGGGCTCCGGCCAGCCGCCAGTCAGCGTGGACGTGGTCCCCGGCTTGCAGGACGGCTCCTACACGGCCTACTTCACGGCGTTCTCCACGATCCGGGGAGCCGATGACTTCGGGGCCACCACCCCCATCACGTTCGACGTGGAGAACACGGTCCCCCCGCCTTCGCCTCCCCTGGTCAGCGTGACCGAGGAGGGCGGCGGCTACCGGGTGACCTGGGAGGATCCGGGCGGCCAGCTCTGGGACAACGGCTACGTGGTGGCCGAGGTCTACCGCGACGACTGCACGGGCTCGCAACGGATCGCCACGATCGCCGACGCCCTCAACGGCTCGTACCTGGACCTGGCCATCCCTCAGCTCGACCCCCAGCCGGTGCCTGGTCCTGACTGTGAAGTGTCAAGCGAAGACTGCGACATCACCTACCGGGTCCGCTACTGGGGCTACATCTCGACCAGCGTGGAGCTGCCGGACACCATCCCGGCCGACCTGATCCTGGGCTGGCCGAGCACGGCGGCCAGCATCCCCAGCGGCTGGACCCGGGTCACCTCGCTGGACGCGGTGTTCCCCCGGGGGAGCAACGGCACCGGCGCGCCCTCGGCCACCGGCGGATCAGCCAGCCACGCCCACTCGGTCGGCCCTCACGCCCACCTGGTTGGGGAGCACAACCACCTGCTGGGCGGATCCACCGGGACGAGCAACTCCAGCACCACCTCGGCGCGCTTCAACGGCGCGACCCAGCCACAGGCTGACCAGCCGCACTCGCACACCCGGCCCGTCCAGACCGGCATCGCGGGGGAGCTTCAGACGGGCATCTCGACGCCGGGCACGAGCACGGCCAACAACACCCCGCCAGCTCTCGATGTGATCTGGATCGAGTCCAACGGGAGCCAGACCGGGTACCCGGTCGGCTCGGTCGCCTGGGCCACCGAGAACGTGTCCGGCTGGAACAGCTACGCGGCGGCCAGCGGACGGTACCTCAAGGGCGCGGCAGCGGCCGGGAACGGCGGGGGGACCTCAGGCAGCACGACGCACACGCACTCGGCCGGACTGCACGGGCACACCGGCGTCAGCCACGGCCACATGATTGGGGGGACCGGGCTCAGCAATCCGGCCAGCTCGGAGGAGGCGGGTTTCGGCTCGAACACCCCCCGCTGGCTGCCCCGGCACACGCACCCGATGACGGTCGCCTCGGCCAGCACCGGCGGCCTGAGCAATGAGACCGCCGGGACCACGACCTCCGGCAGCAGCGAGCCGCCGAACCGCCGGTTGAAGGTGCTCCAGAACGCGAGCGGCGGGACCCAGACGCGGATCATCGGCCTGTACACCGGCGCGGTGGCGGACCTCGATCCGTTGCTGACGCTGTGCAACGGCTCGAACGGCACGCCGGACATGCGGACCTGGTTCGCGCGCGACGCGGGCGCGGCCTCGGTCAACTCGACCAGCGCCGGGAGCACGCACAACCACCTGACCCAGTCGCATTTCCATGACATCAGCGGCCACACCCATGGCACCGACGTGCTGGCCTCCACCACCGGATCGTTCGAGGCGCCGACCTCCGGCGACCTCGGCAGCTCGCCGACCACCAGCCACGACCACACCAGCGGCAGTACCGGCAGCACCTCGCCGAGCTGCTCCACCGTCGGCGCCCAGACCGCCAGCACCGAGGACCAGGTCCCGCCGTACAAGGAGGTCCACTTCGTCCGGCTGGACGGCACGATCTCCGGTGGCCCCCTCCCCGTGCCCGAGCTGAAGGTGACCGACTTCGCGAGCGCCACCGTGCCGAGCTTCACCTACTCGGACGACCTGGACCGGCTGGCCAGCTTCACCGACATGCTGGCCGTGGTCACCGACCGGGCGCACGCGTTCCCCAAGCTGGTGACCGACTCCACCCCGCTGGACGGCGGATTGCACACGGTCAGCTCGACCACGGCCGGGGAGGACCTCCAGCTCACCATCGCGGTGGAAGGGATGGCGGCCATCGACGAGCTGGAGGCGCTGCTGGCCTCGGACCGGCTCTACTGGTCGCCGCTGGGCGGGACGCCGGGCTGGTTCGCGCCGGGCGGCTGGTCCGTCCAGCCGGGGGCGCCGGGTGTGAAGGTTCTTCAGATCACGATGGTCCGCCAGGACTGGCCGCCGACCGACGACCCTAGCGAGTTCCTATGAGCCAGCGCTTCTCCTCCGCTCGCCATCAGGCGGTCCTCTCGACGCCGACCGGTTACCGGAGGTGGTTCGAGTTCACGTTCTTCCGGGGAGGCGAGTCGGTCACCCTGGAGCCGATCAGCGGGCGGCTCACCCAGGACGCGACCCGCAACGGCCGATGGGACGGTCAGCTCACGTTCGCCGGTGACGAGCTGCTGCCGACCCGGCCAGGTGACATCCTCACGCCGTTCGGCACGCGGGTGGAGGTGAACCTGGGTCTCGAGCTTCTTGACGGTTCAGTGTCAAGCGTTCCGTATGGCACCTACGAGATCAGCTCGGCCAAGGCCGGGATCTCGGCCGATCAGCGCACGGTGGAGGTCGGCCTGGCCGACGTCTCCAACGTGATCGAGCGCTACCGGTTCGAGAACCCGCTGACCATCGCGACCGCCACTGACCTGGGCACCATGATCAACACGGTGGTCACCAACCGGGTGGGCGTCAACCCCGGGGTCAGCACGGTGGGTGCCGTTCTCGGCGCGGCCCGGGTGTTCGGGCTGGACACCGGGACCGCGCCCTGGGCCGAGATCCTGGACGTGCTCTCCGGCTTCAGCCGGACCGCCTGGTACGACCGGGTGGGCCACATCCAGGTCGGCTCGGTCAACGTCGACCCGAGCGCGGCCTACCCGCTCTCCTCGATCGCCACCTTCTCGGCCGACTTCGACACCAAGCCCCCCAACGTGGTGGTGGCCCGGGGGGAGCCGCAGGACGGCACCACGCCCGTTCAGGCGGTCGCCATGGACACCGATCCGTCCTCCCCTACCTACGCGGGCACCGGGCCGGGAACCAGCCCATACGGCCGGGTGACGTACTTCTACAGCTCGCCGCTGATCCTCACCACGGCGCAGGCCCAGAGCGCGGCCAACACGATCCTGGCCGAGAACGTGGGCGCCGGTGCCAGTCACACGCTGACCGTGCCCTACGACCCGACCGTCTCCGCCGGGGACGTGGTCTCCGCCCGGGGAGCGATCCTGGCCGTGGACGTGGTCCAGCTCGACATCACCGGGGACACCGAACTGACCGTCCGGGAGCTGAGCTAGATGACTGTCAACCTGACCAAGCTCAAAAGGAAGATCAACCCGGACCCGGACGGGCAGGGCATCCCCCGGCTCAAGACCGGCGTGGTGAGCGCCATCGCCTCGGACGGCACGGTGGACATCACCATGAACGGCGCCACCGTGGCGGACGTGCCGGTCCTCGGCTCGGCCGTGCTCGCGGTCGGCACGGTGGTCCAGGTGCTCAGCTACCGGGGCTCGATGCTCATCCTGGGCGGCTCGAACAGGTCGGTCAGCGTGCCGGTCTCGGTGCCGGGCAGCTCGGCCGACTCGGGGACGACCACCAGCGACACCTACGTCACCTCGCTGACCGGCGCCACACTGGCCACCGCTGGGGCCGCGTTCATCGCGCCGCCCAGCGGGACGGTGTACGTGATGTGCAAGGCGGCGGCCCAGAACGACACCGTCAACGACTTCGCGCTGGTCGACTTCCAGGTTAGGCAAGGCTCCACTATCAACGCAGGCACCGTGGTCCGGGCCACCAACGACAACACGGCGGGCATCGTCAAGGCCGGGGTGGCCAACCAGCAGGCCACCATCGTCAGCGCGGACGTGGTCACCGGGCTCACCCCGGGCGCGGCCTACAACGTGACGATGGCGTTCCGCCGGGCGGTCGGGGGAACGGCCAGCTACAACCGGCGCCACGCCCTGGTGTTACCTCAATGACGTGGGGGGAGGGGGAGACCGGGGGAACCCTCTCCCCTATGCACATTGCAAAAACGTCTTTGGTCTCGGGGCGCGAGGGCGCACACGTATACGCGGGAGAGCTAGGTTTGGGCCTCCCCCGGTCTCCCCGTCCCCCCCGCCGATTCCAGGGTTGCGCGACTGCCCCGCCGATCCGCTATGCTGAGGACATGACAGCCATGCCGCCAACGTGGGACATCCTCGTGCCGACCCTGGGCGAGCGACGCGCTTCGTTCGAGCGGCTGATGAAGGCGCTGTTGCCACAGACCGAGGCCTACGGGGGACGCGTAGGCGTGGTCGGCTACTACAACAACGGGTATCCGGGCCTGCCCACGATCCGCCAGCATATGGTGCTCGGCTCACCGGCGGACTACGTCTCGTTCGTCGATGACGACGACCTGGTCCCGCCGTACTTCGTGGAGGAGGTCGTACGAGCGCTCGACCGGGGACCCGACTATGTGGGCTGGCAGGTCCAGTGCTACTCGGACGGAGTTCCTACGGCGGTCTCGTACCACAGCCTGGAGCACCGGAAGTGGGTCAACCTCCCCGATCGGTACCTCCGGGACATCTCGCACATCAATCCGATCCGGACCTCGATCGCGCGCCGGGTGGACTTCCGCCGGGCGGCGCCCGGCCAGCCCGAGGACCGCGCCTGGGTGCACCAGCTTCGTCAAGGGAACAAGCTGAAGACCCAGGTCGTGATCGACCGGATCATGTACCACTACCTGTTCTCGACCAGCAAGACCGCCGGGATCGGATCCCGCTGGCAAGCGCCCAGCACGATCCATCCCGGCCTTGACCGCGCTGTGATCGACCACCCGAACTTCTCCTGGAGCGACGATGCCTGAGCTGGCCGTGATCATCCCGACCCGAGGGAGGCCGGGGAACATCCGCAAGGTGATCAGCGCGTGGGACTTCACCAACGCCTGGGACGCGGCGGACATGATCCTGGCCGTGGACGGCGACGACCCCGAGGTGGACGGCTACCACGAGATCCTGGCCGAGTTCCTGGACGGGGTACCGCGCGGCGCGCCCAGTCCACTGGGCATCCTGCGTTACGAGACCTGGATGCCGATGGTGCACAAGCTGGAGCAGGCCGTCACCCACGTGCTGGCCGAAGACCGGTACTTCGCGCTCGGGTTCGCCGGTGACGACCACATCCCCCAGACGATCGACTGGGCCCAGACCTACCTGGCGCAGCTCCACGATCTGGGCAGCGGCCTGGTCTACAGCGACGACGGGTACCAGGGCCGCAACCTGTGCAGCGAGTGGGCGATCACGGCCGACGTGGTCCGCGCCCTGGGGAGGATGGTCCCGGCGCCGGTGGAGCACATGTACTCCGACGTCTCGCTGCTGGATCTGATGGACATGGCCGGAGCCGCTCGTCACCTCCCCCAGGTGCGGATCGAGCACATGCACCCGATCGTGAACAAGGCGCCGGACGACGAGCAGTACCAGCGGGTCAATTCCCGGGACCAGTTCCGCAAGGACGAGGTTGTGTACAACGCCTGGACCCGGACCAGGAGAGCGGCCGAGGCGAACGTGGTCCGCGCCTTGCGGACCGGCCGCGCTGACGAGCCGCTGGCCCGGGCCCGGCCCCGGCCTACTCGCCCGGTGCGCAACCCTCTGATCCAGCGGTCCGGGCCCACTCGCAGAAAGGCAGCTGCCGTCATGCCCCCTGTCACCTATCCGTTCACCCGCGAGTTCAAGCATGTCCAGGGAGCCACGCCCGACGAGATCGGGATGGCCCTCGCCGACTTCGCCACCCAGGTCCCGGCCGACCAGGAGATCGTCGAACTGGGCGTGTTCCAGGGCCGGACCGCGCTGATCATGGCCTGGGGAGCCAGGCAGGGTAACGGCGCGCACGTGACCGGCATCGACGCCTGGGACCTGCCCGGAAACACCTACGGCCCGCCGTTCAACGAAGACGGCTCGCGCGCCTGGGCGGAGTACCGGATCCGGGAGCTGGGCTACGCCGACCAGATCACGCTGGTCAAGGGGTTCGCCTCGGACGCGGCGGACACCTGGCCGACCCTGACCAAGGACGGCCGGAGCATCGGCCTGCTGTTCGTGGACGACGACCACTCGTACGCGGGCGCGCGCCGGGCGATCGAGGACTGGGCGCCGCACCTCGCTCCGGACGCCGTGATCGCCATCGACGACTACGGCCACCCGGACTGGCCCGGCGTCAAGGAGGCCGTGGACGACCTGGTGAACGAGGGTCTCCTGGAGCCGACCACGATCTATCACGAGCGGCTGGCCGTGACCAAGCTGGCTGACGCCGAACGGGTGCACTCCCAGCGAGGTATCGCCACCTACGAGGCGCCCAAGGCCATCACGAGCGAGGGCGTCTCGCCCTCCCCGGAGCCTGCCGACGAGGTGGACTTGCTGTTCCCGGCCGCGCCCGAGGATGACAGTTCAGTGTCAACCGACCTGGCCGAGGAGTGGCGCCGGGTGGACCCCGAGGGCGTGGCCGCCCTGGAGAAGTCCGCCGAGGCGCTGGAGGTGCGCAAGGTCGTGGCCGAGAGGGAGCTGGGTGGCGTGGCCGCCGGTACGCCGGTCGACACGCTCACCCTGGGCCAGCTCCGCACCCTGGCCAAGGTCCGGGGTATCCGGCTGGGCGTCCGCAAGGACAAGAAGGCCGAGATCGTTCAGGCGCTGGCGGACGGGAAGTGAAGCTCTCGGCCAGCATCATGGCGCACCCGGACCGAACGCCGTACGTGGACGAGCTGAGAGACGCGCTCGGGCGCCCGGTGGCTGTGTGCTGGGACAGCGAGGGACCGGCGTCCGGCAACGCGGACCGGGTCTGGCGCACGGCTCGCGGTGGCTGGCTCCTGCACGACCCGGACGCTGATTGGCACCTGCTGCTACAGGACGACGCGTGGCCGTGTGCCGACCTGCTGGCCGGGCTGGAGAACGCCCTGGAGCGCGTACCGCCGGACGCCGTGGTCTCGGCCTACCTGGGGAGGGGCGGCGCCACACCGGCACGCTGGGGCCGGATGGCCTCCCAGGCCGACCGGACGGGCGCCTCGTTCGTGGTGAGCCGGAAGCTGATGTGGGGGGTGGCCATCATCCTCCCCACCAAGCGGATCGGGGAGATGATCGAGCGAGCCGACCGGATGGCCGGGGTGACCGACGACATGCGGGTGGCGGGCTGGGCCGACCGGACCAGAACCGACGTCTGGTACACCTGGCCCTCACTGGTTGATCACCGGCCGGTACCGTCACTGACGAAGCACCACGCCAAGAACAGACGCGCCGAGCGCCACCATCCGGGCTCGGCCCTGGAACTGGCCTGGACGGGACCGGTGGTGGAGGACCCGATGGCGATCAGACTGCGGGGGCAGAGGTCAGGACCGAGCGCCAATCGGAAGGTAACCTCACTGCAACGGCCCGCCGGACCAGGAAGGTAGGGACACGTGCGTGAGCAGACGAGTAGTCCCCCCGTTGCAGCGGGACGTGGTTTTCCTGGTGGTGGGCGGTCTGTGGGGCACGTTCATAGTGCTGACCGCCGGGCCGTGGCCGCTGATGCTGATCAGCGCCGGGACCATGCTGGGTCCCGGATTTATGAGACTCTGGCTCTCGGGACCCGGTACCCAGGGCAATCCTGGCTCGCTGGAGCAGGGGCCGCCGGGGCCGCAATCCTTGTCCTTGCCTGGATCGTCCAGCGCGTCGGAAGCTGAGGCCCGGCCGTGACCGAGACCCACGAGTTCATCGAGCGCGAGGGCAGACCGGTCGCCGAGGTCTGGGAGATTCCGAGGCGGGTCTGGTTCATCTTGCTGAGCTTCGGCCTGGCCGTGTTCGTGCTCTCCGGCCTGCTCTCGTGGCGGATCTGGGAAACCGGGCGCCAGGCGGATCGGGCGGCAGCCGAGGCAAAGATACGGCAGGACCGCGCCATGTGCGTGATGCTCGACCTGTTGACGTCCGGTCCTTCCCCGGTGGCCGGTCCGGCCGGTGACCGGGGCCGGGTCATCCTCGGTGCGATGACGGCCTACCGCGCGACGCTGGACTGTCCTAAGCCCTGACCTGGGCCCTTGTCTTGCGATCCTCAAAGGTGTGACTGTATAGTCGGAAGCTAGCAGGCAAATGCGGACGCACGGACAAAAGGGAGAGAAGGTGAAACCGTGATGAACGACCAGGCGCGAGAGACGTCGGAGAAGTTCGTGGGCTACGGCCCGGCGGCCGAGTATCTGGGACTGAAGCGGAACACGCTCTCCAGCTACGCGGCTCGCGGGATCGGTCCCAAGATCGACCACTACGAGCCGGATGTGCAGTACAACAAGCCGGTGTTCTTCAAGGACGACCTGGACGAGTGGAGCCAGAACCGGCCGGGCCAGGGTGCCCGGACCGACCTGATCGGCGCCGCCACCTGAGCTTTCCCGTTGCCCCGCCCCACCGCGAGAGCCTCCTGGACATGCCCCCGGGAGGCTCTTGCTTTTTCCGGCCCTCGGCTCGAAGCATCCTAGGAAACCAGGACGGTTCGCGGCCGGGAGCCGAACTTTTATTACTTGTCGATGAAAGTATTCCGGGGCAACAAAAAAGGCCCGCCTCCCGGCGGGCCCCTCGGCTTCTCAGTGCTGGCACTTGCGGCAGGTGATCTCCTCGCCGGTGACCTTGGTGGTCAGCGTCCCGCCGAGCTGGCGGGACCGGTAGCTGGCGCCACAGTGGGCAACCCCGCCGACGATCCGGTGGACCTCCAGGCCCTTGCCGATCCGGCCAGTGGACTCGGTCTCGGTGGCCGGGGTCTCGGTGATCACCGTGTAGCCGTTGCGCTCCAGGCCCTCGGCGAACCGCGCCGCCACCCGCTCGTTCTTGAACTCGCGCTGGCCCTCGCCCTTGCCGGTCCACTTGATGGTGATCATCTCTGCTGTTCCTCTCTGTGTTCCCCGCCCTGATGAGAACTACCTTACAGGCATGACGTTTAAGTGTCAACACCTTGCCTTGTGGAAGAGTTCACAAACTAGGAAGAGCCCGCCTTCCGGCGGGCCCTCCTCGGGTTCAGCGGACCGAGCGGCGCTTGTCGTTCTTGACGCCGGTGATGACCATGACGCCCTCGCTCTTGGCGACGATCTCGCGCAGCGTCTCCAGCTCCTCGGGGCTGATCCGGGCGTAGTTGGCCTCGCCGCTGATGGTGTAGGTGACGAACTTCAGGCCGGTCATCGTGGTGGTCATCTCTGCTGTTCCTCTCGATCTGCCCGGGGGCCGTTCCCCCCTGACACGACAAACATTACAGGCATGACGTTTAAGTGTCAACGGCAAACCCACGACTGTGAAGTAGTTCACACGGCGTTGACACTTAAACGTCATGCCTGTAAAGTAGTTCTTGTGAGGCCGCAAGGGGCGGCCTACCAGGGGAAGGACCATCAGAGATGACCGTCAAGACCACCGGTGCCCGGCGCCCGACCGCCGCTCAGCGCAAGGCGACCACTGCCCGCCGGACCGCCCAGGGTGTGTTCGGGCTCGGCGTGGCCGTGAGCCTGACCGCCAACATGCTGGCCTCGGCCCACACCGTGATCGGCGTAGCCACCGGCCTGTGGGCGCCGGTCGCCTTCCTGGCCGCCATGGCGATGATGGAGAACGTCCCGGCCAAGGGGCTGGCGGGCAGGCTCCGGTTCACCGGCATCCTGTTCCTGGCTGGGATCGCGGGCTGGGTCTCGTACTGGCACCTGGTGGAGGTCTTCCAGACCGGCGGCGCCGATGTGATCAGCGCCCACCTGCTGCCGCTGACCGTGGATGTGATGATGGCGTTCGCCGGTCCGGCGATGAAGGCCAAGGCCGCCGCTCCGGCGCGGCGCCGCCCAGCAGCCAAGAAGACCGACAACGTCCGCAAGCTGCGCGCCGCCTGACCTCCTCCCCGCAAGGCCGCCTGTGAAGTAAGCCACAGGCGGCCTTGAGGTGTTGACACTTAAACGTCATGCCTGTATAGTTCTTCTCATCAGCAAGGAACACCGAGAGAGGAACAGCAGCCATGAACTTCGGAATCCTGGTCCAGCTCCGCAACGGCCACCAGACCATCGTCCTGACCGACACCCAGGAGCACGCCAACGACCTGGCCGAGATCCACCGCTCGGGCCGCGTCCCGGAGCAGATGACGGGCCGGATCGCCAAGCTGGCCGATGGCCGCTGGTACGTCACCCCGAACGGCAAGGGCTCCCAGTGGTTCTCCTCGCTGGAGCTGGCGGGAGACTTCGTCAACGCCCTCTGATCGACCGGCCCGGGCCCCGCTACGGCGGGGCCCTTGTCGTGTGCCACGCGGTCCCAGGATGTTCGCCTATTCCACCGTGTAAAACCTTACAGCCGTGATCTTCCCTGGTCAACGGTTTGTGTCTTACCTCACAGTCATGCCGTGGGGGTTGACGGTTAAGGGTCAATGCCTGTAAAGTAGTTCTCATCAGGGAGCGAGAACGAACGAAGGAGATCGAGATGGGCGCCATCGCCAAGGGCAAGGTCAACGCCAGCGAGACCCAGATCGGGGACCGGATCATCGTCAAGATTCACCGGAACGACGCAGGCCTCTGGACCTCCACCAGCCCGAGCCGGACCAAGACCGGCACCGACGTGCTGGTGGCCCGGGTGACCGGCAAGCCCAAGTGCATCGGGCGCCGGGGCTACATCGTCCAGACCACGGCGGGCGAGTTCTACGCCGAGCCGATCCAGACCATGTGGCTGGCGCCGGAGGACGCGGCCGGGATCAAGCGGGCGCACGCCGAGGCCCTGGCCGAGGACACCGAGCGCGCGGCGATCACGCCCTCGCCGGTCGAGGAGACCGAGCAGACCACCAACACGGCCTACTTCCCCGGTAAGGACGAGGGCCGTTCGACCGACGAGTTCCTGGCCAGCCTGGACGAGCCCGAGGAGATCGAGATGACCACCGAGACCGCAACACCGCACCGGACCGGATCCGCCGTGGTGACGATGATGGAGCGGGTCTGGGAGCGGATTCGCCAGAACCACCCGGACCTGCCCGACATGGTCATCGTGACCGGCTCCGGCCACGACACCGGCGGCCTGAAGTGGGGCCACTTCCGGGCCGGTGGCTGGACCACCCGCGACGGGGAGGGCGCGACCACCACGGCGAAGATGGACGAGATGTTCATGGCGGGCGAGACCCTCGCCAAGGGCGCGCGCCAGGTGCTCCAGACGATGCTGCACGAGGGCGCGCACACCCTCGCCCGGATCCGGGGGGTCCAGGACACCAGCCGCCAGGGCCGGTGGCACAACATGAAGTTCGTCGGCCTGGCCCAGGAGATGGGCCTGGAGTACCGCAGCAGCCAGGCGGACAAGTCGATCGGCTACTCGGCCGTGGTGCTCAAGGACGAGACGACCGAGGAGTACGCCGACCTGCTGGACGAGCTGGACAAGGAGATCTCGCTGGTGATCAGCCTTCCGGTCTGGCTGGGCGGGCTGACCCCGGTCGGGGAGCCTCAGGGCGGGGAGGGCGTCAAGGGCCGCAGGCCGACCGAGGCCCCGTCGGTCAGCAACAACCTCAAGCTGACCTGTGAGTGCGAGACCCCCAATATCATCCGGGCGTCCCGCAAGGTGGCCGAGAAGATGGTGGTGAACTGCGGCGACTGTGACGCGCTCTTCCTGGAGCGCTGAGCGGGCCGCCAGCGCCGGGCGAGCCCCGGCCCTCCCCGAGGGCCGGGGCTCCCGCTTGTGCAGGGCCAGCGGCCATCCTGGCGGGCCAGCCCCCACGCTCGTGGCGGGGCGACCCTCACGCCAGCGCCGGGCGCTATGGGATCGCCTGAGTGAAGTCGCGAACGGGGGTTGACACTTTGTCGGCATGACTGTAATGTAATCCATGGTGGGAGAGGTTTCCGCTTCAGAGGGAGGAAGAAAATGACGGGCATCTATGAGGCTGTGGGCACGGCCGGGATCTCGGTGCGCGAAGCGCTGGCTAGGGAGAACGACCTGGCCAAGCTGAGCGACGACCTGATCCGGGAGAAGGTGATCCGCCAGGCGATGGCGGAGACCGGTGAGAGCCGGGAGATCGTGATCGAGATGCTGGACGCGGCCGAGTCGATGGGCCAGGAGGCGGTGCTGGACCTGACCGAGGGCCAGCCGACCACGCTGCACAACGGGCTGAGCCGCTACGTGGAAAGCCTCCTGTCCCGCTGGCCGGATGGTGCCGACCTGGACCAGGAGACCGTCGTGGGGGAGCTGAGCGGGCTGCTGGCGTACCCCTGGCCCGCTGACCGGCCGGGGGTACCCGTGGATCTGGAGGACAGCCTGGAGCGCCGGGAGGGCGAACCTGTGGGCTACCACCGGCGCCGCACGACGGAGACCGGCTACCCGCTGATGGGTTCCAGCGACGCCGAGCGCGAGGAGAGCCACCAGCGCGCCATCCGGATCCAGCGCCAGGCGATGCGGGATCACGTGTTCGTGGGCGACGGCCAGTACTGCGAGGCCATGTTGCCGACGTGTCCCAGCGGGAGCCCGGAGACCGGTGTCATCACCGGGGCGACCGGTTGCGGCTACGGGCGCGATACGCACCCCGACGCGGTCTGACCTGCGCGAACAGCAGTCTTCCTCCCCGAGGTTGCATACCTTGCAGTCAATACGGTAAGGTATTGTTCAGAAGGAAGGAGGGCCGCTGATGCGGACCCGAGTCAAGGTCACCGATCTGAACCTCCGGCAATGGGAGTACCTCCAGACCAACGTCCTGGTCACCGGCCGGGAGTTCCTGGACGGGCTGCCCCGGGCGTGCGTCGTGTTCGAGCTGACCCCGGACATGGCCGAGCTGCACATCGAGATGGACCTGGTGGAACTGGCCGGGCTGATGGTCACGCTGAACGGCCTCAAGGACGAGGTGGCCGTG
>Ga0070705_100000238_pt1 | contig 32601 bp, 34 predicted proteins | sample KBSK5253metaG_FD_65455 | JGI IMG/M metagenome (GOLD analysis project Ga0070705, IMG submission 65455) | Corn, switchgrass and miscanthus rhizosphere microbial communities from Kellogg Biological Station, Michigan, USA - KBS K5-25-3 metaG | ecosystem: Host-associated > Plants > Roots >... | reverse complement strand
TAAAACAAGATCCCGATGATGAGCAGTAGAAGCAGGCCCAGGAGGGACAGCCCACCGATCAGTAATTTTCTGCGCATAGATCAGCCCGAAACAGTGACAGGTTGGTTCGGTGGTTCGTGGTTTCTTTCTCTCCGCGGAAAACTCAGCGTCCTCAGGTCTCAATCGCTCTTACACTTTGGTGAGCAGGTGTCCGAGCTTTTCCTTCCTCGTTCGCAGCACTCTTTCATTCGACTCGTTCGGCTCCATCTCAATCGGAATGCGGTCAGTAATCTCGAGGCCGAATCCTTCGATCGCCGCGCGCTTCACCGGATGATTTGTTATCAATCGCATCTTCCTCACGCCCAGGTCGTGAAGTATTTGCGCGCCGATGCCGTAATCGCGCGGGTCCATTTTGTGAAGCCCGACGACCGCTTCATCGGCTTCGACCGTATCCTTATTCTGTTCATCCATCAGCCGGTACGCCTTGAGCTGATTGACCAGACCAACGCCGCGCCCTTCTTGTTTTAAGTAAAGAAGCACACCGTTGCCCTCGCCGGCGATCACTTCCAACGAGCGATGAAGCTGCCAGCCAGTGTCATCTCGCAATGAACCGAACACGTCGCCGAGCACGCACTGCGAATGGACTCGCACCGGCATGCTCTGTTCGGAATCGATTTCTCCCATCACCAGCGCAAGGTGAGTGTCTTGATTGATATCGTTGGTGTACGCGACCGCGTTGAACTCACCGTACACGGTCGGCACTCGCGACTCGCCGGCTCGATGCACCAGAACCTCGTTCGCCATTCGATAGCTCACCAGATCGGCGACCGTGATCATCTTGATCCCGTGGGTGCTGGCGAACTCTCGAAGGTGGGGCAGTCGCGACATCGTGCCGTCATCGTTCATCACTTCGCATATCACGCCCGCGGGAGTCATGCCCGCGATGCGAGCCAGATCGACAACCGCTTCGGTTTGGCCCGTTCGAACCAACACGCCGCCATTTCTCGCGCGAAGCGGAAAGATGTGCCCGGGCCGCGCCAGATCCGAAGGCCGAGTTCTGGGATCGACCGCGACTTGAATTGTTGTGGCTCTGTCGGCCGCGGATATTCCGGTAGTGACGCCACGGCGCGCTTCGATCGAGACGCAAAACGCGGTGCCACGCGAAGCGGTGTTGTCGGATTCGGAAACCTGAAGCGGTATCTGAAGCTCATCGAGCCGCGCTTCGGTCAGCGACAAGCAAATGAGCCCGCGTCCGTAACGCGCCATGAAATTGATGATCTCGGGCGTGACTTTTTCCGCGGGGCAAGCTAGGTCTCCCTCGTTCTCGCGATCTTCGTCATCGACGATGATCACCATGCGTCCCGCCCGAAAGTCTTCGATGGCGTCTTGTATGGTTGCGAATGGCATTGTGGCTCCGTAAATCGTGATGAGTGAAACGTGATGCGTGAAGTGTGATGAGTGAAACGTGAAACGTGATCCGGAGAGAATGCACGCTATCACGGTTCACTCAGCACTCAGCACTCAGCACTCAGCACTCAGCGCTCAGCACTCAGCACCCAGCGCTCAGCACCCGTCACTCCTAATACCCTCGTTCAATCAAATACTCCAATGTCAAATTGCTTGACGTCGCCGGCGCGTCTTTGTGAAGCATCAATCGCTCGACATATTTCGCCAGCACGTCGACTTCAAGGTTAACCGCGTCCCCAGGTTTCAAATCGCTCAAGATGGTCTCGCGCCACGTGTGCGGGATGATCGCGACTTCAAACCAATCGTCGCCTAGTCCCGCGACCGTCAAGCTGATTCCATCCACCGTGATCGACCCCTTCATTGCGATGTAGCGGCCCAACGCTCGCGGAAAACCGAAGCGCATTCGATACGCGAAGCCTTCGGGTGTGACGTTGATCAACTCACCGGTTCCGTCAACATGACCCTGAACCATATGACCGCCGAGCCGTTCACCAACCGCAAGCGCGCGTTCGAGATTTACTCGGCTACCTGTTTGAAGCTCGCCAAGCGTCGAGCGCTTCAACGTCTCGAGCGAAGCATCTGAGGCGAAGAAGTCACCGCCCAGCTCGATCACAGTCAGATCGACGCCGTTGATCGAAATCGAATCTCCTATGCGTGTTCCTTCCAGAACTTTTTTCGCTTCGATAACAAGGAACGCGCCGTCCGCCTTTCGGGTCACGCGACGCACTCGGCCCGTTTCTATTATGAGTCCGGTGAAGATTCCCATCGTCGATTCAGAATGCGAGGCGAGGGCTCGATTCGTCAACCCCCGAGGGCACTTGTGGGCGAGAGGTCTCGGGAGTGGCACGCGCAAGGCTGGTCTTCAAATCGTCTCCGCTGGAAATGGATGACTCAGGCGTCCTTTGACAACGGTGAAAAGTTTAGCTTCGCGTTCTTATTATTTCAAGGACTTGATCGATCACCCGGTCGAGCGGCATCTCGGATGTGTCAATAAAGATGGCATCGGGAGCTTTCACCAGTGGGGTAGCTGCGCGTTCGGTGTCCCGGCGATCTCGTTCTTCGAGTTCAACTCCTATCTGCTCGACCGTAACATCGCGCCCACGCTCGCGTTCTTCTTCGCAGCGTCTGCGTGCGCGCACTTCAAGCGACGCGTCGAGGAATATCTTTACGAGCGCGTCAGGAAAGACTTTCGTTCCGATGTCGCGGCCGTCCATCACCACGCCGCGTTCGAGTGACATCTCCCGGAGTTTTTCGACCACTGCTTCGCGCACTTCTGGGATGGTTGCAACAACGGATGACGCGTGGCTCGCGTCGGGCAGGCGAATCTCGCGGCTTACATCGCGGCCATCAAGAAAGACTCGCAGATGATCGGGATCGCCTTCGAGTGTGATTGAAGCTTGCTTCGCTAACGCCGCGATCCCGCGCGAATCTTCCAACGCCGTATTGGTCCCGAGAGCCTTGAGTCCCACGGCCCGATAGACAGCGCCCGAGTCGATGTAGAGATAGTTGAGCCTGCGCGCGATTGCTTTGCCGACCGTGCTCTTCCCAGAACCAGAGGGTCCGTCGATGGCGACAACGGGGAAGTGCGGAGTGCGGAGTGCGGAGTGCGGTGTGCGGTCTGCGGAGTTCTGCGTTGTCATCACTTTGTCGGTTTCGCTGTCAATCTTGAGTTTCATACTCCGCACTCCGAACTCCGAACTCCGCACTCCGAACTCCGCACTCCGCACTCCGAACTCCGCACTCCGCACTCCGAACTCGCACTCCACACTCCGCACTCCGCACTCAGCTTTCCGAAATGGCCCCCAGAGCCGCTTGTGTGTCATCGCGCGAAATATCCTTGTGAGTCACCATTCGCATCTCGCGCGGGTTGATCCCGTTCGCGAGCACGGCGCGCTGCTTCAGTTTCGCAGAAAACTCCGCCGTAGTTTGTCCGGTGCCTGCGATGTCAAACACAACAATGTTTGTTTGCACTCTCTCCGGATCGATCTTTATGCCGCTCATTTCAGCGAGGCCTCGCGCGAGCACCTGGGCATTTGCGTGATCTTCTTCAAGCCTCGCGGTCATCTTCTCGAGCGCAACCAAACCTGCGGCTGCCAGCACGCCGACTTGACGCATGCCTCCGCCGAGCATTCTGCGAACCGGCACCGCGCGCTCGATGAATTCCTTCGAGCCTACGAGCATCGAGCCAACCGGCGCACACAGTCCCTTCGACAAGCAAAACATCACCGAGTCAAACAACGAAGCGATCTCAGCCACGTCGCGCTTGAGCACTAACGCAGCGTTGAAGATTCGCGCGCCGTCGAGATGAACGGGCAATCCGGCTGAGTGCGACCGGTCGGATATTTCCTGCATCCGTTCGAAGGTCATCACTGTTCCGCCCGCGTGGTTCTGCGTGTTCTCGATCGCGACCAAACCGGTCTGAGCGTAGAAGGAACTCTTTGGTCTGATGGCCGCTTCGATCGAATCCCAATCCATCATCCCGTTCGGACACTGAATCGGGTGCGCGAGCGCGCCGCTGATGACCGCCATCCCGGCCATCTCCATATTGAACATGTGGCTGCGCTCTTCGATGATCACTTCCTGTCCTGGCTCTGTATGAAGCCTCACGGCAATTTGATTGCCCATAGTACCCGAGGGAACAAACAGGGCGGCGTCCTTGCCGAAGATCTCAGCGGCCCGCTCTTGCAGCCGGCGCGCAGTCGGATCTTCGCCGTAGACATCATCGCCGACTTCGGCGCGCGCCATTGCTTCGCGCATCTCATCGGTTGGTTTGGTGACGGTGTCGCTTCGAAGATCGATGTATTTCACTGTTCGCTTTCTCTAAGGGTGATGTTTCGCAGAACAGAATAAGTCATCATTTGGTCCCTCTCAAGGCGGGGCCCTTTGCGGAGCTTTGCGGCTTGGCGCGAAATTGTCTTCTTGCGAAGGACAGGTCTCGAGCAAAGAACGCAAAGAGCCGCAAAGCCGCAAGTCAGAATTTGCAATGCCCATCTTGGTTGTTCATAATCAGCGCGGCATTTTAGGACTCCACCATTGAGAATGAACCGATGATAAATCTATCTCCTGAAGTTTTCCGCGAAGCGAAGGCCCGAGTTGCTCCGCACGTTTATCACACTCCGCTTCTGACTTCGCGAATACTCAGTGAAGCGAGCGGCTTTGATATACGACTCAAAGCCGAGATGTTTCAACGCACCGGCTCATACAAGATTCGCGGGCCGCTGAACAAGTTTGCGCATCTGTCGGAAGCCGAGCGCGGGCGTGGCGTGATCTGTTCATCCGCGGGCAATCACGCGCAAGGCGTCGCGCTCGCCGCGAAGCTCAACGGCATGCGCGCAGTCGTGGTGATGGCCGAGAACGCAACGCCGTCCAAAATCGAAGCGACTCGCGCTTACGGCGCCGAAGTAGTTCTTCACGGATCGATCTGGGACGAGGCCAACGAAAAGTCAAAACAGCTCTCGGAAGAACGCGGCTTAACCTACATCCACCCATTCGACGATCCTCATTTGATCGCGGGGCAGGGAACTCTCGGAATGGAAATCTACGAAGACTTCCCCGAAGCCGATGTCGTTGTGGTTCCAATCGGCGGCGGCGGGTTGATCTCGGGGGTATCGATGGCGCTCAAGGGTCTTAACCCAAAAATAAAAATCATTGGCGTCGAATCATCGGGAGCGCCCGCGATGAAGCTCAGCGTCGAAGCTGGACAGCTTGTCACACTCGATACAGTCGATTGTATTATCGACGGGCTTCGAGTGAAGCGCGTCGGCGAGCATACGTTTGAAGCTGTTCGGCAGTTTGTCGACGAAGTGGTTGCGTTACCGGATGAGGAGATATTCGACGCGCTCATTTGGATCATGCATTACTGCAAGCTGGTAGTCGAAGGCGCGGCAGCGGCTTCGGTCGCGGCCGTGTTGAAGGGATTGATCAAAGCGCCGCGAGGCTCAAAGGTTGTGTGCGTGCTCAGCGGTGGAAACGTAAACCTGCAACAACTCAAAGGACTGAAGTGGAATTAGCACCTGTTCGTAGTCCGGCCTTCAGGCGGAAGTTTGTATCCGGCGTCTTCGCGCAAGGAATGGTAGATACTAACTTCCGCCTGAAGGCCGGACTACGAACATAAGATCCCGTTCCGAATTGCCACTCGCGCGTCGCGCGGCTAGAATAACCACTCCGCTTTCAACCACAAGATGCTGGATAAGTTCAAAGACGAGTGTGGCGTATTTGGTATCTTCAATCATGAGGATGCCGCGCGCCTGACCTATCTCGGGCTGTACGCTCTGCAGCATCGCGGCCAGGAATCGGCGGGGATGGTTTCCTCCGATGGATCGCGGCTGCACGCCTATCGCGGGATGGGCTACGTCAGCGAGATATTCCGTCAGGAGGAGCTTTCACATTTGCCGGGACGTTCCGCAATCGGCCACGTGCGCTACTCGACTGCGGGCAGTGTGAGCCTTCGAGAAGCTCAGCCGTTCCTCGTCGATGGTTATCGCGGCCAAATCGCGTTGTGTCACAACGGCAATTTGCCGTATGCCGGCCAGGTCCGTGAAGAACTCGAACTCGACGGCGCGATTTTTTCTTCCACGTCGGACACGGAAGTCGTGCTCCACAAGATCGCGCGTTCGCGAGCGGTCGATTTGCTCGGCGCGTTAGTCGATACCTTCACCGAGATCGAAGGCGCGTACTCGATGCTGTTTCTCACAAGGGACAGCATGATTGCGGCGCGCGACCAGCGCGGATTTCGGCCGCTGTGTCTCGGCCAACTCGGCGACTCATACGTGATCGCATCGGAAACATGCGCGTTCGATTTGATCGACGCCACTTATCTTCGAGACGTCGAGCCGGGTGAGATATTGGTGATCAACGCCTCCGGGCTTCACTCGAGCTTTTCGCTTCCGAAAGTCAAATCCGCGCACTGCATCTTCGAGCACGTATATTTTTCCCGGCCCGATTCGATTGTGTTCGGCCGCTCGGTGAACAAGAGCCGCCACAAGATGGGTCAGCAACTCGCGCGCGAGCATCCCGCGGACGCAGACATCGTCGTGCCGGTGCCCGACTCGGGTGTGTCGGCGGCGATCGGCTATGCGTCGGAGTCGGGTTTGAAATTTCGATTCGGCCTTGTGCGCAATCATTACGTCGGACGAACCTTCATCGAGCCCAAGCAATCGATTCGGCACTTCGGCGTGAAGGTCAAACTCAACCCGGTGCGTGATCTCATCGAGGGGCTGAGAGTTGTGCTGATCGACGATTCGATTGTGCGCGGCACGACTTCGAAGAAGATCGTGCAGATGGTCAGGCAAGCCGGCGCGCGCGAAGTTCACGTTCGCATAAGCTGTCCTCCAACTATCGCGCCGTGTTTCTACGGAGTAGACACGCCAACGCGAGATGAGCTGATCGGAGCGAATCTGAGCATCGAAGACATTGCTCATCACATCGACGCCGACAGCCTCGGTTACCTCAGCATGGAAGGGCTGCTTGGCGCGTGCGGAGATTCTTACGGCGATCGGCACTGCACGGCGTGTTACACGAATGACTATCCGATCCCGGTGACATCGGCCGCCCGAACAAAGACTGAAAGAGAAGAGGGCGCGCTGTTGCACGATGCGGTTTGGCCCCGCAATTGAACCCGCCTGGGATGAATAAAACTCTCAGATCGATCCTCATCATTGCGCTGGCCGCAGCCGCGATAGTTGCGATTGTTCGGTTTACTCGCGAGCGGGACACTCAGCCGCAGCCGGGTCCGGTTGCGGGGAAACTTGTAGTTCATTTCCTGGATGTCGGTCAGGGCGATTCGGAGTTGATACAGTTGCCAGCCGGCGAAACGATCCTAATCGACTCCGGTGATCGCGGCGCGCCGACTGTTGATTTGCTGCGCAAGTTTGGTGTCAAGCAAATCGATTTGATCATCGCAACGCATCCGCATTCGGATCACATCGGCGAGATGCGCGACGTGATGCGCGCGTTCAAGGTTCTCGAGTTTTGGGATTCGGGTTTCAATCACCCCACTCGGACTTATGGCGATATGCTTCAAGACATCAAAGATCGGGGGATCAAGTTCGCGACTCCGAAACGCGGAGACCTGCGCAAGTTTGGAGATGTGTTGGTCGAGGTGCTCAATCCATCCGAAGAGCTGCCCGATGAGAACCCTAATAACGCCTCGCTGGTTGTGAGGCTGACGCATGGCGCGAAGCGATTTCTGTTCACCGGTGACGCCGAGTACAACGCCGGGGCGAAGTCTTCGGCGTGGGAGCAGATGCTTGAAAAAGATCGAGAGAGCCTGCGTGCTGATATTCTAAAAGCCGCGCATCACGGCAGCTCGAATGGAATGACCGAGGAGATCCTCGACGCGGTGAGTCCGTCGATCGTCACGATCAGTTGCGCGTCGGGCAATGACTATCATCATCCGCATCCGAAGGTTATGCGCATGCTGGAGCAGACAGCGGACAAGACTTCGGTCTATCGAACGGACCTTGAGGGTACGATCACGGCGATTTGCGACGGCAACACAATTTCGATGAGCAGCGATCGGCAAGTGGCTCGAGATCGGCTCTACTTGACGGGTGATGAGGTGGCAGGTACGGTTGCGGGCGTTGGCGGACGTGCGGGTTCCGAGCGCGGAAGAGGCCGAAGAGCGAGATGAAATCGGCAAGCCCGGCAAGAGTAGTCATCGATCGAATCGAGGGTGACCTGGCTGTGCTTGTGCTTTATGAAGATGACGGTGTGAAGTTCAATTTCCCGCTGCGGCTGTTGCCAGAAGGCACGCGCGAAGGAGATCACCTGCTGATGACCTTCGCCGAAGACAACGCAAGCAGAGAATCTGAGAAGAAGCGAATCGGCGATTTGTTAGACGAACTAAAAGGAAAGTAACTTGTACGGGCGGCCCTCAGTGGCCGCCCCTCGTTGAAACACGGGAGCGGGATAAACAAGGGGCGGCCGCGGAGGGCCGCCCATACGAGCAATGATTAAGCACATCAGCTATCGAGATGCCGGCGTGGACATCGACGCCGCCAACGACGCCAAGGAACGTATCAAGCGCTTGGCGCGCGAAACATTCACGCCCAACGTGATGACCGAAATCGGCTCGTTCGGCGGGATGTTTCGCGCGGACTTCTCGCGGATGAAAGAACCGGTGCTCGTGTCTTCGGCTGACGGCGTAGGCACGAAGCTCCGAGTAGCATTCATGACCGGCATTCACAACACGGTCGGCTACGATTTGGTCTGTCATTGCGTGAATGACATTCTCGTTCAGGGCGCGCGGCCTCTTTTCTTTTTGGACTACATTGCATCCGGCAAGCTCGTGCCTGAGACGATCGCATCGGTGATTGAAGGTCTGGCGCGCGGATGCAAGGAAGCCGCGTGCGCGTTGATCGGCGGAGAGACAGCCGAGATGCCGGGCTTCTACGCTGACGGTGAGTACGACGTTGCTGGCTTCATCGTTGGTATCATCGATCGCCCGAATATTATTGATGGCTCGCGCATCGCAGACGGCGATGTGCTGATAGGCTTGCCGTCAGTGGGATTACACACAAACGGATACAGTCTCGCGCGCAAGCTGCTTTTCGAAGTGGCCGGCTATTCAGCGGACACAATCGTCGACGAACTGGGCACGACCGCGGCGGGCGAGTTACTCAAGCCGCATCGCAGTTATCTGGGCGCCCTCGATGGGCTGCTCGAGAGTGGCCTGATCAAGGGGCTCGCTCACATAACCGGCGGCGGCTTGCTTGAAAATCTTCCGCGCATCCTGCCTGAGGGAACGGCTGTTGAGATCAAACGCGGGTCGTGGCCGGTTCTTCCTGTGTTCGATTTGCTTGGTCGAATCGGCAATGTGCCACGCGCGGAGATGTATCGCACATTCAACATGGGAATCGGGATGGTTGTGATTGCAAACGCCGGCGATGCCGAATCAATTCGCATGCATCTCGATCAACAAGGCGAACCGCACCATACGATCGGCCGTATTGTAGGAGGCGCCCGCTCGGTGTCGATAGAGGATTGATTGCGGTTGGGAATTCAATAAGAACGATGGCTAACTGGTGTCCAAACTGCGGCAGAAAGGTTGATGAAGGCGAGAAGTTTTGCCGCCAATGCGGAATGCCACAACATCTGACCGGTGAAGACGCGACTACGTGGATCCTTTCACCTGAATCGGTGCCCGACTCGGAACGCCAGACGGAGCGAATTCGGCCCGCGCCAACTTCACCGTCATCGCCGGCAGCAGGCGCACCCTACATTCCTCCGACTGCAACTCCGTACTATCAGCCCCCACACCCGGTTCCGTATCAACCACCGGTGCCGGCTCAGGCTCACATCTCGCTTGGAGAATGGTTGTCGGGCGGCTGGCAAGTCTACAAAGAGAACTGGGCGTTGATGTCGGTTGCTTCACTGATCGCTTTCGCGTTGAGCGGGGTCACGCTCGGAGTACTCGCCGGACCTCTGCTGATGGGACTTTTCAGAATGGCTTTCGCGACAATGCGAGGCGAGCGCCCGGTGATGGGCGACATGTTCAATTGGCGCGGCCGCTTTCTTCAGTCGTTTCTGACCGCGCTGATATACGGCGCGATTTACGCCGGGCTCGGCGGAATCGGAAACAACAATGCGTTCTTCGGACTGTTGAGCGCCGCGGCCACACCGATTCTGACGTTGATGTTTGGATTCACTATGTCGCTTGTCCTCGAGCGCGATATGGATGTTGTCAATGCGATAAGCCAAGTTGCGCGGCTCGTGTTCTCGCGTGACGCATTCATGTGGTGGGTCGTAGGACTTGTGTTTGCCGCGATCACCGCGGGCGGATTCATCGGCTGCGGAGTCGGAATACTGATAACGCTTCCGTGGATGATCTCTGCGTCGGCAGTCGCTTATCGCGATGTGTTCGGATTCGATGATCCGAATCGCACCAATGCTTGATAGGCCGCACTCTTGAACATGGATAATGCTCCGAAAATAGAAGTTCGTTTCGGCGACTGGATCGGCGAAGGCTGGAAGATGTTCACCGAGCAGTGGAGAGGTTGGGTGAAGATCTCGCTGGGGTTCTTCCTTGCCGTCGTCGTTCCGATAGGTGTGTTCATAATCGCGATGTACGCGGTGATGTTTTCCGCGATGATGACTCAGTCTCAGACGGGCGGCGCTCCGCCTCAAATGCCGATTGCGATAATCCTTTTTCTCTATCTCGGAATATTCGGACTGATGATTGTGCTGTTGCCGCTGTCTGTCTTGATGATGGGCGGGGCGTATCGAGCGGCGTTCAAGCAGCTTCGCGGCGGCCAGGTGGAGTTTCGCGATCTGTTTTCGGCGCGGGATTGTTACTGGCGATTGCTGGGCGCGACCTTGTTGCATTCATTGTTTGTCTTCCTGGGCATGATCGTTTGTGTCATTCCGGCCTTCATCGTTGCCGGTTTGTTGTTCTTTACACTGCCGTTGATTATCGAGCGCGACATGGGAGTCTTTGAAGCCATGCGCGCGAGCCGCGAAGTAACCAGCCGCAACCTGGTGATGTTCATCCTGTTCGCGATCGTCGCTCAGTTGATCGCATCGGCAGGAACCTACGCTTGCTATGTCGGGCTACTCGCGACCTGGCCGTTGATGTTCACCATGACCGCCGTCGCGTATCGCGATTGCTTCGGAGTCGAGGGCGCGCAGAGCTTTCGTGAAACAGCGGCGTCGCCTCCCGGCGGTTACGCGCCAGCTCCGTCCTTCAATGCTCAACCCCCGCAAGAGCAAACTCGCACCTGCCCCGCGTGTCACACCTCTCTGCCCGCGAACGCGCTGTTCTGCTACAACTGCGGAACGAACCTGAGATGATGGCTGACATCGACAACTCATCGCATCCGCAAATAGCCGTGATCGGCGCCGGCTACTGGGGCGTCAATCACGTTAGGAACTATTCCGAGCTTTGCGCGCTTGCGATGGTTTGCGATACGAACGAGCCTTCGCTTGCGAGGGTCGCTGAGAAGTTTCCCGGTGTTCGAACGGAAAATGATTTCGAGAGCGCGCTTTCTGACCCAGGCATTCGCGGGGTGGTGATAGCGACGCCCGCGGAAACTCATTATCAAATCGCGGCGGCTGCTATCGAAGCCGGCAAAGATGTGCTCGTTGAGAAACCGCTGGCGCTCGATGTTGAGAAGGGCGAACGCCTGGTAAGGCTCGCCAGTGAGCGCGATGCGATCCTGATGGTTGGACACCTTCTCGAATATCATCCGGCGGTGTTGCGACTCAAAGAGTTGATCGACTCGGGTGAGCTTGGCGACTTGAGATATATTTATTCCAATCGGCTCAATCTTGGAAAAATCAGGCGAGAAGAAAACATACTATGGAGCTTCGCCCCTCACGACATTGCTCTCATTCTGCGGCTTGTTGGTGATTGGCCGAGGTCTGTCGCGGCGACGGGGGGCGCATATCTTCAACCCGAGATTGCCGACGTGACCGTTACGAACATCGAGTTTGCGACCGGCGTGCGTGCGCATATCTTCGTGAGCTGGCTGCATCCTTACAAAGAGCAGCGGCTGGTCGTAGTAGGATCCAATCGAATGGCCGTGTTCGACGACGTGCGTCCGGGGGCTAAGCTGATGGTGTACGATCAACGAGTGGATTTCGTCGATGGCGAACCGATAACGAGAAAACACGACGGCGCCGCCGAACAACTCGAAACCGCCGAGCCGCTGCGAAGACAGTGCGTGGAGTTTCTCGAGTGTATCCAGACGCGCCGGCGTCCGCTGACCGACGGTGAAAGCGGGTTTCGCGTGCTGCGGGTACTCGACGCAGCCGAGCGCTCGCTCGCTGGCGGCGGCAATCCGATCAAGTTGTAGCTCACTATGGAAAAGAACTACTTCGTCCACGAATCAAGCTACGTAGACGAGCCTTGCGAGATCGGCGAAGGAACGAAGATATGGCACTTCTCGCACGTGATGGCGTACTCGAAGATCGGGCGCGGTTGTAACATCGGCCAAAACGTTGTCATCTCGCCGAAGGTTGTGATCGGCGATAACGTAAAGATCCAGAATAACGTTTCGGTTTACACTGGCGTCGTTCTTGAAGACGACGTTTTCTGCGGGCCCTCGATGGTTTTCACCAACGTGACCAATCCTCGCAGTCACGTTTCACGAAAGGATGAATATCGGCGAACGTTAGTCAGGCGAGGAGCCTCGATCGGCGCGAATGCGACCGTCGTCTGCGGCCACACGATTGGACGGTACGCCTTCATCGGCGCGGGAGCCATCGTCACGCGCGACGTTCCGGATTACGCAATGGTGGTAGGTAATCCCGGCAGAGTCGTTGGATGGATGTGCCAGTGTGGCGCGAAACTCGACTTCGAACAAACCGGCACGAGTGAGCGTGCGGCTTGCTCCGCTTGTGGCGCAGGCTACGCGAAACAGAGCGACTCAGTGATAGAGATAAGTTGAGCGGCGTTAGGCCGCAAGATGATCTTCGTGAATTGGCGCGTCGATGTTTACAAACGGCGATGGCCGCAACTCGATTGTCATCTGCCGTTCCGCGCCGCATTCATAACAGGTTTGAATCAGCCGATTGTCTGAAGTCCTGGTGTGAGGTATGCCCCAGTAGTGTGCGTGGTTTCTGAGAAAAGCCAGTATCTTCATTGTCTTTGCCCCCGAGCGTTCTGTCCTGCTTCTTGTCTTGATCTTATTTGCGTCGTACAGGACTGGTACGCTGCAAACCATATTCCGTGAAGCAAGCACTCATGGGCGCGCGAATTTCAACTCCGTCCCCGTCAGTTTCGTCTGTATTACCGACAGTCGGTCTCGCAATTTCCGTACAGTCGTCAGAGAAGATTGTCGAGGTTCTCTGTTGGGCGAGCCAGCACAGCTTTGTTGCCTCGGACTACGATTGGCCTCTGAATCAGATCCGGGTGTTCAACCATCAGGCGTATCAACTCATCATCGGACACCTCTCTCTTTCCGAGGTTCAAATCTCGATACACCTGCTCGCCCTTGCGCAACAGATCTCGAGGCGCGATTCCCATTTGCTCAATCAACTCACGTAGCTGGTCAGAATCGAGGGGTGTCTCGTAGTAGTTTATCGCTTTGAAGTCCACGCCGCGTTCCCTGAGGATTCCGATTGCCTCGCGGCATTTGCTGCAAGTCGGTTTCTGATAAATCTTGATTTGATCTGCCATTAGTTTCTCCCGGCGCGATTGTAGCAAACGAGCGCGGCCGAATCGAAATCGCGCTGTGTTATAATCGCGGCCACTCGAATGGAAGCCTCCTTTGAAGTAGAACTCCAATCTGTAACAAAGCGCTTCGGTGATGTGACTGCCGTCGATGAAGTCTCGCTGTCGGTGGTCAAGGGTGAGTTCCTCACTCTGTTGGGTCCTTCCGGTTGCGGCAAGACCACATTGCTGCGGATGATCGCCGGCTTCGAAGCTCCCGGCTCGGGCCGGGTTGTTCTCGCAGGGCGCGATGTAACCGATGTCTCACCAAACGAGCGAAACGTCACTACGGTGTTTCAGCACTATGCGTTGTTTCCTCACATGACTGTCTCGGGCAACGTAGCCTTTGGGCTCGAGCGGCGGCGCGTCGCACGCGATGAAATAAAGCTTCGCGTGGGGGCCGCGCTCGAGATGGTAAGGCTCGCGGGAATGGAATCGCGTCAGCCGAGCGAGCTCTCGGGCGGAGAGCAACAGCGCGTTGCGCTCGCTCGCGCGCTTGTATTGGAACCCAGAGTGTTGCTGCTCGACGAACCTCTTGCCGCGCTCGATCTCAAACTCAGAAAGCAGATGCAAATCGAGCTCAAGAGCTTGCAACGGAGACTGGGGATCAGTTTCGTTTACGTCACTCACGATCAGGAAGAAGCGCTGACGATGAGCGATCGCATCGTGGTGATGAACGCCGGACGCATCGAGCAAACGGGTCGCGCGGAAGAAATCTACGAGCATCCTCTAACCGAGTTCGTGGCCGGGTTCATCGGCGTGTCAAACATCATTGAAGGCGTCATCGAAAGCGTGAACGATGCGTACGCGACGGTCCGCATTGGCAACGCTACGATCAAAGTTGCAAGCGCGGGGCTTCAGAAGTCGGCAAGCGTGCGGCTGCTTATTAGACCCGAGAAGATCAGCATCTCGATCGAGGCCTCAGAGCAAAGTCTGGCTGGGCAAATCGAATCGGCAATCTATCTCGGCGAGAGCACGCAGTTGCGAGTGTCGCTCGGCGAGGGCCAGGCCTTGACTGTCTTGGAGCAGAACCGTGCGGCGTTTCAATCGACAGAAGCGCGAATCGGTCAGCGCGTATTTCTTCACTGGGACCCGGACCACGCGGTGATTCTGAGGTGAGATGGCTGAGGCTCGGATTAGTCTTGATCTTACGGCTCCGCTGATGCGCACGAGGGCAAGCGCGCTTCTTGTGGTGATCGCGGCAGTTTATGTTGCGGCCCGCTTGTGGCGCCTCACATCATTCGGTCTGTTTGGAGACGAGGTGTTCACGCTTTGGACGGCGGCTCAGGATTGGAACGGGCTGTTCGCGTCTGTTATCGGCGATGTCGCGCATCCGCCTCTCTACTACGCGTTGTTTAAAGTGTGGATCGACCTTGGCGGACAGTCGCTGTTGTGGATCAAGCTGCTCCCGGCGCTGGTGTCGATCGCTACATTGTTTCCATTTCTGTTTCTTTGCCGCGAACTCAATCTAAATCTGGTAGCGACGAGCCTCGCTCTGTGGTTGATGTCGGTAAACGGATTTCTGATCACTCACGCGCAGGAGCCACGGATGTACAGCTTGCTGCTCTTATTGACCACTTGCTCGCTTTGGCTTTTCGCCAAGCTGTGTCGTGAACATACGAATTCAATTCAGGCCGCGCTCTGCGTCGTGAACCTTCTTCTGGTGTTCACACATTATTTCGGATGGGTGATAGTAACGTTGGAGTTTGTGTTCCTGTTGATCTGGCGACGTGACGCGTTGCGTTCGTTCATTATCGGTTCGATCTTAATTGCGGTGTGCTTCACGCCCTGGGTTTATCTCGTAGCGCGGGCGGCGCGAGCCAATCCAAGCCGCGTGAACTTCGTTTGGAATCGGCCTCCGCCGTTGTCGGAGCTTGCCGGGTACTACGGGAATCTGAATGGCCCGCTTAGTTATCGCTGGAAAGTTTTCGGGACCGCCGTGGTGATGCTGCTGTTCGTGATGCCGATCATCGCTTGGGCCGCTCAGACGATTAGAACTCGCGCGTCACGAAGAGCGGCGCGACCGCTCTGGTTTCTGTCGCTGTTCGCATTCGGACCTGTGATGCTGGCGTTCGTCGCAAGTCACGCACTGCCGCAGCCGGTGTGGGCGTTTCGATATCTCATCATTGCCGCCCCTGCGTACTTGCTCCTGGTGGCAACGGCTACCGGGAGCCTGAAGTTGCGTCGAGTGCGATTCGCATTCGTCGTGCTGGTAGCCGGATGGGCTGGTGTGAGCGGATTCGTCGAAGCCTTAAACCGCGATCGAGTCGCATGGGAGCCGCTGGTGCAAAGGATGATTCAAGCCGAGCCTGATACCGCGAGCGCGAAACCGATCGCGGTCTACGTTACTGACCCGAATATCGGCAATACCGTTCAGTTCTATCTGGACAAAGCAGGCGACGCACGTTTCCAGATCGTGATGTCTGAAGACCTGACCAGGCCGGGCGGTGATCATTGGTGGGTCGCGTTCATTCATTACGATCACGAAAATCAGCCGCTGCTGCAGGACTCACTCAGAGAAGCCGGATACCGTGTCGGCGATGTCATCGAAGCCAGAGCGCCAAGTCACCAGGCCGTGTTGGTTCCTGTTTGGAAGAAGTGACGAGACGGCGAACCGGAGTTTTGAATGAAGAGAAGTCGCGGATTATCTCTGTTAAGCCCGGCGCTAATCTGGCTTCTGGTTTTCATCGCGGCGCCGCTTGTGATCGTCGTGATCGTGAGCCTTGCGACGCGCGGCGCGTATGGGAAGACAATCTACGATTTCACGCTCGCGAATTTTCTGCGCGCGTTTGATCCTGTTTACCTGCCCGCTTATTGGAGGACGCTCTGGATCGCGACCGCTACAACAGTGCTGTGCGCGGTGGTGAGTTATCCCGTCGCGTACTACCTCGCGTTACGCGCGCCCGAGCGATGGAAGCGGCCACTGCTGGTGCTGACGGTCATTCCGTTTTGGACCAGCTTCTTGATTCGCACCTACGCGTGGATTCTCCTGCTCAGAAGCGAGGGTGTGATTAATTCGGCGTTGATGGGCACGGGTCTGATCAGCTCGCCGCTCAAACTGCTCTATTCGGACTTCGCTGTGTTGGTAGGGCAGGTGTATGGAGAGTTGCCCTTCATGATCTTGCCGATTTATGTTGCGCTCGATCGACTTGATGTTCGCCTGCTCGAAGCGGCGCAGGATCTTGGCGCGAATCGGTTTTGGACTTTTGTGAAAATAACGTTGCCATTGTCGCGTGCTGGACTGATCGCGGGGACGGTGCTTGTTTTCATTCCTTCGTTAGGCGCTTTCATAACGCCGGATCTTTTGGGCGGGGCCAAGTCGGTTATGATCGGCAACCTTATCCAGAATCAGTTCGCGCAGCTCAATCAACCGTTCGGATCGGCGTTGAGTTTGATATTGACTGCGGCGGTGTTGCTGCTTTTGGGGATTGCGTTCAAGTCCGGGCTCAAGTCGAGTGAGCTCGCGTGAAGGAGAGGTCCAACCGCGGAGGACGCAGAGGACGCGGAGAGGATCAGCGATTAGTTTTTTTCGACGCCTTCAGGTATCTCTCCAAGTCTTCTGGCGCGACGAATGTTTCAATCGGGATTTCTTCACCGAATACCTCTTGGCTATAGCTACTCAGCGGGAGTGGCCGCGCCGCGGCTGGGTCATACACAGTTCCGCGCTCGACACAGACATAATGAGTAGTCCACGTAATGGCTCCGTGAAAGCGAAGCGGCATCAAGGGGGCGTGGAACACACTGTCGCCGCGCGCTTCAGATTTGCGAAGCCGGCCGATCCAGGGCGATCTTCCTTCTTCGAGAAGTAGTCCCGCCAGGGTCTCGACCGCCGCAAGACAGTTCCAGAATCCGCGTGCGTCAATGACGGCCGCCTGAGAGCGAAAGTAGGATTTTGTTTTCGGTGAAAGCGCCATTCAGTTTTTGGAAACTAGACCACTCGGTCCGTCGATTCAACAGTCTGTTTCCAGCGCGGCCCAACTCGCCGTCATGTTTGCTCGCCATCTCTGACTTGGTCAGCTTGCTGCGGTTCATCTTGTTGGGCGATCTGAAACGCAATGACGCTTTACTGCAGTGGCCCTTGCCACGTCCAGGAGTTGCTCTTCACGAAGGAAGTCATCGAAGTTGCTACCGATATGCTGCGTCTTCATAACCTTCACTCTTGACACTTCGGTTTCGAAGATTGCGATTTCACCCACGAACGATAGCTCTTGGGAGCGTCGAGGGTCTTTAGCTTTTTCCAAGCCTGAATCGCCTGCTTTCTCGTGGCGCCTTTCTCCGAAGCCAGGAAGTCACTTATGAAGTTGATGTATCTCCCGTGGGGAATCTGAGTGAAAGGCTCCTGGATCTGACAAAGTCGAACGTATTCTTTGACGAGGCCGCCATAAGTTAGATTGACGCCGTTAATGAGTCGCTCTTCGCGCCAACGATTGAGCCGGTACCGCGCCCCGGATTTTCTCTTGAAGCCTGGTGCAAGTTTCTGCGCCTCTCGCTCGATGAAACTCTTGGTCTCCTTGTCGTTCGTGTAGACCAATACCGGGAGGTTCAGACTCAGCCCTCGTTCGACGTCTTTGATTCCCGACTTCGAGAGGTTTCGCTTGGTAGGCGGCGCAATCTTGCCGGTCCGGAGGAAGTGTTTGATGGCCTTCTCGAGCTCGTCCTTACGCAGCTTGCTTGCGGATGGTATCCCGACGCGCTCCGCAAATTCCTTGAGCTCGGTCGCATACCAATAGCCATTGTCGAACTGGGTCAAGGTCATCGACGTCGAAAGGTTCTTCTTCGGTTTCAAGCGGTGGTCTCCACAAGACTAGTTTTCTCCGACTCGCCATCTCTGACTTGATCATCTTCGCGGCGCTTCCTCTCTTGGGCAATCTGAAACGCCATGACCCTCTTATCAGCAGTTGCTTCTGCCACGTCCAAGAGATTCTCTTCGCGAAGGAAGTCATCAAAGTTGCTGCCGATATGTTGCGTGTTCATTACCTTACTCCTGACGCAAGTCTGCCAATCTTTGTCGTGCCATATTCAATTCGCCTGTTGGAGTCTTCCACGATTTCCTGGCTAAGCCATGTAACAATACCATCGTCTCGTCATGGCGAGGTTTCAACCGGGATCTTTTTCCTCGTCTTTTTGCCTCGATGGAACAAGGCCGGGCACACGGTTCAGCAGGATCGAAGATACGTCCGCCATTGCTCGCGAACGCGCCGCTGGATCTGGGATCGAGAGTGCAGCTTGAATGGCCAGTAGAGTGTCATGGCTGTCCCGTTGCTGCCTCTCGATTAGCTCTCTCTTGGCCCGCAGACTCTTCATGGAAGAACGTGTGATGAGCGTTCCTCGTCCGGTTACGAGACCAAGGATACCCGTGATCGTCCCAATAGCGAGCTTTGCGGGGAAGAAGATGAGAAGGAAGGCGCCCGTCGTGACCACGCTCAGTGCCAGTGCCGCGGCGACGACTAAAAGGCGAAAATACCATTTCTCCTGACCGTGTGCGAGCTTGATCTCGCGTTGGTACATCGATCGCTCGCTCTTTGCGACCTCGCTGATGTAATGGAGAAACTGCTCTAGGGACCGGGCATCAGCGGCAGCGGATGCAGACGGTACAGTTGCGCCGGTGGCTCCCGTTGTGGGCGTTGCGCCAGGCTCCTGCACTGGATGTGTGTGCGCGTACGCGCGAATGGCGCGGTCAATCTCGGGTTGACTAGCCGGCGCCTCGGAGCGGACGCTTGGGCCCAGCAAGGCCTTCAGTATCGCGAGAGCGTCCCACGTCAAAGGCACAACCGGGTCACGCCCCACACGAGAGCCGATTGGCGGCTGTGCGCTCAGGTCTCCCTCTGCGTTCGACTCAACGACCCCGAGACCCTCTTGACGCCAGCGCCTGACGCGGTCCAATAGCTTCCGATGGTACTCGGGACTTAGTGGTCTTAGTATTCCGATCTCGTCAAGGCGACCGTCGAGCTCGGCGCGGCCGACCCCGAAAATTGGCTGGGACCAATCGAACCTTATGATCACGCCCGCCTGCAGCTCACGGACGTCGACGGGAGGAAGTTGCCCTTTTTTTCTGCCAATGTACTGTGCTCCGTCTGGGAGGATGGCCTCACAACGCACGATTGGAACTTCCCGTAAGATCAGTGCGCGATGAATGGCCGGCAAGAGAACGGTCGGACCGACGAGCTCGAATCCGAAGAGATCAGCGATGAGCGTGGTATATGTGGCGAGTTGATTTTCTCGTGCTCGCCGGGCGCGACCACGGACAGCTTGTATTCGCAGTTCACAGTCGCCACTGTCGAGGTGGATGACCAAGAAACTAGCTGCTCGCTCTTCATGGGGTACCGAAATGTGGACCCTTTCCACCTGCCGCTCCCGCTCTTCTTCTTCCGCTTCTTCCGCTTCTTCCGCCTCGTCGAGTTCCCTCTCCTCCTGCTCCACCCGCTCCTCTTCGGTGAGCGGCTGTGAGTCAGATGTGGGGACAGGATCTACCTTCGGCTTGTAGTAGACTCTCGTCTCGATCCATTTCATCACCAAGAAACGCGGCTCGGCACTGCCCAGCGCCGGATCGAACCGAACGAGCGCGAGTTGCGGACCGTCCCTGGCTTCCCACACCGTTCGACCCTTGTCGTAGAGTTCGTCTTCTCCACCCAGTATCTTCCTGACTTCCTCAGGCTTGCGCAGGCGCGTGAGCAACTCCTCGAGACCTTTTTCAGGCAACCGGAAGAGGTACAGATGCTGTCGTCCTGTCTCCTGCATCCTGTCCAGATGCGAGATCAGAACCTCGGGCGTCAGGGCGTACTTCTTTTTTCCGGTGTATTCACCGAGCGCGATCTGCCCGATAAGCACGCTGAGTTCATTCTTGTTGTACTTGGCTTGCGGGATCCCGAGCTTCTTGTCCTCCTCATCAAGTTTTGCGCGCTCTCCCTTCTTTCTCTTTTTCCGGCTGACGAACTCCGTGATGAAGGGTTTGTTGTAGCGAGCTAGTGCCTCGACTGCTAGCTCCACGCGGGTCCGTTGGATCGCCGTGACTACCATCAGGATTCGTGTCCTCTATGGACGGGAGGCCCGACCACTGTACTTCCGACTTATCGCCTGCCGCGAGAGGGTTATCGTGGAATAACACTTTCTCGCTCAAGTACTCTCCTAATTTCCTCAAATATAGCTGGTATGTCTCCGTGCGGAAATCGGATCTGTACGAGTCCCATTATATTGCCGAACTCACTACACCCCTCTTCTAGCAGAATTATTGCCCGCTCGAATCCCAGCTTCCCTTGGAAGAGCCCAGCCTCATGAATGACATTCTCCCGAGCATGTTCACTCTTGTCCGCGTGCTCGTCCTCGGCAGTAAGCACCAAAAAAGCAAAGGAGGCATTATTTAACATCTCGGACAACCTCTCTTTGGTGCTTTTACCCGCTGAAGGCTCTCTATTAAATTCGTCGTAACGTAAACGGAGACGATCTTGAAGAAAATCCTTCAGATCCCGCCACGTTTGCGAGCGGCCATGTCCTATGAAGACCCTTCCGTTTGCAGTTGAGACTTTGACGGGTTGTTGAACCAGATTTGTTGGTTGCGCCAGTACTTCTTCATATTGGTTCAGTCGGTTAAGAAAACCCTCCAGCCATCTGATCTTCTCTCTTAACTTCTCTTCGTGGTTCTTCATTCTAGAGAAGTCATCAGTGCCACCATCTTCCCAACCACGAACGGAATCATACTCTTCAGCAATTTCCTGTCTGTCAAAGGATTCTTTCAAGAGTCCCTGATTATCATCATTCCAAACTCGATACTTCTGCTCTACTTCACATAATCCGTTTGTGGACAATTCGTAGGCATATAACCCCTTGCCCTTTTCTATCTGGACGCAAAGGTATCGCTCCACGTCCGTGCGAGGAAGAATAAGATTTGGTAAACCTCGTGGCATTATGCTCGTCCTTCGATATGTGAATCGGAAGAATCGAGTGTTAGTCTACTGCAACTTAGGTTGACATTAAAGAGCGTTGCCCCGTCGCGTCTAGCCTGCAACTATAGAGAATCTGTCATAGACCAACTCAGGACCGGTTTGGGTGGAAGCAAAGGGAACAGAACCTCGGAGACAGAGAATCTCTGAAGGGGAACAAAACGTCAACGCTCGCTCAGACAAAGGTGCTGGACCTGTTGGTGCCAGCACTAACGTTCCGCACCGGCGCTGGCTTCTGCTTCCGGTGAGTTTTACAAATACTTTTCGCATCAAGCCAGGTATCGCTCATAGCTATTCGCGCTGGCAGGCTATTCCGCTGGAGCCCGTTGTGTGACCTCTAAGCAAATCTAATTCGTCCGCTTGGACGTCCGATCTTTTCTGCCAAGAACGATCCCTTCGACACTCAGATCTTCGTCCAGGTCTTCCCAATGAATGCCAATACCAGGACCGATGAATTCGTAGTTCTCTCGCTCTTCTTTCGTCGCATTCAGAAGCCGTGGGTAAAAGGTTAGCGGCGCCGAGACTTGACGTCCGTCCTCAAGGCCCAGCCAAATATTGTCTTCATCAAACCAAACCTTCACGGCGCGAACCTCATAGACCAAAGTGCTCACTCCATTTCTCGCTGAATGGCATGCTCCTCAGTCCGCCCAACCGAGATGGGCCTCCTGATCAGAGTGGAGACCCCAGACCGTAACCCGGGTGTGGGAAGCGCGAATGACGGTTCCCATCCGTTTGGCTTGTGTGTCGAGGTCGCGATGGCGAAGTACGCGACGCACAAAAATGGCTGTCTCCGATTGCCTCACATCCAAATAAACCAGACTGTATCGGGCATGACACAGGTCTCGCTGATAGAAATCGCGATCAAGGGTAAACAATGTTGGCCGGCGCAAGCTGAGCAAGAAGGAGATGATCTCTTCGTCTTGCATTCCCTTCCATCCCGCTTCGTAACCAATCTGCCGAAGCGGTACACGCCAGTTAAGCAGCAACTGCCGTTGGTCCTCCCGGACGTTCTCGTCCAGAATGTTCATGCGGCGGTCGGCTCCAACACGAACTCATCCGCGTGTTTGAGGAACGCTTCGCCCGAAAGCTTTACCGCCTCAGCAATCGCGTCTTTGGTGATGCTGTCGTGGAGTTGCTCGATAATCGTTTCCCAAGCCATTCCGTCAGCAAGCATCTCGAGCACTTGCCAGACCATTATGCGAGTGCCACGAAAGGTGGGCTTGCCGTGACAAATCTTCGGGTCAGCGACAATGTACCGCCCCAATAGTTTTGCCTGAGTGTTCTTTCGCATCCGAGTACCTCTTTGCGATTAGTTCGATGCCGATTATACAACCAAGCACGGTAACGAACCACAGTGCCAGCGTTAGCGCACAGCAGCCGGGCTGCCTGCTGCGTCCGATGACTTCTTCAAATACTTGTCATACCACGCAAGGTATCTCTCATATCGATCGCGTTGGTAGCTCGGGCGCTGGATGCCGTGATTCTCATTCGGATAGATGATCATCTGCGTCTCTATGCCGAGGCTCTTCAATGCCTGGTACATTTGCTGGCCGCCTTGCACCGGTACGTTGAAGTCTCGCTCGCCGCCGAGAAACAAAGTCGGTGTCTTGATGCGATCCGCATGAAGGAACGGATAGGAAATCTTTTGATAGGTCTCCCACGCCTTCGGGTCCCACGGCGGACCGATCTCGTAGTCGTACTGAATGATGTATTGATCGGTCCCGTAGAACGCAATCGTGAACGCCGTGCCCGCGCCGCTCGTCGCCGCTTTGAATCGCGTGTCGGTCGCGATCATGTAGTCAGTCAGGATTCCGCCGTAGCTCCATCCGCCAACGCCCAGGCGATCGGGATCGGCGACGCCCATCTTGATCACGTGATCCACGCCCGCCTGCAAGTCTTCGACTTCATAGTGACCCCAGTCTGCGAAGATCGAACGCGAATACTTCATCCCGCGCCCGGAGCTGCCTCGATAATTCACCGCCAGCACCGCATATCCATTCGCGGCAAAGAACTGCCGCTCCGCGCTGAACGAATGCTGATCCTGTCCGTTAGGGCCTCCGTGAATGCGCAACAGGAATGGAACTTTCGTTCCCTTCACGTAACCGACCGGATAGGTCAATAAGCCGTGCACTTCTGTTCCGTCTTTGCTGTTGAATCCGACTTCTTCGGTCGCGGCCAAGTTAAGCTCGGCAAACAGTGCGTCGTTCTGATGCGTGAGCTGACGAAGCGCGGTTCCTTCAACGGAGTAGATCTCCGTGGATTTCATATCGCCGCCCGAAAGAGCAATCGAATGACCAGCCGCCCAGTCCCAACTCTGTAACACGATCGGCGGCGAGAGCAGCTTCTCGACTATGCCGCTCGCAAGGTTCACCTGAGCCGGATACACCGAACGATCATCGGTGATCAGGAATCGAATTGATTTTCCATCCGCGCTGAAGGTTGGTGATGAGACGCCTCGGTCCAAAGCTTCGACCGCTTGAACGCGCGCCGGCGCCGCGCTGCCATCCGAAGCGACAAGCGCGAGGTGACTCATGCTGTACGCGCCGAACTTCTTTTCTTCGCCTTCGAGGAACGCGATCCATTTTCCATCAGGGCTCCATTCGACTCGCGAGCGGCCTCCACGACTCGTTGCCGGCGTGAGCTGCTTCTCAGTCGAGCCGGGCATCGCATCGGCGACGTAGATCTGAGCCGAAGGCTCGCGATCGGGATCATCGGCGCGATTGCTCATGAATGCGACGCGAGATCCATCGGGCGACCACGACGGTCCCGATTCATCCCATTTGCTTTTAGTCAGGCGATCGAGTTTCTTCGTCGCGATGTCGAACAAGTAGATGTAGCTGTGCCGGCCGGTGAGCAGATAACCCTGGACGTCCTGTTTGAAATGATAGCGATCGATGACGATGGGCTTTGGCGGTTTAGGTTTAACGCCAGCCTCGGCCGCCGCCGCCTCCGCTTCGGCTTCAGGATCGGGATCGCCGGCGACCAGCGCCAATCTCTTCGAATCAGGAGACCATTCGTAGCTCTGCAAACTTCCCTTCAGATTGGTCAATTGCACCGCATCTCCGCCGCTGCGATCGAGCAGCCACACCTGGCTTCCCTTGGCCGAGCCGGGCCGCGAAGACGTGAACGCCAGGTATTTGCCGTCAGGACTCCAACGCGGCGAAGTTTCGCTGTCTTCGCTCGAGGTGATCTGGCGATCGTTCTTGCCGTCGTAGCCGATCATCCAGATATGCGAGTTGCTCTTGTCTTCTTTCACATCGACGGTCGATACGACGTAAGCGATCCACTGGCCGTCGGGCGAGATTTGCGGGTCGCGCACATCGCGCATGCGAAAGAGATCGTCGAGTTTGAGAGCGTGCTTCCCGGTTTGTGCGGGCATCGCGGCTGAGAAAGCGATTAATAACACCAGAGCTAGCGAGAGTCGTTTCGCGGACATTGCAGTCCTCCTGAAAGGATATTGAATTCCACCGTTTGAATGCTGCGAAGGTGGCGCGATTCTAACGAAGAAGGGAAGTGAGCGGCAAGGATGATTAGTGTTCCGCTCTCGCCACGAAGGCACTAAAGGCGCGAAGCTATACGAAGCTTCGTGAAACTTGGGTCCTGGTGTCTTCGTGGCAAGACTCACTCTGATGAAGCGTTAATCACATCTGCTCTTCGAATTCGTTTTCGCCGCTCCGCGAAAATGCAGATCGCCAGGCCGATCAGATTGGTTATAACAATCAAGCCGCCGATCTTTATCGCGAAGGATACACGGCTCTCAACATGGATGATCGGAACGATCGAGAGCGAGACATTCAGCAGCGTCATCAGAAATCCCGACAGCGCAGCGAGCTTTAGCCACATCGGCGGACGGTGATTCATTGATTTGAGGCCAATCAATGGAATCGCGAACATAACCAGATAGGTCAACGCGTAGAACAGCGCCGAAGCGTTCCACAACAACTGAAACGCTTCCTGCTTGCCCACGCCAATCAATCCCGCCAGCCCCATCGCAAGCGTCGCGGCGCCTACGAAGAGAATCGAATTCACCGGGGTCTTATACTTGTGGTGCAGTTTCGTAAACCAATCGGGAAGCAAGCTGTCCCAACCAGCAACCATCGGCAGCCTGGTATTGCCCGCGAACATTACGCTTGATTGCGCGATGCGAATTCCGAGCAGCGCAAGAATAGTCACCGGCGCAACCGCCGCCACAACGCCCAACGGACGGAAGCCTTCGCTGAGAAGCTGCGGTATCGGGGCGATCAGATCGACGCGCTCCTGGCCGATCAACGCGAGCATCGAGCTTGTGCCGAGTATGAACATCACCGCGATCACCGGCGCGGCGACGAGTACCGAGCGGCTGATCGCCCGCACGGGATCGCGGCACTCGCCTGCATGGATCGCGACGTATTCGAACCCCCCAAGCGCGCCGAATCCCATCTTGCCAAGAAGGTTCAACGTCATCAGCGAGAGCACGGGCATTTCAGTTCTCAGCGGATGGTATTCAGCGAGCGAGCCGTTTGCGCGATTGAGCAACGGGAGAATCAGAACGGCAGCGAAGGTGATAAGCATCAGCGCGCCTCCGGCTTTGTGGATCCACTTCCCCACCCCGAGTCCAATTGTCGCGATCATCACAAGCGCGCTGATGATGATGAAACTCACGACGCCGGTGAACCAGCGGCTCGCGGTCAGCCACTCGCCGCTCGGCCCGATGATGTAGCCAATGTATTGAGTCACCTGCAATCCGATTTCCGAGGTGTTGAGAATCGCGAAGAGCCACAGATTCCAGGCAACTAGAAACCCTACGGTCTCGTTGAAGCCGAGCTTCGCCCACTGATACAGCCCGCCTTCGAGCGGTATTATTCGATTCAAATAGATCACGACGACCGCGGACGGTATGTAGAAAAGAAAGATCGCGAGCAACCACAGGACTACGTGCGAAGGGCCTTGCTTGGCCGCGACTCCGATCCACGGGAGGCCAACGATGAACAGGATTTGAGTGAGAGCGAGATCGCTGAGCCCGAGCTCTTTTTTGAAGACAGCGCTGCGAGCCTCGACACGCTCCTCTTCGCGTTGAAAGTCCGCGGCGACATCGTCTTCTTGGTGGTCCACGTCCATTTCGCGTAGAAAAATTCTGCCGGCTCCTGATACGAAAAGGTCAGACCATATTATTCACTGAACCTTGGAAACAAGATACTAGAGCGCATCTAACTCACAAAGGAGCGAATCATCCCGCGAAGCGAGAACACCTCGCGAGGATCGACGGTCTCATTAACGATTCCGGCGACAAGCTCCTGAAGGATCCGGCTCCGCCGGATACGTCTCGCGACGAAATCGTTTAGCCACGGCCGCGAGAACCAGTTCTCGGCGATTCGATAACCAAGAAATTTGGGCCGGAGCTCGTGCTCGATTCTTCGCGGGAAGTCGCGGAGCCGTTCGAAGTCGCCCGACCTCAGAGCTTCGTCGGCAACTTCTGCGGCGATCTCTCCGGTCTCCATCGCCTTGCCGATACCTTCACCGGTGAAGGGAAACGTCGCGCCGATGCTTTCGCCCAACACCAGCGTGTTTCCCGGACCCAGCGGCCGCGTGCCGCTCAAACCACAACGAAGCATCGCACCTCGTACCGGGGAGATCGATTCCGCGTGACGCACGATCTCAGCGGCGAGCGGAAAGCTTTCCAGGAAAGTCCTGAACGCGTCGCGCAAATTCACTTGCGGGCTTGATCCCCGGCGGTAGCTGACGCCACATCCGATGTTGAATTCACCATCCGCAAGCGGAAAGATCCACGCGTAGCCCGGTGTTATCGATCGGTCGTAAGAGACAACCAGTCTATCGAGCTCAATGGGTGAGCGCACATAGCATCGCAGCGCGACCCCGCTCGGTTGCTGCTGACTGACAAGCCCAAGACGGGAAGGCATCTCGACATTCGCACCAGTCGCCAGAAACACGATTCGCGCGCGCAGAGGTTTGGCCGTCCGGTCGAGCGAGACAAAGAGGTTAGCGTTGGGTTGTACTTCGACTCCGGTGACCTTTGCCTGACAGAAAACCGCCCCGTACTCGATCGCTCGCTTCAGGATCAAGGCGTCAAGATGCATGCGCTTGAGGGTAAGAAACTCTCCGGGGACGTCGAACGAAACTCGAGAGGGACTATAGACGGTCCCGACGTTCGAGCGCCGGCTGCTCGAACGAATGACGTCGTAGAGTCCCGCCCTTGTCAGGCATCGCACCGAGTCGGCGATTAAGCCGTCGCCGCATACCTTATCGCGAGGAAAGGTGTCCTTATCGAGCAGCAGGGTTCGATGTCCGCGCCTGGCGAGATGAAGAGCAGCCATTGCGCCCGCGGGTCCGGCCCCGACTACGACTACTTCCCAGGATTGATCCGATGCGTCCGTCAAATCACTCGGTTTCAGTTCTTCGATTAAATCTGGATTCATCATTGTCCGGTCTGGCGAGCGATTGAGAGTCGAACCTAAATCCTCACTCGCACAATTACGCGGGTGGGCCGTGCCTCGTTACGTCTTCCGCGCGCCGACGGCTTCGTTGCTGGACCAACCTCGTCTATGGTAAGGTACCGGCCGAAGCAAGTCGAGGCGGCAACAAGCACAACACCAGGCGGGCTGGCACACAGTGGACCTTCCCGCGTCTTTGCATCAGAAACATAGGATAGCGAACTGATCGTTGCAGGATCGAAAGCATCAATGAGCCGGTCTTTAGTTCTCGTGGTCGTGGCGCTGGCTGGTTTGACGTTTGCGCAGTCAATGACCGCTCAGGATCGCGATCATGCATTCGTAATCCTGCGAGGCCGGGCAGTCTGCCTCGATGCTTTCGACAAGCCCATCGATTCGCCATTTGCATGCTCGGAAACAAATCCGCGATTCGGGTTCGCAAGCAAAGACGGCAAACTCTATCGATTCCCGCGGACTGATTCGATGATAACTGTGTTCACCGATTCAAGAGTGCGCGAGCGCGAGCTTCAAATCACCGCGCGTCTTCGCGAAAGCAATCAACTCGAAACCATTAAAGTACAGTCGATCAAAGCCGGAAAGTTGTACGACATATATTACTTTTGCGATATCTGCAGCATCACGGCTTACACGCCGGGGCTTTGTCCGTGTTGCCGCAACGAACTGGAGTTCAGGGAAACAGCGCCATAACGATTGCGGATTTCGGATTGCGGATTGCGGATTTGCGAACCCTGCTTTTCGTTCCGTCAATCCGCAATCCCAAATCCGCAATTCAAAGGAGGCAGGGATGCAAGACGATGATGATGTGAAGGAAAAGGGCTCGGGGCTATCGCGACGCCGCTTCTTGAAGGTGTCCGGCATCTCGCTGTCCGTTCCGCTCGTGATGGGACATCGAGTCATCAATGTGGCCGGCGCCGAAGTAAAGGTCTACGGCCCAACCAAAGTGCCGATTCAACTGATGATCAACGGCAAGGCGTCCACGGTGAACGTCGAGCCGCGCGTGACGCTGCTCGAAGCGCTCCGAAACGAACTCGATATCACCGGCGCCAAGCGAGTGTGCGATCGCGCGACTTGCGGCGCTTGCACGATGATCGTCGACGGCAAGCCGGTCTACTCGTGCTCGGTGCTCGCGATCGAAGCGCAAGGCAAACAGATCACGACGGTCGAGAGCTTGATGCAAGGCGATAAGCTTCATCCGCTGCAGCAGGCGTTCATCGACAACGACGGCCAGCAGTGCGGATTCTGCACGCCGGGATTCGTCGTCGCCGCTAAGGCGTTCCTGGATAAGAACCCGGCCCCATCATCCGAAGAGATTCAAAAGGGACTGGGCGGCAACCTTTGCCGGTGCGGAACCTACATGGGCGTTCGCGCCGCGGTCGCGCAGACGGCGAAAGGAGGGCGGCGCAATGGCTGAATACAAATGGCCGGATGCTGATAAGCGAAACTTCATCGGTAAACGAATCTCGCGTATCGACGGAGCGCAGAAGGTCTCGGGCCGCGCGAAGTATTCGTTCGACATCAACCGCCCTGGCATGCTCTTCGGTAAGATCGTTCGCTGTCCGCACGCGCACGCGAAGGTCAAGAGCATCGATACCAGCGCGGCTGAAAGCATGCCCGGCGTGAAGGCTATTCACGTGATGCAGGAAGCCGGCAAGGAACTGATGTGGGCCGGCGCCTCAGTCGTCGCGCTTGCCGCAGTCGATGAACCGACCGCGGAAGACGCGGCGCGCGCCATCAAGGTCGAGTACGAAGTGCTTCCGCATCTTGTCGTCGATACCGATCCGAAAGTCGCGGGTGATTACACGAGGCAGACTAACGAAACAAAGCTCGGCGATCCGGATAAGGCATTCAGCGAGGCGGAAGTCACGACGGATGGCACGTATGGTCTGGCGATGATCACACATTGTTGTCTCGAGCCTCACGGATCAGTGATGGAATGGGACGGCGAGAATGTGCTCGCACACTTGTCGACTCAAGCAGTGAGCGGTTCCGTTAACCAGATTGCGCGGCCACTAGAGATTCCCGCGACGAATGTCCGAGTGCAACAGGATCACATCGGCGGAGGGTTCGGCAGCAAGTTCGGACCCGATGAGTGGGACATCACCGCGGCGCGACTTTCGAAGAAGGCCGGCGGGAAGCCCGTTAAGATGTTCAACGAACGCGACGCCGAGTTGATGGTTGCCGGCGCCCGTCCATCCGACTATGCGCGAGTGAAGATCGGGCTCAAGAAGGACGGGACAATCACCGCCTGGGAATGCCAGTCGTGGGGTTCGGGCGGAGTCGGCGGCGGCGGCGCGCCTCCGATGCCCTACATCTTCAACATTCCCAACCAGCGCAAGCAGCACACAAACATAATCAATAATGTCGGGAGTCAGCGAGCGTGGCGCGCGCCTAATCATCCGCAAGCGTGCGCAATCACTATGACCGCGCTCGAAGATGCGGCGGCCGCGGTGAACATGGATCCGCTCGATTTCTTCATGAAGAACATCGAGATGACCGGACAACGCGCGCAGATTTACAGCGACGAGTTGAAGATCGCGGCCGATCTGATCGGTTGGAAAAAGAACTGGCACGCGCGTGGTGACAAGACGGCAGGACCGATCAAGCGCGGGCTTGGTCTTTCGATTCACACGTGGGGCGGGCTTGGTCACCCGAGCGACTGCGACCTGACGATTCAACCCGATGGATCGGTTGAGTTGAAAATGGGCACGCAGGATTTGGGGACCGGGACACGAACCGCTTTGAATATCATCGTCGCGGATACGCTGGGTATTCCGATGAACGCGGTGAAGATAACAATCGGCGACAGCCGCTATCCGGCTTCGGGCGGATCAGGCGGGAGCACGACGATTGGCGGGATCAGCGCTTCATCGAGGCGAGCCTCCCTCGACGCGCTGGATCAGATCTTCGCGAAGGCCGCGCCCGGACTTGAGGCGGCGCCCGAGGATCTGGAAGCGGTCAACGGGACGATTCGAGTCAAAGCGAATCCGAGTAAGTCAATGAACTGGGCCCAGGCGTGCTCGAAGCTTGGAGCAATGCCCATTACCGTTCGCGGCAAGAACCCCGGTCCCGGAAAGCTCACCGATCAGGGCGTGGGCGGCGCGCAGATGGCTGATGTTTCGGTCGACATTGAGACCGGAATCGTGAAGATCAACAAGATCGTGGCCGTTCAAGACTGCGGTCTGGTCATTGACGTTAAGCTTGCCGAGAGTCAGGTCTACGGCGCGTTGATCATGGGCGTGTGCTACGCGCTCTACGAAGAAAAAATCATGGATGCGAAGACTGGCCGTATGCTGAACCCGAACATGGAGTTCTACAAACTTGCCGGCATCGGCGACGTCGGCGAACTGGTCGTTCACATGATGACCGGCAAGGGCTATGACGAACGCGGAGTGATCGGCCTCGGAGAACCGCCCGTTGTATCGCCCGGCGCGGTGATCTCGAACGCCGTCGCAAACGCGATCGGGGTTCGAGTCCCAAACCTGCCGTTAACGCCGGATCGGGTTTTGGCGGCTCTCGATCAGAAGGGAGGCAAATAAAATGCGAGCATTTGAATACGCCAACCCTACAACCAAGGAACAAGCAGTCGCGCTGCTCGGGGGCTCTTGGGCCGACGCCGAAGTGCTTGCGGGCGGCACCGATCTGCTCTCGTTGATGAAGGACGACATCGTTCACCCGAAACGACTGGTCAACATAAAAGACATCGCCGAGCTTGGCGGTATCAAGCCATTGAAGATGGGGCTTCGCATAGGCGCAACCGTGACGCTTCAGGAGCTGATCGACAACGCTCAGGTTGCACGAGCCTATCCCGCGTTGGTGGATGCTGCTGAGGGAATCACAAGTCCGCAGATTCGAAGCCGTGGAACTGTCGGCGGCGATCTCACTCAGCGGCCCAGGTGTTGGTATTACCGCGCGGGTTTTGGTTTGCTCGGGCGTGCCTCGGCAAGCGAAGGCGGCGAATCGCTGGTGCTTCAGGGCGACAATCGTTACCACGCGATCCTCGGAAATAGCGGGCCGGCTTACTTCGTGAATCCGTCGAGCCTCGCACCTGCGTTGATTGCCTACGGCGCAAGCGTTCGCGTTTTCGGATCAAAAGGTTCGCGCGAAGTGCCGGCCGAAAAGTTCTTTGTCATTCCTCAAAATGACAACGATCGCGAACACGATCTCAAGCCCGGCGAGATCATCACTGAGATCATCTTACCTCCGGCGGCTGGAATGAAGAGCGCGACTTATGAAGTCCGCCAAAAAGAGGCGCTCGATTGGCCGCTCGCGGCGGCGTCGGTCGCTTTGAAGATGACGGGCGGCAAGGTCACTTCGGCTCGAATCGTTATGGGTCACGTGGCGCCGACTCCCTGGCGAGCGGCCGCAGCCGAGCAATCGCTTACAGGCAAGACGATCAGCGAAGGAGTCGCGCAAGCCGCGGGCGAGGCTGCTGTCTCGGGCGCAAAGAGCCTTGGCCGAAACGCGTATAAGATTCAACTCGCGCGAGTGGCGGTCAAACGCGCGATACTCGAAGCGGCCAAAGGAGGTACACGATGATTGTCAACGAAGCTGAACGTTTCAACATCGATCATCCCGAGTTGTGCGAGTGCCTTCGCTGGAAGGGAATGTTCATCGGCGTCTC
>Ga0070705_100000231_pt1 | contig 33183 bp, 30 predicted proteins | sample KBSK5253metaG_FD_65455 | JGI IMG/M metagenome (GOLD analysis project Ga0070705, IMG submission 65455) | Corn, switchgrass and miscanthus rhizosphere microbial communities from Kellogg Biological Station, Michigan, USA - KBS K5-25-3 metaG | ecosystem: Host-associated > Plants > Roots >... | reverse complement strand
CTTTGCCCACGACTGGGTAGTGCCTTCGATATTCAATCTGGTGGGTTTTGCTCCGGTCACGAGTTTGTCCACGAGAAGCAGGCCTTGTGACGCAGTCCGCAGACGTGCTGGAGATCAGGTTTATGCGTCGAGTCTGTATTAGTCCGGTGTTGTTGCTGCCTCGGCCGATTCGGAAGTTTCAGTGCGGTAGTAAAGGATACGGCCGCAGTTCTCGCAAGTAACCAACTGATCCCCTTTCCGAACATCGCTGAATATCTTCGGTCTGACTTTGACTCGGCAGGCGACGCAGATGCCATCATTCCGCACCTCGGCCAATGCTTGTCCACGCCTCAGTCGCGACATTCGGTCGTAGGATGAGAACAAACTCTTCGGCATCTTGCTGGCGAGGTGTCGTCTGCGCTCAATAAAGCTGGCCAGCAGGAGATCGGCCTCTTTCTGCTCCTGGTCCAGACCCGCGAGGATGGAATCGACATCGGCGCGCATGCGTTCGACATCGGGGGCCCTGGCGGCCAGTTCGGTGTCCAGCTTTTCGATGTCATCCATGCGTTTGAGGATTTCAGTCTCCAGCGCCCCTATATGTTTTCGTGCGACGTCGATCTCGCGCAGGACGGCTGTATACTCTTTCTCGTTGCGCACTCGAGTCTTGTCTGCTTCAAACTTCTCGTGATTTTGCTGGGTGGTGATCAGGTCGGCTTCTAATTGTTTGCGGTCTTCAAGGGTTTGCTCGTGCTTGCTCTTCAGGTCCAGGAACTCTGACGCGTGCTGTTTGAATTCGGTTTCAGTCGCCTCGCGCTCTACTGGTATTCCCGACAGCCTATCTGAGATTCGTTGTATCTCAAGGTCGAGTTCCTGGAGCTCAATGAGCTGACTCAATTCAGGGCTCAAAGGGTTCCTCCAATTTTTACAGCGAGAGTCTACTACATCGACCGCACATTCTCAAGTTTGCGCACGATCGGCTAGAGGGTCAGAGTGAGTTTAGAGTCCAAGCTTCAGCTTGCCTCTCATATTCCCGTGAACTAAGAGCAAGCTGAAGCTTGGACTCTAAACCTCGCTTTGCTGCTAACAACTCGTCTGCGGTAGAATCTGGGTGCGAGTTTCCAGTAATCAGCTTCGACTCTCAGGAGAGACTATGAAACCCTTCCTCTTGCTTGCGATCGCTTTTGTGCTTGCGGCCCCGGCGATGTCTATTGGAATCGGTCAGACCGGTGAGGTTCCGATGGCAGCGGGTGACGAACTGAAGGCGATGATACCGATAAACCTTCAGGACTTCGACGGCAAGAAAGTTTCATCTGATAAGTTCAAGGGCAAGATACTCGTCGTAGACTTTTGGGCGACGTGGTGTGTTCCCTGTATTGCGGAAGTGCCGAAGTACAACAAGCTGCAGCAGAAGTATGCTGATCAGGGAGTCGAAGTTATCGGTGTTGCGCTTGCGTCCGGTGATGCGAAGGACATCAAGCCTTTCGTTTCCAAGCACCAAATGAAATACACCGTCCTCATCGGGGATGATGATCAGGTCTATGATTTGAACGTCGTCGCGTTCCCAACCACCTATGTGTTGACCAGAGATATGAAGGTGCTTCGCAGGTATATCGGAGCCAGCCCGGGAAAGGCTGCGGCGATCGACGCCGACATTCAGAAGTTGCTGACGACGAACTGATCAGTCCGCGACCCAACAAACAAGAATGACAAATCGAGCCTGAGGATAGGGCTAACCTCTGCCCTTGCCTGCGGCGGCTTTCGCGGATTCGGGAGCGCGTTGCCGGCGGTGGCGTGCGCCGAGCATGTGACCGTTCTGGTAATACTTTCTAACTCGTTTTGAGAGCGTGTTCCGATGGATTCGAAGCTCTTCCGAGGCCTTTGATAGCTTTCCGTTTGTGCGTTTCAATACAGCAAGTATGAAATACTGCTCGAATTCAGCGACAGCATCCTCAAAAAGGATTCCGTTCTCGACCATCTCACCTGCGAGGGCTTCAAGCTTGTTTTTCATTTGTTTCTCCTCTAGCGGCGCGACATCATCTCATCAACGCTTTTGTTCCTGGGGTTGCCGAACTTTTTCATATCCATCAAAGAATCGTTCTCTCAATTCCGGGGAAGTGAGATAAGCGATGACGCGAGTGCCCTCAATCAGGGCAGGCGCGAACAACGCGTGCTCGACGGCTGCGGGCCTCAGCGGAAATGCGGTCAGGGCCAGATAAATGACCGAGCAAATGAGCCAGCCCCTCAAAAAACCAAATGCCGCGCCCAATACGTGATCGAGCCATCCCAGCCGGGCGCGTTTTAGTCCGCTTCGGAGCTTCCACGAAAGAAGGCTCCCCCCAGCAATCACGAGCACGAATACCACAAGGAAGCCAAGCAGGTTCGCGAGCCACGCAGCGGCAAAGATGCGCAGCACATCGGCGGCGTACGAATATGAGTGCGCCGCCAGAACCAGTCCGGCTACCGCAAACACAATCGAAACCAATCCCCGGATTATCCCTTTTGTGACCCCTGAGGCGACGGATGCGATGATGACCAGCAGGACGAAGTAATCAAGAACATTCATTGGATGTGGGATGCAGGATACAGGATTCACGATTCAGAAACTGCACGCCTGAATCCTGATTCCTGACTCCTGATACCCGAATCCGTGAGCGTTCTTCCCGTCAGCACTCTGTACGCTTCAAGGTACTTCTCACTTGTTCGTTCCACCACCGTCTCGGGCAGGATGGGCCCGGGCGGCTGTTTGTTCCAATCGAGCGTTTCCAAATAGTCGCGAAGATACTGCTTGTCGTATGACGGCTGTCCCCGGCCAGGCTCGTAAGTCTCCTTTGGCCAGAACCTCGATGAATCGGGTGTCAGCGCTTCGTCGATAAGAATCACCCGTCCATCGCTGACTCCGAATTCGAACTTCGTGTCGGCGATGATTATCCCACGCGAATCCGCGTAGTCCGCGGCACGCGAATACAGCGTGAGCGTCAGATCCTTGAGCCGGCGCGTAGCGTCGTCGCCGATGCGGCGGGCCATCTCGCGCTCGCTGATGTTCTCATCGTGTCCGGTTTCTTCCTTCGTAGCCGGGGTGAAGATCGGCTCCGGAAGCTTGTCGGACTCCTTCATTCCGGCCGGCAGTTTGATCCCGCAGACTTCGCCGGTCTTCTGATATTCCTTCCAACCCGAACCTGCCAGGTAGCCGCGCGCCACGCATTCGATGGGGAAGACTTCCGTGCGCACAACCAGCATCGAGCGGCCCTCGAGTTGATCCTGATCCCGCGAAAGCGGCTCCGGAAACTCATCGACATAAGTGCTGATCAGATGGTTGTCGACGACGTCCTTCAGAAATTCGAACCAAAACACCGAGAACGCGGTCAGCACCGCGCCTTTGTATGGAATCGGGTTCGGCAGCACGACGTCAAAAGCAGAGATTCGGTCCGTCGTCACGATCAGAAGTTTGTCTTCGATCGCGTAGACATCTCTCACCTTGCCGCGCCGGAATAACTCGACGCCATGGATATCCGTTTGACTGACCAGGTTAATAGCCGCGCCTCGAGAATGGACTTAAGCTGTCAACAATCTTGGAAAACAAATACTGACGACTAAGGGTTGTGTGATGGCAATCCGCATTATCTGCATGCGCCCATTCGATGTCAAGCATTAACAGCAAAAACAATCTACTTTGTTGAAAGTTTTTTTTCGCGACTGCAATTTTGCATTTGTTGCTCCCCAAACACGCTCACATGTATACTCAATGAACTTTCGATTCGAGAGCTTTTTGCATCTCAGGCGCGACGTGGAAAGGTAAGATGGATTTCAAGTTAAAGAGTGACTATGTACCGCAAGGCGATCAACCGCAGGCCATCGAGCAGTTGACTCGCGGCATAACCGAGGGCGTCGAGCATCAGGTGCTGCTTGGCGTGACCGGCAGCGGCAAGACCTTCACCATTGCCGCTGTAGTCGAACGCTTGAACCGGCCCGTGCTGGTGATGGCTCACAACAAAACGCTCGCGGCCCAGCTCTATCAGGAATTCAAATCCTTCTTTCCCGAAAACGCGATCGAATACTTCGTCAGCTACTACGATTATTACCAACCCGAAGCCTACATCCCGTCAACCGACACCTATATCGAGAAGGAATCGACGATCAACCAAGACATCGACCGGCTTCGGTTGTCGGCGACGCGAACCCTTTTCGAGCGCCGCGATTGCATAATCGTCGCGAGCGTCTCGTGCATCTACGGACTTGGCGATCCTGACGCGTATTACGGGATGATCACGTTTGTCGAGCGCGGGCAGCAACTGTCACGCACTGCGCTGCTGAAGAGACTTGTCGAGATGCAATACCAGCGCAACGACGCCGCCTTCGAGCGCGGGATGTTCAGAGTGCGGGGTGATGTTGTCGAGATATATCCCGTTTATCAGGAAACCGCCGTGCGCGTTGAGTTCTGGGGCGACGAAATCGAGACGATATCGACAATCGACCCGCTCCTTGGCGAGGTAATTGAAACTCATCAACGCCTGCCGATCTATCCAAAGTCTCATTACGTCATGCCGCAAGACACTTTGAAGCGGGCAATTCGGACCATTAAGGAAGAGCTTGAGTGGTGGGAGCCTCAACTTATCGAACAAGGGAAATTGCTTGAAGCTCAGCGGCTGCATCAGCGCACCTTGTATGACATCGAGATGCTCAAGGAGCTTGGCTATTGTCACGGCATCGAAAACTATTCGCGGCACCTGACCGGGCGATTGCCCGGCGAGCCGCCGCCGACGCTGCTCGACTATCTGCCGCGCGACGCAATCGTGATAGTCGACGAGAGTCATCAGACGGTTCCTCAAGTCCGCGGAATGTATCACGGCGACCAATCGCGTAAGCGCACGCTGGTCGAATACGGATTCCGCCTGCCGTCGGCGATGGACAATCGCCCGCTCAACTTCGAAGAGTGGGAGCATCGCGTCGATCAGTTGATATTCGTTTCGGCAACGCCCGGACCTTATGAGTTGTCAAAGACCTCCGGCGAGTTCGTCGAGCAAGTCATCCGCCCGACCGGATTGATCGATCCTGTAGTCGATGTTCGCCCGGTGAAAGGCCAGATCGACGACCTCTTGAATGAATGCCGCGCGCGCGCCGCTCGCAACGAACGAGTGCTTGTCACGACGCTTACAAAGAAGATGGCCGAGAACCTGACCGAGTACTTTGCCGAGCTTGGCGTTCGCGTGCGTTATCTGCACTCGGAGATTCAGACGCTCGAGCGAATCAGGATCCTCCGCGATCTTCGAGCCGGCGAGTTCGATGTGTTGGTTGGAATAAATCTTTTGCGAGAGGGCTTGGATTTGCCGGAGGTATCGCTCGTCGCGATCCTCGACGCCGACAAGGAAGGCTTCCTGCGCTCAGAACAATCATTGATCCAGACGATGGGGCGTGCCGCGCGAAACCTCAACGGCCAGGCGATTCTTTACGCGGATCGCGTGACTGATTCAATGCGGCGGGCGCTTGGCGAGACCCAGCGCCGGCGTGCCAGGCAAGCGGCTTACAATGAAGAGCACGGCATCACACCTCAGAGCATCATCAAGGCGATTGACTCAACGCTTGTCTCGATTGTCGAAGCCGATTACTTCAAGGTGCCGATGATTATGGAAGACATGGACAAGTACTCGGCTGACAAGATCACAGAAACCATTGCGCGTCTTGAAAGAGAGATGCGCCGAGCGGCCGCTCACTATGAGTTTGAACGCGCGGCTGAGCTTCGAGATCGGATCAAGTATCTCAGGAATCGCGAACTCGAGGTGGCTTAAGGGGACTAATCTTCTTTGCGTTCTCTTATTCCGTGAAGCGTAGCTGTCCCTTTTCATTGTATGGCAATAATTGTCGGTGACGCGCCGCTGGATGCGTTCATACTGGATGCGTTCATAATGGATATCGTCGGATTGCGCGTGATCTCCTATGAAATCGTGGTGTAGAGTGTATCGAGCGCGAGGCAGGCGAACTCAAGACTGCACTGAGAAGTGCGTTTCAGAGTTGTAGACTTTGTTCGAGCAAATGAGGTCTCTATGGAATTAATACTAGAGAATGTCAGGTGCTTCGCTGGGAAGCATATAATTCCCATAAAGCCTCTCACTATTCTTGTAGGCGAGAATAGTTCCGGAAAGTCCACTGCCCTCGCAATGTTGTCAACCATGGGAGACCCCGTTGGGTTCCCGATGCGTCCGCAGTTTAACGAGGCTCCGTATGACTTGGGAAGCTTCCGTACAATTGCGACACTAGGTGGGGAGGCAGGTGGGGCGAACCACTTTTCGGTGGGATATAGTGGTGGCTCAGATTCCGTCGACGCTGGTAACGAGGTTCTAGCGAAGTATCAGAGCATTGAAGGGCAGGTGGAACTGACAGAACTGAGAATCAAGGGTTCTGAAGGTCGAGAACTCTCGTTGATCCTGAATGTGTACCATAAGCGGTATATGGCTGTTCTGTCGATCCCTTGGCGAGGAAGAACCGATACCGTCGAGTTCGCTTTTGATGAATCCTTTGGCGAAGATGGAAGGCTGGATTCCAGATCCTTCCTGCGAACAGAGCTTCTTCGCGTCAAGCGCCAGGGAGCGAAGCTGGAACTTGATGCCGACTGGCTGACGGAGGCCCTGAAAGCTCTTGAGCCTTTGTCGCGTCTTAGAACGTTGTCCATCGCTCCGATCCGAACGAAGCCACGACGCACGTACGACCAAGTGACTGAGGCTTTTGATCCAGAAGGAAACCATATACCACTAGCCTTGGCTAGAATTCTTGCGGAGCAATCCACATCAGCGCAAAAGAAGGCTCTCCTTTCAGGGCTGAAGCGCTTTGGGCAAGAATCACGGCTGTTCAGCGACATTTCCCTGAGAAGCCTCGGTGACGCCCCGGCAGATCCATTTCAGGTAATGGTAACCGTTGGTGGAAGACCGACCAATCTGTTGGATGTTGGCTACGGAGTTAGCCAAGTGCTGCCCTTAGTTGTGCAGGGAATTATTGCAGCCGAGGAAGGGCTACTGCTTATTCAACAACCGGAAGTCCACCTTCACCCAAGAGCCCAGGCAGCGCTTGGTTCTCTTCTCGTTGACTTGGTCGCTAAAGATGCAAAGCAATTCGTAATCGAGACGCACAGCGACTACATTGTCGATCGAATTCGAATGGAGATTGCCGACGGAAAGCTGCCGAGCGATGCAGTGGTGATCCTTTACCTTGAGAGAGAAGGAACGGAAACTACGGTATACCCCATAAAGGTTGACTCGCTCGGAAACCTCATCGGCGTACCTCCAACGTACCGGGAGTTCTTCCTTCGTGAGGAGATGAATCTGCTGACGAGAGGTGGGTAAAAGCATATGTGCTTGATAGTTGACACGAACGTCGCCCATAAAATACTTCTTCGGCGAGACGATCCAGATTTCAAAGACGTGCACGCGCGACTTTTTGCAACCACAAAACCAACTGCTGCACTCGTGTATGGCGGAAGACTTGCTCGTGAATACGCTGCGAACGCAAGCGTTCGACGGGTCGTCCTCGCGCTAGAGAGGAACGGAGCTGCCATCAGGGTGAGCAATGACTTGGTCGAGCGTGAATCCGGTTGGGCCCTTGCGAGTGGCTTGTGCAGATCCGACGACCCGCACATCCTCGGGCTGGCCCGCGCCGCGAACGTCAGGCTCCTTTGCTCTCACGACCGCGACTTACACGCCGACTTCACCAACCGGGCACTGCTCAGTAATCCGCGCGGTAAGGTCTATCAGACTCGTCGACACCGCCCGCTTCTTCGAGAGTTCTGCGGTTGAGCGAGGACTCAGGTCAATGACAGCTTTCAACTTCACTACCGCGGGCGAATCACACGGCAAAGGTCTGATCGCGATCATCGAAGGGTTGCCGCACGGCCTGCCAATCGATCTTTCGACGATCAATCACGAGCTGTGGCGGAGGCAGCAAGGCTACGGGCGCGGCGGGCGCATGAAAATCGAGAGCGATGAAGTCGAAATCATCTCAGGCATTCGTCACGGCAAGACTCTCGGGTCGCCGATCTCTTTTCTGATTCGCAATCGCGATTTCGAGAACTGGCAGGACGTGATGGCCGTCGAGCCGCGCGAGTTCGCCGATGAGAAACGCGCTCGAAGGCTTACGCGGCCGCGGCCTGGTCATACGGATCTTGCGGGCGGGCTCAAGTACGACACTCACGACTTGCGAGACATACTCGAACGCGCAAGCGCTCGCGAGACCACAGCGCGCGTTGCCGTCGGCGCATTCGCGAAAACCTTGCTCAAAGAAATCGGGATTGAGATTGGCAGTCATACAGCGATGATCGGCGGAGTGCCCGATCGGCCTATTCATGCCTCGTGGGATCAGATTGCCGCGGTTCGCGATGACACAAGCTTGCGGTGCGTTGATAAGGAAGCCGAGCGACGAATGATCGCGCTCATCGATTCCACCAAAGAAGCGAAGGACACCCTCGGCGGCATTTTCGAAGTGGTCGCGCGCAGCGTGGTTCCGGGGCTTGGCTCGCACACGCAAGGGAATCGAAAAATCGACGGCCGTTTAGCTCAGGCGATAATGAGTATTCCGGCGGTGAAAGCCGTCGAGATCGGCGCGGGTGTCGAGGTCAGCCGACGCACGGGCTCGCAGGTACACGACGAGATTGGCTATGATCTCGCTGCTCGATCGTTTACGCGTCCGACGAATCGCGCCGGCGGCATCGAAGGTGGAATAACCAATGGCGAAGAAGTGCGAATCAGTGGGCACTTGAAACCGATCTCAACTCTGAGACAGCCGCTTGCGAGCGTCGACGTCGTGACCAAGGAAGAATCAGCCGCGGCCTTCGAGCGCTCGGATATCGTCGCTGTTCCGGCGGCCGGAGTGATCGGCGAGGCGATGGTTGCGATCGTGCTTGCGGATGCCGCTCGCGAAAAATTTGGCGGCGACAGCCTTGCGGAAATGAAGCGAAACTTTGAAGGCTACGTAGATCAGTTGAAGAAGTACTGATTCGTGATGCGTGAAACGTGAAACGTGAAACGTGATGCGTGATGGGCCAAGGTGCTGTCACTTGGCCAGTGATGCGTGAAGAGCGTGGAGTAATAGGAGTTGAATAATGAAAGTCGTGAGTCACGATGCGCCCGCAAAGAGCCGGCACGATCTTGATCGAGAGGTTGAAGAACTGCGGCGCTCGATCAACGCGCGGCGCACTCACGGAATTTTGTATTACCTGTTGTTGGTGGCGATCATCCTGATCGGCTTCGCGATCGGCTACGCTACCCACAGTCTTGTAGGGGCTGCTATAATTCTGATCGGACTTGCATTAGTCGCCTGGCGCGAAGTAACCGGCTTCAAAGCTCGAACCGCGGTGTTGAACCATTTATTAGGAGAGAAGCTGGCCGAACGCCACCAGTTCGAAGAGAGATCAAGGGAGTCAGAAACGCAATCATGATTTTGAGTATCGTAAAATATGGAGACCCGATTCTTACCAAACCTGCAGAGGCAGTGACCGAGTTTGATCAGAACCTATCAAAGCTCGTCGACAATATGTTCGAGACTATGTATGGAGCGCCGGGCGTGGGCTTGGCGGCGCCTCAGGTTGGGCTGCTCAAGCGGCTGTTCGTAATGGATTGCTCGAGCGGCAAAGAGAAGAAGAGAAAGATCGCGCTGATCAACCCGGTTATCGAAACCGAAGAGGGCGAGCAGATCGGCGAAGAAGGCTGCCTGAGTTTTCCGGGCATCTTTGTTGAAGTAAAGCGTCCCCAGCGCGTAGTCGTCCGCGCCCAGGACATCGACGGCAGCCCGATCACTCTGGACATAATGGATCTGGAAGCGCGTTGTGTTTCTCACGAAACCGACCACCTCGACGGCGAATTGTTTATTGAGTACTTGAGTCCGCTGAAACGCGATCTGACCAAGCGAAAGATCAAAAAGCGAATCAGACAAGGCGACTGGTAGAGTTGTTATGCTTGTCCGCCAGTAACGTACGGCTTAAATGTCAACGAACTCAAGCCTGACCCCTCCTGGAGGCTTCTCCTTGATTTTCCGGTTCAGCAACGTGGTTACTTGTTTAGGCGAGGATCCTACGTTCTTCTGAATCGCAGTGACCAGACCTATCGCGTTCATTCCTACGCGAGCGTCGTTGCGAGCGTGCCCCATGAAGCGAGTTCTGACGCTGCTGGTTCGCAGAACCCTAAATCGCGGCGTTGGGGCAGGCGGATTTACGGTGACCGAAGAGAATGCTGTCATAGCGGGTTTCAGTACGACCAAGTTAGTAAGAACAAGTCAGGGCAAGGTCGAAGTAGAGATTTGGGTGTCGGAAGAAGACATCCCAAGCGGCTTGCGGGCAGTAAGGAGGGAGATCAGGGATATCCTTCCAGCGAATTTTTGGGATCACGACTATCCAAAACCAACGCTGCTCCAGGCAATAATGGTATTTGGTCTGCCCTTGCGGATTGTTAACAAGAGCGACGCTGGCGAACTCAAGGGCGTCGCAATGAAGAGCGAGGATATCCGAAACGATGTCTTGGAGATTCCGCCAAACTATCGGCACATCGAGCCGTAGCCGGATGGGCCACAGAACCGAACACCGTAAAATAGCTGGCGACGACGCTCGTAAGAATATGGCTCGCTGACAATGGGGCAACTGCTTACGCTTGGGATTGTGACCTGTCAACTATACGCGCAGAGTCTCACTATTGTTGGACGACGGGAACTCGGAAATCCAACTCGCCGTCTAGCGATATCGATCAAGCAGCGAGGAGATCACAACGCTAACGCTTCGTATTGACCCGAAGGTTGAAGTTTCCAAGGTGTCCTCCGGTGTCCTCCCGCGGTACGCCTCCGTACTGATGTAATTCACTTCTTATCGATCACGTCTCTCGATCTGGCCTTTTATCAAACGCAAACTAAACTTCCGGTGTGGTATTCGGATTGTCTAATTGCCAGTCTGACGAACTGACAAGGGGGCAAATCAAGTGGGTAGAGTATCGACAAGCAAGAGTGCCGCGCTTACATTTATTCTTGGGATCTTCGCTCTAGTGAGCGCGTGCAGCACGGCCAGCCAGAATTCAAACACATCATCGCAAGGGTCCGCGCAACCGACTATCGAAGTCGCGCCGGTGCAGCAGGGCGATGGGTCGTGGAAGATCGCGACTGCCGATACGGTGACTCTTACAGTCAACGCGACTGGCGCAAAGTCAGCCAGAGTTCTCTACAGGCCGATCGTTGAGACCGATCGACACGTCGTGCTCAAGACGATCAATCCCGGCAAGGATGGCAAACTCACTTCGCGTTTGAAACTGGTCGCCGACTTCGCAGGAGAAGTTTGGGCGGAGATTTCTTACGCCGATGGAACAAAGAAAGAAACCGAATCGATTGAACTGGCCGCTCAGTCCTCCGATGTCGCGCAGTCCTCGCAAGGCAATCCGAACGCCGGACAAGCTAACGCAAACGGGAACTCAAATGCCGCCGCGGCCGGTCCTGAATCAGCGCGTTCCGACAAGTTCACCGGAGGCAAGATAGAACGAGCCGGGCTGCAACCGGGACAGGCCGATATCAAGATCACCGTCGATGTTCCGGCGTTTCATTTGACGCTGTGGCAAAACGGCAAAGAGGTTAAGACATACGAAGTCGGAGTCGGCATGAAAAAGTATCCGATCGTCATCGGACAGCGGCGAGTTACGCAGGTGATATGGAATCCCGAATGGGTTCCGCCCGATAGCGAATGGGTAAGTGAATCTCACTCGGACGTCGAGGTAGGCGAGCACGTGCCGGCCGGCGATAAGCGAAATCCTCTTGGGAAGATAAAGATCCCACTCGGCGACGGATTTTTGATCCATCAGGCGGCAAAGCCGGGCGACCTCGGCCATCTGGTCTCACACGGTTGCGTTCGAGTGCGCCAGGAAGACTTGCTCGACCTCGCGACGAGCATCGTGACGGCGCGCGGTCTCTCGATCAGCAAAGAACAGATCGATCACGCGATGAAGAGCACCGACCGTTTGGTTGCGGCGTTGAAAACGCCCATCGTCGTTGACATCAACTATGACACGCTGGTTATCGAGGGCGGAGTGCTGCACATCTATCCCGATGTTTACGGCCGCGATACGAATACAGTCGAGAACCTGCGCGCTGAGCTTCAAAGCGCGAATGTAAACATCTCGCGCCTGGACGATGCGACGTTAAAACAAATGCTTGATCGCGCGACTCCAAACGAAGAGTTTGCGGTAAGCATCGCGGATATCAAATCCGGGAACGCGCTGATGGCGGGAACTACGCGGCCGCTGACGAGTCAATCGGTCGTCGCAAAGAAAGCGCCGGCCAAGACCAAAGCGAGGCGTGGAACGCGAGGCCGTTGAAGACGAGGCTAATCTCGTGTGTGCGGCAGTGTGAATGAAGCTAATCTCAGTGAGCAGATAAACCGCTGATTGACGCTGCCTTCGGTCCGCAGATCAGCGCTCCGCAGGCAGCGTTAATCTGCGGTTTATCCATGCTTGTTGGTTGATACTCTCGAGAATGATCGCTCTCATCTGCCGCTCATCGACAGCGTACCTTGTTTGTCTGTCAGCAGCGGGTACGGGTTGATCGGTTCGCCCCCGCTCCATTTGCCAGGCGAGGTCACTCGCGAGATTCCGAAGTGAAGATGATAGTTGCCGGGTCCCGCGTTTCCGGTATCTCCGACGTACGCGATGACCTCGCCTCGCTTCACCTGTTTGCCTTCGGTGATGCCGTCGGCGTAGCGCGACAGATGACCGTAGTAGTAAACGAACAAGCCGGAGGGATCCGATTGATATAGCATCGTTCCACCGCGCGCGCTCTCATGAAGCCTGACGACCGTTCCGTCTTCGGTTGCGAGCACCTCGGTATCGTGAGGAGCCATTATGTCGAGCGCCTGGTGAATGCGGCCTTCCGAACGAGAATCATAAAACGAATCGTGAAGCTGTGATGGAGCAACACCGGCAACGGGCAGCAATAGTTGTTTGACACTCAAGGTGTTTGCATCAGCTTCGGTTATCGGGCCTCCGGCTCTCATTGGATCAGCCGCCGTTAAGCTGGCCCGCACCGCGACGGGCGAGACTCCGCCTGCGACCGGAGATTTGATTTCATCGAGTCGCGATGTTTTGTCGGCGATTGACGGTTGCTGGAGATTCATCGCGAGAACGGCGCTGAAAATAACCACGAGACAGGAAGCAATAAGAATAATCCCGCGGCGGCGAGCGATCCGTCTCTCTTTCGATGTCTTGCTGCTGGCGTGTTTCATGGTTTCTCCAATCCTTATGGACTTGGCCCTGATAGTTAGAGACTCTCGCTCGCGGTCGCGTAGTCCTCTTATTAGTTGTAAGTTCGTTGCAACCGCCGAGCCAGCCGGGGTAATTGCAGACAATACAAGGAGCGAAGATGGCCTGATTGACACTCACTGAGGGCTGTAGTAGCGTTTCGACTATGACCTACAACCGGCCGCTGAGTGATGTGGTTCGGATGCGATAACGGTAAAACTGGAATGTCCGCGCTTGTGAGCCTGATGGCAAATCGAGCGCTCTTTTTGTATGGCAGATAAGCCCGCAGTATTAAAGAAAGTCACCCTGCCCGAAGAGGGAATACGCGCGCTGTTCGGTCCCTACGACGAGAACATCAAACACCTCGAAGGCTTGATCGGAGTTCGTGTCGTGTTGCGCGGCAGCGAACTCATGATTGAAGGCGAGGAAGAGGATGTCGCGCTCGTCGAAAAGATCCTTGAAGACTACGGCGCGCTCTTTGAAGAGGGCCGGCGCATGTCTAACGATGAGTTGCGGTCGGCCTTCAAGCAGATAGCCGAAGATCGCGCTTACACGCTTCGCGACTACTTTACGCGGACTCGCATCAACCCTACGGGCAAGAAGCAGGTCACTGCGCGGTCGGTGAATCAGCGGCGCTACATCGAGGCGATTGAGAAGAACGATATTGTATTCGGAATCGGCGTGGCCGGAACCGGCAAGACTTATCTCGCGGTGGCGCTTGCGGTGCAGGCGCTTATGCAGAAGCGGGTCAATCGAATCGTGCTCGCGCGGCCCGCGGTTGAAGCCGGCGAGAAGCTCGGCTTTCTTCCCGGCGACTTGCAGGACAAGGTAGATCCTTATCTGCGGCCTTTGTACGACGCCTTGTTCGATCTTGTGGATTATGAGAAGGTGACGCGGCTGCTCGAGAAAAGAGTAATCGAAGTCGCGCCGCTTGCGTTCATGCGCGGACGCACGCTGTCGGACGCATTCATCATTCTGGACGAAGCCCAGAACACAACTTCAGAGCAGATGAAAATGTTCCTGACTCGCATCGGATTCGGATCGAAGGCGGTGATCACCGGAGACATAACCCAGATCGACTTGCCCGCGGGACGGCGTTCCGGCCTTGTCGAAGCGCAGCGCATCATTGCCGGAGTTGAGGGCATCGAGTTTATTTACTTCACCGACAAAGATGTCGTGCGGCATCATCTGGTGCAGATGATCGTGCAAGCCTACGAGCGACATTCTAAGACCAAGTTGGAAGAAAAGTTGTAGCCAGGCGCGTGAGCGCGAGTAACCACTCATCGTTCATCGCGCGTTTTCTATGTCCACCAAACCATCTCCACCCGAACGTTCACGACTCTCGGCACGGTCGATTGCGGCTGCCCGAAAATTTTCGGCGGGTCTTTCCGATCAGGCTGTGATCGACGCCGGCATCGGGCTCTTCATCGTCGTCGCGCTTTCGATCCTGTTGTTGCGCGACTATCAACGCCCGAGTGTTGAGATGCTTCAGACAGGCAGCGTCGCGACTAAAGACATCATTGCTCCCATCGATCTGAAGGTTGAAGACGTAGCTGAAACGAAGCGGCAGCGCGAACAGGCCGCGGCTTACGTGCTCCCGGTTTTTGATTTCAATGCAAGGACGGCGGTTGAAGCGAGGAAGAGTCTTGAACAAATGTTCAACGTCGGCCGCGAAGCATCGCCCAACGCGACCGTCGAAGACCTGCACGATCTAATCGAAGAGAACGTGGGCATCCCGCTTGATCCTGATCAAATCAATCTGCTCGCGAAATATCGATTCAGCGCCGAGCTAGAACACTTGATGGTCGAGCATATCGAGTCGGCGATGATGATGCCGATCGTGGGCAGTCGAAGCCAGTTCCGCCGAATGGGAGCGACGGCGATTCTCAGGCGGGATACGAGGAGCGGACAGGAAGTTGTCATCACGGATCTTGGCTCGCTGCGCGACAAGCTTACGGCGAGCGCGGCGCTCAAATCCGAAAAGCTTATCTGGCCAGCGGAATACGACCTGACTGCGCGAAAGATGTTAGGCGAAATCCTTGGATCACTGATCGTCCCGAATCTGGAATACAACGAATCGGAAACTGAGCAAAGACGAACGCAGGCACGCGAAGCAGTTCCGGCTTCGAGGATAAACATCGAACGCGGAAAACCGATCGTATCGAGCGGCGAGACAGTTACGCCAATAAAGGCGATGCTTCTCAACGAAGCGGCGATGCACCGGCCGATAGGACAGCGCGCGGTCGAGTTCGCCGGTACGGTTGTGATCGTGATGTTGCTGTTGATGGTTTTGTGGCAGTACATGGTTCGGTATCAACATAAGCACCTTCGAGTTCGCCGCCATTTCATTCTGCAGGTCGCCTGCTTTGTGATCACGCTAGGGTTGGCTCGATTGTTCTTCACGATCGGCTCGGCGATGAGCCAATGGTCGACGCACACGCCGTTCAATTCGCCGACCGGTTATCAGTATCTGGCGCCGCTTGCGGTGGGAGCCGTTCTGGTGACGATGCTCACGGACGCGAGCGCCGCCTTTGTGTTTTCGGCGATCCTCTCGGTTTTTGTCGGCGTGTTTTCGGGCAACGTGTATCTGGCCGCATTCACGCTGATGTCGAGCGCGGGCGCGATCTATCACCTGCAGCAGTGCCGGGATCGGACGGCGCTCGTAGCGGCGGGGCTGTGGATTGGCGGAGTCAACGCGGCTACTACGCTGGCCCTGGATCTGCTCGGCGCAAATCAGCCCGATCTGCGGCTGCTGGTGTTCGATTCATTTTGTGGTTATGCCGGCGGCGTGCTCGCGACGATGGCCGCCTCAATCATGCTGCCGTTGTTCGAATGGATGTTTGAAATCACTACGAGCATCAAATTGCTCGAGTTGTCGAATCTGAATCTGCCGTTGCTCAAGCAACTGGCTGAGCGCGCGCCGGGGACCTATCACCATTCGATAATGGTTGGCTTGCTCGCGGAATCGGCAACCGAGGCGATCGGTGGCGACGCACTGTTCGCGCGCGTCGCTTGTTATTACCACGACATCGGCAAGACAGTGCGGCCCACGTACTTCGTCGAGAATCAGTCATACATGGACAACCGTCACGACAAGCTTTCGCCCAAGATGTCCTCAATCGTGCTCGCCAATCACGTCAAACAGGGAATCGAGATTGCGAAGAAACACAAACTTCCGCCGAGAATAATCGCGATAATACCGCAGCATCACGGCACAGGCTTGATGAAGTTTTTCTATTACAAAGCGCGGAAGGGAACCGAGGATACTTCGAGCGCGCTCGAACAGGAGTTCCGATATCCCGGTCCCAAACCGAAAACCAAAGAAGCCGTAATAATAATGATTGCCGATTCGGCGGAAGCGGCGGCGCGCACAGTCGAAGAGCCGACGCCTACAAAGCTGCGGAACATGATTGACACGATCGCGACTCGCTTGCGCGATGACGGGCAATTTGATGATTGCGACATAACCCTGCGCGAGCTGCGAATCGTAGCGGAATCTTTTGTGAAGACGCTGATGGGAATTCATCATCATCGCATTGCGTATCCGGGCTATGACTTCAATCAGTTGTCGCGTGTAGCGCCTTCGGTGGAAGCGTTCGACTCAGGGGCGCACTCGGTTGTTCCGGGCGCAAAGCCATCTACATCTTCGAAACTGCGAGAGGCGCGTGGCGACTGAAGTTGTAAACCGGCAGCGGCTCGCGCCGATCGACAAGCCGAGATGTGCAGCGCTGGCGGATGCGGCGCTGAAGTCGTCTGGGAAAAGGAACGCGCGCGTCACGGTTGTTTTTGTTCGCGATCGAGTCATTCGAAGCTTGAATAACCAATACCGGCAAATCAACCGGGCGACCGACGTGCTCTCATTTCCCGCCGGCGACGAGATGCCAGGCGAGGGCGATGAGCAGTTCCTGGGTGACATTGTGATTTCGATCGACACGGCGGTCAGCCAGGCTGATTCAGCCGGACACACTCTCGAGCGCGAGGTTGAGGAGCTTTTGATACACGGCGTGCTGCACTTGTGCGGCTACGATCACGAGGCAGATAACGGACAAATGAATCGGCTCGAGTTGAAACTGCGCCGCAAACTGCTTAACGGTTCCCCCTAGTACAGAGTTACCGGCACAGATTGGGTCTGTGCTACCGATATGTTTACAGAGTTGATAGTCACCGTCTTCGTGCTCGCCATCCTGGTTTTCCTGTCGACAATCGAAAGCGCTTATGAGTCGCTGAGCGAGGTGTCCCTGCGAATGATGATCGGGGAGAGCGAAGACACTTCGCGCCGCGAGCGCTTCTTTCGCGAGCTGATGAAGCACCGCCGCCGGTTCGAGTTGATGCTGATACTCGGAACTCAGCTTTCGATTGCGGCAATCGCGATCCTGCTCGCCGATGTGTTCATGGAAGCGGGAGTGCGCGCGCCCCTGATCCTGGCGTTTGTCGCCGCCCTTGTTGTTGTAGTGTTGTTTCGCCAATTGGTTCCGCGCTTGCTGGCTCAGAATCATCCTGACGATGTGTTTTGGGCGCTGCTTCCGCCGTTTCAGATTTTCTATCGCTTCTTTTCCGTGCTGGTGGCTCCGGTCTCTCATTTTCTCAACAAGATGCGCAAGCCTGATCCCGAGGACGATGTTGCCGAGGAAGAGGAAGATGAAACAAAGGACGAGATTCAGGCATTCATAGACGTCGGCGAAGAAGAAGGCATCATCGAGGAATCGGAAGGCGAACTGATCCAGTCGATAATCGAATTCAGTGACACGCGTGTCGATCAGGTGATGAAGCCTCGCCCCCAGATTGTCGCGATCGATTCGTCGGCGACCATCGGCGATGCCCGGCGGCTGATAATCGAATCGAAGCACTCGCGAATCCCGGTCTTCAGGGACCAGATCGACCACATCGAAGGCGTGGTCTATGTTCGAGATCTGCTGGCGTTTTGTGATGAGAACAAATCAACGCTGCCGGTCACGCGATGCATGCGCCCTGCCTATTTCGTGCCCGAGAGTAAGTCCGTACGCGAGCTGCTCGAAGACATGCAAAAGGCGCGAGTTCAGATCGCGATGGTCATCAACGAGTACGGTGGTGTCGCGGGACTCGTGACTCTCGAGGACATCATTGAAGAAATCCTTGGCGAAATCGAAGACGAAGACGAGACGGCGCCCGTCGGCGACATAGTAGAGTCCCAGGACGGCTCGTACTTGATTGATGGTGGCGTGGAAATTAGAAGAATCGAGTTGCTCTACGACACCGAAGTTGAGGCCGATGATTTCACGACCGTCGCCGGATTGATTATCAACGAGCTTGGCCACATGCCGGTGATCGGTGAGAAGCTGGAGTTTAAGGGTCTGGCATTCGAAGTAGTCGATGCGGATAACAAACGAGTGAATCGAGTCAGGCTTCGCAAACTGGATAGACCCGCCGGCGAAGAGGACGAGTCACGGACGACGCAAGCCGAAGCCTGAAGTAACCGACGCGCTGTCCCGATCGCCGGTGATGAGCGTTCCAGGCGTCCCGCGGTTTCCTGGTTCGAGGTTCGACGCAACCACCAAAATGGTAAGAGCTTTGCGCAAAGAGTATCTGCAATGCTCCATCAGGCTATTGCCTGGCTTCGTAGGTGCTTGGAATCTCTTTGCGCAAAGCCGTGCACTTGTAATAACACGCGACGGGCGGCTGTATTCCCTTAATGAAAAACTTGGTGAATCAGGGTAGTGTGATATTCCTGTGGTGCTGAACTAAAAATTGATCGGCGTAACATTCGGGACATTTAAGACTTACAATCGGGGCCCGTAGCATCGTCCTATTCGGCTTGCGGCCACGACATCGGGCGCAAACTCCAGCGACGTTTTAGTTGTTATTTACCGCCCTCTACCAATCTTCAAATATTCAATCGTAGATTAGCTGGCTCATTCTTGTGTTGAATTCTTGAGCCTGACGGTTGACGATCTCGTTGTCCAACGAAATGAGATAATGCCAGGGCGAGGCTTCTCTTAGCGCACGTCTTTTCCCTCTCAGCTTCGCATACCAGTTAATGACACCTATCGAAATCGCGGTCACACCCAGGATTGGGATCGCGGCCGGAGGCAATAGGGCCGCGGCACCAGCCGCCGCAATCATGGTCGGCGCGGAAATTGACATTGCACCCCAGACTGACGCGACGTTGGCTTCGTCGAGTGCCTCCCTTTGCGCTTTTAATTGATCCTCTATCTCGGTCTGATAGTCCCCAATCAGATCTTTGAGGGCATTTGGTGATTCGATGTTTTTCAATTCCGCGGCGATCGCTTGAAGCTGGTTGCGAAAGTGGCGCCGCTCGGTTCGATATTTCTTTCGGATTTCGAGCACCCGGGAAAGCGGTAGCCGGTTGAGGTGAGCCGGCATGGGAAAGGGGCAGATTATTCGAGCCAGCGCCAGCCCATCATCAGTCACCTTGGCCGATCCGCCGGAGGTATTGAAGTACAGACTCGAAACTTCTGACTCTGGACTTTCGGTCACCAAGGGGGCCCGTAGATCTCGAGATGCTTCGCTAGCCAACACCATCATGTAGAGAGCGGCCACGGCTTCGCCCATCTGAAAGGACTCGCCCACCTGGCGACCCAATCCAGAGCGTCGCAGTTCCACCGCCAAATTCTGATCGAGCTTGTCAATGTGGACGTTGCCGACCTTGTCCGTTGCTTTTACCGCGAACCGTCCATCCGTGCCAAACAGGTAATTGCCACCCCGAGACTGCGCGAGCGCCTCCAGCTTTGGAGCGAAGACTTGTGCGGCAGCCTGGCGATACGGGGTTGCAGGTATGCTTTCGATCAACCCTTCCTTAACGAGATCGGCGACTTCGGGCGAGTCGCGAAGAAGGTAAGTCTCGGATGGGATAATCCGCTTCACGCCCTCCCAGAAAAGCAGCGCACTCTTAAGCCAATCAAGCGATTGGAAGTGAATGTATGGATAATATAGAGCCTTCACGGTCCGCGGGCCTGGTTCCTGCGTAGCCATGGGTTCGCACCTCCTTGAAATGTGGTTTCTCGAACTTCTTGAGTCACAAGGCGGCGGGATGCCGTTGGAATCAATGCCGCGGGATTTCCGCCACTGATGTCAAACAAGATACACGGTGCTTAAGTGATTCGCCCAATCCTCGAGGTTTGCGCCCGTCCATCCGGCGCTTATTTGTTCCACAGTGTGAAGCCCCAGCATTCGATAACTCTCAAACTGGGTCTCGCTGAAGAACTGGTCCGCGGTGCTCTCGTGTGGGAATAGCTTGCTCTGTTGGACGTAATTAAACACGTCTGCGGGTTCGCCGCCGCATATCGCGGGCTTTATGTAGATCAATGTCCCGTCAACTTTCGCGGGATCACCCCCGTCTACGGCCGAGTAGTGAATCTTGCCGACCGCGCAGTACTTCCCAACCTTGTCGCTCTTTCGTGAGTAGATCGTTATCTTCTCGATCGTGATCGGAACGCCCATGTCTACTCGAATCTTGCGCAACGCTCCTCCGAGATCATCAAACGCGCAATCCGGATCCTGACTGCCGTCGCTGACGACTATGTAATGACAGCGGCGAAGCACCATCTCGTACAAGGCAAGGTTTTCAAAGTGCCCGCCGTCCGAAAGATAAACGTACGGGTTTTGATCGTCGGTTAACCCGAAGCCTTCGGCTAACAGCGGACGTACAGAAAGGAGGGGGCCGTTCCTGTGATAGGTTTTCTGCCCGTGTTTCCCCGGATTGCCGAGCCACCATCCCATTCGCGCATTGAACATCGTCAGCAGAAAAGTGATCGGCGCTGATGAGTGATATCCCATATTCGGGCTCACCGCCGCTCCGGAGATCGCTACCGCGGTTCCGATCGAGATCCCGTCATCGCCGCCGTACTCTTTCGATCTGCGATAACTTCCGCACGCGTTCTGCTCCGGATCGTCGATGCAATAGCAGCCCGAATGCAACGGAGACGACGTAAACGATTCGGCCTTTCTTTGTTGCCACGCGAGGTTCTTTCCGGCCACGAGGTTCAAAGCCATATTCACGACGTGTAGCGGCTTGTAAGACCTGAAGCTCGCGATCTCGCCCGGATATGCTTGCTCGAGTAACAGGCGATTGAGTACGGCAAGCCTGTTGCCCGTGGGTTCCTGGCCGAGCAACGTGCGTGTTTGCGCGTCCAGCGTGACGCCCGCGAATCGAGCCGCGTCGTAGATACACTCGCCATCGAGGATTTCATTCAGGGCAAGCGTCAGGAAGGCTACCCAGTCCGGCCCTCCGTCTTCCGGAGATTGCAGGCTTTTTGATTGTCTTATTTCTTCGATGCGCCGCTCGAGATACTGCGAGATCGGATTAGAGGCGTCGTCGAGCTTCGCGGTGAGGCTGGCTGGATTTGTAAGACTCACCCCGTGAAGGCGCTCGGGCCTTAGCTCGTGCATCGGGATGTTGTCGTCGGGATCAAACCCGGTGAACGGGTTCTCGCGGCGCTTCAATCTGGAGGCCCCGAGATATGCGCGTATCAAACGATTGCGATACATCGAATGCAGCGAGAACTTGTTTATGTTGATGAACCTCGACATTCCCAACCCAATTACCAGCAATCCCGCAAGAAGGACCAGCAGTAGGGGCAACGAGGAGTAGTGAACGACTCTCAGGTGATCCAGCTTATCCGTGATCTCAGCCGGGAGCGCGGCCGCCTGCCAATTGATCGCGGGAATCTTAGCGGCCAGGCGAGGCGCCACCGCCAGAATGAGCGCGCTGGTTCCCAACGATAGAGCGACGAGGAAGACGATAACAAAGACCGGCGCGGCCAACGCCAGCACTATGCGCATCACCGGCGATTGTTGTCCTTCGCTTGCCTCGGTCTGACTTGCGGCTGTTTTAGCACTGCGGCCAAGTACGGCAACGATGACACCGGATATGCCGCCAAGCGATGCGACTGCCACCTTCGCTGCGATGCCAAGACGCATCAGCGCCTCGGGCCCGAATATCACCAGTGAGCTGACCACGCTCCACGCGAGAACTGCGATCAAACCCCAGGCGCCGAATCGCGCGAGCCACTCGCGGTCCTCGTCTTCGGTGAATCGGCTGGCGAATCCGATAAAGAGGGTTACTGCCACAAGCATCATTGCGATTATTAAAGGTAACGCAAAGCACACGAATAATTCAGTGGCCGGTATCGAAGCGTCGCCGTCGTATACGGGTTTGGGAAAGACTTTTGTCGCCGCGAGCCACAACATTACGCCGCCGGTGAATCCGACCGATATCGCGACGACTAGTTCCCTGAGCGCGAATCGCCTCATCCATAGAGTGAAGAGCAGCCAACCGCCCAGGTGCATCGACAAGCCAAATAAGAAAAAGGGCCAGGGATACTCTATGTGGAGTTTGAAAATTGGCGACAGTTGTTCATGTATTGGAGTATCGGCGTTGCGAAGCCAGCCCCAATAGGTGCTCAACAGAATCGCCATCAACAGAGTCGGAAACAAGCACCACTTCAGAAAGCCGGCCTGACTCGCCGCTGCCCGGTATGCCGGTTTGCGGTAGTTGTTCAGGCTTGGCCGGAAGATGCCCATGAACGCGATCGACACGATGCCCGCAAGGAACGCGAGCAATAGGAGAATCGTCAGCACTTCGCTCTTGTAGGAATCAGAGAGATTCAACCGGACGAATGAAACGCAAAGCCGCGGGATCAACAACAGAGCAGCGAGCAATGGAAAAAGGACCGTCCAGTTCAGAATCAAGTTGCGCCCGACTATTGCCACGAGCGTCCAGGTGTCCGCCGAGAGCAACCCCAGCATCGGGCTCAAATAATTGCTGTAGGCTCGCAGATGCCGGACAGGCGCAGGCTCTGGTTCCATTGCCGACCTGGGCTTGCCCTTCAATTGCTCAAAGACACCGGCAGGACCCGCGGGGTCGCGATGAATCCAGCCCGACAGCCAGCTCCCGACGTAACCGCCGCCTGAGACGGTCGAAAGAAAATCAAACTTCTGCAATAAGCCCAAGCGTGAGAGTCCTGTGATTACGCCGAGCGCGAAAGTCGCGCTGCGAATGCCGCCGCCTGATATGCATAACGCGGCGCGCTTCGTTTCAAGCGCGTGTATGCGGGAGTAGATCGCCCTGAGTCGTTCGTCAGGAGTCTTGTTGGTGGAGTAATGCTCATCGGGCAGCACACCGTGGAGGCTGACGTATTCTTCTTCGAGCATTTGGTGGAGTGACAGCGTGCGTTGATCTGGCATGAGAGGCTCCAGCGCGGACCGCGGCATGGTGGTCCGGAGTTGATGCGAAGGTAGTCGTTAATGAAAACAATTTGAAAGCGGGCATCAAGGTCCCACGCCCCAGAGTTGTTTCAAGGCGTCGATGTCGCCGTTGAATGTGTCTCGGTCGCAAGCGCCGATGCCCGGCACGGTGTGAGGCTGAGGGCCAACGTTTCCGTCGGTGTATTGCCATAACGTCCACGTCGGCCAATTCGGCGGCACCACTGCATTCGGACCGTATTGCGCGAGCCAGAAGAAGCATTGCGATAAAATCGGATCGGTGTTGTTTCCGAGTTGTTGTTTGATGAGACTTCCCGAATACAAACCCGGAAGCCTCCCGAGCGACGTGTTGACTTGAGTGACAAACGCCCGCGCGTCGTCGAGCGACATCGTAGCGCCCTGGGTGTTCGGTTCGTAGTCCAGGACTAACAACGTTTCAGGAGTCGGATTGACGGTTGCGAGAAAGAAATCCGCCTGCCCCGCTCCGTTGCCTCCAGTGCCAAAGTGATAAGCACCCCAGAGCAGTCCGGCGTCGAGCGCCTTCTGACGATTGGTGGTGTACATCGGGTCTTTGTAGTTGAGCCCCTGAGTGGCCTTGTGGATGACTCCAACTATGCCGGAGGCGGCAGCTTGAGCGAAGTCGGGATTACCGTTGTGATGAGAGATGTCGATGACGACGTTTAGTTGTTCGGCCATCTATTACCTCGTTCGTAGGGGATCTTGCCTTTATCTCTATCGCTGCTCGGTTATCTCGATAAACACCTTCTCCGTCCTGACGACGGCCTGGATCTTATCGAACAATGGAGCAAAGGCTAGCCGGCTGGCGCTGATCGAGTCCACACCTTTGCCTTGCCCGACTAGAATGCAGCCGAGCGTGTCCTTAGGCGTATTACCGGTGTGAATTCGGATGCCTTCGAAATTGGGCACGTCCAGGAGCAAGGGCAGAAACTTCTGAAACTTGTTTGAGAAGGTGACCGCGACTTCATATGTGCCGGCCGGAATGGCGGTCTCGCCCTTTATCTTTACCGGTCTTACTTTGTCTTCGAGCGTAAAACACTCAAAGACGCCATTGACCGACAGCTCGCCGATCGTGCTGTTGTCAGTGAATACATTTCGAACGAGTTGTAGTTGCATAATTCCTCATAAGAGTTTATTCCGAGTCGCGAATCTGATCGTCTAAGCTTGCATGGCTTTATTACTACGAACTGCTGTTGGCGGTTCGGAAGCATGGGGTTGTCCCGTATCCGATGATCCATCGGGTACTGTGATATGTAGGCGCGTCTCGGAGAGCGTCAGTTGCAAACTGACAACCTACGCGCGGTACGGATCATAATCATCTTCGGGATACCACTCGCCTCTGAACAGACCTGCTTGTTTCGCTATCGAACATCGTTGCACGTGAACAAGGTCGACAAAGCTGTGCGGGATGTTGGGCGCGCCCCAATCTCCACCCCAGATCAGGCCGTGTTCATGAGCCAGTTGACCGACTAGCGCAAAACTCCCTTTCCACGATGGTTCGCCCGCGACTACTTTCACAATGTCACAAGCCAAGCCGTAGTGATGGACGCCAACGTTTCGTAACTTGGTTGCGCCTTGATTGAACAATTCCGTTTGGCGCGCCTGGCTGCGGAAGGTTTCAAAAGCCATCAACTCGAGGCCGTTAGCTCTTGCGTCGGCTATGATGGCTTCGACCTTCTGCCGGGTTATGGGCTCGAGCAGACTCATGTCCGCAACCCTCTTGGTGCTTTTGAGCCGTGCGTCCTTCGATATTACATCGGTGAAATAGTTCCCCATGAATTCCTCCCTGAATTTGTGGTTGTGCAACTTCTTCCTGTTTAAGGCTCCTCAAAGCAGGCGCCATGTTGGCAAGGCAGCTGCTTGGACGACCGGGGCCTTACCAATTTCTTCGGTCGGTTGCGCGATAGTGCGTACCGGAGTCTTGCTCTTTCGGATCTTAACGGAAATAGCCACGAAGGCATAAATCAAGAGCAAGATGGTGACAACGGCAATGCAACCTCTAAAGACGATTATTGAGGTATCAGACATATAGCGCGCTTGGCCCAATTCTCCAACGACGTACCAAATCGTCGCTAGCTGGCCAAAAACCGCCCACATCGTGACGAGAGAGGAAAGCAAGAACATCCCGACATAGCCCTCATAGGCAGCCGTCGGCGTTTGGTCTTTTGGCACACGTATCGAGTTGTATATGATCGGTGCAAGGAAAACCAAAACTCCGAACAGCAATCCAAGAGTGGCGTACTCGCTCTTCTGGAGAGTATGCGTGGTCGACGGCAACGCGGTGCTCGCGAGGACCGTCATCAAAACAGTTCCAAGCGCAGTCACATTCGTAGCTAAACTCCCGCTAGCGTTCCATTCGGGCAAACCCATTCGCTGTTTAAGATTCAGCTTGAAGAACAGAGCAGATAGTATGATTACAGCCGCGGCAGCGATGAGCCCAAACCATACTGGATTCGCCGAACGTTTTGACGGCCCCGCCGGAATCAGTTTCAACGGACGACTTTTGACAAGTTTCAACTGGCTGTCGCCTTGCTTCTCGTCTTTATTCTTCTCGACGGTCTGGTTCTCGGCCGGTTTTTTCTTAACTGTCTCCTTCTTGCCTGTCTTCTTCGCGGGTTGGTTGGTGTTGCTCGCGTTGTTGTCGGCTGGCCTAATCTCGGCTTTCTTCTCACGTCCGGCAACCACGAGGTGGCCGGTTAATGTATGCGGAATAAACACGTCCTCATTCTCAAATAGAGGCAGGCCCGGATCGAGTTTGATCTGCAGCTCGAATGGCTTGAGCGAATGGCCGGCGAGAGCATCTTGCGAGGTTATGGCTCCAATCCGGATTCCCGCGTCAACTGGCGTTGCGGACGGTGACAATGAATATGCCTTACCGTTCTCGTCCTGCAACGCCGCCGAGAATTCCATCGTTGAAAGCTCTTTCTCGCCATCGTTACGTAGATAAATGGTCGTAGTCGCGGGCGAGTGCGACGTATTCGGGATTTGCACCGTGAGCGGCGTGGCTGCATCCAATATCTCAAGTTGTGCCGGCTTCGCGGTTTGTTGACCTGGCGCTAGTTGATCCGCACCCAGCTTTCCCGTGGTTGCTGCCGCGGCTTGAGCCGGCTTATCCTCGGCGTTAGTCGAGAACAATCCCAGAGGGATGGACATCCCGGCTAGCAGCGACACTACGACTATCATCGTACGACTTGTTGCGGGCATGAGCGCGGTTCTCCTTTTTACCGGCCCTCAAAGGATTGACTACTTGCTGCCGCGAGCGATTTCGTAGAGCTTATCAATATCGAGATGAAGCCCGACATTGAACTTGTTCTCTTTCTTCATCATCATTTCGGTGTTGTTCGAGTAGGTGTATGCGACCGGTATGCTTAGTCCTAACGCGATAGGAAACTCCAGCCGGAACTGCACGCTTGCGATATCAGGCTTTCGCATAACCATGTTCTCATTCTCTTTCAGCCGCTCGTAGCTGCCAGCGAAAGAGTATGTGATCTTTTCAAGATCCATTCCACGGTTCAATGGATTCTTAGTCCCGCCTTCGAAGGACAACGCGATTGTATAATCGCGAATCTTTTCTTGATTCAATGCCTTGTTCGGATTGTTGTAGAGCGACACATTGGCGTTGAAGTTCAACTTCAACCTGTCTGCATTCATCCGATAGAGGAGCTTGAGCTCGGAGTAGTCCGACCCCATCGCCTCTCTATGGTTGGTGTACTCGAAAGTTGATTCCGGTTTGTTCTCGAGGTTCTTGAGCTCCTGGTCCAATAGGTTTTTGGCCTTTTCTATTTCGGCCGGGGTTGCCGCGAGCGCGGGAAGAATCTTGGTGGTGATCTCTGTCCGCGTAGCTTCCGGGATCATCGTTGGGTTCTTTTTCACAGGTTCATAGACCAGGGTCCTCATGGAGCACAGAATAATTTGTTTTATCCTAAGAACCTTAGTGTCAAAGGTATCGTTGGGGTTCTTTGCAATGTAATCAGTGATTTGATCGGTCAGCGAGTTTGGTACTCCAGTTCTTCCCAGGTCACTAGCCAATGTGGCGAATACTGAGCCGCTGGTGACAATCAAGCCCTCGCCCCTGTTCTCTAAAGAAGCCGGTGTGCCGGCTGCCACCCTGATGTGATCCAGCCAGAACTTGCGAAAATCTGCTCCTCTAGAACTTCGATCACCGGTAAGCCGAGCACGAACCGACCATTCAGTTAACTGCTTACGAGAGACATTCGCCAATGGGTTGTTAGTGTCTGAGATGTTAAAGGAAGCCGACACGCCAAAACGACTGAAGAAGCTGTAGTCTTGATAGAGTTGCGCCGTGTCCTTTCTATTTGCCGTAGCAATCAAGGCGTACGGAGATGTACTGAGGGTAAGCGTCGTGCTATCCACCGACTGCTTTATAGCGCCGCGCTCTATCGCGAACCCCAACAGTTGGGCAAACCCCGGTTTCTCCACCAGGCTCGTAGATCCTCCCGATTTGGCCGAAGCGCCGATCTGTTTATCAGTTCGGGCTGTCTCACCCAAATGCTGATATGCCTGAAATGAACATTGCGCGCCCATACCTTTGATGTCCGTCAGAGCATCGGCAATGGTGAAGAACATCACGCGTGCGATTCCCGCGGACACCTTGTCGCCTACTGTTTCGGTGGCGACACGATTCAATATGTCCCTGGCAAGCGTATCTACCTCACAATCGAGCACGTTTGGAGTGTTGGGATAACAGTTTGATTGCGAGAGTGCTCCCGGGCATAACGACAGCATCAGTGCAAAGACCAGAACTATGTTTGTGACTCGCTTGACCATCTCTTTCTCCTTTTCCAATAAAGAAATCGCAAAACATGGGTCCCAGCCCAACAATACGTTTCCAATTAATCGCCGGGCGAACCAAGATCGACATGCAATCTGCGAATGAATAACGCGGATACGGTTGGCGGTATCCACCGCGACGCATTCCTGGGTTCGCGATCGATCCGCAACGACCTCACAACCGCCCCGGCTCAGCCAATCACGCAATCACGTGAAAAATGATGTCCGATTGATGGCTACCTCCCAGCCTCAACAAAGGCCCTGGACCCGCCGCCCCCTCAACTTGTGTAGTAACCTGAGGTTCTGGGTCCGCGGGCAATCCTGGAAAATTACAGAATAGCGTCACGATTTCGTCGCCCGTCGGATCCTCCTCAATGGTGAACTGGTAGCGAGGACTTGCGCCCCCAAGATTCGGTAGCTCAACTCCTTTCCGGAACACCTGGAATACTTCGGGAGTGACGCCGTTCAATAATTCGGCGGTGAGGGTTATCTGCTCGCCCTTGCTAACATCGTAAAGGGCTGCGTTGATTCGTTGCATGACTGCTTCTCCTTTTGGTTGCGTCGGTGAATCCAACTCATGTAGCTGAAACCATCCAGCCCGATTGAAAACATCCTTAGAGTAGTCTCGTCCGGCAGTGAAGAAATCCACGTCGCGGCTGTCTCTGATTGCGTTCAGCACATTCCCAGCTCCGCAGTTGTACGCTGCTACCGCGGCGCGGAGCAGCTCCTCGCCGTCGAGGCTTGTTCTCCTCTGAATCAGCGTGATGTTGTTTGTGAGAACCTGGCAGCCAAAGAGGATGTTGCTCTTGGCATCTTTCCATTTATCCGTTCGAGCGAAGTCGAATGCATCGAAATCAATTTGCATCAATCCGCGGCCAAAACCGCGGCCGTCGGGCGGAAGCGAGCCAGGCCTGAACGGTGGTCGGGGTCTTCGCGCCGCGGCATCGCCGGTGCCTCCCGATCCGGGCGGCTTGAGGGCCAATCCCCAATGTGACTCTCGCGAACCAATGCCGGCAATTAAGGAAGCGCGCACACCGGCGCTCCTGGCACCTTCATCGATAAAGGCCTTGTACTTACGCATCTCATTCAATTGCGCCGTCAAGGCGGGATCGTTGAATGGAAACGTAGTAGAAAATCTGCCGCTGATGTCGGGGGGTGGTTGCACTTCCAGGGCCGCCCAGGTCAGCGGGCCTACTACGCCATCATCAATCAAATGTTGCTCACTCTGAAAACGCTTAGTTGCCGTTTCGGTGTCTCCGCCGAACAGTCCGTCGAGGTCGACGGAGAACCCGTGTTGGTTCAAAAGCTCTTGAAGCAATTTCACTTCATCTCGCAACTCAGGAGATGTGCTGTCGAATCCATCATTCAAGCGCAGCATTGGATGGCTCATGAAAGTATCTCCCTTAGGAGCAGAATTTTGTTTCCGCCGGCGCAGACGGGGCTCTCCGAGCGCCTCACTCGTAGTAAGTAAATCGTATCGAGGTCCGTATGGTAACCAACGCTGCGTTACACCTGTTGTTAGAGCCACCAAAAACTGAGGCGGCGAGTGTATGCTTCGTTGCAGGCATTGTCAATAAATTTCCAGAGATCACATCGTTCTTGCGCTTCCATCTGCGTATGGTGATTATCCGGAAAACATTACATAGGCATATCCAGTCAAGCTGGCTTCCTAGTGGGGGTGTATTCGAGTGGTTCTGCGTTAGGCTGGATCAAAAAGGTGTCGATTCGCGGCGGGGTTGTGCATCAAGAACTCGATTCGTAAGTCGCGCACGTCGAGGGGGTCTCCCAAACTCGGACCTTGTAAACCTGTACGCGGGCGTCGCTGATTTCTTCTGAGACTTTGTGAAGAATAAAACCGGCAAGGTGCTCGCTGGAGGGATTCATTTCGATATCGAAGGGCTGCAGCTCGTTGAGGTTTTGATGATCGAGGTACTGCATTACTCGGCGCGTCGCGGCTTTGAGCACCTTGAAATCCACGAGCATGCCAACACTATCAAGCCGCTCGCCGCGAACGTAGACTTCGACTTTCCAGTTGTGGCCGTGAAGGTTCTCACATTTACCGCGGTAGCCTCGCAACGCGTGCGCCGCCGAGAATTCCTCTTCGATCATTACTTCGTACATTGAAGTCCTCGATGCGTTAACTCGATCGTTGCCTAAAGGCTAGAAGAGCACGATGGCTTTGTCAAATTTGGGTAGTGGGCAGTAGGCAGTGGGCAGTAGGCAGTGGGCAGTAGGCAGTAGGCATTGCGCAGTCGGGACCAACTGCCAACTGCCCGCTGCCAACTGCCTGCTGCCCTTCGGTTGTCCGCCTTCTACTCACTCATATATCATTACAAGCTTGCGGCGCCGTCGATGACCGCGTCTTATCAGGAGGCATTCATATTGAGGCACAAAATCACTCTCATTCCCGGCGACGGCATCGGCCCCGAAGTCACAGGCGCGACTATCTCTGTGCTGAGAGCAACCGGCTTTGAAGCGGAATGGGAGACTTTCGTCGTCGGCGCTGAAGCGCTCTCCCGCTTTGGCGATCCCTTGCCTGAGAACCTGATCGACTCGATCAAACGCAACAAGATCGCCTTGAAAGGACCCGTCGCGACTCCGATTGGAACCGGATTTGTCAGCTCAAATGTTCGGTTGCGAAAAGCGCTTGATCTATACGCCAATCTCCGGCCAATTAAGTCACTCAAAGGAGTTCCAAGCCGCTACGAGGACATCGATCTCGTCGTAGTGCGCGAGAATACCGAGGATCTTTACTCGGGTCTCGAACACGAAGTCGTGCCCGGCGTGGTCGAGAGTCTGAAGATCATCACCGATAAGGCTTCTCGACGCATTGCGAAGTTCGCATTTGAATACGCCAGACGCGAGGGTCGTAAGAAGATCACTGCCGTTCACAAAGCGAACATCATGAAGTTGTCCGATGGTCTCTTTCTTCGGTGCTTCCGCGAAGTCGCCGAGGACTATCCGGAGATCGCGGCCGACGATCTGATCGTTGACAATACCTGCATGCAGCTTGTGATAAACCCGACCCAGTTTGATATGTTGCTGCTCGAGAATCTTTACGGAGATATTGTCTCGGACCTGTGTGCGGGACTTATCGGCGGACTGGGTGTTGCGCCCGGCGCTAACATTGGCGAGGAGATTGCCGTGTTCGAAGCGGTGCACGGCGCGGCGCCGAATATTGCTGGCCGGGGTATCGCTAATCCGACGGCGCTGCTGCTGAGCGCTGTGCTGATGCTCAAACATTTGAACGAACGCGAGAGGGCGCTTCGAATTCAGGCCGCGCTCGAGAAGGTGCTAGCGGAAGGAAAAGTTTTGACTCGCGATCTCGGCGGCCAGGCGACGACGCTTGATTTCACTGAAGCAATTATACGTTCGCTGTAGTATGGCTGTAAGAAGAGATCGCACCTAAGACACCAGGACACAAAGGTACACAACGATGGCAGAAACATACGATATGCTGATCATCGGCGCGGGCCCAGCGGGGCTGACCGCCGGCTTATACGGATCGAGATCGAATCTGAAGACCGTCATAATCGAAAAAGGACTGGTCGGCGGCCAACTGCTCAACACCGAAGCGATTGAGGATTACACAGGATTCGAACACATCACCGGGCCCGAGCTTTCCAATCTCATGGAAAAACACGCCCGCAAGTTCGGCGTAGAGATCAACACGTTTGAAGCTGTCGAGTCGGTTAAGAAAGTCGGAGAAATATTCGAAGTGAAAACCGATGCGAAAACTTATCACGCGACCACTGTGATCGCGACCGCCGGAGGCACGGCGATAAAACTCGGAGTGCCCGGCGAGGACGAGCTGGCCGGGCGAGGCGTGAGTTATTGCGCGGTGTGCGACGGAGCATTCTTCAACGGGCAGGTGATCACGGTCGTCGGAGGCGGAGACGCCGCGGTCGAGGAAGCGAATTACCTGACTCGATTCGGCAGCAAAGTATATGTCGCGCATCGCAGGAATGAGTTTCGCGCCCAAAAAATTCTACAGGATCAGCTCTTTCAGAATCCCAAAGCCGAGGTCATCTGGGACACGGTCGTGGACGAGATCAAAGGCGATAAGGAAGTCGATCGCATGGTGCTGAGAAACGTCAGGACCGGCGAGACCCGCGAGCATCCGACGCAAGGTGTGTTCATATTCGTAGGCTTCAAACCCAACACATACTTTCTTGTAGACCACCCTGCGCACGATGTAGGCGGGCACTTGATCACGAATGACCGGATGGAGACGAGCATCCCGGGATTGTTCGCCGCCGGAGACCTCAGATCACAACTCGTGCGGCAGATAACGAATGCTGTCGGCGATGCTACGGTCGCGGCGCTCGCGGCTGAGAAATACATCACGCATCTGAAGCACGCTCAATCCGGAGTGGCGGTCTAGCGTTTCCGAAACACCTCGATAGAATCCGTCGCGTGACCGCGATAACTTAACTCTGCGGCTTCTTGCGCTTGAATTCAAACGTCGGCGATATCTGTCCGGTGCGCGGCAGCCTCACTTCTATTTTTACAAATTCGCGATCAGGGACGCGCTTATTCAGCTTCTTGTCGATGCTGGAGACTCGCTTGTACGTACCGTCGCCTGTGTTGTACTTCTCGTCGAAGCGGATCTTCTTCAATTGAGTGCCATCGACCCAGATCTCCGTGTCATCTGCGCGGAAGTTTCTTCCTAACAATTGAAACTCTGGGCGGTCGCCCTCGAAGTAGGTCGCGCCGTTTATGATTGGCATCGGCCAGATTTCTACTTTGTCGCGCGACATAGTAGTTGCGGAGTTGCCCGCGCCATCAAAGACGGTTATTCGAACCCTGGCCTTCGTTGTTGCCCAATCTGCGGGCACCGGCCAATCGTAGCTCTGCGTGTCGCCGCCTGAGCCGGGCGCCTCAATCGACGCGATCTGCTGGAACGTTATGCCGTTGTCGGTTGAGAGTTCTATCACGCGGCGGAGCACGCCAA
>Ga0070705_100000230_pt1 | contig 33188 bp, 25 predicted proteins | sample KBSK5253metaG_FD_65455 | JGI IMG/M metagenome (GOLD analysis project Ga0070705, IMG submission 65455) | Corn, switchgrass and miscanthus rhizosphere microbial communities from Kellogg Biological Station, Michigan, USA - KBS K5-25-3 metaG | ecosystem: Host-associated > Plants > Roots >... | reverse complement strand
CGCTTCCTGCGCATCGCACCCTTGGCAGCCCTCGGCGTCGGGCACGTCCTTCTCGCTGCAGGGCTTGTGGGCGGCACCGTGGCTCACGGACGTTGCGGGACTCGACCGCTCCGGCCGTCGTCGGACACCCCACCCTGATGACGACCGCACTCGCTGCGAGCGCCCTGCTGTTGGGAGCTCTCGCCGAGCGGCCACGCCGCGCCGGCATCCCGACCGAGCTGTTCTTGGCCGGTACGCTGGCCCTGTCGATGACCGCCCAGCTCGCCTTGCTCCTCGGTCTGCCGGTCTCCTCCTATCTGCTCTTCTCGATCGTCGCCGTCGCCGGGGCCACCACCGCGTTGAGCTTCGCGGCCTTGGCGCAGTACTTCCCAAAGGAGGTCTCCGGTCGCGCCAACGCCGCCCTCGGCGTCCTAAACATGGGCACCGCTTTCGGCCCGCAGTGCCTCTCCGGCTTCATGGCCCACGCTGTCGCCAGGGCGCTCGGTTTCGGTCGAGCGCCGTTGCCCATCGTTCGGCCGGTCTACGCGTCATGGACATACCAAGCTGAGCTCGCACGGCGCCAAAGAGCCGCTTGGGCGTTTGCAGCCGCTGCCTCAGCAGCACTGTGCATGGGTCTCGCCGCTACCCTGTTGATCACGATCAGCCGCCCCGTGGTTGCGTTCCATGTCATCGACCTGTCCCGGCCAAGCGGACTCCCGAATTGATGTGGGCCGAGATAGGGTGAACGCAGATTCCCGTCGATGCTCGCTTGCAAGCCGTATTCGGCCACCAACCCGAACGGCCGGCTGACGCCAATGGACGCATTGGTGCCTGCTGCCAGACAGATCGCACGTCCCCACCGCTCGATGCTGAGTACCGACGACTGGCGGAATATTGGTGGGCCCCGCGCGGGTTCGCCGCCATCCCCACCGCCGCGATCGATCCGCCCCACCGTGCGGCGTCTCCTGCGGTCCCCGCGCTCATGGGTCCGGGTCCCCCGGCAATTTCACAAAGGCTGTCGCCACTACATCGCCGCGATCCAGGACGACGGCTACGCCTCCGAGACCCTGGAGTGGCGCTTGGTGGGCTTCACCCCCGTGCGCCACACTAATCTCGGAAGAGAGGAAACATGTTGCCGAAGACGGGCAAGAGATTGCCAAGGAGGGGGCGAGACGACCCGAAAGGCAGCACCTTGAGCGACCTGCGGACTCCTTGCGGTTCCTCCAACCTCCTTCCATTCCCCGCCTTTCCCCATTGTCTCCGGCCCGGCCGCGGTCACGATGCTACCCGGCCCCGAGGGCACGCCGGCCTCGCCGGCGGTTGCCTGTTTTCCAAGCCAGGGGGTGCCCGTGCGTTCGCGTTCTCGCCGACACCACGCCCCAGCCGAAGCGCCGGCCCTGCGGACGGCCGACGCTCCCGGCCGGAAGACATTCGCGCCGAGGGCGGTCCCCCCTCCCTTGATCGAGCGCATCGAGCGCGCGCTCGTGCTGGCTGCCTACGTCGTCGTCAAACACGGGCCGGTCTATGCGCCGCTGCTCGACCGTCTTGAAACGGAGCTGCAGGCAGCCCGCCGCAACGACCCGACCGAGCGCGCCAGGCGCATCCTCAAGGACTACGAGGGGGATCGCGCTCCGAATCGGCCCGGCACGCGGTCCGGTCGCCGTACGCGAAGACCGCGGTCGCGGCGTGCGGCACGCCGACGCAAATCCGGGCATCGGCGGAAGAAGCCCGCCCCGCCAGCCTCGATGAGCTCCGGGCCTAGACCGTCCTGGGCGAGCGGAAGGCGATGCGCCTCAGCCACTTGCGCTTGAGCTCCAGCGATGGCCCCTTGCCGTAGCGCGGGCGCTGCCACTTGTGCCCCATCAGCGAGGCCACGACCTTCTCGGGTGCCTCTACGGCCGTCAGCCGGTCCTCGAAGGTATGCCGCAGCGAGTAGAACGACTGGCCGGGCTCGGGACGCAAGCCCCTGGCCTCGAAGGCCTTGTTCACCAGCGCCGAAAGCGAGTCAGCCTTGTCGCGGTAGCGCGGGAACCCGTCCGGGTGCTTGCGCATGACCTTCAGCGCCACGCTCACCAGGGGAATATCCCGCCGCGAGTCGTCCGTCTTCATCTGCCGGCCGTCCGGACGCACCTGCACGTGCGGGATGTCATGCGCGAGTTGGATCGTGGCACGGTCGAGGTTGCAGGCTTCTGACGGCCGCAGCCCGGTCTCGGCTACGAGATAGATGATCGCGCGCGCCTCGGCATTGAGGTCCACGAACAGGCCGTTGGCCAGTATCCGGTCCTGCACGAAGCGGGGATCGAAGGCGACACGCTGCCTGTCCTTGCCGCCCGCAAGACGCGCCTTGGCAAAGACGTTCGGCAGACCGTACTGGTTGACATCGTTGATGGCGCCGAACATCCCGGCCACATGGCCGATGATCTTGTTGGCCGTATCGATCGCGATCTCGCCGGCCACGACACGATCCTGCAGGCGCTGCCGGAACGACAGGACGTCGGCGCGCGACACCGTCGACATCGGGCGATCGCCGCCGACCGCCTCGACGAACGTGGCAAGCGCCGTCTCCTTCGGCGTGCGCCACCTCTTCCTCTGGCGCTCCGACTTGCCGACAAGGGCCGCCTCGGAGAGACGCTCCAGCTCGTCCATCATCTGCGACAGAATGACAGGGGGCACATCCTCCCCGCCCAGGACTGCAGAGACCTCGACGGGCTTCTCGATGTCCTTGCCGTCCAGCCGCTCGAAGCGCTCGACGATCCGCTCCACCGGCGATGCCGCCAGCCCGGCCGCGGGTGTGTAGGGGACGCCGATCTTGCGCGCCACATCGAGCGAGCGCTTGTAGCGGGTCACGGCATCCAGGTCCCGGCCCGCTCGCTTCTCGTGCCAGTAGCGCTCCAGGCCCTCGTCGAGCTTCTGCACCGCGGCGCCGGCCACCAGCGCGCGGGGATCGTCGGCGACCCGGATGCCAGTGCTCAGCATGACCGGGTTGCGTGCGTCGTAGGCAGAGAATGCGCGCGGCACGCGGCGCACGAGATACCAATAGCCGTACCGCTTGTGCGGTCGTGCACGCTCGTGGCGAGGGGCCATGGCAGCCTCCCGAGGCAATCCATTGTTGGATGGATTGTTGGATATGAAAGCGGCCAAAATCGGGGCATCGGCGCCGATGGCGCCAAATTATCAAGCCAAATCAAGTGCCTGATTGTTGGGAAGTGGTGGAGCCGAGGAGGATCGAACTCCTGACCTCTGCAGTGCGATTGCAGCGCTCTCCCATCTGAGCTACGGCCCCAAGGCGGGGCCATTTATGAATTGGGGGAGGGGGTTGTCAAGCAAGCCGTGCCAGAGCCGTGCCAGAAACCGGGCACTGCCAGGGCCGCCGGCGCGGGCGCGCGCCGTGGCGAGAGGGCTGAAACAGGTGTGGCGTACAACACGAAGCGCGCCTGGACGCCCCTTGTGACAACCGCCTGCTGCCGGTACATGTCAGCCCGGTAAGGCGTTTCCAGTCGGTTCCCCGAGGCGGTTTCCCCGGGCGGCCCTCCAGGGCGATCCCAAGGCGCCAAGGCGGTCCCTCAATGCCGGTCGCAGGCGGTTCCCCAGGGTCCCAGCCCGAAAGAGTGCACCCATGCTAGAGCTGCTCAGCTTCATCAACCTGATCATCAATCTCTACATCTGGATCATTATCGCCAGCGCCATCATGAGCTGGCTGATCGCCTTCAACGTGATCAACCCCTACAACCAGTTTGTGCGCTCGCTGTGGATGGGCCTCAACGCGCTGACCGAGCCGGCCTTGCGCCCGATCCGGCGCTTCCTGCCGGAACTCAGCGGCGTTGACATCTCGCCGATGGTGCTGATCCTGATCTGCTGGTTCATCCAGATCGTGGTGCTCCCCAACCTGGCGAAGCTGGTGGTGTGATGCCGGCCGCGGCGCGCGGGCCGAGACCTGCTCCCTGGCGTCTGGCCAGGTCGGGCCTGCTGCTCACGGTGCGTGTCAGCCCCAAAGCCTCCCGCGACGGCATCGACGGGCTCGCCGACACGCCCGAGGGGCCGGCCGTCAGGGTGCGAGTGCGCGCCGTTCCGGCCGACGGTGAGGCCAACGCTGCGGTGGAGACCGTGGTGGCCAGGTGGCTGGGGCTGCCGGGGCGCCAGGTGACGGTGGCGAAGGGTTACAAATCCCGCGTCAAGATGCTGGAGATCGGCGGCGCGCCGTCCGTGCTAGAGAAGCTGGTGGCGGAACGCGTGGCGGCACTCGCCTGAAGAGGCAGGAGAGGGGGAGACCGATGGCCGGCGCCAGCATCATCGACGGCAAGGCAGCGGCCGCCCAGGTGCGGGCCGACGTGGCCGCCAGGGTGGCCGAGCGCGTCGCCCAGGGCCGCCCGGCGCCCGGCCTCGCCGTCGTGCTGGTGGGCGAGGACCCGGCGAGCCAAGTCTACGTGCGCAACAAGGGGCGCGCCACCCGCGAGGTGGGCATGGCCTCCATCGAGCACAAGCTCCCCGTCTCCACCAGCGAGGCCGATCTGCTGGCGCTGATCGCCGACCTCAACCGCCGGCCCGACGTGAACGGCATCCTGGTGCAGCTGCCGCTGCCGAAGCATATCGATCAGGGCAAGGTGATCGAGGCCATCGACCCGGCCAAGGACGTGGACGGGTTCCACCCGGTTAACGTCGGCCGCCTGGCCGCCGGCGGCAAGGCGCTGGCGCCCTGCACCCCGACCGGGTGCCTGATCCTGGCGCAATCGGTGCGGCGCGACTTGGCGGGCCTGGAGGCGGTGGTGATCGGCCGCTCCAACATCGTCGGCAAGCCGATGGCCCAGCTCCTGCTGGGCGCCAACTGCACAGTGACCATCGCCCACTCGCGCACCCGCGACCTGCCCGGCGTGGTGCGCCGCGCCGACCTGGTGGTCGCCGCCGTGGGCCGCCCCGAGATGGTGCGCGGCGACTGGATCAAGCCGGGCGCCATCGTCATCGACGTGGGCATGAACCGGATCGCCGGCTCCGGCGGGAAGCACCGCCTGCTGGGCGACGTGGCCTACGATGAGGCCAGGGCGGTGGCCGGCGCCATCACCCCGGTGCCCGGCGGCGTCGGCCCCATGACCATCGCCTGCCTGCTGCAGAACACGCTGCGGGCGGCCGAGATGGCGCGATTTTGACGCGTGATTTCAGCGCCGGCGCACGTTTCCCTTTCCAAATCCTGAACGTCGGCAGAAAACGGCCGCCATGTGGCGCGGCCGTGTCATAGTTGCGGCGGTGCCACAAGCGCACGGCATTGTCTGCCAGTCATCCTGCATCCGATAGCCGATCTGCCTCGAATCACGGCATCCGGGCTCCACAACGACGGGGGAGAGACGGTCTCGGTCCCGCGTGTTTCCAGGTGGTGGGCCTCATAACACCGAGAATAGCGTGCTGCGTTACTCAACGAACAGGATGACAACAATGAAGCGACTGATTCTGGGCGTCGCGGCCGCCCTTCTCCTTTCCGCCGGCCCCGCCATTGCCGACGGCATGCCCACCAAGGGCAGCATCAAGTCCGCCCCCGCGGCTGCTGGTCCGAACTGGAACGGCTTCTACCTGGGCGTCGGCATCGGCGCCGGCGCGCTGGTGGCGGACAAACCCGTGACGGGCCATTACTATGACGATGAGGCCCTCCAGTCGTACCCGATTGCCGCCACCGAGTACGGCGGCGAGGGTGTCTTCGGCACCGTCACCATCGGGTATGACCGTGTGATCCGCCCCGGCTGGGTCGCTGGCGTGTTCGCCGACTACGACTTCGGATCGAGCATCTCGTCCGACAATCTGAATGTCCTCGGACAGCCGCACGGTCCTGCATCCATCGATCACAACAGCTCCTGGGCTGTGGGCGCCCGTCTCGGGTTCCTCACCAACCCTTCGACGCTGATCTACGGAACGGTCGGCTACACGCAAGCTGATCTCGATGTCTTCCGCTACGGTTCTACCACTTTCGATGGCTATTTCGTCGGAGCCGGCATCGAGACTTTCCTGCGTGACAACTGGACGCTGAAGCTCGAGTACCGCTATTCGGACTTCGGGTCTGAGCAGGTCCTGGACTATCACCATATCAGCGCCGACGTGGATCCTTCCACCCACACCGCGCGCCTGGTCCTGAGCTACAAGTTCGGGCACCCGCACGACTAACCTGACCGGCGCCGCTCCGGGCCGGGGCGGCGACCGCGGCAAGAGATTGGTTCCGCGTAAAGCTAATCGACTACCGACTTGTCTTGCGACTGGGCCGCTCCCTCGAGCGGCCCTTTTTCGTGATCGGGGTCAGACCCTGCGGGTCTGACCCCATGGCACCGCCCCGTTATTTCGCGCCCTTCACAAACGCCAGGATCTCGCCACTCAAGGAGGTATCCGCCGTGTTGACGGCATACACCTCCGACATGTGGCTGTGCTTCGTCAGCGGCAGGAAGCGCGGGCAGCGGCCGGCCTTGCACAGGGCGTCGTTGAGCTGCTTGGCCTGCTGCTGGAAATCGGGCGGGTCGAGCTCGGCGTTCGCCACCAGCAGCGGGATCGGCGCGGCGACGAGGCCCTGGAGCGACGAGCGCTCGGCATAGTTCGAGGCGTCCTCGCCGAAATAGGCCTTCTCCGGCCCGCCAGGCTGCATCGACGTGAGGTCGTAGAGCCCCGACACCAGGATGGCCCCGGCGAGCCCGATGCCCTTGGGCGCGTGCAGCTCGCGATGCGCCACATAGCTTGCCACATGCACCGCGCCCGCCGAATGCCCCATCAGGAACACGCGGGCCGGGTCGCCGCCGTGGGCGGCCACGCTCTCGCCCACCCAGCGCACGGCGGCGCCGAGGTCCTGCGCCGCCGCCGGCCATTGGCTCTGGGGCGCCAGACGATAGGTGGCGTTGACGCCCACCATGCCGTTGCGCGCAGCGAACAGCATGACGTTGTCGTAGAACGGGCCGCCGGGCGGCGAGCGCCGGTCGCCGCGCGTGAAGGCGCCGCCGTGCACGAACATGAGGACCGGGCGGGGCGACGCGGCCGGCGCCTCCGGCACGAACAGGTCGATGAGGTGCCGTTCGTCCGTGCCGTATTTGATATCCCGCGCAACCTTGACGCCCTGGTAGGGCTCTTTCTCCTGCAGCGCGGCGTAGAGCTTGGCGGTCTCCGGCGGATTGACCACCGAGCCCAGCTCGGCCAGCTTCCACTCGATCTCGCTCGGCATGCCTCCCGTCTGTTGTGCTTGGGCGGGTGCGGCCGCGAAGATAAGCAGCAAGGCTGTAGCGTAGAGTTTCTCGCGCATGGCGTTTCTTCCTTGCCTTGGAGCTCTCCGGTTAGGCCACGCGTCTTGGTTCAGTGATTTTCAGATATCGGGTAGCTGGACCCTTGCCTTCCTTCTCAACCCGGCCAATTTGAATCATCTGCTGAACAAAGCCTGCAATGGTGATTGGTTCCACCTGCAGTTTCTCTGCAATCTCCCTCATCAGGAGACCGTCAGGATAACGGCTCAGTAGCTCATCAATCCTTTCATTCCAAAGTTCCGCTGCAGGACCGAGATTGTGCGTTCCAACTAAGCTTTTAACAAGCTCATCGAGTTTTACACGAAGGATTCCAGAATTCGTATACGTAATGTGCCGTAGCCCTCTGATGTCCGCTGGTAGTTCGATAAACCGATCCGTGAACCCCAATCGATAGAGGAGCCCTTGAGCAGGATGAAAGAGCAGCGAATAGTCTTTGCCACGGCCCCTCGCAAAGCCAAGCTCAAGAAACACATTTCGATTTGGGCTGGATACGTCGAAGAGACAGTAGTTGCTCTTCACTATCAGATCTTCAATCTGGTCGAGTAAGTGCTCACCTCTGTGTATGTGGTCCGCAAACTTGAATTCAATGCTGTATTTTTGGGCCACCACAGCGAACGGTTTCCGATAATTCCGGAGTGGCGGCTTGGAAAAGTCATGAGCAACGAATATTTGCATGCACCCCTCCCCCACGCGCGTTCAGGGCACACCATACCCACATACAACTTTGTCTACAACCGTCCTCAGACGGGCTGGGCGACGGCGGAAGGTGGAAGCTATCCCACCTTCGTCACCGGCGCGCCAGCGTCGAGCCAGCGCTGCAAGGGCTCGGCCAGGTCCTCCAGCGGGCGGTAGCCGTTGGTGAGAAGCGCGTAGCCCTTCTCCTCGCTCCCCGCGATCAGGGTGGGGAAGCCGCGGATGCCCAGCCCTTGGGCCGTGAGGAAATCGCGGAACGTCTCGTTGCGCGTCTCGGGCGCGGCGAACGCGGCGCCGAATGCGGCGCGGTCGAAGCCCACCTCCACGGCCACCGCGGCGATCTCATCGGCGGCCGTCATGTCGCGGTTCTCGGCGTAGAAAGCCTGCTGCACCCGCGCCATGAACGGCAGCGCCATGCGGGGCATCAGCCGCCGCGCCGTCACCACCGCCCGGCAGGCGGGCTCGGTGTCGTAGAGGAAGCCTTCCCGGTCGAAAAAGCTCATGTCGAACGGCTGGCCGGTGGCGGCGCCGACGCGGGTCCAGGAGCCGCGGATGAAGTCCTTGTCCTTGTCCCGCATCGGCTCGCTGTTGCCGGCGCGCAGGCCGCCCATCACCAGGTCGAGCGGCAGCCGGTTCTCGAATTGCTCGGCCAGCGCCGCGATGACGGGCGAGAAACCGTAGCACCAGGAGCACATGGGGTCGGCGAAATAGACGAGGCGGGTCTGGGCGGCCATTGACGCATTCTCCGTGGACCAACGGACGGCTATAGTGGTGGCCGCGCCGGTCCGGTCGAAGGTGAGAGAGAGTAACACGAGGTTTATCATGGCCGTCTGCAGTTATTGCGGAACGAGCTTCCTCTGGGGCGGGAGCAGGGAGGGGAGCCGGCGCTTCTGCAACGACCGGTGCCGCCAGGCCGGCGTCCTGCTCAGCATCGCCGATCAGGTGCCGCCGGAGGTGGTCCGCGAGCACGTCGCCGCGGTGCACCGCGGTCCATGTCCAAGCTGCAAGGGACCGGGCCCCATTGACGTGTATAATTCGTATCGCGTGTGGTCAGCCCTGCTCCTCACCTCGTGGCAGACGCGGCCTCACGTGTGTTGCCGCGGGTGCGCGACCAAGCGTCAGCTCGGCGATGCGGCGTTCTCGTTCTTCCTGGGATGGTGGGGCGTGCCCTGGGGCCTGCTGATGACGCCCCTGCAGGTTGCGCGAAACATCGGCGGGCTCATGAGCCGGCCCGATCCCGCAGTGCCGACCGGGCAGTTCGAGAAGCTCATAAAGCTCGATCTGGCGCAGCGCATCGTCAATCACAATCAACAGCAGCGCGTCGCGACATGACCCTCCACCCGTCATCCCGGCCACGGATTCCTATGGGCGATGCGAGCGCTTGCGCGAGCAGCGCTCCGATCCGGGATCTCGTGAGTTCGACTCGTTGATGGAGGTCCCGGATAGCCTCGCTGCGCTCGGCTTCCGGGATGACGGGTGAAAGTTTTGGCTCGCTGGTTATTATGCCCGCTTCGCGGCTACCCCCAACGTCAGTCGCCCGCATCGCTCACCGCGATCCCAGCCGGCTCAGAACGGGCCTGGTCATGCGGCTGAGCGCCGTCGGGAGCGGCGCACCCGACGCAAACAGCCCCCGCGGGCGGCGTTCCAGCTCCCGCAGGCTGCTCTGCAGGCCTGCAATGTGGGTGTCGCGCTCCGCGAGCGTGGCCTTCAGGTCGGCGATGTGGGTGTCGCGCTGGGCGATGCTGGCCTCCAGGTCCGCCATGTAGGCGGTCCGGTCGGCAAGGTTGGCCCGCAGGTCCACGATGTGGATGTCGCGCTGGGTGACGCTGGCCGCCAGCTCGGCAATATAGTCGTCGCGCTCCGCCATCTCGGCCTTCAGGCTGGCCATGTCGCTGTCACCCTTCGCGATGCCGGACGTGAGCTCCGTCACGCGGGTGTCCCGCTCGGCAATGCCGGCCTTCAGACTGGCGATGCCGCCGTCCCGCTCCGCAACGGCGGCCTTCAAGGCGGCGATGGCGCCGTTGCGCGTCGCCACGGCGGAATTGAGGGCGGCGATGGCGGCGTCCCGCTCCGCCAGGCTGGTCTGCAGGCCGACGATATCGCCGTCGCGCGCGGCGATCCCGGCACCGAGCTCGCCGATCTGGGAGTCCCGCTCCTGGATGGTGGACTCGTGGCTGGCGATGCGGGACTTGAGCTCCCCGTGCACGCCCTCCGTGTCCGCCAGCTCCGCCCTCAGTCGGGCTGCCTCGTCCTGCGCCCGACCCAAGGCGGCCTGGGCCTCCGTCAACTGGTCGTCCTTCTGGCGCAGCTCCTCGTTGAGCAGCCGCCCGGCTTCAGCATGCCGCTCCTCGGCGCGCGCGAGCCGCTGCTCCAGCTCCACGATTCGGGCCTCAAGCTTGAAGCGCGACTTGGCGTCGGCGTCGAGCTGCGCCTGTAGGCCGGCGGCCTTGTCCTGGGCCGCGCCCCGCTCGACTCGCTCGCCGGCAAGCTCCTCGTTCAGCGCCTTGCACCGCGCCGCGCCCATCTCGTACTGGGCGCGCCAGCGGGTGCGGTCCATCTCCACGTCGTGCATCAGGCGCTGCACCCAGAGCGACGCCTTGAGCTTGGCCTCGATCCGCCGGCACAGCTCCTGCCAGGCAGGGTGATCGAGGTCGCCGCTCCAGCCCGAGAGATAGAGGCCGTCGCTGCCGGCCCCCGGCAGGACGCCGCGCGGCTCCAGCCGCACCACGATGAGCTTGCCATGCTCCTTGGCCATCGCCTCGACGTGGCTCATCCGGTTGGACAGGACCGAGGCGCCAGAGCGCAGCACCAGCACGCATTTGCAGCGCGCGAGGCGCCTCAGCACCCATCTCTCCCACTCGGCGCCAGCCGGCGGCTCCAGGTCCCAGTGCACGTCGAAGCCCTGCGCCGTGAGGGTGTCGCGGACGGGGCGCACCCGCTCCCGGTCGCTGCTGTCGTAGGCAAGAAAAATCTCTGTCACGGCAAACCCCTCGCACGTGGGCCCCTCGCACGTGGGACTGAGGTTCAAGCTTAACCATAATCGGCGACCGGGGTGCAATCGGGATTCTTCGGCCAAGCCAGGCCGCCCGCATCGGCCGATATCCCACCGCCGAACGGCGCCGCAAAGACTCCAGCGGTGCGGTCGCCGCGGGCGCTTGCTCTGGGCCTTGAAGCAGTGTTCCTTGTGGCGCGGCGGCCCCCGCAGGCGGGCGGCGGCCGAGAGCGCTGTCAAGCAGGGGGCCGGGGGATGGCGAGGTTCGGGATTGGGCAGGCGGTGCGCCGCGTCGAGGACGAGCGCTTCCTCAAGGGCGCGGGCAACTACGTCGGCGACATCGCCCTGCCGGGCGAGCTTTGCGGCGTCGTTGCCTACTCCTCCCAGGCCCGCGCCAGGATCAGACGGGTCGATGCCAGCAAGGCGCGAGCTGCGCCCGGCGTCGTGCTGGTGCTGACCGGCGCCGACGCCGTCGCCGACAAGATCGGAGCCCTGGCACCGGCCGCCATGCCGGAGGACATCGGCGGCCCCAAGGGCTACCGGACCTTCCGTCCGGTTCTCTGCGCCGACGAGGTGCGGTGCGTGGGCGACCGCGTCGTGTTCGTGGTTGCCGAGACCGAGGCTCAGGCGCGCGATGCCGCCGATCTGATCGAGATCGACTACGAGACGCTCCCCGCCGTCGTCTCGCTCGAGGACGCCGTCAAGCCGGGCGCGCCCGCTGTGTGGGCCGAATGCCCCGGCAACGTCTCCTACAGGGTCGGCTTCGGCGACGCGGCGGCCACCAATGCCGCCTTCGCCGCCGCCAGGCATGTCGTGTCCGTCAAGCTCGTCAACAACCGCGTGTCGGCCAACTCCATGGAGGGGCGCGCGGCGCTCGGTCAGTACGATGTCGCCGGCGGTAACTACACCCTCCACACCAGCACGCAGGATCCGTTCGGCATCCGCCTCAAGCTGGCGACCAAGGTGTTTCACGAGCCGGTCGGCAAGTTCCGTGTGATCTCCCCCGACGTCGGCGGCGGCTTCGGCATGAAGGGCGACTGCTACCCCGAGGACGTGCTGGTGCTGTGGGCGTCGCGACGCCTCGGCGGCCGCCCCGTGAAGTGGGTCTCGACCCGCGCCGAGGCGCTGATGGGCGACGCTCACGGCCGCGACCAGGTGATCAGCGCCGAGATGGCGCTCGACGGTAGCGGCAAAGTGCTCGCGGTGCGCACGCACGCGCTCGACTCCCTCGGCGCCTACACTGCCGGCGCCCAGATGGCCAGCGTCTTCTACGGTCTGCGCCTCACCACCGGGGCCTACGACATCGGCGTGATGCATGCCGTAGCGGACGCCGTCTTCACCAACACGACGCCGCTGGTGCCCTATCGTGGCGCCGGCCGCCCCGAGGCCGCCTATCTCATCGAACGGTTGATCGACGAGGCGGCGCTTCAGATCGGCATGGACCCGGTCGAGCTCAGGCGCCGCAACTTCGTGAAGCCTGAGCAGATGCCCTACCACACGCAGACCCACTACGTGTACGACTCGGGCGAGTTCGAGCAGGCCATGGCCAAGGGCCTGGAGCTTGCCGATTGGTCGGGCTTCGCCGCCCGCAAGGCCCAGTCCGAGCAGGCCGGCAAGCTGCGCGGCCGCGGGCTTGCCTATTTCATCGAGGAGGCCGGCATCTTCAACGAGCGCATGGATCTGCGCTTCGACCCCGGGGGCAACGTCGCCATTCTCGCCGGCACCCACTCGCACGGGCAGGGCCACGAGACGGCGTTCGCACAGATGGTGCACGAGTGGCTGGGCATCCCGTTCGAGAGCATCCGCTACATCCAGGGCGACACCGAGAAAGTCTCGATCGGGCGGGGCACCTACGCCTCGCGCAGCGTGATGGTGGGCGGCTGCGCGCTGAAGGCGGCGGCCGACGACGTGATCGCCAAGGGCCGCAGGATGGCGGCCTTCCTGATGGAGGGGAAGGTCGAGGAGGTCGACTTCGCCGACGGCCTCTACCGCCTGCAAGGCAGCAACAAGGCGATGCCGATGCAGGAGGTGGCCATGGCCTTCTTCCGCCCCATGGGCATTCCCATGGACCTGGGCGTGGGTCTCGAAGGCCACGGCTCCTTCGCCAGCGAGCCCGGCAACTTCCCCAACGGCTGCCACCTCTGCGAGGTGGAGATCGATCCCGACACCGGCGTGGTCTCCCTGGTGCGCTACACCTGCATTGACGACCTGGGCCGCGTCATCAATCCGATGATCGTGGAGGGCCAGATCCAGGGCGCCCTGGCCCAGGGGCTCGGTCAGGCGCTGATGGAGCACGTGGTCTACGACAGGAGCTCGGGACAGCTCGTCTCCGGCAGCTTCATGGACTACGCCATGCCGCACGCCACCGACATGCCGCCCATCGCCATCGCCTTCCACAATGTGCCCGCCAGGACCAATCCACTGGGCGTAAAAGGCATCGGCGAGGCCGGCTGCACCGGCAGCCCGCCCGCCATCATGAACGCCATCCTCGATGCGCTGCGGCCGCTTGGGGTGAAGGCGCTGGATATGCCCGCGACACCGTTCCGGGTCTGGCAGGCCATCGCCTCGGCGAAAGCGGCGTGAAGGCGACGGGGCAGACCCTGCGGGTCTGACCCCGGTACCCACCGGCTACGCACGAAATCGATCTGCTTACGCTACAGCTCGCCGCGACGCGACATCATCGCGACGGTCGAGGAGGCGGACGGCGGGGCTCCACCCCCAACTCCTTGAGACGTGTCCGCGCTTGGTCGCGGGCTGGACCGTAGTGGGACCAGTTGGTTTCGATGGCTGCCTGGTAGTCCTCGATTGCAGCCGCCCGGTTGCCCGTCAGCTCGTGGCCGCGGCCGCGCGCAAGGTAGGTGACGGGGCTCCGGTCGCCGAGGCTGACGGCCTGATCGAGATCCTTCAGCGCCTCGTCGACGCGGTTCAGCGCCAAATAGACTCGGCCGCGGAGCTGGTGCGCGGATCTCGCGTCGGCCTGAACATACAAGGTGTAGAAGGCCTCTGCGTCGGCAAGGCCTTCCTCGGGCTTGCCATGCTGGAGCCAGGCTTCGGCAATCTCGGCCCTGACCGTCGCATTGCTGGGCTTCTCGCTGGTCAATAGCCGCGCGAGCGCGAATTGGGCTTTCGCCGCGGCTTCGTCGTCCCTGAGCTTATCCTTGCCCCGCTGCACATGGGCTCGCGCCCGATCGGCACCGATCCTGTCGGCAAGATTGGGGTCATGAGTGATCGCCAGCTGAGAGGCCGTCTCGGCCGCTGCATCGTTGCCGTCCGAGAGCAGGCGCTGCGCCTTGTCCGCGAGATATTGGGCCCAGCTGGCCCGGGAATTCCGCGCTTGGTCTGGATGCTGCTTCAGTGCGCGGTCGATCACGAGCTCGGCTTCAGGCAGCTTGCCTTCGTCCAGGAGTTGACGCGCACGGCTCACGAGTTCTGTGGCCCAGGTCGAGCTTACGTCCGTTGCGAGAGTTGGATCGTGCCGCAAGGCCTCCGCAAAATGGGCTTCAGCCTCGCTGTCCCGACGCATTTGCAGTTGCAATTGTCCCGCCTGCAAGTGCCCCGAGGCTTTGAGCTCTTTTATTCTGGGCGCCAGACTGGAATCCAGGTCGACGGCGCGGCGAAAGGCGGCCTCGGCATCGTCTCCAGAGTCTGGGCTGTAGATACGCTCGCGCCATCTGCCGAGGTAAGCCTCCGCCCAGGCCGCGCTGGTCGCCTTGGCGCTGTCCGGCCATTTTTGGGCGGCGCGCTGAAACAGGAAGTCGGCTTCCTCGACCCTGCCAAACCTCATGGCCTCCCCGCCGCTCCAGACATAGGCTTGCAGCCAGTCGGCATCGATCGACCCGGCATTGTCCGGAGCCATCCGATGGGCCTTCTGGAACAGCGCGTCCGCGTCGTCGGCCTTGCCATTGCGAATAGCGGATTCCCCGCCGCGAACGTAGGCCTGCGACCAAGCGGCGTTGATTTTCTTGGCATCCTGCGGCGTCTTTCGAAGTGCCTGTTGGAACAGCGCTTCGCCGTCCGCGATCCTGCCACCTGCCATGGCGTTCTCGCCGCGAGAGACGTACGCCTCGGACCAGGCGGCGTCGATCCGACCGGCCAGTCCCTGGTCGTACTTCAACGCGATTGCGAAATCGGCGATGGCCTCAGTGTCAAACCTGCCGCCGTCGCGCAATCTATTTGCTCCGCTCTTGACATATCCTTCCGCCCGAGCGCTCACAAGCGTCGCCGCGGCGCTCGGGTCGCGTGTCCGCGCCAAGACCACGTACATCTCGCCAAGCTCGATATTGCCCGCCAGGAACATCTTGCGGCTGGAGTCTGCCGCGACCGCGGCGTCCTCGACGATCGCCTCCTTGATGGTCCGCATCGTGGTCCCACCCGAGAAGGCCAAGCCTCCACGGATCTGCTTGGGGTCCTCTGTGCCGTACTGGATGATGCCGAGGAGCGTGCCGTCGTTGGCATCGAAGACCGGGGTTCCGCTCGAGCCTATGGTCGTGCTGTCAGTCGCGACGAACTTGCCCTTGGCGCTCGGTATGCTCTGGTCTCGCCCCAGGGCGTTGGCGAGCGAGAGGGTCAGACGAAGCGGCGGATTGGGGGTGCCTCGCGGCGCCATGGTCGTAGCGCCGAGCGTGATCAGGGGGAACACGCGGTCCAGGACGGAGCCTTCGACGGTCAGTTGGTCGGAGCGAATGAATTTGGCTTCGGGCCATTGCATTACATCTACGTCGGAGATTTCAATCACCGGCTGGACGCCAGCGGGCAGCTTGTCGCTCAGGCTGAACACGGCGGCATCTGCCGTTTCCATGTTGGGCGCGTCGGTATCGCCGGACGAAGGTAGTGCAGCAACCCACAGCGGGGGTCCTAGTGCGACGCGGGGCTTGTGGTTGAGGGCCGGAAACTGGATGCGGGCACGCTTTGCACCCCGTTGCTCATGATAGACATGGCCCGCCGTCACGAAGACCACTTGCTCGCCCCACGGCGGATACAGGTCCTTGCCGCGGATCACGAAGCCGGAGCCGGCCGGATACCACTTCTCATCTTGGGTGAACTCGATGAACGCGACCGAGATGGCGTTGGTGGTGGCGAGCTTGTACCAGCGCTCGGGTATCTCATAGGCATCCTTCCCGAACGGGGCCACGCGCAGGCGCATCTCCGCGCCGAGCCGCTGATTGGCGGCTTCGAGGTCGGTTGTTCGCGCGGTCAGCGCCTGCTGGCCCTGCCGGGCAAGCAACCCGGCCACACCTGCAACCGCGGCCAGCACCAGGGACGCCGCCAGCCCGACGGTGCGGATCCGTACCGCACGGCGCGCCTGCTCGGCTTCGCGCCGCTGCGCGGCTTCCCGCTCCGCCTGCTCGGCCTCGGCCTTGCGCACCAGCTCCTCGCGTTCGGCCAGTCTCTGGCGTTCCTCGCTCTGGCGGCGCGTGTCGTGCTCCTCACTGGCGCGGATGTAGTCGAGAAGCAGCGTCGTTGGGGGTGGCGCGTTGCTGGGCTGCCGCGCGAGCCAGCCCTTGGCCGCCGCAATGCTGTCGCCGAACAGCAGCCGGCCGTCGCTGCGCCGCCCCTCGTCCCACTCGCTGGAGCGCTGCAGCAGGCGTGTGCCTTCCCGCAGCCAGTCGAGGTCGGTCTCCAGCGTCTCGACGAGGCGGACGAGCCCGGTGCCGAAGCCCGAGCCGGGGTAGTCCGGCTCGCCGTAGAAGTAGATGTAGTTGCGCTCGGCGAGCTGCTCGGGTGCCGTGGCATCGCCAAGGGGGCGGCAGAGGACCGGGACGATGCGTTTGCCGAGCCGGACCGCCTCGGCAACCTCCCACCTGCACACGGGCGAGGCGGCCGAGGTGGGCGAAAGGATGAAGGCGACAGTGTCTGCATCGCGGATCATGGCGCCGAGCCGGGGCTGCCACGGCTCGCCGGGCGAGATGCCCTTGCGGTCGAGCACGACGCCGAATTTGTGCAGGCGCAGGGCCGCGTCGAGCTGGTCGGCGAAGGCGAGGTCGTCCCGGCTGTAGGAGATGAAGACGCTGATCTTGTCGTCCGAAAGTCCCGTCGCAGCCATACCTCAAAATCTCCTATCCAAAATCTCGAAACAAATGAAGCGACCCAGAATCCCTGAGCACGAAATGGGGCGATAGCGGGACAACGGGCCAAGATCGGGCATGGGCCGCGCATCAAGAGGCAGCGGAGAGCCCGCCTCCTGACACCTGGTCTCTCACGGCCCTACCCATCCAGCCGCGCCACGTCGAGCCGGTGCACGATGCCCTCGGTCTCGCTGTTCAGCGCCGGGTAGCGCTGCAGCACCAGGGGGTCGTGGCCGGGGACGACGCGGCGGGGGGAGCCGGCGAGCGCCACCAGCCGCTGGTAGCCCGCCAGCACGTCGGCGATGTCCACCGTGATGGGGAACACCTTCCCCTGCTCGAAATTCTCGTAGAAGTGCGAGGCGTCGGAGGCCAGCACCACCGGGCCGTTGGCCGTGGCCACCCTCACCGACTGCAGGCCGCGGCTGTGCCCGCCGAGCTTGTGCACCGTCACCCCCGGGGCGATCTCGGTGTCCCCGTCCTGGAAAATCACCCGGCCCGAATAGACGTTCTTCACCATTTCGCAGACATGATCGACGGTGAAGGGATGGCGCAGGTAGGCGTGGCACATGCAAGGGCCGGTGGCATAGGCCATCTCGGCGGTCTGCAGGTGGAAGCGCGCCCTGGGGAAGGCGCTCAAGGTTCCGGCATGGTCGTAGTGCAGATGGGTGACGATGACCTGGTCGACCTGGGGCGCGGCGACGCCGATCTGCTCCAGCGCGGCGGCGGGTGCGCGGATCACCCGGCGTCCGCGCTTGGCGCCCTCGATGGCGTCGAAGCCGGTGTCGACCACGATGGTGCGCTGGGCGTTGCGAATCACCCAGACGAAGTAGTCGATGGGGTGGGGCTGGTCGTGGTCGTCGGCGGAGATGAAGCTTTCGAGCCGCTTGCGCTGCGTGTACTCGGCGTATTTCAGGGCCAGAATCTCGTAGGTGTCGCTGCTCGCAGGGCTGGTCATGGGTCTCGCCTCCTCCGGTCGCCAGAGGGTAAGAATTGCGCATTTCGGTACGCGCTGTCACGGCCCGAGCGGCGTGTGCCCGAGCGGCGTGGGCGGGGGCCGCGCCGGCGTTGGGAGACCGCCCCGACCCATCCCGCCGTGCACGAGGCGGCGGCACGCCCCTTGCTTCGTCAGACCTTCACACTACGATGCGAGCGTGGCCACAGGCTTGGCTCGCTCGCCTGGCATGCCCATGTTAGGTCTCGTCGCAATTTGATTGGTAAACGGCAGGTCGCATGAACGTCTCGTTCCTGCAGGAGTTGCTGACCTCGGTGGCCGAGCAGGGCCGCCAGCTGCTCCCTCGCTCGCTGCGCGGCCCCGGCCGCGAGGATGACATCATGGAGCTCGCCGGCGCGCTCGGCTCCAACCGCGGCGAGGCGTCGGGGGTGGCCATCGCCAGCGAGCTGCTGCGCCGCTACCGGGGACTTGGCCCGGCGGACCGGCTCGACTTCCTCAAGTTCCTGGCCCGCACCATGCAGCCCGATCCGGCCGAGGTGGCCCACGCCGCCAAGGCCTATCTGTCGGGCCCCGAGACCACCACGCTGCGCACCCTGCAGCGGGCGGTGGAGAGCCCCCGCATCGAGTTCTTCCGCCGCCTCAATCTGGCGCCGGGGGCGACGGCCGAGATCGTCAAGCTGCGCCGCGACCTGCTTGGCACGGGAGACCAGTCCCTGAGCTCCCTCGACAGCGACCTGCGCCATCTGCTCGCGTCCTGGTTCAACCGCGGCTTCCTGGTGTTGCGCCGCATCGACTGGCATACGCCCGCCACCATCCTCGACAAGATCATCGCCTACGAGGCCGTGCACGAGATCCAGGGCTGGGACGACCTGCGCCGGCGGCTGGACCCGGACGACCGCAGCTGCTTCGCCTTCTTCCACCCATCGCTGATCGACGAGCCCCTGATCTTCGTCGAGGTCGCGCTGATGGGTGACATCCCCGGCGCCATCGACCAGGTGCTGGACGAGGCACCCAAGAACGGCGAGAGCTCCGGCACGCCGACCACCGCGGTGTTCTATTCCATCTCCAACTGCCAGGAGGGCCTGCGCGGCATCTCGTTCGGCAACTTCCTGATCAAGCAGGTGGTGGAGGATCTGGTGAAGGAGCGCCCGAGTCTCAGGACGTTCGTCACCCTCTCACCGGTGCCGAATTTCGCCGACTGGCTCGACGCGGCGCTCGCCAGCAGCGACAGCGGGCGCCTCGCCAGCGCGGAGGAACGTGAGCGGCTGGCGGTGCTCTCCGACCCGGACTGGGCGTCGAGCGAGGCGGTGGCGGAGGGATTGCGGCCACTGCTCCTGCGGCTGGCCGCCAGCTATTTCCTGACCGAGCGGGCGGGCGACGGGCGCCCGCTCGACTCTGTGGCACGCTTCCACCTGGGCAACGGCGCCCGGCTGGAGCGCATCAACTGGCTGGGGGACACCTCGCCCAAGGGCCTCAAGGAGGCGCACGGGCTGATGGTGAACTATCGCTACGAGCTGAAGGACATCGAGCGCAACCACGAGGCCTACGCCAATGAGGCACACGTGACCGCCTCCCGTCAGGTGCACGCCCTGCTAAAGCAGCGCGCCAAGCCGCGGGCCGAGCCTGCCGCCACCAAGCTCCTGCAGCGTCTGCGCCCTGCCAAGTCCGGTGCCGACCAGCCCGAGGGCAGCTGAAAGCGCGCCACGGCCCGGCCTGCGAGCGACCCGAGCCTATCCCGAGATCACCTCCACGCCCATCCGTGCCATGTGCGGCACGCGCTCGCCGGATTTGAGGGCCTTCTCAGGGTTGGAGGCGTTGCCTTCCAGCGCGCGCTTCTTGACGCCCTGGACGATGGCGGCAAGGCGGAAGAAGGAGAAGGCCAGGCAGAACTCCCAGTGCGGGATGCCGGCGAGGCCCATGCGCTCGCAGTACCTGGCAACGTATTCCTCCTCGGTTGGAATGCCGAGAGCCTTGCGATCGACGCCGGCGAGGCCGCGCATGGCCTCATGATTGGGAAAGCGCCACTGCATGCACTGGTAGGCCAGGTCCGAGAACGGGTGGCCGATGGTGGAAAGCTCCCAGTCGATGATGGCCAGCAGGCGCGAGCCGTCGGAGGCGAAAATCATGTTGTCGATGCGGTAGTCGCCGTGCACCAGGCCGGCGCGGCCGTCGTCCGGCGGCTCGTTCTTCTCGAGCCAGGAGATGAGCGTCTCCATGTCCTCGATGCGCTCGGTCTCGGACGCCCGGTACTGCTTGGTCCAGCGGTCGCGCTGGCGCGCGAAGTAGCTGCCGGCGCGGCCGAAGTCGCCCAAGCCGACCTTGGCAGTGTCCACCGCGTGGAGGGCGGCGAGCGCCCGATTCTGCTCGTCGTAGAGCCTGGCGCGCTGGGCGCCGGCGAGCTCGGGCAGCGCCGGGTCCCAGAACACGGTGCCCCGCACGAACTCCATGACATAGAAGACGGTGCCGATGACGGCATCGTCCTCGCACAGGTGCAGCATGCGCGGCACCGGCACGTCGGTGCCCTCCAGGGCCTTCGTGACCCGATATTCCCGGTCCACCTGGTGCGCCGATTTCAAGAGCGGGCCCGGCGGCTTCTTGCGCAGCACGTATTTGCCGCTGGGCGAGGTGAGGATGAAGGTTGGGTTCGATTGGCCGGTGGGGGTCTTCTGAGCCTCTATCGGCCCTTGGAATCCCGAGAGCCGGGCCTCGAGATACTTGGCGAGTGCGGCCGTATCGAGCTGTGCGACCTCATGGGCGAAAGTGCTCATGGCACAACCGCCGTGGAGCCGTAGGGTGCAATAAGCGGAGCGCATTGCACCGATTTGTGCGCATGAGCGGTGCAATGCGCCTTCGGCTTATTGCACCCTACGGATTGGCGCATCGTTCCCCCTCACATCTTCTGGTTCGTATACCGCTTCAGCTCCGCCCGCGCGACCTGGCGGCGATGCACCGCGTCGGGGCCGTCGGCCAGACGCAGCGTGCGCAGGCCGGTCCACATGCGGGCGAGCGGCACATCCTGGGTCACGCCCATGGCGCCATGCATCTGCACCGCCTCGTCCGTGATCTCCAGCGCGATCCTCGGCGCCACCACCTTGATCTGCGAGATCCACGGCGCCGCCTCGCGCGGGGAGGCGGTGTCCATCATGTAGGCGGCCTTGAGGCAGAGGAGACGGGCCATCTCGATCTTCATGCGGCTCTCGGCAATAATGTCGTAGTTGGCGCCGAGCTGGGCCAGCGGCTTGCCGAACGCCTCGCGGGTGAGCGAGCGCCGGCACATCAGCTCCAGCGCCCGCTCGGCCTGGCCGATGGCGCGCATGCAGTGGTGGATGCGTCCCGGCCCCAGCCGGCCCTGAGACACCTCAAAGCCGCGGCCGCGGCCCAGGATGAGATTGTCCTTCGGCACCCGCACGTCCTTGAAGCGCAGGTGCATATGGCCATGCGGGGCGTCGTCGCTGCCGTAGACGTGCATGGGGCGCACGATCTCCACGCCCTTGGTGCCGGCCGGCACCAGGATCTGCGAGTGGCGCTTGTGCTTCTCAGGCGCGTCCGGGTCGGTGCAGACCATGACGATGTAGATCCTGCAGCGCGGATCGCCGGCGCCGGAGGCGAACCACTTCTCGCCGTTCAGCACCCACTCGTCGCCGTCGGGCTTGGCCTCCATGATGAGGTTGGTGGCATCCGAGGAGGCCACCCCCGGCTCGGTCATGACGTAGGCCGAGCGGATCTTGCCCTCCAGCAGGGGTTTGAGCCACTGCTCCTTGTGGGCGGGCGAGCCGTACCGCTCCAGCACCTCCATGTTGCCGGTATCGGGGGCCGAGCAGTTGAAGGTCTCCGGGGCCAGGCGGGACCAGCCCAACTCCTCGGCCAGATAGGCGTATTCCACCGTGGTGAGCCCGTAGCCCTTGTCGGAGGCCGTCAGCCAGAAGTTCCACAGGCCCCGCTCGCGCGCCTTGGCCTTCAGGCCCTCCAGGATCTCGGTCTGGCGCTCGGTGTAGACGAACCGGTTGCCGGCCTTGCCGATCTCGGCCTCGTACTCCTCCTCCAGGGGCATGATCTCGTCGCGCACCATGGCGCGCACCTTCTCGACAAGCGGCTTTACCTTGGGCGTCATGCCGAGGTCCATTTGGGCGTCTCCGGGCCGGTTCGATGATTTGCCGGCAATTGAAGCATGCCCACCGGGCAGTGAGAAGGAGAAGCGGGCCGAGCCGGCAAGTGAGAAGGATTTGGCGCACGCTGCCGCATTGCGCCCTTGCGGGCGCAATGCAAATTCTATAGGCGCCTGCTCTGTAGGCGCTTGCTGGCGGGGCCGCTCTGGTATACGGTATACCAGGATAGCGGACCGCGTTGATTCCAGGGTGGAACAATGGCCATCGACACTTCGGGCGGACATTCCGCCATGGACTATCCCGAGCACCTGCGCACCTACTCGGGCTTTCTGCGCGCGACCGTGATCCTGGTCGTGTTCGTGGTGGTGGTGCTGCTGTTCCTGCTCAGCCGGGTGCCCTGAACGGGCGGCTTCGACAGGTCCACCGGCTGCTCTCGCCCGGACCGGGCGGATCGTGCGGCCCGCTAGCTGCTGGGGCGGAGCGTCAATGGTTACGATAGCGGTCACGGGAGAGCGAGACGGGGAGCCCCGGGTTGCCGTTTCGCCGGAGACGGTCAAAAAGCTGACCGGGCTGGGGTGCACGGTGCGCGTGCAGGCGGGCGCAGGGGCGCAGTCCCGCTTTGCCGACAGCCTGCTTGAGGCACAGGGGGCGAAGATCGCCGCCAGTGCCGCGGAGGCCCTCGACGGAGCCGACATCCTGCTCAAGGTGCGCCGTCCCTCGGCCGAGGAGGTCAAGGCGGCGAAGCCTGGCGCCATCGTGGCGGCCATGCTGGCGCCCTACGACGACCGCGCGGGGCTCGATGCGCTGGCGGCCACGGGTGCCTCGCTGATGGCCATGGAGTTCATGCCGCGCATCTCGCGCGCCCAGTCCATGGACGTGCTGTCGAGCCAGGCCAACCTCGCCGGCTACAAGGCGGTGGTGGATGCGGCCGCCCAATTCGGCCAGGCGCTGCCCATGATGATGACGGCGGCCGGCACGGTGCCGGCTGCGAAGGTGTTCATCATGGGCGTCGGCGTGGCCGGGCTGCAGGCGATCGCCACGGCGAGGCGTATGGGCGCCATTGTCTCGGCCACCGACGTGCGGCCCGCGACCAAGGAGCAGGTGGCCTCGCTGGGGGCCAAGTTCATCGCCGTGGAGGACGAGGAATTCCTGCAGGCCCAGACCGCGGCCGGCTACGCCAAGCCAATGTCGGCGGAGTATCAGAAGAAGCAGGCGGAGCTGATCGCCAGCCACATCAAGGGCCAGGACATCGTCATCACGACGGCGCTGATTCCGGGCCGCCCGGCGCCCAAGCTGGTGTCCAGGGCCATGATCGAGAGCATGAAGCCGGGCTCGGTGATCGTCGACCTGGCGGCCGAGCGCGGCGGCAATACGGACCTCACCCAGGCCGACAAGGCCATTGAGCACGGCGGCGTGCTGATCCTGGGGCCGACCAATCTGGCGGGCGAGGTGCCCGTCAACGCCTCCAGCCTCTACGCCAAGAACCTGTTGGCTTTCCTGGAGACCATGATCGACAAGAAGGAGAGGGCGTTGAAGGTCAACTGGGACGACGAGATCGTCAAGGGCACGCTGCTCGCCAAGGACGGCCGCATCGTGCACCCGGCGTTGCAGGGGAAGTGACATGAAGCGCACGACGGCCCTTCTCGCCGCGGTGGCATTTCCTCTCCCGGCCCTGGCAGCTGGTGGCGGGGATGTCAGCCCGTTCGTCTACCAGCTCATGGTGTTCGTGGTGGCCATCTTCGTGGGCTACTACGTGGTGTGGAGCGTGACGCCGGCGCTGCATACGCCGCTGATGTCGGTCACCAACGCCATCTCCTCAGTGATCGTGGTGGGGGCGCTGCTGGCGGCGGGCGTGGGCCTCGTCGCCGAGGGCAGCCTGCTCGCCAAGATCTTCGGCTTCCTCGCGCTCGTCATGGCGTCGGTGAACATCTTCGGCGGTTTCCTCGTCACCCAGCGCATGCTCGGCATGTACAAGAAGCGCGAGCCCAAGCGGTGAGAAGGGGGCATGCCAAAGGGGTCAGACCCCTGACGACATTCCTTCGTGCTTACCTCCAACGTGGAGGTCAGGGGTCTGACCCCTTTTCGCCAACTCCAACGTCGAGGTCAGGGGTCTGACCCCTTACGAGCCCATGTCCCCCAACGTCATCGCACTCCTCTATCTCGCCGCCGCCATCCTGTTCATCATGGCACTGCGCGGGCTGTCGAGCCCGGAGACCTCGCGCCGCGGCAATCTGCTCGGCATGGCCGGCATGACCATCGCCATCGCCACGACGCTGGCCCAGATCGGCGCGCCGGAATCGCCGCTGACGTGGCTGCTGATCGCGGGCGGCCTGGCCATCGGCGGCAGCATCGGCGCCGCCATCGCCCGCAAGGTCTCGATGACGTCCATGCCCGAGCTGGTGGCGGCGTTCCACTCGCTGGTCGGCATGGCAGCGGTGCTCGTGGCGGCGGGTGCGCTCTATGCGCCGGAGGCGTTCGGTATCGGCCACCCCGGCGCCATCGCCGGCGCCAGCCTGCTGGAGATGTCGCTGGGCGTCGCCATCGGCGCCATCACCTTCACGGGCTCGGTGATCGCCTTCGCCAAGCTCTCCGGGCGCATGTCGGGCAAGCCCATCATCCTGCCGGCACGACATCTCATCAACATCGCGCTGGCCGCGCTGACGGTGGCGCTGATCTACATGTTCTGCCAGTCGGGCGGCGTCCCCGTCCTGTTTTGGGCCATCACCGCCATCGCGCTGCTGTTCGGCATCCTGATCATCATCCCCATCGGCGGCGCCGACATGCCGGTGGTGATCTCGATGCTCAATTCCTACTCGGGCTGGGCCGCAGCCGGCATCGGCTTCACGCTCGGCAACATCGCCCTCATCATCACCGGCGCGCTGGTGGGCTCCTCGGGCGCCATCCTGTCCTACATCATGTGCAAGGGCATGAACCGCTCGTTCATCTCGGTGATCCTGGGCGGGTTCGGCGGCGAGACGGCAGGGCCGGCGGGTGACACCGAGCAGAAGCCCGTCAAGCTTGGCTCGGCCGAGGATGCGGCGTTCCTGCTCAAGAACTCGGGCAAGGTCATCATCGTGCCGGGCTACGGCATGGCGGTGGCCCAGGCCCAGCACGCGCTGCGCGAGATGGCCGACCAGCTCAAGAAGGCCGGGGTAGAGGTGAAGTACGCCATCCACCCGGTGGCGGGTCGCATGCCCGGCCACATGAACGTGCTGCTGGCCGAGGCCAACGTGCCCTATGACGAGGTGTTCGAGCTGGAGGACATCAACAACGAGTTCGCCCAGGCCGACGTGGCCTACGTGATCGGCGCCAACGACGTGACCAATCCGGCGGCCGAGGACGACAAGTCCTCGCCGATCTACGGCATGCCGGTGCTGCAGGTGTGGAAGGCCGGCACGGTGATGTTCAACAAGCGCTCGCTGGCATCGGGCTACGCCGGCATCGACAACCCGCTGTTCTACCGCGACAACACCATGATGCTCCTCGGCGACGCCAAGAAGATGACCGAGGAGATCGCCAAGGATCTGGCGGCTTAGAAGGTGTCAGACCTTGCGGGCCCTCCGGGTCTGACACCGTTGCCGGCATCTTCACGCCGCGTCACATCTGCGTCAGAACGGTAACAGGTCGTCGCGCCGCTGCGTATCTTTGTGCGGTAATGAAGCGAGGGAGGATAACTCCATGCTGATCAGGCGCCCGTCCGACATCGCCCCGTCCGAGATCACGCCACGCGACGTTTACCTTCGCCGGCGCGAGTTCCTGGCGGGCGCCGCCGCGCTGGGGCTCAGTTCCGGTTTGTCGGCCCTGCTCTCCGGCAATGCCCAGGCGGCTCCGCTGACGGCCGAGCCGAGCCCGCTCTCCACCACCGACGAGGAGAAGACACCGCTCGCCAGCATCACCAGCTACAACAATTTCTACGAGTTCGGCACCGACAAGGGCGACCCGGCCCGTCACGCCCAGCGCCTCACCACCAGCCCATGGAAGGTCAAGATCGACGGCCTCGTCAACAAGGGCGCGGACTACGATTTCAACGACCTCATCAAGTCGTCCCGGCTGGAGGAGCGCATCTATCGCATGCGCTGCGTGGAGGGGTGGTCGATGGTCATCCCGTGGGTCGGCTTCCCGCTGGCCGAGGTGCTCAAGCGGGCAGACCCACAGGCCAGCGCCAAGTACGTGGCCTTCGAGACGGTGGTGCGGCCCTCCGAGATGCCGGGCCAGAGCGGTTTCTTCCAGCCGCTGGATTGGCCCTACCGGGAGGGCCTGCGCCTCGACGAAGCCATGCACCCCCTCGCCATCCTGGCCGTCGGCCTTTACGGCGAGACGCTGCCGAACCAGAACGGCGCGCCTATCCGGCTGGTGGTGCCGTGGAAGTACGGCTTCAAGAGCATCAAGTCGGTCGTGCGCATCTCCCTGGTGGAGAAGGAGCCGCCGATCACCTGGAAGTCGCAGAACGCGCGCGAGTACGGGTTCTATTCCAACGTCAACCCGCAGGTGGATCACCCGCGCTGGAGCCAGGCCACCGAGCGGCGCATCGGCGAGGGCGGGCTGTTCGGCAAGCGCCGGCCGACGCTGATGTTCAACGGCTACGGCGAGCAGGTGGCGGGCCTCTACGCCGGCCTGGACCTCAAGGCCAACTACTGACATGGCGGCGCGGCAGGCATCGGCGGGGCTTTCCCGGCTCCTGCTCGGCGCCGATCCGGTGCGACGCGCGATCTACATCCTGGGCATGGTGCCGGCGGTGTGGACCTTCTACCTCGGCCTCACGGACCAGCTCGGCGCCGATCCGCAGAATACGCTGGAGCGGACGCTGGGCCTGTGGGCCTTGCGGTTCCTCATCGCGGCGCTGGCCGTTACGCCGCTGCGACGGCTCGGCGGCCCGAGCCTCATCCGCTATCGCCGCGCCATCGGCCTCCTAGGCTTCTACTACGCGTGCCTGCACCTGACCGTGTATCTCGTGCTCGATCAGGGCCTCGACCTCGCCGCCATCTGGGCCGACATCGTCAAGCGGCCCTACATCACGGTGGGGATGCTGGCCTTCACCATCCTGGTGCCGCTGGCCGCCACCTCCAACAACGCCATGATCCGCCGTCTCGGCGCCCGCGCTTGGCAGCGCCTGCACAAGCTCGTGTACGTGGCGACAGCGGCGGCGGCGATCCACTTCGTCATGCTGGTCAAGTCATGGTGGACGCCGGAGCCGGCGATCTACGCCACCCTCGTCGCGGCGCTGCTGCTCATGCGCTTCTGGTTCTACGCCCAGAAGCGGCTGTGGCCCAAGCCGCGCCCCGTCTCCCGGCCCGTCAGCGCCGAGGGCTGAACCCGCGGCTGCTACGCCGCGATCTGCATCTCCGCCGTCTTCTTGCCCTCCAGGATCGCCGCCACGCCCATGCCGCCGGCCGTGCAGATGGAGATGAGGCCGCGGCCGCCGTGCTCGGAGAGGAGCTTGGCGAGGTTGGCGAGGATGCGCGCGCCTGTCGCCGCGAAGGGATGGCCGAAGGCGATGCTGGAACCGTGCACGTTGAGCCTGCTGCGGTCGATGGAGCCGAGCGGCTCGTCGCGGCCGAGGTGAGTCTTGCAGTAGACCGGGTCCTCCCAGGCCTCCAGCGTAGCCAGCACCTGCGCCGCGAACGCCTCGTGGATCTCGTAAAAGTCGAAGTCCTGCAGCCTGAGGCCGTTGCGTTCCAGGAGGCGCGACACCGCCACGGTCGGCGCCATCAGCAGGCCCTCGCCGGCGACGAAGTCGAGCGCCGTCGTCTGCGCGTCGACGAGATAGGCCTGGACGGGGAGCCCGCGCTGGGCCGCCCATTCCTCGGAGGCCAGCAGCACGGCGGCGGCGCCGTCGGTAAGCGGGGTGGAGTTGGCGGCGGTGAGCGTGCCGCGCTCGGACTTGTCGAAGGCGGCCTTCAGGCTGGCCATCTTCTCCAGGCTGATGTCCTCGCGCATGTTGTTGTCGCGGAATACGCCGGCGAACGGGATCACGAGGTCGTCCATGTAGCCGGAGCGGTAGGCCTCGGCGGCCTTCTTGTGGCTCTCGAAGGCGAGCTGGTCCTGGTCGGCGCGGGAGACCTTCCACTGCTGCGCCATCAGCTCAGTGTGCTGGCCCATGGAGAGCCCCGTGCGCGGCTCGCTCACCGACGGCGGCTGGGGGGCCAGCTCGCCGGGGTGGAAGCCCTTGAAGGCCTTGAGCCGGTCTCCGAACGAGCGCGCGTTCTGCGCCTCGACCAACCGGTGCGCGAACTTCTCCTTGAAGACGATGGGCGCGTCCGAGGTGGTGTCGGACCCCATGGCAATGCCGCTCCCGATCTGGCCGACGGCGATTTTGGCGGCGATCCCCATGGCCGCCTGCAGGCTGGTGCCGCAGGCCTGCTGCATGGTGATGCCGGGCGTGGTGGGCGCCAGCTTGGTGCCGAGCACCGCCTCGCGCGCCAGGTTCCAGTCCCTGGAGTGCGAGACCACCGCGCCGCCCACCGCCTCGTCGATGTACACGCCGGCGAGCTTGTACTTCTCGACCAGGCCGTTGAGCACGGCGGTGAGCATCTCAAGGTTCGACTTGTCCGCGTAGAGCGTGTTGGAGCGGCAGAACGGGATGCGCACGCCGCCAATGATCGCCACGCGCCGCAGGGCATTTTGTGACATGAAGCCCTCCTTATTCTCCGTTAGGGCATTGATGTTTGGGCGTGCCACAGATCTTCTGAACTATCTCGCGAATCTGCGGTGAATAATGGCATGCAAGCTTGCTCTGAAATTCAGACCCTTTCAGATACATGCAATGGTAAGCAACCTGGCTGCGGACAGCGCGGCCCCACTCTTTGTCGTCGGGAACCTGCAGCAATATGCGTTCGCCAGCATTGAGCATGATCGAGACGAACCATCCGTATTTCTCACGAGCTAGAGTACTATCACCCACCTCAGCCGCCGCAAGATCTGGGTGCTCAAAGCTCAAACGCAAGTACTGGTCGTATGTTTGTTGTGCGGTTGCCTCTCGCTGAAGAATGCTGGCATTTCGATATTGGCCAAAAGCGATACAAGCGCCAGCGATGGCGGTCAGCAAAGCTAAGGCTGCAACGGCAGCACTGACGGCTTGCCAATTGACAGAACCGATCGACTTCCTCTCGGGCACAGCAAAATCCCCCCAATATATCTCCCGGCATTCGTCGCCTTAAGCGACTGCAGGTCTGCGGAGCACCTCGACATTCGACTTCACCTCGTTGGCCGCGAAGTGCAGCGGGCCGCCGCGGAAGGGGGCGAAGCCGGTGCCGAAGATCACGCCGGCGTCCACCAGGTCGGCGCTCTCGACGACATTCTCGTCGCGCACGCGCTCGGCCTCGCGGATCAGCGGGTCCACCAGCTCGCGGCCCAAGCGCTCCAGCTCGCCCTTGTCCCACGGCTTCTCAGGGCTCGCCTTCTGCGGCTTGCCGTCCTTCCAGACGTAGAAGCCCTCGCCCGACTTCTTGCCGAGCTTGCCCGCCGCCACCATCTGGTCGAGCTTCGAGCCTCCGGGCGGCGCGATCTTCAGGATATTACCGACGCTGGCGCACACGTCGAGCCCCACGGTGTCGGCCAGCTCCACCGGCCCCATGGGCATGCCGAAGGTGCGGGCCGCCTCGTCGATCTTCTCCTTCATCTCGCCGCGCTCCACCCGCTGCAGCGCCGCCATCATGTAGGGGCCGAGCACGCGGTTGACGACGAAGCCGGGGCTGCTCTTCGCGATCAGCGGGAACTTGTCGATGGCCGTGACGAAGGCGCAGCCCTTCTGCACCTCCTCATCGCGCGTATCCGTCCCCTTGATGACCTCGACCAGGGGCATCTGCGCAACCGGATTGAAGAAGTGGATGCCGATCAGCCGGCCGGGGTCGGCGAGCGGGGCAGCGATCTCCTCGATCATGATGGACGATGTGTTGGTGGCGAGCACCGCACCCGGCTTCAGCTTGCCTTCGATCGACTTGAAGAGGTTCTGCTTGGCCTCCAGCCGCTCGACGATGGCCTCGATCACCACGTCGGCACGGGAGATGTTGGCACCCGTCGGATCGGCGATCAGGCGGGCCGCGGCGGCGTCGCGCTGGGGCTTGGTCCTGAACTTGCGGGCGAACAGCTTCTTCTGCGCGGCGATGCCCTTGGCGATCTGGTCCGCATTCATGTCCTGCAGCGACACCTCCATGCCGGAGGCGACGCACCAGCCGGCGATATCGGCGCCCATCACGCCGGCGCCGATCACGTGCACGCGCAGCGGCTTGAACGGCAGGTCCTTGGGCGCCTGACCTTTGAGCATCTCCATCAGCTTGAACACGCGACGCAGGTTGCGCGAGGTGTCGCTCATCATCAGGGGTGCGAACGCGCGCGTCTCGGCCGCCTTCATGCCCTCCAGGTTGCCGCCGTGCGTCTCGAACAGGCCAATGAGGCGGAACGGCGCCGGGTAATGGTCCTCCCGCACCTTCTTGGCCGTCTCCGCGCGCATCCTCCTGGCCAGCAGATCCCGCGCCGGCCATTGGCGCGCGAGGTCCTTCCAGAGCGGTGCCGGCTTGGACCTGCGCTTCCGCTCGATCGCCTTGCGCGCCATCCACGGCAGGTTGAGAGGGCTTGGCGCCAGTTCGTCGATGAGGCCCATGCCGCGGGCGGCGCCCGCGCGGATCATGGAGCCGGTCAGCATCATGGGCATGGCGGCAAGCGCGCCGGCCTGGCGGATCGAGCGGGCGGTGCCGTTGAAGCCGGGGAAGATGCCGAGCCGCACCTCGGGGAAGCCCAAGCGGGTGGCATCGTCGCGGGTGGCGATGCGCCAATGGCAGGCGAGCGCCAGCTCCAGACCGCCGCCGAGGCAGAAGCCGTGGATGCAGCAAACGACAGGCACTGGCATGCGCTCGATGCGCTCGAGGTAGCCGTTGACGAGGCTCACGCTCTCGACCACCTCGCGCTCGCTCGTCAGCTGCTCGAACTCGCGCACGTCGGCGCCGACGATGAAGCCCTTCTCCTTGCCGGAGATGATGACGAGGCCGCGAACGGTGCGGTCGCGCGCGCCGCGCTCCACAGCATCGACGATGGCGCCCAGCTCCTCCAGCGCCCGCCGGCTGAACGAGTTCTGGCTCTCGCCCTCGCGGTCGAACACGGCCCAGGCGATGCCCTGCCGGTCCACCGAGTAGCGCCAGTCGATGAGGCTCGTCACATCCGTCATGGCCCTACCTCCGCATTTAGTGGTCAGTCGTCAGTGGTGGGGTGCGGGCGGGAGGGTGGCTACCACTGACCACTGACCACTCACCACTGACGCTTTCATTCTGCCGCCGCGCTCTGCACGGCGCGCGCGTTGTGGCCCGCCGTCATGTAGTGCGGCCGGAGCTCCGCCGGATCGAAATGATCGACGGCGATGACGCGGGCCGTCAGCGCCTCGACCTCGCGCAGCAGACGCGCCTCGTCGTCGGAGATGACGCCCTGATCGGCGGCCTCGCCGATCCAGTCGGTGCCGTGCACGCGCCGCACCCGGCCCTGCCGCACTGCGCGATCCAGCTTCTTCTCGGCGGCCTCCGCGGCGACGGCCTTGGCGAACGTGACCTCCAGGAGGCCGGTCGGGTCGTTGGGGTTGTCCGAGACATAGATATAGCGGGTGAGGCGGTCGCGCACCTCGCCGGGGGCCAGCACCAGCTCCACGCACGTGTGGCCCAGCCAGTCCGGTGCCGGCTTGTAGCGTGCGCCCAGCGGGAAGGCGGCGAGCCGCATCAGCCAGCGCAGCGGCAGCGACGGGAAATTGTCCACGGCACCGCGTAGAGCCTGCTGGAAACGCCACAGGCCGTTGTGGGCGCAGAGCCCCACGATGTGGCGGTCGCCCGCCGGCTTGCCATCGTCCTCGTAGCGCTTCAGCACGCAGGCGAGCAGGTAGAGTTCCGAGAGCGCATCGGCAAGGCGGCCCGTTATCTTCTGCTTCGTCTTGAGCCCGCCGCCGAGCACGGCCACCGCAAGGTCGGCCACGAGCGCAAAGCTGCGGGAGCAGCGCCACAGCTGGCGGTACCATTCGGCGGTGCCGTAGGCCTTGTCGGGGACCCGGCCGAACCAGCCGCCCGTCAGGTTATGGAACAGCGCGCCGGACAGGTTGGAGACGGTGAAGGAGACGTGGTCGGAGAACGCCTGCTCGAAGGCCGCAAGGCCGCGCTCGTCGTCGGCGTCCTGGCAGGCCTGGATCTCCTTGTAGAGATAAGGGTGCGATCTGAGCGCACCCTGGGCGAAGGTGATGAGCGAGCGCGTCAGAATGTTGGCACCTTCCACCGTGATGGCCACCGGCATCATCTGGTAGGCGCTCTGCAGGTAGTTGGCCGGCCCGTCGCATACGCCCCGGCCGCCGTGCAGGTCCATGGCGTCGTTGAGGGAGCGGCGCATACGCTCGGTGGTCTGGTACTTCATGATGGCGGAGATCACCGACGGCTTCTCGCCGCGGCTCACCATCGAGGCCGTCACGCCGCGCGCCGCCTCGTTGACGTAGGCGTTCTCGACCATGCGGGCGAGCGGCTCCTCCAGGCCCTCCATCTTGCCGATGGGGAGGTCGAACTGCTTGCGGATGCGGGCGTAGGCGCTGGTGTTGCGCAGCAGCGACTTGGCGCCGGCCGCTGCCGAGGAGGGCAGGGAGATGGAGCGGCCCGCAGCCAGGCATTCCATCAGCATACGCCAGCCCTGGCCCACCATGGCTTCCCCACCGATCACCCAGTCGATAGGGATGAACACATCGCGGCCCCAGTTGGGACCGTTGGGGAAGGCCGCGCCGGACGGCAGATGGCGGCGGCCGATCTCGACGCCGGGATGGTCGGCCGGGACCAGCGCCACGGTGATGCCGCGGTCCTCCCCCTTGCCCAGCAGGTTGTCGGGGTCGAACACGCGGAAGGCGAGGCCCACCAGCGTCGCGTTCGGCCCCAGCGTGATGTAGCGCTTCTCCCAGGAGAGGCGGATGCCCACCACCTCCTTGCCCTCGTGCCGGCCGCGCGTGACGTAGCCCACGTCACGCATGGTGGCGGCGTCCGAGCCCGAGGTCGGCCCCGTCAGCGAGAAGCACGGGACCTCCAGCCCCTTGGCCAGGCGCGGCAGGTAGTAGTGCTTCTGCTCGGGCGTGCCGTACTTCTCGATCAGCTCGCCCGGCCCCAGCGAGTTCGGCACCATGACGATGGTGCACACGTCGGG
>Ga0070705_100000229_pt1 | contig 33243 bp, 21 predicted proteins | sample KBSK5253metaG_FD_65455 | JGI IMG/M metagenome (GOLD analysis project Ga0070705, IMG submission 65455) | Corn, switchgrass and miscanthus rhizosphere microbial communities from Kellogg Biological Station, Michigan, USA - KBS K5-25-3 metaG | ecosystem: Host-associated > Plants > Roots >... | reverse complement strand
TGGAATCGACCGCACCGCAATCGTGCGAGCGGTGAAGTCGCAGTAACCGGGCGTTCAGAGTACCGACTTTAGTCGGGGGTTGCGTCTGAGGGGGGTTGCGTCTGAGATGGTTACTACCCGGCTAAAGTCGGTACTCTGAACGCCCGCTGTCGTTGGCGCTTGTGAAATCCTGAACGCTCACTTGGTTGCTAATGCGTATTGCGATGCTTGCGCCAATATCGTGGCGAGTCCCGCCGAGACACTATGGTCCATGGGAGAGAGTTGTCTCGCTGTTGACCGAGGGGCTGGTCGCGCGCGGAATCGATGTCACGTTGTTCGCGACCGCCGATTCGATTACCCGCGCAAAACTCTCTTCGGTTATTCCTCGGCCGTATTCCGAAGATCCCACGCTTGACGCAAAAGTCTGCGAAGCTCTGCACATCTCATCAGTGTTCGATCGCGCCGGCGAGTTCGACCTTATTCACAACCACTTCGATTTTCTCCCGCTCAGTTACAGCGGGCTCGTTAGTACTCCGATCGTTACTACAATTCACGGCTTTTCATCTGAACGAATCCTGCCGGTCTATGAAAAGTACAACCGACGCGCTCACTACGTTGCGATCAGCAACGCCGATCGCAGCCCGAAGCTCGACTACATCGCCACTGTCTATCACGGCATTCCGCTCGAAGAGTTCACGCTGCGTCGCGAACCCGCAGACTATTTGCTTTTCTTTGGCCGCATTCATCCGGAGAAGGGAACTGCCGAAGCAATCGAGGTGGCTCGACGCGCGGGCCGAAAGTTGATCATCGCCGGCATCGTCCAGGATCAGGAATATTTCGAGCGCGAGCTTGAGCCTCACGTCGACGGCGAAGCCGTGCGATACATTGGATCGGTGGGACCCGAGTCGCGCGATGAAATTCTTGGAGGAGCATACGCGCTACTTCATCTCATCAGCTTTCCCGAGCCCTTCGGTTTGAGCATGGTCGAGGCTATGGCCTGTGGAACTCCGGTCATCGCCTTTGGGCTCGGCTCGGTTCCTGAGATAATAAAAGACAGTAAAAATGGTTTCGTTGTTGATTCGGTGGACGCGGCGGTTGAAGCGGTCAAGCGCGTTCCTGAGCTTGATCGGGTGCGCATCCGGCAGTACGTGCAGGAGAACTTCAGCCGCGAGCTAATGGTTGAAAACTACATCAAGGTCTACAAAGAGGTGTTGCAAATGGCAGAACCCGATTCCAACAATCCGAAATTCGATCAGCGTCCCTGGGGAAGCTTCACCGTGCTGGATGAATCCGGCGACTACAAAGTCAAACGCATCGAGGTCCTCCCGCACAAACGGCTCAGTTATCAGAAGCACGCACAACGCGCGGAGCACTGGATGGTCGTCGAGGGCGCGGGCAAAGTTACGCTCGACGGCGCCGACAAAATCGTGCGAGTAGGCGAAGTCGTCGACGTGCCAATCGGAACCGCGCATCGAATCGAAAACCCCAATGACGAGAAACTCGTCTTCATTGAAATTCAGCGCGGAAGTTATTTGGGAGAAGACGACATCGTTCGACTTGAGGATGATTTCGGGCGGCTGGCATCCGAGCCAGTCCGCGCATAAGTGAAAACCGACAGGCACCCGAAAGATAGTCTGCGGAGCGCCGCCGGTTTATCGCCAATATCCCTCCTCCCTGTCATCAATCAAATGAAGTTCCGTCTGGGCATAAACTATTGGCCGGTCAGCAGTGCGATGTACTGGTGGGATCGCTTCGACGCAGGCGAAGTGCGCCGCGATTTTGCGCTCATCGCCGCGGCCGGCTTCGATAGCGTGCGGGTGTTCCTGCTTTGGGAGAACTTTCAACCTTCAGCGAATAGAGTTTCCGAACGCGCCTTGCAACGGTTGGTGACGGTTGCGGATTTTGCGTCGGGCGCAGGTTTGTCGCTTGTTCCGACACTTTTCACCGGTCATATGAGCGGCGCGAATTGGGCTCCCGAGTGGGCGCTGAATGTCAGAGCGGAATCGCCACGGTTCCCAGTCGTGTCGGGTGGTAAGATCGTTCGCGCGACGCTCAAGAATTGGTACACCGATTCGAACATTCTCAAAGCTCAATGCCTGCTTGCGCGTGAAGTCGCGTCCGCGCTTAGCAAACATCCGGCGGTGTGGGCGTATGATCTGGGCAACGAGAATTCAAATTGCGTTGTGCCTCCGTCACGTGACTCCGCGAATAGATGGTTGGATCAGATAACCGGAGAGATTCGCAAGGTCGATTCAACTCACGCGATCACGATCGGTCTGCACATGGAAGACCTTGAAGAGGATCGCAATCTCGGACCTGCCGAAGCCGGACGTGCGTGCGATTTCCTGTGTATGCACGGCTACCCTATTTATGCGAATTGGGCGGCGAGCGAAACGGATGCGACGCTGTTGCCGTTTCTTGGTCTCATCACGCAATGGCTTGGCGGGCGCGATGTGTTATTCGAAGAGTTCGGCTCTCCGGCAGTCAAGCAGCCAAGGCCTGGGCGTCCAACGCTGCTCGGCGAAGCGCAAGCGGCGAAGTTTGCGCGCGACGCAATCGAGTCGCTCCACGCGTTCGGGTTTATGGGAGCTATGCTGTGGTGTTACGGCGATTATGCGAAGTGGTTGTGGGGCTGGCCGCCGCTCGACAGCGCAGAACACGAGCGCTACTTTGGGTTATGGCGCGCGGACCATTCACCTAAGCCCGCGGTCGGTGAGATCAAACGATTCGAAGTCATCGAGCGACTGCAACCGTCCGATGACTTCCGTTGGATCGACATAGAGCCGCGCAAGTTCTACCGAAATCCGCGAGCGAATCTGGCGAAGCTATACGCCAGATTCCGAGAGCGATTCGCAAGTTCGTCGAGCACGTCTTCAGCATGAAAGATCCGTCGAATTCATATCGCGAGCGAATTCGACGGATCCAACTAATCCAGGTGAAACGATTCGGAATCAGTGTGCGGCCGGGGGCGGTGTTGCCATCTGTTGCTTGAAGTAACCCGCTACAGCTCGCATCGCGCTGACGAAACTCTGAACCTGCTGTTTGAGCTCCGTCGAAGTGACCTTCTTCATCGCCGTTGGAACTTCGAACATTGCAGCGTCCGCGGTGAGCTGCAGATTGTCGGTCGAGGTAACGATTCGCGCGCCTGCGCCGCTTGTCGATGACGTGTCGATCTCAGATCGCAGAGGCAGTCCGGTTTCCTGATCGACAAAGACGATGCTGTTGGCCTCGGCGGTACCTGCTTGCGTGTGAGTATCCACCGCGCCCGAGAAGCGATACTTGACGGCGGTCCGACCGTTGACCGTTTCGGTTCCCAACATCTCGTAGCGGGATTTTTCTTTCAAGCGTTGGATCGCTGAAGCGGGGCTCATTAACTCGCCCAGTTGGAAACCCAATTCATTCGGATCGAGTTCCACGTACTGATTTCGCGCCGGGAAGATCAGATATTTCATCGGCGGTTTTTCGAGGTAGATCACTTCGCCGACGGGATCAGGCAACTTGAACGACACACGGCGCTGGTCTGTGAGTCGCGCAAAGGTGAATTGCATCGGCGGTATGTTGGTCTGCGGAGCGTTGCCGGTCGGTTGAACCGTGATGGTCGTCGCCACGCTGTAGCGGTCCGGCTCGCGCGCTTCGAGCGGAGCTGGAGGGGGAGGTGGCGCGGGCGCAGCGGCATTGGAATTAGAAACCGTCGCTGTGTTGGTCCCGCCGGTCGCGCACGCGGATGAAAGAATAGCGCCCAACGCCAATAACGCGGCGCCGAGGATCATGATGTACTTGCTGGCGATTCGAGTCTGAAACATTGTTTCTCCTTTGGGATTAGAAGATTCTGCTCACGTCCACCTGGATTTGCGGTTTGCGTACATCTCCGACGATGCTGATCGGCACGGATAACCGGTTGTTTGTTTCTAAGATTGTAACGAGAATGCCGAGCATCGAACTCGCCGACTTGACTCGTGATGTAGCATCCGCATTCAGATTGATGGCTGCGGCGTAATCAACCGTCAGGGCGGACTCAATCTTGAAGCTTCCGCTTTGAGCTGAAGCATCGCCGAGCCCGTCTAGTTGTTCGATTCGCAAACCGGGCGTTGTTATCACATCCTTTGAGAGTTGAAAGCCAGTTTCGAGATGCGCCAGATGCGACCCCGGACTCATATCGCCGATTTGCTGCAGCCGGAGCGCCTGGGCAACCTGCTCGCTGATGTTGATGGTCGGAAGAAACATATCGTCAGCGGAGATCTGGCCCTTGCCCGCGAGTTGACGCGATCCCGCGGCGGCGCTCACTTCACCGCTGATAACGAAGTCTGCGATGCTCAAATTCTTAGTCTCGACCGGGCCCGGACCGACCGAGCCACTGGCGTTGAGAGGAAGTTCCGCGCCGATCTCAAGATCGAAAGGGAGACTCGCCTTGAGGAACTCCGAGCCGTCCGTTTCATCAGACCGGACGATCAATTCGCCTGTCGCGTGCCTGTTGGATCCGCTTTGTCTCATCTGAGCGCTTAGCTGGATTTTGTTGTATCGAGAATCCTGTTGTTGAGGGGCGGTGCGGTCAGTCAGCGTGACGGATCCGTCGAGGATGCTCACGCCGTTTAGTGACGTCTTTGAAAGATCGGCTGAAATCAAATTGAGCATTACCGCTGCTGCGGCGCCGGGGTTCGCCGGCCGCCCGTTGCCTAAAGTAGTCCAGTTCCAAACGCCGTCTTCGTTCTTCACCAGATGAATCTTTGGTGAGGTCAACGTCAGCGTATCCAGAGTCAGATTACGAGATCGCAGGAATTCGAAGACTCCAAAATTTGCGCGCACCTGATCGGCTTGAAGAAAAACTCCCCCGCCGAATTCACTCGTTTCTTCCACGCTCATGCCGTTAAGAGAGAGGTACGGTCCGCCGATCATGTTGAGCCGGGCGGATTGGATGGTGACTTTGCGCCCGAGGATTGAAGAGAGTTTGCTCTCAGCCGCTTCTTTGAGCATGGGGAAGCGTATCAGCGGGGCCGCGGCCGCAACGGCGAAGACAACGAGCAATAACGCCAGCAGAGTAAAAAATCGACTTTTGGATTTCGCCATTTGAGCCCCAGCGTGCCCCAACTACACGAAGTCGTTGCGCGCGACTGAACTGAAATGAGTGTGCAAACAAGAGGCCCGATGAAAATGGTTCAATAGCAAGGAAAGAATTGCGGGGCTGCCCAGTAAACAGACAAGCGGGCAATGTGGGGTGTCTGTTTTTAGTGCGATTGTGGACGAGATCCAACGAACTGTGAAGAGTGTGTCGCAGGTCAGATCTTTGATACTTGCACGAGATTATCGTAGAAGGTCGCGCCCGCCCCAATGTCAGTCAACGCCTGTGAGACTGTTTGATTCACGTTCGTGCGGCCGGGACTGAGCTTGTTCCACCAGATCGACAGCGCGACCGCGACCCCGGGCTTTACGCGATCGCTTATGAGCGCCTTGAGCTGGCATTCGCCGCGGTCGTTCCAAACTCGAACCGGTTCGCCGTCCTCAATGCTGCGGTGGCGCGCGTCTTCGGCGTTGAGCTGGATAAACGGCTCGCGCTCGCTCCGTAGAAACGAAGGCAAGTGAGAGAACGTGGTGTTCAGAAAAGAATTCGCGGGCGGACTCAGAAGTTGTAATGGATATCGCGCAGCAAGCTCGGGCGCGGACGCCGGTGACTCGCGAGGCGGTATGTATGCGGGAAGCGGATCGAGAACCTCGCGTTCGAGCGCTTCGGAGTAGAACTCGCACTTGCCTGAAGGCGTTTCGTAGCCGCCTTCCGCGAAAGGCGCGAAGGTCTCCGGTAGATTCAACCGCGCCCAGCCGTTCTGTTTCAGTTGTTCGAGCGTGATCCCCTTGATCGGCGCGTAATCTGTCGCAAGCGCCTGGCGAATGATGTCTTCGTCCGTATCCTTGAAGCAGTCTTCCTCGAAACCCATTCGCTCGGCGAGCAACCCGAACACTTCCCAGTTGGGCTTCGCTTCGCCAAGCGGCGCAATCGCAGGCTCGTTGTACACGAGATAATAATGGCCGTACGGCTTCACGATATCGCGCTGCTCGAGCTGAGTGGTCGCCGGCAACAGTATGTCCGCGTAGTCCGCGGTGTCGGTTTGGAATTGCTCGTGCACTACGGTGAAGAGATCTTCGCGTCGAAAGCCTTCGAGTACCTTGGACTGATCGGGAGCAATCGCCGCGGGATTCGAGTTGTAAACGTAGATCGCACGAACCGGCGGGCGCGCTTCGGTGAGCGCTTCGCCGATGCGCGACATATTGATCGTTCGCGGATTGCCGCGCGTCACGTCGGGGCGTTCGAGTGCTCTCCCATCGAAGGCGAATATTCCGCTGGTAGACAACAGCACGCCGCCGCCCGTGTCTCTCCACGAACCCGTGAGCGCCGGAAGACACGCGATTGCGCGCACGGCCATCCCTCCGCCTGCGTGGCGCTGCAAGCCGTAGTTGATTCTGATCACCGCCGGGCGCGTCGTCGCGTACTCTCGCGCGAAGGTCACGATCTCGTCTTCTGTGACGCCACAAATCTCAGCAGCGCGCGAAGGAGGAAACTCAGCCGCGCGCTCCCGCAGCTTATCGAATCCAAGAGTGTAACGATCAACGTAGTCGCGATCCTCGAGCCCTTCGCTGATGATTACATTCATCATGGCGAGCGCGAACGCCGCATCGGTGCCTGGCTGGAGTTGAATCAACTGATGACAATGATCGAGCGTGTGATTGCGATAAGGATCGATGCCGATGAGCCGCGCGCCGTTTTCGACCGCGGCTTTGATCTCGGGCCACAGGTGAATGTTCGACGCGAGCGTGTTGGTTCCCCATAAGACGATCAGGCGCGCGCGATGAAAGTTCTCCATGTCGGTCCCGATCTTTATACCGACGGTGTACTTCAACGCGTCGCCGCCAGCTTGCGAGCAGATGGTTCGCGCGAGTTTGCTCGCGCCGAGTCGATTGAAGAAGCGCCGATCCATGCTGCCGTTGTTGACGACGCCCATCGTGCCGCCGTAGCTGTAGGGCAGAATCGCCTCGGGGCCGTCAGGTGATTCGGCGATCTCGCGAAAACGCCGAGCGATGGTTTCGAGCGCTTCGTCCCAGCTTATTCGCTCGAAGCGTCCTTCGCCTTTTGCACCGATCCTTCGCATCGGATAAAGCAGGCGATCCGGGTTGTAGACGCGTTCGAGATATCGAGTGACTTTAGTGCAGAGAAAGCCTTGCGTAGTTGGGTGATCGGGATCGCCGCCGACTTTGGTAGCCCGGCCGTCCTCAACTTCGACGAGCATAGCGCACGTATCCGGACAATCGTGCGGACACGCGGCGTGAATTGTTCTTGTTTCGCTCATCGAGTTTTCAATTTATAGCACAGCCGAGCGGTGGACCGTAACAGTTCGCGAGCGCGCGTTTTGAGCTCACTTGTATGGGCGGTCCTCCGTGACCGCCCCTCGTGAAAGCCATGTCGCTTCGGCAAGAGGGGCGGCCACGGAGAACCGCCCATACAAGCTTCTGAGGCGGGGCGATGTTGAAGGCTGCTATGTCTTTCGGAACCCTTCGAGCGCTTCAATCATGGTTCTCTCCAATGCTTCGGCGATCAGCTCAACCATCGGCTTTGTGTTCATTTGAAGTCCCTCCGCGAGCGCGGCGCGGAAAGTGGTTTCCATCTCGGGAGAGATGTTGATCGGCGGAAGCTCGCGGCGAAGAGTGAACAGACTCGCTGCCGTGAGCGCGCTTCGTTCGTTTGCATTCTCGAAAGGTTGAATCTCAATCAGCCGCAGTAACACGATCGATGCTTGCTCGACTGGATGAAGCTCGGCGAATGACTCCGCGGAGTACCAGCGGCACGCGCCTTCGATGGCGGCGGCGAGATGCTCCGGCTTGATCGAGCGATTCGAATCGCCCGGTGTTATTCGAAAGGAACCGGCGGGGTTGAGGTTGACGAGCAACTCAGGAGACAGTTCGGCTCCGCGCCCACTTGATTGAATGAGAGCCTCAATCGTTCGCAGCGACTGAATGACTTCGAGAATTGCCCGGGCATCGCGATCAGACTCGTTCGGGTGCGTAGTCGGAGATAAAACGAGATCCGCAACCTCTTCGCGCGAAACTGTCAGGCCTTCCAGCGTCAGCACTGAATAAGCGAATTCAAATTCGTGTCTTCGAGTGAGGCTTTCCTTTTGTTCTCGCGTGAACTCAAGCGCGGCGAGTTGCTTCTGACGCTGATCCACGCGGCTCAACCACTCGTGTGTGGGGCGCGTGAACAAAATCGGCGGAGTTCTTCTGTTGGGAGGGCCTTGCATGTCAACCAGGGATCGCTGGAACTTGGATTCGAAGATCCGGCTCGTCGTGTATGAACGTGATCTGGAGCGAGCCCGCGATGTCACCCGATTCTTCATCGGCGCGGTGCTGCGCAATTGACTCGAGGCTCGATATGCTGAGATGAAGCTCGATCAACTCGAGCGCATCGCGCAGTGAATCTATTCGGCTGGCCGGAATTTCGAAGCTCAGGTTAATCGAGACATTGGAAAACAACTTCACGTCGAGAATCCACCCGCCGCTATCGGTGATCACGGTTCTCGCACGAGCGATCACCTCGTCGCGATTTGATCTGGTTGTTCCGCTGATTCTCAGAGCAGGACTCACGATTCATTTATAGCGAGTCCCGTGCTTGATTACCATCGAGACGTTTTGCAGCAGGTCGATGTAGCGAAGAACGTCACCGCGCACCGCAATGATATCCGCGTACTTGCCCGCGGTCACCGTGCCTACCTGACTGTCTACTTTCATCAGCACCGAAGGCCAATAAGTCGCGGCGCGAATCGCGGTCATCGGATCGACGCCGAACTGATTCACCCACGTGTCCAGCTCGCGCCAGGTGCTCTGGCTATGAAAGTTCATTGGGATGCCGCTGTCGGTTCCAATCAACAGCACGACTCCTGACTCGTTCAGTTGCTGAAACTTTCTCTTGAGGGTCGGTCTTCGGTTAGGCGTGATCTGAAAATATGAGAGACGATCCAGATGCGTGAGAGATTGCTTGATGTCGGCGATGATCGCTTCGGGCAAACCTACCTGCCACGCAGGATCATCAAGCGACTCGGGGTTGTCGCGAAGGTATTCATAGTTCAACAAGCCTTCGGCTGTCGGAGTCCAGAACAGCGGGCCGAGGCTCATCTTTGCCGTGCGCTCGCGGATCATCGCGATGATGTCCGGCGGATACTCAGGCGCGGCGGCAAGCCCGGTGTGCTCGAAGCAATCGACACCTGCTTGAAGACCTCGACGAATCTCTTCGGGGCGATGCGAGTGCGCAACAACCGTGAGCCTGTGCTTGTGAGCCTCATCGACGACGGCCATCACTTCGTCCATCGTCATTTGATCCTGATCGATAAGCTTTATGCAGTTGACGCCGGCGGCGGCGAGCTTGCGCACTTTCTCGCGAGCATCCGCAGCGCCGTTGGTCCCCCATCGAAAATACTCGGTGCCCGGATAGGGTTCGTGTTGAATGAACGGGCCGGAGACATAAAGCGTCGGTCCGGGAATGCTGCCGTTGTTGATTCGCTCTCGAATCGAAATGCTTTCTTTCAATGGCGCGCCGAGGTCGCGCGCGCTCGTGACGCCCGCCATCAGCAACTGCTTCGCCGACGCCGGCATGATCACTGATTCCAAGCGCGATGGATAAGTCTTGTCCCAATGCGCGTAGTCGCTGTGCCCGTTGATCATCAAGTGAACGTGCATGTCCCACAAGCCCGGCAGCAGGCTCATGCCTTCAGTCGAGATGACATCCGCGCCTTTTGGAATCGCCAGCGTGCCGACTTGCCCGACGGCTTTGATTCGCTCGCCCTCAATCAGGATCACGCTGTTCGTGATGGGTTTGCTTCCGTAGCCGTCGATAAGAGTGCCGCCCACAAGCGCCTTGATGTTTTGCGATTGAGCAGGCGCGGGGATGATGTTGATCGATAGAAGAGCGAACGCGCTGGCGAGTGCAAGCAAGCAACGTCTGCAGCACGTGATCCTCTGACACCATTTCGCTTGCCGGGTGATTGAGTTAAGCAGCCGGACCGATGATGAGAAACGCAGCGATGGTTTCATCTGATTCTCCTAAACAAGCTTGAGTACTTTGACGAGATTTCGATCGGCAATATGGTTTCCCGGCGAACGAAAGTCAAGACGAACAGGACGTCCGCTCAACATCGATTTCATTTTGCAGCGAGCGATCGGCGGGCTAGGGTTTGATCGCCGACAACACGAGGAGCACCGGAGAACCAAGATACTTAAGTGCGCTCGGCACAAGCCTCACTAGTTCCTGGTCGCCATCGAACTCGCGCGCGCGGATTTCAGAGAAGCCTTCGTCTTCGAGAAGATGGATGTGCTCATCAACCGAATAATGAACAGCGCCGAGCCGATACTCGATTCCAGAGCGCTCAAAGTTGGCTTCAATTCCCGCGGCGGACATCGCGGGGTGGTACACCGAGAAAACGAGCCTGCCGCCCTTCTTCAAGAATCGCTGGAACTCCCGAAAGACCGCCGACATGTTGCTCAGATGTTCACCAATCAACGCGCACAGGATCGCGTCGAAGATCGCGCTCGCAAACGGCAGGGGCTGCTCAAGGTCAGCCAACGCAAGCGGCACATTGGGGTACTCGCGACGGGCGACGCTCAGCATGCCTTCCGAGAAATCGATCCCGAAAGGTTTGCTTCCAGCTTGCAGAAGTTGATTTAGATTTCGCCCCGTGCCGCAGCCCGCGTCCAGTATCAACTCGTTTTGCGCGGGTGCCAGCAGCTTGATCGTATGTCGCGAGTCCATGGCGACGACTGGATTAGGAGTCAAGTCATACGTGTCGGACCACAGATCGTAACCTTGTCTCGCGCCAACACGTTCGATTTTCTTGTTAATCATCGTCTGATCGGTGCGCGAAATAGTAGCACATTGTACGGGCGTCCCTCCGCGGGCGCCCCTTCGTCAAAGCGACTGCCATTCTAAACAAATGAGGGGGCGCCCGCGGAGGGACGCCCGTACAAGCCGCAAACAGAACTAGTCACGACCAACTTGAACGGCCGTTAGCTTGACAGTAGCTCGACTGGCACGTGACACTTTGAGGCGCTCATCGCGATTGTTACAATCGATCAGGGATTAGCCCCGCTACAATGCAAACTGAACGCGAACTCAGACAGCAGATCGTTGAAATCGGCCGGCGCATATATGAGCTCGGCTTCGTTGCGGCTTCCGACGGCAACGTGAGCGCGCGGCTTTCGGACGGGTCGATACTCACGACACCAACGATGGTCTGCAAGGGCCGAATGACCGAGGACATGATCGTGCTGGTCGACCCGGACGGCAACAAGCGCCGGCGCGACGAGCGCAATCCCTCGTCCGAGTTCGCGATGCATAAGCAGATTTATCAAATGCGGCCCGACGTTCACGCGGTTGTGCACGCTCATCCGCCGTTTGGCACCGGGTTCGCGGTGGCGAATGTTCCACTCGATAAGCCGCTGCTTTCGGAGGTGATTCTTACGCTCGGTTGCGTGCCGCTGACCGGTTACGGCACGCCTTCGACCGACGAGCTGCCGCACTCGCTTGCGCCGTTTATACCGCATCACGACGCGTTGTTGCTTGCGAATCATGGCGCGGTGGCGTATGGACCTGATCTGGAATTGGCATTCGCGCGAATGGAAACGCTTGAGCACTTTGCGAAGATCACTTTGGTTGCTCGAATGGTCGGGCGTCCGCACGAGTTGCCGCCGGAGGCAATTGAAAAGTTATTGGACGTTCGCGAGCGAGCCGGGTATATGGGTTCGGGCGCGCGAGGCTGTCAGGCGTGCGGGTTTTCGCAGGGTCACTCGTCAACATGTGCAGTGGGAAGCGCGACGCGCTCGTACGGATCAAACGGTGATGATACGGTCACGTTGACGCGAAGGGAGTTGACGTCGCTGATAACCGAAGCAGCGCGGCTGGTCGCGAGGGAGATAAAGAATTAGGATTTGGGATTTAGGGTTTAGGATTTGGGATTAGGAAATGTAGATAAGATTGGGAATTTGGAATCTGAAAGAATCTCAAATTTGAAATTTGAAATTTGAGATATACGAGATCTCAGATCTGAATTTTTGAAGAATGGGAGCATCTCAAATTTGAAGTTTGAAATTTGAGATACACGAGATCTCAAACTTGAAATTTCCAATCGGCAATCCGAAATCGGCAATCGGCAATCTGAAAGGGAGATTCTATGGAAGCTCTTGGAATGATCGAAACGAAGGGATTGGTCGCAATGATCGAAGCGGCCGACGCAATGGTGAAGGCCGCTAACGTAACGCTCATCGGTTACGAAAAGATCGGGGCCGGCCTTGTGACCGCGATTGTGCGTGGCGACGTAGCGGCGGTGAAGGCTGCGACCGACGCGGGCGCCGCGGCGGCTCGCCGAGTGGGCGAGCTTGTGAGCGTTCACGTTATTCCGAGGCCACACACCGCGGTGGACGAGAACATGCCCGTCACCCCCGAGTCTCGTGAAAAATGAGAGGTGGGGGATAGGGGTTGGGAGTTAGGGGTTGGCTCGCGGCCGTCCCCAACCCCCAACCCCCAACCCCCAACACCCATCATGATTCTTGCTCGAATAGTTGGAACCGTAGTGGCCACGCGCAAAGACGAGCGCCTTCACGGGCGCAAGCTCCTGGTTGCGCGGCTGGTCGGCGTAGACGGCTCGGATGAAAAGGGTCACATCGTTGCAGTCGACACCGTGGGCGCGGGTGTGCACGAAGTTGTGCTGATCGTGCAGGGCAGCTCCGCGCGAATGGCCTTCGGCTGCAAAGAGTGTCCCATCGACGCCGCCGTTGTTGGTATTGTCGACACGGTTGAGGTGAGTAGTTCTTAGTCCGTAGTCAGTAGTCCGTAGCAACGGGGCTACAAACTACGGACTACGGACTACGGACCCAGACACCTGCCATGAACACCCTCCGAATAGCGCTGGCCCAGATCAATCCCACCGTTGGCGATCTTGAGAAGAACACCACGCTGGTTCTCGATTACATCGACCGCAGTCGAAAGGTTGGCGCGGACATCGTTGCTTTCCCCGAACTCGCACTGACCGGCTATCCCCCGGAAGACCTTCTACTCAAGCCCCACTTCGTGCGTGAAAACATCGAAGCGCTCGACAGAATCATCGAGGCGGCGAAGGACCTTATCGTCATCGTTGGCTTTGTAGACACGGACGGTTCGGACATCTACAACGCGGCTGCTGTGATCGCCGGCGGAAAACTTGTCGATGCTTATCACAAGAACTTTTTGCCTAACTATGGCGTGTTTGATGAAGAGCGCTATTTTCAGAGCGGCACTCGTTGTCCGGTGTTCTCGTCGGGTGAAGCTCGAATAGGCGTGAACATCTGCGAAGACATCTGGTATCCCGGCGGCCCCGCGAAGCTGCAGGCCCTTGTCGGCGATGCTCATTTGCTCATCAACATTTCTTCGTCCCCTTACCATGCTCGCAAGACTGTCGATCGCGAGCGAATGCTCTGCACGCGTGCCGAAGACAATGCGGTCGCGTTGGCTTATTGCAATGTTGTCGGCGGGCAAGACGAGCTTGTGTTTGACGGCAACAGTTTGATCATCGATCAGGATGGAAAACCAATCGCGCGCGGGTTGCCGTTCGCCGAGGACCTGATTGTCGCGGACATCGACATCGAACGAGTGTTTTCCGAGCGATTGCACGACCCGCGCCGCCGCCGCGAGAAACTCAGAGTAGAGGCCGATGGATCGTTGTATTCGATCACGCTTCCCGACATCGCGGCTTCCGCAAGCAAGCCGGCGCTTGCTTCGACCGCGCCGAAGATTCTCAGTGACACTGAAGAGGCTTACGCGGCGCTGGTCATCGGAACTCGCGATTATGTGAGAAAGAACGGTTTCGATAAGGTCTATCTTGGCTTGTCCGGCGGGATAGATTCCGCGCTCACTGCTGTTTTGGCTGTGGACGCGCTCGGCGCCGATACCGTAAACGCCGTGTTCATGCCTACTCAGTATTCGTCATCTGAGTCAGCCCGCGACGCGCGCGAGCTTGCTACGAATCTGGGGATACATTTTCAGACAATCGAAATCGAGAAAGTTTTCGATGAGTACTTGCGAATGATGTCCCCCTCATTCGACGGGCTTCCCGAAGACACCACAGAAGAGAACCTGCAGGCGCGCATTCGCGGAAACATTCTGATGGCGTTATCCAACAAGTTTAACGGGCTTGTGCTTTCGACCGGTAACAAGAGCGAAATGAGTGTTGGGTATTCGACTCTCTACGGCGATATGGTCGGCGGGTTTGCGGTGTTGAAGGATGTCCCGAAGACGCTGGTGTATGAGCTTGTGAGATTTGTGAACGCGCGCCTGCCGGGACCTGTGATTCCGGAGTACGTGATCACGCGCCCGCCGTCGGCTGAGTTGCGGCCGAATCAAAAGGATCAGGACACGCTGCCGCCTTACGATGTGCTGGATGCGATTCTCGAGGCGTACATCGAGAAAGATATGAGCGCGGAAGCAATCGGCGACCTGGGTTTTCCGATCGAAACGGTTCGCTGGGTGGTTGCCCGGGTCGATTCGGCTGAATACAAGCGGCGTCAGTCCCCCCCAGGCATCAAGATCACCCCTCGCGCATTCGGCCGCGACCGCCGCATGCCGATAACGAACAAGTATCACAACTGAAGGTTCAGAGTTCAGGGTTCCGAGTTCCGGGTTCTGAGTTCAGTGAGATTCGACTAGCCGCGTGTGTTCTTTCAACCTGGAGGCCCGGAACCCGGAACCCTGAACCCTGAACCCTGAACCTGAAACCCTGAACCCTGAACCCGGAACCCTGAACCCTGAACCTGAAACCCTGAACCCTGAACCGTTTTCCTATTCATGTCTCAACGCGGTCAACGGATCCACACGCGAAGCTCGGCGCGCGGGCAAGTAACCCGCCGCCGCGGAAACACAAATCATGAAGAAAACTCCGAGCGCAATGGTGATCGGATCGGTTGGAGTCAACCCGAACAGCATGCTCTCAACGAAGCGCGTTGTGGCGATCGCCGCGCCCACTCCTATCGTGACTCCAGCGAGCACAAGCAGCATTGTCTCTCTAAGAATCAAACCGACCACCTGCGAAGCGCGCGCGCCTAACGCCATCCTGATGCCGATCTCACTCGTGCGCCGCGCGACGCCGTAGGACATAACGCCGTACAGACCGATCGTCGCCAGCAACAACGCAAGCAGACCGAAGAACCCGGAGAGCGTCGCGAACAAGCGCTCCGAATTGAGCAACGATTCAGCCTGCTGCGTCTGAGTCTGGAGGGCGAACATCGGCAGATTGGAGTCCACCTGCTGAACCGCTTCACGTATTGATCCGGCAAGCTGAGTGGGATCAGCAGTCGTGCGAATCGCGAAGTTCATCTGGCCCACGCCCTGTGGGTCCTGAAGGTACGGCAGGTACACCGTATTCGGGACTTCCATTCTAAGGCTGCTGTATTTCGCGTCGCGCGCGACACCGACTATTTCAATGTCGCGGCTATGTGCGGGGCTGTCGAAGCCAAAACGTTTTCCGATGGGGTTCTCGTCGCCGAAATGCTTTCTCGCCATTGTTTGATTGATCACCGCGACTTTCGGCGCGCGTTCGTCATCGCTCGGCAGAAGTCCGCGGCCCATCACGATCGGAATCTCCATTGTCACCAGGAAATTCGACCCCACGCGCTGCATCCAGGTCATTTCTCTCGCCGACTTCGGAGCGTTCGGTGCTGGTTTTCCGTCGACGAACGCCATATCGATTGCTGCGCTGCCGCTGAGCAACGGGTGACGCGATATGGTTGCGCGCGCTACACCCGGAACAGCTTCGACACGCTCGAGGATTTGTTCATACAGCTTGGGTATCTGCTCCTTTTTGTATCCACTCAATCGAGGGTCGACTCTGAACAGCAACAGATTTTGAGCATTGAATCCGAAATCGACACCGTGCAGATTTGAAAGAGTTCGAACAAAAAGTCCTGCTCCGATCAACAGCACCAGCGAAAGCGCAACCTGCGAAATCACGAGACTCTTTGTGAGTCCGAAGCGGCCTCCGGCAATGACGCTCGGAGCGCTGTCTTTGAGCGCGGGCCCGAGGTCCACTCTCGCCGCTCGAAGCGCGGGCGCAAGACCAAAGAGAATCGCGGTCAACATTGACAGCAGTGCGGTAAAACCGAGCACGCGCAAATCGAGTTTGAGTTCCACTCCGAGCGCGCCGCCGTCCCACGGCCGCAACGCGAGAAGGATATCCTTTCCCCACAGTGCAAGCACGACTCCCAGAGCGCCTCCGATTATCGCGAGCAGCAGGCTTTCTATCAGTAGCTGCCGGATCACTCGCCAGCGGCTCGCTCCAAGCGCGAGCCGAACCGCGATTTCCTTATGCCGGCTTGCGGCGCGGGAAAGCAGAAGCGTCGCGACGTTCGCGCAAGCGATTAGCAGAAAGAGTCCCACGACCGCGGTCAGAATAAGCAGCGACGGAGCATATTCCGCGCGGGCGTCGTCCAGACCCTGGCTGCCTGAGACAACTCTCAGCGCTGGCATGGAAGGTTCCCCCGGACTCGGCTCGTCAGTCTGAACTTTTTGCTTACGGGCTGCTTGTGCGAGCGACGCCTGATAACCGTCAACAGCGCTTTGCTGAAAGACTCCTTCGAGCGAGGCCCGCGTCTGTTCCAATGTCGATCCTGCTTTGAGGCGACCCATGATTTGTAACCACCACGTTCCGGGTTCATCCATAAGCGAGCCGCTCAAGGCTCTTACCCGCGGCTCCATTGAAATTGGGATCGTGATGTCGGGCGAGGCCCCAATCTGTAGCGTTCCTTCGAATCCGCGCGGAGCTACGCCGACAATTTCGAATGGAACACCATTGATGCTGATTCTTGTGCCCACAGCACCTGCATCGAGACCAAATCGGCGTTGCCAGTATCGATAGCTGATCACCGCAACCGGATCGGCTCCCAACTGATCGTCATGAATCGCGATCGCACGCCCGGCAATCGCGGAGACTCCCAGACTCGAGTAGTAGTTGCCTGAGACGACCTGCCCCGTCGAAATCGCTGCTTGTCCATCTATGTTGACAGTGAGTTGTTCGAGTTCGGCAAACGCCAGCACGTCCGTTAGCGTCCGGGTCTGTTCGCGAATTTGTTTGAAGGTGTCGTACGAAAAGGAAGTGCTGGTCGAAAGACCCGTCGCTTTATCTTTGTTGAGGGTTCCGCTGATGCTTCGCGCCATGAACGCTTCGCCTGAGAGCCAGTTGAACAGCACCAACTCGTTAGGCTTCTTTACCGGAAGCGTCTTCAACACTATCGCATCGACCAGACTGAAGATGGCTGTATTCGCGCCAATCGCGAGGCCGAGCGACACGATTGCAACAGCGGAAAAGACCTTGCTCTTGACGAGCATCCTAATGCCGTACTTCACATCTTGCACGATAGATCCCATCACCGTTCCTCCGATTCTGCTTTGCGATTGATTTCTCGCTTCGCGGACAAGGCGGGTGTTGATTAGCGGAGCGGCAATCGGCCGCTTGGACCGGACCAGCTCGCATTCGAGTAGGCGCCAATCCTTGATGTGAGCCGCCGCGCGGTTGATTGCGTCTTGTTCCGAAGCACCGCCGGCCCGCGCGTCTTCGTAAACGGCCTCGAGGTGCTGGGCGATCTCGTCAACTATCTGCGACTCGCGCTCCGCGTCCAACGCCAGTGACGGCAGATGATCGCGAACATATTTCTTCCAATCAGACATTGCTCGCCCTGCGCGCCTTCACTCATATCTCAAGGCGATCATCGGATCGACCTTCGAGGCCCGTCGCGCCGGAAGGTAACCGGCAATCGACGCGACGCCGATCATCAAAGCTCCCGCGGCGATGATTGTCACCGGATCGGTGGCCATCAGACCGAAGAGCATACTCGCGATGAACCTCGTGCCTGCCAGTGCCGCGCCCAACCCGATGGCGACTCCGATGAAGACAACGACCATCGTTTCCCGCATCACCATTCGCGTGACCCGGACGGTCGTAGCCCCCATCGCCATGCGAATCCCAATCTCGTTCGTTCGACGCGCGACTCCGTAGGACATAACACCGTACAGACCGATGCAGGCCAACAGCAACGCAAGCAATCCGAAGAAACTAGAAAGTGTGGCGAACAGACGTTCCTGCGTCAGCGATTCATCGGCCTGGCGTTTTTGAGTCGTAATGCCGAACAACGGCAAGTTGTTGTCCACTTCGTGCACCGCGTCTCGGATCGAGCTGGCCATCGTCAGCGGATCACCAGACGTTCGAACAACAAAGGTCGCGAATCGCGGAACGCTCTGTCGATATGGAAGGTAGACCGTAGCCTCTGTTGCAGTGCGCATATCGACATACTTTGAGTCTCGTGCAACGCCGACGATTTCAATCTGTCCGCTCGTTTCGGGTCCCCAACCAAATCTGTGTCCCAGCGGATTGTCATCGCCGAAATACTTGCGTGCCAGCGTCTGATTGATGATTGCCACGCGCGGCGCGGGAGCATCGTCACGCGAATCAAAAGTGCGCCCCACCAGTATTGGTATCTCCATAGTCTCAAAGAAATGCTCGCCTACCGAATTCACTTTTGCGTTGTCCTCATCATCCGATGCCGAGGCCCGTCCCTGAACGGAAATGCTTCGGGTCTGGCCGCGCCCGCTGAGCAGCGGGATGAGTGACAAGGTTGCGGAACGTACACCCGGCAACGCTTCGAGCCTGTCAGTCAATCGCTGGTAGAGTTGCCCCATTTGAGGCCGCTCATATCGATTCAAGCCCGGGTCGATGTTGAACAGGAGAAGGTTCTCACGATTGAATCCGATATCCACGTTTTGCAAGTTTCGGAGAGTGCGAACGAAGAGTCCCGCTCCGATCAGAAGCACAAGCGACATTGCGACCTGGGTGATGATCAGAGATTTGGTAAGCAGCGATCTGGAACCGCCGGTCACGCTTCTGGAATTGTCCTTGAGCGCTGGCGTCAGATCTACTCGCGTGGCGCGCACAGCGGGCGCGAGCCCGAATAGCAACCCGGTAGCAAGCGAGACGGCCATCGTGAAGCCGAGCACCCGCACATCAATTTTGAGGTCAAGCACCAGCTCGCCTCCTCCCCATGGACGCAGGGTCAACAGCAGGTCCTTACCCCAGTAAGCGAAGAGCACACCCACCGCGCCGCCCAGAATTGCCAGAAGCACGCTTTCAGTGAGCAGTTGCCGAATCAATCGCCCGCGGCTTGCGCCGATCGCCAGCCGTACCGCGATTTCTTTCTGACGGGTTGCCGATCGAGCGAGTAGGAGATTGGCTACATTCGCGCATGCGATGAGCAGTACAAATCCTACGATCGCCATCAGAATCGTCAACGGTTGCGAATACGCGCTGCGCAACTCGGTGAGGCCCTGGCTCCCTGACCCGGCTCTGAGCTTCGGAATATCACGTGGCGCGGGATTCTGCGATTCTCCGCGCGGTGGGAATCGAGTGGCCGCAACTGACCAGCCTTCTTGTGCCGCTTCCAGAAATACGCCCTCGAAACTCGCTGCCGCCTGTTCCTTAGAGACGCCGGGTTTCAAGCGACCCATGATTTGAAGCCACCAAAACCACGGGCCATTCAGATCGGATTCGTGTGGAGTCGCCCGCGGCTGGGTGGAGAAGGGGATTGATAGATCGGCCGATTCGCCGACCTGTAACGTGCCGAAGAACTCACGCGGAGTAACTCCGATGATTGTGAACGGAACGTTGTTGATGTTGATTGTCTTGCCCACGACTTCGGGATCCGAGCCGAAGCGCCGCTGCCAGTAGCGATTGCTGATCACGACGACCGGACTGGCGCCGGGTTGATCATCGTCGGGAGTGATTGCCCGGCCAAGGATCGCTCGCACCCCGAGTCCTGAATAATAACCACCGGAAACGAGTTGACCTCCGGCAATCTCCGGCTGGCCGTCCACGCCGACGTTTAGCTGGCTTAGCGAAACAAAAGCAAAGACGTCCGATAGCGTTTGGTTGTTGTCGCGAAATCGCTCAAACGTCAGATAAGAGAAAGATGTGCTGGTTCTCAACCCGCTCGCGGGGTCTGGGCGGACGTTCCCCATGATCCCGTAAGCCAGACCCCGCGGGCCGCCCAGCCAATTGAAGAGAACTAGTTCGCCGGGCTTTTTCACCGGCAGTGTTTTCAGCAACACTGCGTCAATCACGCTGAACAGCGCGGTGTTCGCGCCGATGCCGAGCGCGAGCGACAGCACCGCAACGGCGGTGAAGCTCTTGCTCTTCATCAGCATTCGCGCGCCGTAACGCAGGTCGAGTAAGAGTGAGCCCATTACAATGCCTCCGGTTCTGCCTTGCGATTGAATTCTCGCCTCACGGACGAGACGGTTGTTGATCAACGGACCGGCGAGGGGACGCCTCGAGCGAATCAACTCACACTCGAGTAGCTGCCAATCTTTAATGTGCGCCGCCGCGCGATTGAATGCATCCTGTTGGGAAGCGCCCCCCTCCAGCGCGTCATCGTAAACAGCCTCGAAGTGCTGGGCCATCTCGTCGATAATTTGCACTTCGCGCTCGGCGCCCAGTGCTAGCGGGGGAAGATGCTCGCGAACGTATTGCTTCCAGTCGGGCATGCATGAAACTCGATGCGGTTATCTACGCAGTAGTGACGCCAGCAACGCGATCGAGCGCGGCGAAGAAATCAGACCAGGTTTGCCGCTGTTCCGTAAGCACCTTTCGACCAGTCGCCGTCAGCTTGTAGTAACGCCGCCGGCGCTGCCCGGCCTTTTCGACCCAGCGCCCCTGAATCCAACCGCGAGTCTCCAGCCTGTAGAGCAGGGGATAGAGCGAGGCGACGTGAAACTGCAATACGCCTTCGGATCTCTGCTCGATCAGCTTGGCGATTTCGTAGCCGTGGCGCGGCCGGTCTTCGACCAGTGCAAGGATCAACATCTCGGCGCTGCCTCTTTTCACTTCCAGGCTTAGCATAAGGCGTCTCTATATATGGTGTCGCCATATATACTCCGATTACTCTGTACGAGTCAAGAAGTATTTCTGTTGGTTGAGGTCAACGGCCTTGCCCGTATTCGTGGTTATCGGGCGAAACGCAGCCGCGATTTCCGCAGATTCACAAGACGGAAGCGACGGCGAACGTCTCACAGGGAGGGCATGAGAAAAGTCTGAGCGGCGCTTGTTCTGCGTCTCGCGAGCTGAAGTACGGAGTCCGACATCGTGCCCTTGGACTGATATACCTTCGTTGCTTGCAGCCACTGCGGCAACACTCGTCCTTCGGAGTCGGTGACCTGCCAGGGTTCCATGATCGCGGCCCGTTCCTCTTCCGAATCAAAATCAGATTCGGTTAGTGGGACGCTGGTCATCTCAGGTGGCACGACGTCCGTCTGGGGGAGGTAGGTTCTATCAGGATGCGGCGGGCGGTAGACGACCGAGAATTGTTGGATCAAGTCCGTCGCAATTGACTCCCAATAACCGCGTCGAATGAATCTGGGAATATCATCCGCAAGCTTTCTGAGCTTCGCGGTGGTGGTGAACGTCGCCTCGAGCACCGACCGGTAGCCTGCGATGAAATCGTCCACCGACTCTCGTTTGGGCCTTACGACAAGAGTGTATCCAGTGAAGTCGCGGAGCAAGGTGTTTGGCATAAACGCGGGCTCGGGTTGGGACGCGAGCCGCTGGAAGTAGGGCGTGCCGGGAATTGGACATTCGAAGCAGATGAAGCTTGGAAGGTGAAGCCCACATTCGCGAAGCCGTCTCGGAATCGACTCGATGTAAGTAAGATCGTCGATCAACGGATTGATCAGCATTCCGGACAGCACGAGAATTCCGTGATTGCGGCATTGATCCAGAACCGATTTGGTTTTATCGACAGCGTTCTGGTATTTGTGCATGTCGGCTATGCTTTCGGCATTAAAACTTTCGAGTCCCATGAAAAGAAACCGGCAGCCGGCTCGTTCGAGCATTCGAACAACATCGGGGTCGCTCACGACATTGAAGGTGATCGCGGCGCCCCATCGCAGCTTGAGCGGAGTGATGGCTTCCATCAGTTTCGCGAGATGCGGAAGGTTTCCACCGATGTTGTTGTCGGTGAACGCGGCCCCGTAACGCTTCCAATCAGGGACCAGCCCCTTCAGCATTTGCTGCGCTGCCTTGATGTCACGCAGTACCATCTCAACCGGCCGGGTATGGAAGCGCGTTCCCACGCCGGTTAACGAGCAGAACTCGCAAGTGAACGGACACCCGCGGGTGGCTTCGATCGACATGGGCAGCACCTGGTTCGCGAGCAGATCAAAGCGAGGCACCGGAACCGACGCCGGATCGTAGGGCCTCGAAACATAAAGCGGTTTCAACTCGTCCGCGCAAAAGTCGTCATAGATTTGCTGCACGACTCCCTCGGCATCTCCGATCACGACCGAATCGAAGTACGGCTGACATATCGAAAAGTACGTACTCGCCATGATCCCGCCGAAGACAGTCTTCGCGCCGCGGCGGCGATAGTAGTGAGAGATTTGCCGCGCGCGATCGAAGTCCGAATGAGCGCACGAGATAAACAACAGGTCGTAATCCCTGCTCCAATCGGGTTCTACCATGGTGTCGTTTATTACTTCGACGTCGACTGAGGGCGGAAGAAGCGCCGCGATCAGCGGTCCGATTTGGGGTTGAAGGACGCTTCGATTATGCGCGCCCTTTCGGTTGTAATCCATGTAGGCGAACAAAATACCAACTCTCATTGCGGGGCCTTTCACGCGCGAACTCGAGCGCGAGTCTATCGAGATATAGTTACTGAGAACTCAGAACTCCGAACCCGGAAGTTTTTATCCGGGCAAACCAATGCGTTGCAGCAAATCCTTGTACCTGGGGTCCGAGTGAAATCTTTCAAAGGCATGTTCACAATCGATAAAAGTCAGGAAACCGTTGCGCTCTTCATACGCTTTCTCGAGCCATTCAAAAACTTTGTCTGTATCGTCCAGCGCTGAATAGAGCGCTGCGATGTAATATGCGGGAATATATCTCTGCTTCTTTATCTCGAGCAATTTTGCGAGCCCAGCCTCAGCGTCGGCTAATTTTCCGAGGCGGCCATTGGTGAAGGTCAGAACGTTGAGAGCCATAGCGCCGCCGCCCAGGGCGATGGATCTCTTCAGGTATTCCTGCGCTTCTTCGTACATCTCCTTACCGCTGAGAGCGTACCCAATAACCGTGTAGCCTCCGTGAAATTGAGGCTCGAGATCGATCACCCGCCGGCCTTGTTCGATTGCCAGATCATATCGGTTGGCGTACGAGAAAATAAAGCCGAGATTCATGTTGAGCGGCAATGATAACGGGTCGATTTCCAGCGCGCGTTGGAAAGCCTCGATCGCAGCATCGGGGCGTCGCGTTGAAATCAAAGCGTAGCCATAGGTCTCGTAAGCAAGCGGACTTTGCGGATTCAATTCGATGCCCAACTTGAGTTCTTCTTCCGCCGCTTGCCAGTCCCAATCGTGAAGCGATTTCATCGAACCCATCGAGACGTGAGCAGCGGCCAAACCTGGGTCGAGCTTGATCGCCGTTTCTGTTGCCGCTCTCCACCGGGGTACTGCTTCATCCGGAGGAAGAAAACCGAAGAACCACAGCCTGCGATAGGCATCTCCAAGCCCGCTATAGGCCAGCGCGTAGCCGGGCTCAATCGCGATCGCTTGCTCGAAGTATTCGACGGCCTTCCTGCCTCCTTCTTCCGTGTGCTTGTTCAAATGGTATCGGCCCAAAAGATATATCTGATAAGCCTCAGCGTTGTCCGTCCTGCGTCTCAAAAGTGAGACGGTTTCGGCGTCGAGCAGTTTTACCTTCAAAACATCGGTTATGGCAAGTGATATTTCATCCTGAATGTCGAATATATCCTTCATCTGCCGGTCGTACCGTTCGGACCATATGTGATAACCATCCCCGACGTTGATGAGCTGCGCGGTTATTCTCAATCGGTCCCCGGCCTTACGAACGCTTCCCTCGAGCACCGCGGTGACGTTGAGCTTCGATCCGATCGTTCGAATATCGGCATCCTTTCCTTTGAACGAGAATGCCGACGTCCGTGCAACGACGCGCAAGCCATCCAGTTTAGCAAGCGCGTTGATCAATTCTTCGGCGAGCCCTTCGCAGAAATATTCATTCTCTGCGTCCGCGCTCATGTTAGTGAAAGGCAAGACCGCGATCGAAGGAAGAGGCCTTGGCGAATCGCCGGTGGTCTGCGCTGCGATGCCCGACGGGAAGCTTCGTTCGATCTCAGCCTGCACTTCCAGCCGCTGCTTCAATCGCTTAAGATCGGCCAGGAGTTCTCTCGCCGTTTGATACCTGGCGTCCAGCTCTTTCGCCAGCGACTTGAGGACGATTCGTTCCATTTCCACCGGCATACCCGGTGACAGTTCCGCGAGTGGCGCCGGTTCCTTTGTCATCATTGAAACGATCAGGTCCATCGGAGTCTCTCCGGAAAACGGAGTTTTGCGCGCAAGCATCTCGTAAAGCACGACGCCGAGACTGAAGATGTCGCTTCGGCCGTCTACTATTAAGCCTCGCGCTTGCTCCGGCGACATGTAGGTGACGGTCCCCATCACAGTGCCCGGCTCCGTGTTCAGCTTCGCAAGAGTCGCCGCCTCCGGATCTGACGAGGCGCGATTCTTTGGTTCATTCAGCTTCGCCAGTCCGAAGTCGAGCACCTTCACGTAGCCGTCATCACGCAACATGATATTCTCGGGCTTGATGTCTCGATGTGCGATCCCGGCCTGATGTGCCGCCGACAAAGCGCTCGCTACCTGAATGCTGATATCCAACGCGGTGTTGAGGTCAATAGTGGTCTCAGCCCCGTATTGCCGGAGAGTCTTGCCGTCGATGTATTCGGTCGCTATGAAATGAATATTATGGCTGTGGCCGACTTCAAACACCGTGAGAATGCCGGGATGATTGAGGGCCGAAGCGGCGCGAGCTTCCTGTTCGAAGCGGTGGAGACGGCTTTCGTCCTTTGTGAATTCCGCTGGCAGCAACTTGAGGGCAACCTTGCGGCCCAGGTGTGTATCCTCGGCCAGATAGATTTCGCCCATCCCGCCGGCGCCGATTTTTCTGATGATTCGATAATGGGAGATGCTCTGGGATGCCATCCGGTGTTTACGCCTTGAGAGTAACTTGACAGGTCAAATCGCAAGATCCACTTTAGGTTAGAAGCACTGAGTCAAGGCTTTTACTGACCTGGCTTCAACGACGACATTATACGCGATTTGATGATTCAAGCCATATCGCGAACGAGTTGTTCGTTGGAGCACCGCGCAGAAAGCTTTGATGGCAGGAAGGCGGTGAGGATGTCAGGAAAGAAATTACGGTTCCGCGAGTTGCACGACATCCGCGCGCTGGCGAAGCGAAGTCAAGTAACGATCCAACTCGTCGTTGATCTTCTGAACGCGAAGTAACTCGCGAATTCTGTCGTGGACTGTCGTGCCCGCGGAGTCGAGCTTCTGCTCCGGAGGAGGCGGCACTTGTCCTTTCGCGCGAATCTCCGGCGCGAAAGTCTCGTCGTAGTAGCGCTGAATTTCCTGCTCGGTCACAAGAACGAAAGAGCGAAATCGGAAATCAACAAACCTGTCGATCACGATTCGTTGACGTATCAGCTCGTCGATCCTCGGCGGAGTCAATCCTACCGAACCGACTCGCTGGCGAAACTCCGCTTCCGAGCGAAAGCTCTTGATCAGCTCCGCGCGCTTCTTATCAACTTCATCCTGAGTAATATCAGTTGCTGGAATGCGTCCCGCCTCCTGCGAGATCAATCGCTCGTCGATCATCACATCGAGTTTCTGCCGCAGGAGATCGGGTCCGACGGGGCCTGCCGGACTTGGCGCCTTCGAATCCATCGCGATGCTCCACAGAAGGTCCGTGCGAGTGACCACTTCGTCGTTCACCAGCGTCAGTATCTGATCGACTATTTCCTGGGCACGAAGACTGGAGGTCATTACCACGATCACGAATGCAAACGCGAATAGACCACGGTTCAGACGGATTGGGCGGATCGGCACGGATTTGATCCAAGCAATCCGATGCGATCTGTTTGATCTGTGGTCCATCGCCCTAAGCATAACTAAAACGTCTGTCCTATCGTGAAGTGCTTGTGTGAACTCGAGACGCCGGGCGGCTTGTTCAACACGATGAATCCATAATCGAACCTTATCGGTCCGACGGGTGTCTTTAATCTCAAACCAAAGCCCACGCTCTCGGTGATGTTTCCGGGTTTCATATCGCGGACGCGCGCGAACACATTGCCCGTGTCCGAAAACAGGGTTCCTCCAATCGGTCCCCAAAGCGGAAATCTTACTTCGTTGTTGATCACCAGCAAACCGTTTCCACCAAGCGGGCTCGCGACGAGTATCGGATTCCCGTTTGAGTCTAATACCAGATTCCCTCTGACATCGCGCTTGCGCACGGGTTGCTGAGGCCCGGCCTCTTCAAAACCGAATCCGCGGAGATCGCGAGCGCCGCCGGCAAAAAACCTTTCGGAAATCGGCAGCGTTTGTTTGCCTCCGAAGGGTGATGCGAGTCCCAGGCGCACGGAGAACGAATACACCGTGTCGCGAAAGCGGGGAACCGCATAGAAACGATCGTGCTCGATGAAGAACTTCACGAACTGCTCGTTTCCTCCGAGCGCGGACGCTGCGAAAAACAAGCTGCCAAGAGTCTGATTGCCCGCTGTCGGATCGAACTTGTTGTCGCGTTTGTCCCGAATAAAGCTCGGACCGATTCGACCAAGCCTGATGGGTTGTGCGTTGCGCTGAATCTCCGTCGTAGGCAGGTCAGGATTCTGATCGAATATGCTGATGCGCTCGAAGTAGTAGCTCATATAAATGATGAAGTCGAGCGACAGCCTCTTCTCCAGTTGCAGGTTGATCGTGTAGCGGTCCGTGCCAAATTCTCGTTCTCCGAGCCTTCGCGCGAAGATCGATAACAGTGCGGGATAGTTCAGACCAAATGGCCGGGGATTCTGAAACGAAACCTGACCAAACAATTCATTCTGCGATGCGCGGATCTGCGCGCTCCCGGTGTAGAGCTTGCCGAAGAGGTTGTAATGAGTGAGCTGCGTAAGCCCGCGCACGCCGCCAAGCGACGTCAACCCGGGAATCGTCTTCGCGCTCGATGTGTTGGTCTGGTAACCCAATCCATAAACGATGTCACGGCGTTTGGCTTCGAGCACGTTCACCGTAACGTCTCGCTCTTCGATCCCGTTTACGTTTTGTCCGACCGCGTCTGATGTAATCGTGACAGAGTTGAACGCGTTGGTCTCGTACATCTGCCGTTCAGTTTCCTGGAGCAAATCGTTGCGCAAATAGTCGCCCGTCTTGAACAAATAAAAGTCGCGTTCGAGTCTGCCGGTGTTGGTCACCGCCGCGCCGCGAGTCGTCACATTGTGAATCCGAACCCGGTTTGCCTCAGAGATATTGAACATCAAACGAACCCGGTCTTGTCCGTCGATACTTCCAAGGTCAACCACGTCGTAGACGACTTCGGCTCCGGCAAATCCCCGCGTGTTGTAAGCAGCGAGCAACTGGTCTGAATCATTTCTTACAATGGTTTCGACAAGCGGGTCGCCGGGTTTTATCTGCAATCGCCCTCCAAGCTCGCCTGTCGTCATCACCTGGTTGCCGCGCATGCCGACCTCTTCCACGTGGCTGCGCGGCCCCTGCTCGACGTCAAAGGTGATGATCAGACTGTCGCCTTTGACGGAGACGCCTCGCCTCACGTCCACGTGTGCCTTGCGATAACCCAATGCGCGCAACCGCTTTGAAACCATGTTAGCGTCCTGGCGAAGCATGTCGTCGCTGGTGATGCCTCGACGGCCGAAGAAGGGAATCGACGTTGCCAGCTTCGACTTCATCTGGTCTTCGAGTGTCTTGTGAGGTATCGCGTCGACGCCTTCAATCTCGATGTCGCTCAGTTTGTAACGCCGGCCGGGTTCAACTACGTACTTCAGACTGACATCGGAGCGCGTAAGGTCCGGCGTATCCGGCCGTGTTACCGCAGCGAAAAAATATCCATTGCGTTGCGCATAATCGAGCAGGCGCCGGCGGCCTTCTTCGAGAGTGAATTCATCGATGCCGCCCTGGGAGTAAAAGGGCAGGGTTTTCTCCTTGTCCTTTTGCTTGATGTCGAGTCCCGCGACTTGAACATCGACGCGCGGCCCCGCGGCCACGTGGATGGTGACCGCTACTCGATTGGTAGTGGCATCGGGTGTGATGTCGGTGGTTACTTTTGCCGCCAGATAGTTCTGTTTCAGGTACGCGGTCTTGATGTGATCCACCGCGTCTTGAACGAGAGCCGAGTTGAAAGGCTGTCCCTCGATGATCACAGGCTTGACCTTCGATAGATCGACCGCCGCGCCGCTTACATCCAATGCGTATTTCGAGACGCGAGCCTCTTCTCCCGGCGTGATGTTGTAAACAACAAGTGCCCGCGTGCTCGATGGATCGAGCCGCACATCGTAGGCTATCCTGGCCTGATAGTAGCCTCGCGCCGAATAGAACGCGTTCAGCTCGCCGAGACCTCGTGTAATATTCCCAACCGAAAGGCGCTCGCCCGGATCAAGTTGGTTGAGCCGCGCCCGCAGTTCCGCCGCGGGGAAAACGGGAGTGCCTTCGAAGATCACGTTCTCGATGCGCGCCTGAGGCTTCACGATGAACCGGAGCGCGACGCCGCTCGCACCGTCGGCCGTGCCCTCGACGCGCGCGCTCGAGACGACACCCGACCGGTAGAGTCTCACCAGCGAATCGTGGATTCGCACCGGCGAATAGTCCTGTCCCAAGGTTACTTCGATCAGCGAGCGCATCTCGCCGACGTTCGCGTTTGGAGCGCCCTCGATCACGACGTCGACTCGCGTGACTCGGCGTCCGAGAAAGTCGCCAACCTCGCTCGCGCGGACAGAGGGCAACATGCAGAACGCAAAGAGCAAAGAGGCGAGCCCGAGGCTCGGCGCACGTCGCGATTTCCTTTTTGCTGACACGCTTGTGCTCAAAACCTCTTCCTCAATCGCACATCAAAACCCAACTCGCCTCGTTCATTGCGGAACCCGACCACCGAGAAGCGATTGGTCAATCGATACTCGACCAGCACAACTCGATCGATGCCGGATACGCCGGATGTGAGGTTCTGTGAATAAGTAACCGTGAGATCTTTTGTTATTCGTTGTCCGATCGTAATCCTTGCTGTCGGGTCGTTGCCTCGCCCAACCAACAGAGGATCGATGGAGAAACGACTCAATCCGAACAGGCGCTGGGTCCCGCGTTCGAGTTGTTCAGATAATGAAGCGGACAGAATTGATTGTGCTAATCCCAACCCCGTTTGTGCTACTGACGCATCGGTCGATCGATCCGTTGAGATGCTGCCGGTTAGAATCAACGATACGATGTCGGGTTCCGGTAATTCGGGCTCTGAACGAACATTTGTTTGGAGCTTCGAGATTGAACCGTTGAACGTGATCGAAATGTGATAACCGCGGATGTCGGCTTCTGATTGAAAGTCGATATAAGGCTCGGCTCCTCTGCGGCCGGGTATGGTGATCATTCCGCGCGTCAATTCATATTGCCCGTTTCGGAAGTTCAGCGTGCCCCGCGAAAGTAAGACGCGTCCCGAAACCTGGGGCTCATCAAGCGAGCCGCGCAGATTCAAATAAGCGCTGCCAACCGCATCGGCGAGGTTGTTTTTGATGATCAAAGTGTTGTCCGCGGTGACGTGAAGATCGAGCACGGTCGGCAAGCCCGACGGGCCGCCCGGTCCGCCGGGACCCGCTTCGAGAAAGTCCGCTTGAAACGGACCGCCCGTAGTTATCAGCTCTTCAAGCGTGATGTCTTTTGTGTATGAGGCGCGACGCACTTGCGCGTTGCCGCTAAGCACCTGCAGTTTGCGATTGCCCTCGAGCGTAACCTGGGCATCGACGACTGTGAGCGTGTCCTTCGGATACTCGGCGCCGATTTGATCAGCCGTAGCTTCGAGTCTCCACTGCACGGGCGCGAGTCCCGAAAGCGCCGCGCCACCCTGAATGGATATGGTCCCGCCGCCCGGCGTCGCTGCGACGAAGTTTTCGATCACAGCTTGATTCGAGGTGAAGCGAATCTGTCCGGTTCCTCGCGCAATCGACAGCGGGAAATCCACGATGCGCAGCCCGATGTCGCGCAGGTTTGCAACACCGAGCAACTGCGGCGAGTCGAGCTTGCCCACAATCGAGGCCTGTACCTCCGCGATTCCGGTCGTGAATATCGTTGGTGTGAATGATGACAATAAACGCAGATCGATTTGGCCGTTGACCGCGAGACTGGACCTCGCAGCGTCGCGTGATAGAGTGCCTTCGAGCGTGACGCTTGTGCCCTCGCCGGTGAAAACAACTCGGTTGAGCCTGATCTCGCGCGGAGTTGCAGTCAAAACAATGTTGCCTTGATTGACTACCTTGTAGGTTTTTTGTTCAGAAATGGCGCCGCCGAATTCAAGTTTTGTCAGCGTCGCTATAGCCTGCACCTTGTCTGTATCAAGCAGGGGCCCGGCAAGCTTTATCGTTCCCGTTGCCGTGCCGCTGATTCCCGAAAGCTCCGGCGCGATCAATCCTAGATATGGTCCGATCTCGGTGTCGGTGAATTCGATCGAAGCATTGATGGGATAATGTTCGCGATCGCGAAGATCGATAGTTGCGACGAGCGTCCGGTCTTGATCCAATAATCTGCCCGATGCTTCGACCTTGAGGATTCCTCCTTCGGTGAACGCAACCAGCTTCGCGTCGCCGAAGTCGCGTCCTTCGATCGCGACATTGTGCCCTTGAATAGTCGCGTTCACGCGCACGCCGGACCAGTCTTCGGCCTTGCCCCATTGGCCTTGCCCAACGACCGTGAGGTCAGCTTTGCCGGTAATGTGCACCGTGTCAGCCGCGTCGGACAGTTGAGCGAGATCGACATTCTTGCCTTCGGCGTTGACCGAGTATTCATAGGTGTCGAGGTTGTAACTGCCCTGCCCGCTGATATCGCTATCGCCAACGCGCATTCGCAGGTTCTGAACGTTAATTACGCTATTCGCCAGCGTGATGTCACCGGTGAATTCGGGAACCGATATCCTCTTTGGCTCTTGCCCTTCTTCCTGTGCGGGTTGATTGAACTCCGCCGCCGCAAGCGTGAGCTTCGCGGTTCCTTCGACAGTGCGAGGCCCGGGCAAGCCCTTCAAATCGAGTGTGCCATTGATCACACCACGGCTGACGTAGTCTTTGAGTCCCGGCGATATAGTCGAGAGAATCGCCGCAAGATCAAAGTTCTGCACGTTGGCTTTGAGCGCGACATTGTCTTTGATCGGAAGACCCGCGTCGACGCTGAAGTCCGCTCGCGATCCGTCGGGCCGTATGAGCGAGGCATTATCAACCCGGAGCCTCGAAGGACTGTAGGCAATGTCGCCTTCGAAGGAGCCCGTCTCTTGCTCGTGCGATTTTATGGTTTCGAGTTTCAGGTGACCCGACACGCTGGGCTCGGCAAGCTTCCCTTCGACGCGGCCTGTGAATGAGCCAGCGCCTTCGAGCCCAAGTTCCTGGTCCTTCAAGTCAGCGGGAATCACGCCGAACGCATCGATCGCGCGTTGGACCTCGGCCATATCGGCGGATTTGAAATCAACATTCAGAGATGCGCGGCCGTCCCAGCCGATTGAGCCCGTGACCGTCACATCGCTCTGCTGAGATTTCACGAACGCGCGCTCGATTGTGAGCGGGCCGCGGCCAGTTGCTACAAGGCTGATCTCTCCCTTTGCCGGCGAGGCCTCGCCTTCTTTGCCGATGGGCGAGACCGACGCGTCGAACGTCGCTTGAATCCTGCCCGCGGCCGCTTTGTAGTCGAGGCGCGGGAACGTCAGGTTGGCGCTTCCGTTAGCCGTGCCGCGCACCTTGACGTCCTTTGCCGAGGCGAGCGTCGCGGCTTGATCGAGATCGATCGACTTGAATTCGACGGCGACCTTCGATTGTCCTCCTGCGTAAGCGACACTCGCAGAGCCTGAAACTTCACCGCCCATTGTTTGCGCCGAGAACTGCGAGAGGTTCGCCCTGTCGCGGTCGAGCGAGAGCGCGCCTTTGAATCCGTTGACTGAAATCTGTCCACTCTTGAGCGACGCGAGGTTCAATCCGCCGGTCACATCGAAGTCGAGTTGTTTTCCCTTGATCGCGTCATTGAATGTCAACGAGTTGATCGTGACTCCGTTTCCGCTGATTTCTGAAGTCGCCAGGTTGGCTTTGCCTCTGTATTCATCACCGTGGCCCGAGATGTCGCTCTTCACACGAACGCCGGCGATTCGAAATCCGGCTAACGAAATCGGGGCCTTCGCTTCAAGCGAGCCGTTAGCGTGATAATCGCTGCCGGTCCCATCGACGCGGCCGATGAACCCGATCGTTCCGTCCATCTTCATCTCAGGCGCAAACACTCGCGTGATCTGGTTCAGCGCGGCGTCGATATGAACGTCGGTCAACTCATATTTCAAGGGCTCGAAGCTGTCGACTTTGCCGTTGAGCTTTAGCTGACCCAGATCGGATGTGATCTTGAACTGAGGAACGTTGTCGATCGCGAGAATCTCTGCATTGTGTTCGGTGACGTTGGCTAATATGTTTGCGGTGATGTCGTTGATCCTTCGGCCTTCGACCGTCGCGGTAGCCCCGGTAAACCCGATCTCGAGACGGTGATTGAGTTCATCAACAATTGATTCGGGCGTAAGCGGAACAAGATGCACGCCGAGGTTGGTCATCTGCGCGGTTATATCGCGCTTCTGATCAATGAGGTTTATCTCGGCGTTGCGAATTTCGAAGTTTGAAGTCAGAAATGTGATCCCGGATTCCTTGGCTTCCTGTTTACTCGGCGGCGCGTGCAACGACGCGAGATTGAATCGGCCCTGCTCGTCAATTTCGAGCCACGCGTGCGGATGAACGATCACTACTTGTGTGATCTTGAGTTTCTGATGCAGATAAGAAAGGACAGAGAACTGCGCGGTGAGGCTGTCGATTTCGCCGAAGGGCTTTTGCCCGTCGCCGGCGTACAGTTTGATGTTTTCGAGCGTGACCTGGTAGCCGCGAAGATCGATGTGCGCGCGGCCAAACTCGGCACGAATACCGAAATCAGCCAGCGCGTCTTTGACCTGTGCCTCAAGATAGACGTCTAGCCTTCCACTTCGAATATAAAACAAGATCCCGATGATGAGCAGTAGAAGCAGGCCCAGGAGGGACAGCCCACCGATCAGTAATTTTCTGCGCATAGATCAGCCCGAAACAGTGACAGGTTGGTTCGGTGGTTCGTGG
>Ga0070705_100000228_pt1 | contig 33298 bp, 53 predicted proteins | sample KBSK5253metaG_FD_65455 | JGI IMG/M metagenome (GOLD analysis project Ga0070705, IMG submission 65455) | Corn, switchgrass and miscanthus rhizosphere microbial communities from Kellogg Biological Station, Michigan, USA - KBS K5-25-3 metaG | ecosystem: Host-associated > Plants > Roots >... | reverse complement strand
GGGCTCGGGCTCGCGCGCTGGCTCGGGCGCCGGTGTCGGCTCTGGCTCCGGCGCCGAACGCCGGAACGGGTCACGCAGCGGTTCGGCGATGAACGGTTCCTTCTCAGGCCCGATGTCCACGGAGGCCTCCTGTCTTCGTGAGGATGTTCGCCAGCGACACCGGCACGCGGTAGGCGCGCCGGAGCGGTTCGACCAGCTCCCAAGCGGCGTACGGGAGAACGATGCTGAGAACGCGCGCCTTCTCGGCGCGGTAGCCGCGCTCGCCTGGGATGATCTTGCCCGAAAGCCCTACTTCACCGATCGCGGCGAACTCTCGGCCCCAATTCTCGACGTAGCGCGGCGCGGACGGATCGAAGTATTGGTGCATCCCCGCCAGGTGCTCGCGGTCGCGCGCAGCGCAGATGCCATGTGGCTCCTCCTGGCCGACATACATGGTCTCGGCGGCGAGCCAGTCGTCGGTGGGCCAGACGATGTCGTAGAACAGCGACATGAGCTGCGGCTCGCGCCGCACGACCACTCGCCATGCCCGCCAGCCGATGACCTCGCCGGGAACGACCGCAAGATCGTTGGGCCACGGCTCGAGCGTCACGTCGCGACCTCGTCACTCGGTAGCACGCCCTCATGCGGGTTCCGGAGAGGGTGCTCGTCAGGGAGACGCCAGACCCAGTAGCCGTCGGCGCCGTAGCCGCCGCGGCGGTAGTGCTCGACCTGCAGTTCCGTCTTCGCGCGTCCGAGCGTCGTCTGGCCGAAGCCCTCTTCGAGGCCGGCCGCCTTGACATCGGTGGCCGGGCGCTCGCAGTCCTTGCCCGTTGCGAGGTACTCCGACAGCCAGCCGTGACAGGCGGCGTCGCGCGCTGTGTCTCGCTTGCCGCGCTTGGTAGAGGCACGTGAGTTGGAGGAGCGCACCTTGCGCAACTTGCCCGCCTCCAAAATCGTCCGGCCGACGGCGTACTCGACAAGCTCCTGCTCGAACAGGATCGCCGGTGGCTCCGCGATCCCGTTGATCTTGTCGACAGACAGGACGCGGCGGTCCTCGTCGTCGGGGTCGAAGCCGTAGACGTAGACGGCGCGTGCGGTGCCACGCAGCCCGGAGTTCGGCCCGCCGACCTCGCCCATCTTGGTCGTGTGGTGGATGGCGAGGATCGCGCACCTGGTGCGCCGCCCGATGCCTGCGAGCCGGCGGAGGACCTCGCGATCGTGGGCGCGGTGCTCCGGTTTGAAGTGCGCGCCGATCGGGTCGAGGATCACGCAGGCGACGCCGACCTCTTCGATCACCTGCTCGAGGAGCTCGTAGTCGCGCGGAAAGAGCGGGGCGTCCTCGGGCGGGATCACGTGGATCCGCTCGAGGATGGCGCCGGCGACCGAGAGGCGCGGGACGGTGACGGACCCGGGATCGTCCTCGCAGTTGCTCAGGATGATCGTCTTGCCCTGGCGCGAGAGCTCGGCCGAGATCAGCGCCGAGAGGCTCGACTTGCCGATGCCGGGCTGGCCTGCGATCAGGTTGAGGGCGCCGACGATCAGGCGTTCGCGCCAGATCGTCCGGAGCGCGACCTGTTCGATCTCGGCCGCAGGACGACCGACCGCCATCAGGACACCGCCTCTCGCTCGACGCGCCGGCGCAGCTCGTCACGGTCGGCTGCAGGCAGAGCGTCGTAGTGGCACCACTTCTCGCTCCGGCGGTCGTCACGTTCACGGGCCTCGACGCGGGCGTCCTCCTCCTCTTGGAAGTAGTCGGGCTCGATGTCGGCGGGGTCAGGCATGCCTTCCCTCCCACCAGCGGTAGGAGCCGACTGCGATCACGATGGGGATGAACACCAGTGCCCGCCACGGGTTTGGCAAGGAGCGGTTGAAGGTGTCCTCGCCGACCAGCAGCGCGGCAACGAGCAGGCCCAGATAGAAGCCGAGCGCAAAGAAGACAGCGCCGACCACGACAAGCGCGGCCCGGTCGATCGACCGACTCTGCTCCATCATCGTGCGAACCCCACGGGCTGGCGCCGGCCACCGTTGCGGCTGTGGCCAGCGATGTGCGCGAAGAGATCGGCGACCGTCAGGCTGCCGCTCAGGTCACGGGCAGCCAGCACGTCGATGTCGCCGCGCCGCGCGACCCAGTCCTCGACCTCGGCGGGCGAGAGCTTCTCGAACTCGACCCGCGCGGCGCAGCGCCCTGGACGCGCAACGGCCGGGTGGAGTGCCTTGACCTCCTCGTTGGTGGTCACGAGCACGAGCACGCGGAGGCCCTGGCCGATCAGTCCGTCAACTACGTTTAGGAGACGCGAGAGCGCCTGGCCGGTGCGCTCCTTGGCATCTGCGGTCAGGAGCTCGCCGGTGTCCTCGAGCACGAGCAGGCGCCAGCGGTCACGTCCTTCGGCCTCGCCGACCGCCGGCGCCGGCCCGTCGTCAGCGTGGAGCAAGACCTCGAGCATGTAAGCCGCCTTGTCACCGAAGAAGACCTCGGGGTCGGTGACGTAGTGGAGGTCGCACCAGTCGCGCCATTCCCACGCGAGCGCGCGCAGCGCGTAGGTCTTGCCGGTGCCGGGTTCGCCGTGCCAGAGGATCAACTGCCCGCCGGCCGCCGGAGTGAACTCGGGCGCCATCAGCAGCTCAAGATCGGCTCGCGCCCCGCACGAGTAGTTGCTGTCGATCGCCTCCCAGTCCGGCACGTCGATCAGGCGCGTGCGCGCCACGGGTCCATGCGCCGACAGCGACCAGAAGGTGACGGGCACGCGCGGCTCCTCGCCAGCCTCAAAGCGCGGGAGGAGGGCGGCCATCATCGCGAAGACGCGCTCGGCCTCGGCCAAGCTCTCTGCCGCGACGCGGACGCCGACCGTCCCGTCCTCGAGCCGGAGCGCGACCACCCAAGGACGCCCGCGAGTGACAGCCTTGATAAAGGCCTCCTCGGCGTCGTAGCTCCGGCTCTGGTAGGCGATCTTGAAGTCGGTGGCCTTGAGTGCATCCGTAAGCGACTCGGCAGATGTCGCCCAGGTCGCGCTGCGCTGGCCGCCGTACTCGCCCACGCAGAGCGCGTCCTCGAACAGCGCGAGTGCGTGGGTGGCGTGGTGGTAGTCGTTCTTCTGGATCAGCGAGAGCGTCACACGGCCTCCTTCGCCTTGGCCGCGTCGAGTGCGTTGAGGATCAGCGCGACGTGCGAGCCGTTCGCGCCGCAGTGGCCCTCGTAGTGCTCGGGCACGTTGATGTCCCACGACTTGATGACGGTCCAGACCGCATCGAACTCCGGCGAGAACAGCTGCTCCGCGGTCGGGTTGGGCATGGCCTCCAAGCGTTCCTCCTTCGGTCGGTTGCGTTACCGAAGGTATCAGAAGGACCGGCGGTCTGGAGGCCTCAGGACAGGAGAAGCGCGTACGCGCGGACGACGGTGACGGCCTCATCGGCCGCGCCGATCGTCACGAGTCCGACCGCAATTTCGCGGTCGGAGCTTGGCCCGCCCTCACCGTAGTACGCGCTCGGCCCCTCAGAGGTCAAGCCAAGCACACCGGCAATCGGCAGAAATTCCGCGACGTGGGGGTTCGCAACGACGCCGCCCACCGCCAGCACAAGGCCGTGACCGCGGTTGGAGTTGTAGTACGAGGGGCCGGGGCTCCACATCGTGATCCCGACCTGGAAGTTCGCCGGCGCATGGTCGAGCTCGAGCGAGAGCGCGGCCAACGCCAGGTGGCCGGCAGGCAGCGTGAACGTCCCGAGCAGGTGGCCGTCGTGGTCCTCGTCGCTGCCGGACCAGTCGGTGCCTTCCGCGATGTCGAGGTCAGCGACCGAGAAGGTGCGGAACTGGAGCCCTGCAGGTGGCGGTACGGCGCCTGGGTCGCCGGGGTCGAGGACGAGATCGTCAAGGGCCCACTCACGCCACTGCTCGTCGGAGACCGTAGTCGTCTGGTTGCCCGGGAGCGCATGGCGGAAGTCGGCGTCGCGGGCCTTGAGCACGGCGATGCGGGCGGCGATCTGTTGCTCGCTCGGGGGCATAGCCGAAACGGTAGGTCCCCAGACTGGGCGAAGGTCAATGCGTGCGGCGCTTGCGCGGGTGCCAGTAGATCGGCCAGACGCCGGGGTCGCCCTCGGCGACAGCGTGGCGCCCAAGGCGTGTGCAGGTCAGGTAGACCCGGCCGGGGATCGACGGGCTGCGCCGGACGCAGTCGATCAGGTACGAGCTGCCGGTGCGCGGCGAGAGCAGGAAGTCGCCCTCGACGGGCAGCGACCCAACGTGGTCGGCACCGAGGTCGTAGCTCATCTTGCAGGTGGTGCCCGGCTCGCCTCTCACGGTGCGTTGATGAATCCGCGGAGAACACGCTGCGCGCCGCGGCGAGTCCAAGCCTTGCCGACCCAAAACCACACGCCACCCGGCTCCATCGCCCACGCATCCCAGCGCAGGCGGCCGGCGCGGGTGACACGGGTGGCGATCGGCTCGGGGGTTATCACTCGAAGCCGGGACGGTAGGTGTCGGGCTGCCCGTAGGACGTGAGGTCGGTCGGGGTGAAGTCCTCGATCGTGTCCACGAGCGGCGTCGGCCCCTGACCGCGCGCTTGGTCGATGCCGGCGTTGCGCCAGAAGAGTTCGATCGCGGCGAGGTTGTAGGCCTCGGCCTGCGCGTAGTCCTCGGGCCCGGTCTTGACGTAGTCGACGCGGAACTGCCCGCTCGGGACCTTCTCCATCCGGCCCTGCGGACCGCGGCGCGAGCGGACGATCTCGACGGAGCGGCGGACGAGGTTGCCCAGCTGGTCTGCGTAGTCCTCGGGCAGCAGCTCGAGCGGAGGGAGGAGCACGCGTTGCATGCGGAATCGCTCGAACAGCGCGTCGTAGGTCTTGGTGCGCCAGAGCGAGACGAAGTGCTCGTCGTCGTCCACGTTCCAGACGTTCGGCTCGGTCTTGCCACCGGGCTCGGGGGTGAAGAAGTCGCAGCGGTAGACGCGCCCCGGGAAGCGCGCCGCAAACGCCTTCGCGAAGCGGCCGTCGGGCTCGTTGTCGATCCCGGCCATGTTGACGTTGTAGGCCTCCATCAGCCAGCAGAGCTTCTGGAAGGCGGTCATGCCGCCGGGCTCGTCCTCGACGGTCCCGACCCAGACCTTGCGCCCGACGGCGCTCGCGCGATCGACCTCCTCCTCGATCACGACGTTGAGTGCCCTAGCCGATGCCATGTCGATCCCCATCGTGGTGAGCGCGTAGGAGATGAGCGCCTCCTGGGGGCGCAGCTCGTTCCGCACGCACGCCTGCACGGCCTCGCGCGAGAGCCGCCCCTCGGCCGGCGAGTAGCCCTCGCCGAGATCGTGGGTGTGGAAGGTCTCGATCTGGTCGGGCCGGGTCTTCTTTGAGTTCGCGATCAGGTCGGCGAGCGTCTGGCGCCGTGGGATCAGGAGCTTTGGGACGTGGTAGCCGCGGACCTCGCGATCGGGGAACGCGGCGACCCACTCGCCGACGCGCACATCGATCGGGCGCTGGCAGTTCGCGCACACCAATGCAATCCGGTCCTGGTCGACATTGGCCGTGAACGCCTCGTAGCCGCGCATCGGGTTGTGCCGGTTGCACGCCTCGCACTTGACCGTCCAGACGCGCTGATCCGACTCGTCGTAGAGCTTGTCGATCCCGTAGCCCGGCACAGACGGGACGCCGACACGGCGAATCAGGCCGGCGGACTGCGGGCCCGTGACGCGCCGCTCCGAGGCTTCGATGTTGGCCTGGTCGGACGTGTCGTACTCATCGAAGACGACGATGTCGGCGGGGATGGAGTCGATCGGCTTCTGGGTGCCGCGGAAGTAAATCCAACCGTCGAGGCCGATCTGCTTCTGCCCGACGTTGTTGATGGCGTCGGCCGACATGCGCGCGCGCAGATGCTCGGACCCCCGCAGCACCGGCCGGATGCGGTGCTGCGAGAACTTGCTCAGCTCCTCGTCGGTCGGGAACGTGTAGAGGCAGACGCGCTGGTGGACGTCGGCGTGGTAGAGCACCCAGCGGATCGCCTGCGTCGAGACGCCGACTTGGGTTGCCTTGCAGACGACCTGCTCGCGATCCTCCGCCGCCTCGGGGCCGTACAGCTCGACCTGCCACGCGAAGTCGCGGAAGTTCAGCGGGCCACGTGTCTCCGGTACGCGCTCGGCCCACTTGCGAAACGACAGCCGGCGCGTCTTGGCCTGTTCGCGCTGCGCGCCGCGTTGCTCGAGTTCGCCGCGAACCGCTGTCGCCGCGCCCTCCCACGGGTCGGGGAGCGGCTCGTCTACCTCGAGGCCCTCGAGCCTCACGCGGCGTCCTCCTGTAGGAACGAGCCTTGCCCAGCGTCAGCGACAGCCTGGGCACGCCGACGTGCGGCGCGCTCGCGGTTCTCGCGTGCGGTCTTCTTGCCGTGGCACTCCACACAGCGCGGCACCAGGTTCGCCAGCGTGTGCTCGCCACCGTCCTCGAGCGGGATCTCATGGTCGGCGTCCCACGGGGTGTGCCGATGTCGGCCGTCGGCTCCGATCTCCTTCGACTCGCACACGCACCCGCAGTCCTTGCACCGGACCTCGCCATCGGCGAGTCGCCGGATCGCAATGCGCGGGTCCCACGTGCGCGATCGGCTCCACGCCACCCAGCAGTCGGGCTCGTGTGCGCGCGGCCTGCCGCCGTACTTCCAGCTCTCCGGCCCGTGGTGGTAGTTGCGCCTCCGGTCAGGCTGGCCGTCATCGCCGGTGATCGCGACGCCACACCACCGACAGGTTCCGTTTGGTGCGCCGGGCGCCTTGGGGTCCTCGAGCACCAGCATGCTCGAGCGGACCGCTGTGCGCTTGCGCCGCTTGCCGACCCGAGCCTTGCACGCGTCCGTCGCCACGCAGTAGGTGTCGGAGTAGACGCAATGGGTGCGACCGTCGTCCGTGCGCTCCCATTCGTTCAGCGCCCGGACGAAGTGGATCGTGATGAGTGCTTTGCGGCCCTTGCAGCGGCGACACTCCTCGCTGCGGTCCCAAGGGACGCGCCACAGCCCAGGAACAACAACGTCGCCGCCCACGCCCTACGGAGCGAGGCCGGCCGCGAACGTCAGGATCGCGAGCAGGCGCCCGTCTGGGTTCGGCCCGAGCAAGCCTCCGGCGATGTCTTGGACCAGCGCCCGCAGTCGCGCGACCTCGACCTCGCCGTCCGGCGTCCAGAGCGTGGCGGCCTTGCGCTCGTCCCAGCCATAGCCTGGGTCCCACGGATGCACGGCCACATGGCCTGCGTAGTGCCCGAACGTGCAGACAAGCCGGACGCCTGACCATGTGACGCGGACGCCCTCGACGTAGGGATGCGAGCCTCGCCACGACTTGCCGTCGATCGACCACGCGTGCTCGAGGTACTGGGGCGAGTGCTGTGCCATCAGGAGCGGTCTCCGACGGCATGCGAGCCCGGCGCGACCGGCTGCGCCTCGGCCGCGAGCATCTCCTTGATGCGCTTGACCGCGATGTCGTCTTCGCCCCAGCGACCACCGAGCTCGTCGGCGAGATGCTTCAGGTCGACGTGGAGCGCCGCGAGCCGGTGCGAGTAGTAGTCGCGCGCCCCTCGCGCCGCCTCGAGCGCCTCGACCGTTGCGAGCCACGCGACCTCGCTCGGCCCATGCCTGCCACCCTCACCGAGCGTGCATGGCTGGGCGAGCAGCTCCTCTTCGCTCAGCGCAATCGACGCGCAGCTGGCGCAGCGGTAGGCCTTGTAGCGCGCGGTGAGGAGCGCCTGGTCAACCATCGCCGGTCAGACGCCGGAGCGCGCGCGCGTCAAGCCAGCCGCAGATCAGCGAGCGAAGGAGGCCTTGGCCCTGGCCGCCGCGCCGGCGCGCACGCCACATGCGCTCCCAAGTGACACCGAAGGCCTCGGGCAGGGGTATGGCGGGCGACCACGACCCGTCGGGGTTGCGGCGCATCGACTCACCCATCGCGCAGCGCCTCCTCGCGCAGCTTCGCCAGCGCCGCCGGGCCCGCGTCCTCCACGAGCCACGCCAGTTCCTTCGGGGTCAGCTCGATGTCGTTGCCGGCGAACAGCACGGCGTGTGCGCCCTCGGTCCAAGCGCCGTCACCGGCGACGACCTCAAGCAGCATGGTCGGGCGGTCCTCCTTCTGCGGGCCGTCGATGCGGAGGACGACGCCGTCCATCAGGTGGCCGCCCTCTGCCGATGCCTCCGCTTGTGCAACTTCCGGCACTCACGGCAGACACGCGCCCCGTCGCGCCGGACGTAGGCGTCAGCGAGCGGGTGGCCGCGCTTGCACGTCTCGCGCGGCGCACTTCCCTGCGGCGGCACTGGCAGCCCAGCGGCGCGGAGACCGGCACTCCACGAACCGAAGACGTGGACGACCTGCTTGGTGCACGGCCGCGACTTGTAGCCACCCTTGTACCAGCCTCTGAAGGTCGGAGGACGCCCGTGCTTCTTGGCCCACCTCCGCATCGCGCTGACGATCGCTCGCCGGGTCCACCGGATGCCGGTGTGGTCCTCGTAGAGATCACGCCGCACGCCGCGATAGTTCGCGGTCGCAACGGGGTGGTCGGAGAAACACTTCCGAAATTCGGCGCTGGTCAGCCCATGACGCGACACCAGGTGTCGCCCCAAGGCGATGAAGCCGATCTCCTCGCACAGAGGACACGCAATCCCATCAAGCCGACGCGCCCTCTGGCGCGCGCGGGATCGACGCTGGGCGAGCGTGTTGCGACGAACCGTCACGCCGCCTCCGGCATCGGCACCGGCACGTAGGGGATGACCGGCCAGTCGCGCTCGACCCGCTCGGGCTTGCCCTGCTGGCGGAAGTAGTCCTCAAGCGACGCGGCCTGTGCTGCGGCCCAGCGCACCTGGGCGGCGTGGAGGCGATCGAGGTCGTGGCGCACCGTCTCCCACTCCTTGGTCAGGCGCGCCTTCTCGACGGCCTCGTCGCGACCGCGCACGCGCCGGATGACCTCACCGCGCTTGCCGATGCACCACGCGACACGCGCCGCGCAGAGGGCATCGAAGGATGCGTCGTGGGCGCCGTCGAGCGTCGCGCCGTAGTGGGTGGCCTGAGCGTCGAGCTTGCGGCTGCCCTTGCGGTAGCGGTGCAGGTGCTTGTCGATCACGAGCGGGTCGATCACGCGGAGGTCGAACTGGCGCTCCTGGAGCGGTGGCACGCCATAGCGCCGGCACTCGCGGTCGAGCACGGTGAGGTCGTAGCGCGCGTTGAAGATGATGAGCGGCGGGCCGTAGGCGAGCGCGACGGCGAGCTGCGTGACGACATCGCGGACAACCTCGGCGGCTGGGAGACCGTCGGCCTTCGCCTTCTCGGTCGTGATGCCATGGATCGCTGCGGCCTCGTCCGGGATCTCGATGCCCGGATCGGCAAGCCACGTACGTGTATCGGTCTCGAGGCCCATGCCGCAGACTGCGAGCGCCGCCGTGACGATGCGTGCCTCCTCGGGGTTCGGCGAGGTCGTCTCGAGGTCGAAGGCCACGAGCGGACCGTCGTGCCAGGCGCTCATCTGCGCAGTGCTCCGATGACATCCGGTGCGCCCGCGCCAGCGCCCACGAGCTCGCGTGTGTCGTCCTCGACCTCCGGCCCACTGGGGTGCTCGCCGATCTCGTAGATGGCAAGGCGCTTGTCAGCCTTGACCTCGGTGCGCTTGTACGACTCCGCGGTGCGCAGCACGATGTCGGGGTCGTGCGCGTCATCGGTCATGTGGCCGCCGCAGCGGTCGTTGCAGCGCCACACGACAAGGATCGGCGGAGGGTCGGCGTTGATCTCTGCCGTCCAGCCGTCGTAGGCACCACCGCGCAGCTCGACCTCCCACCACCCGGCGCGCGGCATCAGCGCCCCCAGCCCTGCTCGCGCGCGAAGCTCGCGAGCGTGTCGAGCAAGGTGTGCTCGACCTTCTCCGACATCTGGCCGAGGCGGTCGTCGTAGTCCTGGCCGAGTGCCGGGGTGACAGCGACTGCCACGGCGGTGGCGACGCTCTCGATCGCGTGCTCGAAGCCGTGGTCTCCGATCAGCCGGCGCATCGCGTCGCGGTCTGCGAGTCGGCGCGGATCGCGGCCGTTCGGGGCCGCGTCGATGAAGTGGCGCGTGTCCGCCACGGTCCGTCTACGCGGCGGCGAGCGCCGGCGTCTGCATCGTGGTCAGGAGCAGGTCGACGTGCGCGCCCATCTCCTCGGCCTCGAGCGGGCGCGCGAGCAACTGATCGACCTCGGCCGGGAAGCCGTCCTCGAGGTAGCTGACGATCTCCTCCGGAGTCGCGCCGGTGACGATCGCCGCTACGACCTGGCTGAGGCGCGCGCGCGTCTCTTCGGCGATCTCGACCGGGGGCGTAGGGAGGGCGCCGTCGCGCTCCTCGAAGCCGTTCATCTCGTCGTGCTCTCCTCTCATTGGTTGCGCTACCGATGGTAACGCAGCGGCCGACGGAACGCTGCCGACGGGCAGGCGCTCTCGCGACCACGGCCCCTGGATGACTTGCGCTACCTGCGGTCCCGCATCGCCGGCCTCGGCCGCACCGCGAGAGGGACTGGCCTCGGTTGGACGCTCACTGGACGCCCGTCCGCTTCCAGCCGTCTCAGGCGGTCTTGAGCCGCTGTTAGGCCGAGGGCTAAATCTGGGCGAATCGCCCGCTCGGACCGGGTTTTCCCTGCTCTCGGCGGGGTCCCTGCGGAAGCGGTCGCTCGGTGGGCGAGGCGTTTTCGAGACCGCCCCGTTCAACCACTCCGGCACCCCTCCAGGACCCTTGCCATCGGCAGTTCCGCTGTTCACCGGACCCTCCGAATCTCCATGCGCTGGACGCTCGCTGGACGCTCGCAGTCGGCGCTCGGGCTGGGCGAGACCGAGGGTATCGCAGACCGATCCTCAAGCCACGACTCAAGCGCATCGCGCGTCTGGGTGACCTCCGGTAGCGCCGCATCAGGGTCGGCGTGCTCGAGTGCCGCAAGCAGGCGCGACGCCGCCTCAGCCAGCTCGGACCGCTCTCCGCCCCTGTCGAGGTAGGCGTCGAGCATCCGTGCCGCCTCCTCCTCGGCGCCGGGGAACAGGTGGCCGTAGCGGTCGTAGGTCTGCTGGATGGAGGCGTGGCCGAGCATCGCCTGGATCGTCTTCGGGTTGAAGGTGCCGGCCGAAGCGGTCGCGGCGATCATCAGGCTCGCAAACGTGTGGCGGCAGTCGTGGAGGCCCACTGGTCGCAGCCCGGCGGTGTTCCAGCGCCGCTTGGCACGTTGGCCGAGTGACTGGTCAGAGAACGGACCATCGGGCGGGCCGTGGTTGCCGCGCACGGCACCGCCGAGTGAGCCGCGAGCGAAGACGAGCCCGGTGGGGCGCGCGCCGGCGCGCTGGCGGTGGGCGATCAGGTGGTCATAGAGCGTCGCGCAGATCGGCACCTTGCGGTCCTGGCCGGCTGCGGACTTGACCTCGCCCGTCGCCTTCTCACCCGGGTCGTAGGAGAGGCGGACGTGGATCACCCCGGCCGCGAGATCGACGTCGGCCCAGCGCAGCGCCATCAGCTCGCCACGCCGCAGCCCTGCGTAGACCGCTGTCGCCCAGAGCGCCCGGTCGCGCTCATCGAGTGCCGCAAGCGTCGGGGCGATCTCGGCCGGGGCGAGGAAGTTCATCCGCCGCCCCGAGCCTGCGGGCACGCGCACGCCACGCGTCGGGTTCGCAGTCGGCGGAATCTGTTCGAGGTCCTCGATCGCGTGGCGGTAGAGCGCGCGCAGCGGGATCACGATGTTGCGGATCGTGGAGGCGGCGAGACCACGCGCCGCGAGGCGCATCACGAACTCGTTGAGCTCCTTGCGCGCGATGCGGTCAAGCGCCCGCGAGCCGAACGCCGGGTAGAGCTCGGCCTCCATGCAGCGCCGGTAGCCGCGCAGCGTCGAGGGCCGGTACCGCTTGTCGCCGCGGGCGAGCACAACACCCGCTGTCGCCGCGGCAAGCCATGCGCTGGCTGCCTCGCGCAGCGTCGGGACGCGGCCGGTGCGCGCCTCGCCGCGCTCGAAGGCACCGTCGACGTCGCGCTTCCAGGTCTTGGCTGCGCTGAGCGTCGGCCACGTCTTGGTCTGGCGCGCCCGCCGCGGGCCCGCCTGGGCCTGGTAGCGCGGCCGACAGCGGCAGGCCTCCATGTCGTCGGTCTCACGAGCGGGGCAGGTGCGCGCGTGGCGGCGGCTGATGCCCGCCGGCAGATCCTCACCCTTGGTTCGCCTCGCCATCAGGCCACCGCCGTCCGCTCGGCCTCTTGCTCGAGCCACCGCTCGATCTCGCGCATCGGATAGAGACGCCTCCTCCCGCGCCGGACGCAGCGCAGCTCGTGCGCGACGTGGTCATCGAAGAAGTCGACCGACACGCCGATCGCTGCGGCAGCCTCGGACTTGGTGAGCGCCAAGCGCGGCACGGACCGCGCACGCTCCCCTACATGTGGTGACGCCATCAGGCCTTTCCTTCGGTTGCAGCCGTTTGCGCTAATGCGCCAAGAGTCGGGGCAATGTAGCGGACCCCGGTCCGGGCGCAAGTGCGACCGCTGGTCGCATCTCCGGGTCCGTCACGAGCTATGGGGACGCCCGTGACCGGCCCGGGGATAGAGGCTGTAACGACCGCCGTTACCGAATCTTGAGGACTTCGCCGCAGTCGCAACAGCTCGCACCGGCGAGGTGGCGGGACGCAACAGCGTTGCGTTTGGCCAGAAACGACCCGCGGCCCGGTGAACGGAGTACAACGGTGCCATGGCGCACGCCGGCCCGACCCCGGCTGACTGTCGCCGTCTGCGCGAAGAAGCTGGAGTTTCGATCCACGAGCTTGCGCGGAAGCTCCATCGAGACCCCTCCTCGCTGTCGCGCTTCGAGCGCGGCCAGCAGGTCCCCCGCGATGTCGAGGCGGTGCTGGCTGCTTACCTGGCGCTCGAGCCGCGCACCCGGCAGGTGTCCGCGCCCAGTCTCGAAACGCACGCCAGTCGCACCGCCATCTTGCACGTGCGGTGGTGGATGCTCCTCGTGATCGGCGCTCGCTGGGTGGTTCTCGCCCTTGTCGTGGCGATCGGCGACGGGCCCGGAGCCCCCAGATCGTTCGCCGCCGACTGCATCCGCGTCCACGTCATCGTCGGCGCCGCGCTCGGCCTCGCCCTGCTGGCGGCTCGCCTTCGCGACTGCGTCACACCGGGCGCAAAGTTGATCGTTGTGAGCTGGGCGCTGGCTATCGCCTTTGTCGCCCACATCGCGATCAGCCACCTAGGAGACGACTTCGACATCGAGTCGATCGGCTGGAAGTTGATCGTCATCGAGAGTGCCCTGGTCGCGCTGGCGTGGCACACCGAGGAGACCTAGGCAGCGATCTCGGCGCGTCCCTCGATCGCGTTCATGCGCCCCATCTGGCCCTCGGCGAGCTCTAGGAACTCGCGCAGCGCATCCTCTGAGACCTTGTGCCTTCGTAGCAGCTCGGCGAACTCGCGGAAGACGACCTGCATCTCGGAGACGAGCGACGGGGCGGCGAGCGAACGGGGCGCGCGCCCTGCGGCGCGCATGATCTGGAGGCGGGCGATGGCAGTGTCGACGGCGGTCCTAAGCGACTGGACGCGCACGCTCGAGCCTGGGTCGGCGTCGGCGTGGTTCTGGAAGGCCTCATGCATGACGACGGTCAGCGCGTCGATCGTCTCATCGATGACGCCCATCGGATCGTGGAGCGGCTCCTCGGCAGCGAGGAAGCGGTTGTAAGCGTCCTTGGCGCCCGACTGCGACAGCCCGACGTGCTTGGCAATCTGCGCCCACGCGACGGGCTTCGGCTCCTGTGCGCGCATCGCCGCGATCTGGCGTCCGCGCTGATGGCGCTCGAGTGCGGTCATCTTCGGCTTGTAGCTCGGCTTGCGTGCTGCGGGCTTGCGACTGCGCCTTCCGCCTTCGGGCATGTCTCGGTTCAGTCTTTCTGCACGGGCTGTGTGACCGAAGGTATCGCTTCGCTCTTACCCGGTCTACGGACGATCTGGTCCTCGGGCAGCGCCGGCGGGTGGCAGATACCGCAGACCACCGGCGATCCCTTCGGCTTCTTGCGCCAGTCGCTCGGGCGGTGGACCTTGTACGGGCAGGGTGCGTACTTGGTCACGCTGCGCGCAGATGCTCGCTCGGGTCGGGCTCGCGTAGCCCAACTGGTGGCACTGCGGCGGCCAGCGCCATCGCGACAGCGGCGAGCTCGTAGTAGGCGTCCTTGAGTCCTCCGGCGCCGCGCGCGTTTGCGACCGCGACGATCGCCTCGCGGAGGAGCTGCTTGTCGGCCGCTATCCCGATCTCCGCAGCCCGGAGGCCGATCGCCACGATGTCGTCACCGATCAGCCGCGTGTTCTCATCGGCAAGGAGCGGCATGAAGGTCTCGGTGACCTCGGCGATGAGTGTCTCGGCGACGGACTGGCGGAGGCGCACGACTGGGGCTTCGTCCTTCCGCGGGGCGGGCGGCCGAGGGCGCCGTGCCTCGTCCTTGCGCCGCTCCCTCTCCGCTTCGCGCGCGGCGCGCTGACGTGCCTCCTCGAGACGGCGCGCGGCGGCATGGCGCTCGCGTGACGACCTCCGCTCCTCTTTCTCAGCCCACTCGGCGCGGACGCAGGTCGGGCACCGCTTCGGCGGCTGGCCCCTGCGGCGCTCGCGCACCCACTCGCCGCCGCATTCATCACATCGCAAGACCTGAACATCGCCACTTTGTACGAGCGTCGACTGTGCTCGCTCGCGTGGTCGGTGGCGTGGGGTGATGCCGCGCCGCTCCATTCGGAACCTGATCGCACTCGTGCTGACGCCTTGGTACTCGGCGATGTCGCGCGCAGCCCAGCCCGCGTTGTGCATGAAGATCATCTCGCGGATCACCGGGTGGTCGTCCGCGACGTCGCCGTGGCGCTTGTACGGGCCCGGCGTCTTGCGTTGCGGTTTGAAGCCGGCGAGGCGAAGCGCGTCCCCCCAGGTTTCGCAGACGACCTGAACGACGCTGACGGTCGGGTAGGGCTCACAGTGCGCAATCCAGTCGCTGGCGACCGGTTGGCGCCCATGGCGGAGTGCGAACTCCACGATCGCGCCTACGACGCTGTCGCGCGTCCACTTGCGCTTGGTGTACTCGGGGCGACAGCGGGCGCAGTAGTCGGGCGCCTTGCCCGGACCACGCGAGCCATCAGTCTTCGCGTCGCACCCGTCGGCCTTGCATGTGCCCGCGTAGCGCGCGCGCCGCGCATCACGCTTTGTGTAGCCCGGGTCGTATATCCACTCGTGAACGGTCGACTTCGACACGCCAAGTTCGGCCGCGATGTCCACGAGCCTCATCGGCTGACCGTTCACGATGCGCGCGCGCATCTCCTGAGCGAGTGCAACCCGCTCCGCGCGGGTGGGCGGTAGCTCGGCCGCCACGAGGCTCACGCGGCGCTGGCGGTCGCTTCGTCCAGCGCGTCGAGGCGCAGCTGGCAGTCCGAGCACAACGGTCCCGGTGGCGCGGCAGCCTCGGCCGGCCGCTCACCCCAGACACAGGCGGCGAGCCCGAGCTGGCGCGCCCGCTCCTCGAGCGGCGCGATGTTCTCGGCGAACCAGTCGCCGTAGAGCGCGACCAGGTCGTCGCGCTCGCCGGGCGCTGCGAACGAGCCGCAGTTGCACTCGCCGGAGCGGTGGAGGAGTGCCGCCACGTCGGACTGCGGGAGGCCCCACTCGAGCCGGTAGGCGTGCATCTGCTCGCCCGTCCAGTCGATCAGGGGGTTGACCCAGACCTGTGCCTTGTCCTTGCGGTACGGCGCCGACTGCGTGCGTGCGCGGCGAGCGGACTCGGCGCGTCTCGTGCCCGTGAGGAGCATGACCCGGGCCATCCGGTTGCCCGGCGCGAACTCCGCCTTGGCGTCGCGGACGAGTGCCTCCACCTGGTACTTCTTCAGCCGCTGGTAGGCCACGTTGTGCGCGGCCGGCCCGGGGAAGCCCTGCGGCTCCCAGTAGCGACCGCGCCACTCGCCACCGACGACCAAGACGCGAAAGGCCTCGCCAGCGTCGTAGACCCGAAGCGGCTTGCCGAGCACGGCGGCGAAAGACCCGACGTGATCGCGAACGCCCGGCAGCGCGGTGCCGGTATCGATGAACGCGAGCTCGTCGTAGTGGTCGCGCATGCGGTGCGCGAGAACCGTCGAGTCGTTGCCGCCCGAGAACAGGCAGAAGGACCGCACCGGCCGGTATAGCTCCCGAGCCTCACGGACGACATCGTCCGGGTCAGCGGCGAGGCCGGGGAGCATCTCGCTCATCTCAGGAGCACACCCACTCGGCGGTGCGGCCACGGCGGACCATCCACGCCGCAGCGAGCGCCTGCCACTTGGCGCGCCAGATGGAGTGCCGCCCGTAAGGCGTCGTCGCCCAGGTCGACGGCTGGAACTGGTAGAGCCCGCTCGAGCCGGACGCGTTGTAGGCGTAGACGTTCCAGCCCGACTCGCATCCGGGGATGCGGCGCATCCATGCTGCCTGCCAGCCCCGAAGTCGGTAAGTGAGAATCGCGCGCTCGACGCACCAGCGCGGCCGGTGCTGGGAGCACTTCTTCGCCGCTACGCGCTCCTCGCAGGTGCGGCTCTTGCAATGGGCGTGTGCGCTCGCCGGGACGAGCAGCGTGATCGTTGCCGCGAACGCGGCGAGTAGAGAGCGGATGCCATGTGCCTCCTCTTTCGGGTCGCCGCCCCAGTTGGGCGCGGCCTGACGTGCCGGCGCGTGCCCAGCCGGCGGGTGAGTACGAGCCGTCACCTAGAGCAGCGACTCCTGGACCGGTGCCTTGGGCGCATCAGGGTCGGTGCGCTTCTTGCCCTGCCACGCGCGGCCCTGCGGGCACTGCCCCTCGGCGTGGTGGGAGATGTAGACGCGCCCCGAGCAGTCGAGCGCAACCGACTCGGGTGCCGTGTCGATCGCCGCGCGCGCCGCTTCGTTGTTGCGGAAGACATGTGCGCGCCCGGAGCCGTCGAGCACGACGTTGCCGTGCTCATCGTCGCGGTCGAGCGGCATCGGCTTGCCGGTCGCGGCCGACTTCGTCCAGAGCACCTGGCGCCGGCAGCTCCGGCAGGGCGCATGGTTCATGCTGGCGCGCCCTCGAGGAACAGGACCGGCAGTGCAGCCACGTAGCCGCGCGCGGGGTAGCCGATCAGCCCGAAGGAGCGCAGCGTCGAGATGTTCTTCTCAAACCCGCTCGACTGCGGCGACACGCCGGCGCGCTCGGCGGCAGTCTCGCGCGGGAGCGCGTCCGGGTAGGCATCGATTACCGCCGCGAGCACACGCCAGCGCGACTCCCCGATCAGCCGCCGCACGTAGACGTGGAGGTCCTCGACGGTCGCCGGTGCCTCGGCGTACCCGAGCTCCTCGCCTTGCGCTGTCGCGCAGACCGCGCCTTGGGCCGGGTAATCGATCAGACCGGCGGTGCGGAGCGTCGAGAGGTTCTTCTCGAAGCCGGAGGACTTCGGGGACACGCCGGCGAGCAGCGCAACCTGGGTGCGGCCCGGGTGGGCCAGCCCGATCGCCCGCAGCGATGCGAGCGCGTCAAGAATGCGCTGCTGCGAGCGAGATAGAGACCCGGCCTCTGCGCGGGCACCGGCCGGGCCTACTGCGTTCCCACCCCCCGCGGGGAGCGACGAGGGCGCACGTCGACTGCCGTTCGATCCGCTGGCCCGCGATCTGTCGCCTCCGGCGGGACGGGTCGGGGCCGCAGTCGCTTGGACCCCCTTCGCAGTGGACGGGACGCTGCGCGCCGCGCCTTCGTCCGCCTGGAAGTTCTCGACGTCGGCGCGCAGTTCCTCGATCGCTGTGAGCACGTCGTTGCCCTGCTTTGCGGCAACGCGCGCCAGGCCGAGCACATCGATCACGCGCGGCACCACGAAATCGGGCATGACGGGCACCGCAACCTCGACGTGCTCGACTTCGACCACGTGCTCCTCGGCGAGCTGCGCCTCCAGTTCCTTGATGCGCCGGCGCAGCGCGCGCGGGTCGTCGGCCTTGGCCCGTTCGATCGTCGCGGCCATCCGCTCACGGAGAGCATCTAGGTCCACAACAGCGCGGCCCTTGGGCTCGATCGCGGCCTCGCCCACGCCGATCGACCGCGAGGAGTCGAAGGTCCGCTTGGGCCGGATGATGTAGGTGCCGTTGATCCCGAGCGTCGGCGCAGAGACTCGCGCGACGCCCTTCGCCAAGCCGCCGACCTCCGCCATGATCGCCTTGACGTCGAGGTCGACCTCTTCGATCCAGCCCTGCAGCGCCTTGCGGTCGTTGTTGCCGCGCAGCCGATGAGCGATGACGATCTCCGACATCTCGAGCACGTCCTTGTGGAGCCGCGCCGGGCGCTGAGTGACGCAGACCGTTGCGAGTCCCTGCTTGCGCCCGAGCAGCACGACATCGGAGACCGCCCCGAGGCAGCGCGCAGCGTGGCCCTCGCTGTCACGTGCGGACTGAGGCGCGAAGCGGTGGGCCTCATCGATGACGACGAGGATCTGCGAGTGAGCGCGCTCGTAGAGCTGCGCGAAGAAGTCGGCGACGAACCGCAACCGGGCCGACCACGACGGCAGCCGCTTGAGGCTGAGCACGACGTTGTAGCCCTCGTCGGCCACGAGGTCCGCGACGACCTTGCCGGCGCCCTCCTCGAGCGGGACGTCGCCATGGTCACCGCCCATGACGACGCAGTCGACGCCCGGGCCCTCACCGTCGGCCGAGGAGCGGAGGCCGTACCACGCGTCGGTGGGGTCGATGACTACGAACTGCGCGCCGCAGCGAGCCGCCTCCTCGACCACCACGACGGCTGTCGAGGTCTTGCCCGTGTCGGTCTGCCCCAAGATCGCCGTCCGGCGTGAGACCACGTCCAGCGGGAAGGTGAGCCCGTCGCCAAGGCGGAGAGTTCGGGGAGCAGCCATCGCCTGTACGTTACCAGCGGTAGCGGAAGAACTGCTACCGGAGGTCACAGAACGACGACGGGGCCGGAGGTTCCTCCCATCGGCCCCGTCGCGTCTGGCCGATCACGGGCTGGGGCTGCCCTCGGCCGACGTTCTTCTGCCAGCCGGACCCGTCGGCCCGGAACGGCCCCGAAGCGTCAGGCGGCCTTGCGCGCTGCCTCCAGGTCGATCACGTCAGCGCCATCCTCGGTCGCGCCGGTCGATGCCTCAAGCGCCGCGATCAGCTCGGCCTCGGAGAGGCGCTCGAACAGTGCGAGGCGCGCGTCGACCGCCTCGTCGGTCGCTGAGTCCACCATGCGCTCGCCACCGGGGGCGCGCGCGAAGGACTGGATCAGGTTGACAGCAACCTTGACACTGCGCTCGTCTAGGGTCACGTTGTTGATCTCGAGCGCGTCCTCATCGGCCGCGAGGAAGTCGTTGGCGAAGACGAGCTCGGAGAGCAGCAGCGCGCGGTGGCCGGTCTCGCGACGCACGCGGATCACGCCGAGCTTCTCGCGCGAGGTCGAGACCCACTTCACGACCGCGACCTTGTCGGTCTGGCGGAGGGCTTCCGCGAGCAGGGCGAGGCCCTTGGCCGACCCGGCGGCCGGCTGCAGCCAGTAGGAGCCGCAGATGCGCTCGGTCGGGACCTGGCGGTAGTCGATCGTCTCGAGCACCTGCATCTGCTCGTAGTCCTCCTTCGACTTCGCCTCGATCGCGTCGAGCTCGTCCTGGGGCAGGCGGATCACCGACTCCTCGGAAACGCGCACGGCACGCGCCTCGTCGTCCTTGAGCGTCCGCCGACCGCCGCCGCCGCCCATCGAGACCTTCTGGCCCGCGCCGTCCACGACCTCGGTCTTGAGATCTCGCGAAGCCTCGCACTTCTTCATGCTGACCTTGATCTCGAAACCGCCGAACGCGATTGCGGTGTTGCGTGTTCCCTTGGTCGCCATGCTTCCTCCTATCCGTGGGTTGCGTTACTGATGGTAACACAGCGACCAGCGAGGATGCGAGACCGGTGGTCGCGCTAGTGCAGCGCGCCGCTGCGTATTTTCATGCCGCTTTCACCCGGCCGACCGTCTTTAGGCCGATGCCACCACACGCGTCGCACGGGATCGCGCCGATGCTGAATAGCGCCTTCCCGTTGCGCACCAGGACGTGGCCGCTGCCTTCGCATTGTCGGCAGTTCCGCATGACGAAATCGCCAGGACGGGCACGAGCGGGTAGCGCGGTCTTGAGTGGAGGCGTCATGCAATCCCCCGATAGAGGAAGCGGCGGTATACGTCACGGCCCTCGGATCGGTCTGGGTAGGTGCGACGGTCTACCAACGGGACTTCCTCGTCCGGTAGCGCCCAAGCGGTGTAGACCTGCGGCTCGCCATACACGCCGTCAGGGTCCGTCAGCGTGGCCGCAACGGTGAGTGCCTGTAGTCCACCCGCCTGCTGGATCACGCCGACGTACTCCTCGCGGCTGATCGGCAGCCATTCGCCCAGCGATTCGCCCTCGGAGTCGGTCCAATCGCTCTGCTGTCTAGGCGGCACGACTTACCTCCTGGTGGTCCGGGCACAGCCACTCGCCCGCCGCGTGCGCCGCTGCGTCGGCGTAGTCGCCGTGGAAGTCGCAGACGCGCTCGCCGCACTCAACGCAGCGGACTAACTCACCGCCCTGCGGGTCACAGCCCTCGGGACCAGCGATGCAGGTGCTTCGGTCTGCCATCAAAACGGGATGTCGTCGTCGGCGCCCGCCGGGCCGACCGGAGCCGGGTCGCCGTACTGGCCGCCGCTCGGCGCGCCCCCGTAGCCCGACGGCGCGGTCGCGCCGGCGTAGTTCTCGGCGGGTGCGGCCTGGCCCTGGGCATACGACAACGCCGAGTTCTGCCCGCCACCGTTCTTCCCGTCACCGAGGAACTGCACGGACTCGGCCACGATCTCGACCGCCTGCCGCTTCTGGCCCTCCTGGGACTCCCACTCGCGCCACTCGAGGCGCCCGTCGATCGCGACCGCGCGACCCTTAGAGAGGTAGTTGGCGCAGTTCTCGCCCTGTGCGCCCCAGATCGTGACGTCGAAGTAGTTCGGCTTGTCGACCCACTGGCCGGAGCCATCCTTGCGGCGGGTGTTGCAGGCGACGCGCAGCTTGCAGACGCTCGTCCCGCTTGGCGTCTGGCGCAGCTCGGGGTCCTTCGTCAGGTTCGCGGTGAGGATGACTCGGTTGATGTTGACCGGCATGGCACTGCCTCCTAGGTATCGGGTTGCGATACCAACGGTAACAGAGCGACGCTACCGGCGGTAGCCCTACGGACCGGGCCCTACGCAGTCGAGTCCGGCGAGCGAGTCGACCGTGCGCTGCTGGCCGTCGATGGTCTGACGGAGTTGGGCGGCCGGGATGCCGGCGAAGCCTTCGGGGTGCTCGCGGAGAAAGGCCTTGCCTTGGGCGACCCGCGCGGCGATGTCGCCGCGGAACGCGCAGAGCGCCTTGTTCGTCTTTGCCATCGCTGCCGCGAGCTCGGCGGTGGCCTTCTGCGTCGCCGCCGCAAGCGCCTTCGTGGACGCGGCCTGGTTCGCCTCGATCGTGTCGGCCTTGTTGCCCGAGTCGATCCACGCGAATGCCGCCACGCCGATCGACAGGAGCATGCACAGGATGACCGCGACGGTGAGCGGGCGTATCGCGCGCCAGACCACGCTCCGGATCACGTCTTCGATGTGGTCAGCCTCGATGTGGTCAGGATCGTTGGTCGTCACGGCGGCGCCCCCTGAGTTTCGCTTCCAGTGCCTCGACGCCAGCCCGCAGCTCGTCGCGCTCATCGCGCAGTTGGCGGTTCTCCGTCTGAAGGTCGAGCGTCTCGCGCATCAACCTGAGGTTCTCGTCGGCCAGCTCGTTGTTGCGCTTCTCAAGCTCGTAGACCCGGTCCTCGAGTCGCTTGAGCCGCTCGCCCTGATCCTTGCGCATCGACTCGGAGGCGGCCCAGAGTGTGCCGGCCTCGGACGTGGCGATGTTGCCCGACATGCGCCTAGCAGCGGCAAGGTACAAGCCAAGGGCCGTGACAACACCGACGACAAGGCCTGTGATCGCCGGGAGAGCCGCATTCACCCATCAAGGGTACGGGCGCCCTCGCGCCGGTCGTCCATCTGTTACGCGACCGGCGGTCGCGCAGTGGGTCAGGAAGCGGCGCGCGCCTGACCGGCGGGGGCGCGCTGGCGCCCGATCTCCTCGGCGAAGCGTTCGACGTCGGAGCGCGCCCAGACGGGCCCGGCCTCGATGCGCTTCGGCGGGATCATGTAGGTGTGGTCGGGCCCGAGCGTCCCGGAGCCAGCGCGCAACCAGCGGTTGAGCGTCATCTTCTGGACGCCGAGGATCTCGCACGCCTCCTTGACCCCGACGAGCTCGGGAAGACGCGGGGTGCGCCACGGCCGCCTAGGCATCCGATGCTCCTGTGCTTCTCAACTTGGCTGACTCCCTTTTCCTGTCCCTCACTGGCCCCATCTGAAGCCCGATCATGGCGGCGTGGGAGGACATTACCAAGATGCGTTACCGCAGGTCACATCGAGTCCTGAGCGAATAGCGCGTCCTCGGGCTCGCCCACGGGCTCGCTAGCCGGGATGTCGCCGACGGTCGCCGGGAGACGCCAGACGCGCAGCTCGAGCCGCGCGGGCGTGCCGAACTCCTTCCACGCTGGCATCCCCACGACCTGGCCGTCGTCGTGCCATGCGACGCCCTTCAGCGCATCGAGCACGCAGCGCGCGAGCTTGTCGACGTCGGGCTTCACCGATGGGTCGCCGGGGGCGGAGTCCTTCAGCAGCCCCGCGTTGCGGCCGGTGCCGTAGTCGCCCTGCTTGCGCGGGCGGATGAAGACCAAGTCGATCGCGACCGGGACCTTCGGGCCGATCGTCTCGAAGCCCGTCTCGGCCATCCGCTTGCCGACAGCGTCGGCTACGGCGCCAGCCCACGCCTCGGCCGCCTCGCCGGCGTCGTTCTTCGTCACCACCATGGGACTGCCGTTTGGGCGCCGGACGATCGCGCCGGTCTTCTTGTTGCGTGGCACGAAAGACTTCGTGGAGCCCTTGGTCTTCGCCTCGCCATAGACCGTGACCTCGAGGTCGGGCTCACGGTCGGGTAGCGCGCGCATCAGGCTGCCTTCCCCGAGACCAGCGAGAGCATGTCGAGTCGGCGCGGTTCGCTGTGGCGCTCGCGGCGCGAGTCGTCCTCCTGGCGCGCCGCCTCGAGCCGACGCAGCGCGGAGCCTTCGGGTAGCGCGGCCAGCACTCGCGAAGAGATGACGCGGTCGATGAACTCGCGCCAGCGCCCGCGGACTTGCGCCTCGAGGGTCGTGTTCTCCTCATCGAGGAACTTGCAGATCTCCGAGAACGTCGCGTGGCCGTCACCGATGAACTCGCCAACGAGCGCAGGCAACTCGTCCAAACCGCGCAGCGCGCGGACGTAGGCCGCGGTGCATTTGCACGGCCGTGCCGTGCGCTCATCGACCTGGACCAACAGGTCACCGTCGCACTCGCCGCGGGGGCACTCCCATGCGTCCGCTGCGGCACGGCGACGATCGGCGCCGCGACGCCACGCGACGAGTGCTGTGCGTGCGTCATCCCAGCTCGGCGCGTCAAGCTCGAGCTCAGCCACGCGTCGCCGGATCTGGCCGGCGGTCGGCGGTCGCTCAGCACCGGCCGCGGCATGCGCCGCTACGGCGGCCGCGACGTTCTCAGCTGGGAGGTCTGCGAGGTCGGCCGCGTACTGGTCGAGCGCCGACGCTGGGATCGGGAACGCCCACCAGTGCGCCTGCATCTCGGCTGCGATCGGGATGAACTCGTCGCAAGTCATGTGCTACCAAAGGTATCGGTACCTGCGGCGGAAGAGGCACTCCTGAGCGCCTGGATCTGGGCCTCGACGGTCTCCGCGTTCGACATGCGCTGACCCCGCCGCAGTGGGTGGACGTTGCTCGGCATCTGCGCCGGTCCGTCGCCCGGCAGACGCTCGACCCCGGCGAGCTCCTCGCACTTGTCAAGCCAGTTGCGGTAGCCAGCCACGACATCGCGGCGCCTCGACCGGCCGGACTCCATCGCCCAGGCGGCGAAGTCGTGCGCCGCGCGGACGAGAGGGTGGTGCGGCCGGGCCATCAGGACGTGTGCGAGCGACTTCGCGGAGACCGCCTTGGCGTTGTGGTGCTCGGCCACGCTGCGGAGGACGCGGTAGACGGCTCGGGCGTGTGGGCGCAGTTCGTCGGGGAAGTCGTCGGGGACATCATTTCCCCGGGCGCTCGCACGCGCTCTCCCTCCACCACTGGACGGTTTAGTGGACGGTTCTATGGACGGTTCGGGTGGCACCGGTGCCGCCCCCTCGGGGGCCGATTTGTCGCCCCCAACGTCGTCCGGTGCCACGGGCGGCATTTTGTCGCCCCCATCCCACTTGGCGAAGACGATCCGCCAGCGGGTCTGGCCGGCCGGACCTACCCCCTCGCGCTCGATGTAGCCGTCGCTCTCGAGCTTTCGCACGTTGCGCTGGGCGGTCCGTCGGTCGCAGTGCGCGTACCCGGCGAGCGTGTCGATCGACGGATAGGCGTTTGTGCCGTCCGCGTGGGCGTGATTGGCAATCCCGAGCAGAATCACCTTCGGGTTACCGCCAAGCGGCGCGTACAGCGCGCGACCAAAGGCTTCGACACTCATCCCTCGCCCTCTCCCTCCGTCCGGGCGCCCTGCGACTATGCGGGCGCAGCAATACTCCTGACTCTCTAGAGGCCCACCCCGTCCGGTGGGCCTCTTTGTTTTCTCCGCCTCCTACGCCGCGACTGGCTCGCCGTGGAGGAGCACCTTGGCCGCCTCCGACGCCGCCGGTAGGACCACCTTCGGCGCGATGTTCATGTAGATCGTCGCCTTCGTGATCCGGCCGTCGTCGTCGCGCGTGAACTTCGTGTCGACGTTCGAGATCACGCCGCGTACGACGAGCAGGATGTTCGCGTCGTTCGGGTCGATCAGGCCGCCGCGCGCGCCGACTGACTTCGACCCCATCGTCACGCGGTACTCGACTGGCGTGCCGCGGTTGATGAGCGTCCCGAGCGTGATCCGTCGGCCCTGCTCCTCTACGACGAAAGCGAACTGCCCGTCGTCCTCCTCGTCCACGCCGCCGTTCTTCTCGATGTCCTCGAGCGACTGGCCGTCGCCCTCACTGGCGGGCTTGCCGTCGGGATCGAACTCGCCGGCTGCCTCGCGCTCGGCCTGGTTGTTCGGCAGGTTGACAACGTTGCCGTCGCCGTTGCCGTTCTTCTCGATGTCCGCCATCTAGGGGTCCTCCGTTTGGGTTGTGGGTTGTTCGACCGTCCCGAAGCGCGACAACGCCTCGAGGCATTCGCGGGAGCCGTCGAAGCGCCACCCAGGTCCGATCTCCAGGCGGTGCGCGCCGACGAGCAAGACGAGTTGCTCGTCGCCGGGGTAGACGACGGCCAAGGACTTGATGGCATCGATCGACTCGACCCAGACAGCCGCCGGAGTCTCGGGATCGATGCGTAGGGCGATCACGCCGGGTACGTGAGTTCGATGTACCAGGACAGCCCCTCGTTCCTAGCGAGGCGCAATGAGCACTCGGGCAGCGCCGCGCGCGGGATGCGCCGGTTGGCGCGCTCGTGGTCGTCGTGGTCGCCGGGGCAGACGCCGACGAGGTTGTCGGCGAGCTTTGCGAGCTCGGGCCACGTGTCCTCGGGCAGCACGTGGTGGAGCTGCACAGCACGAAAGGCCGCGCCGACCCGCTTGCCGGCGAGTAGGAGGTCGTGGACGCAGACGACGCAGAGGCCGCCGGAGCGCGCCAGCGCCTCTTGACGGACGCCCTTCGGGATCTTGGCCTTGCGCTTGCGCCTTTTCCGGCGTAGAGGGGTGCCCGCTGCGGGTCGGATGGGCGCAGGCGGTTGGCCTACGAGGGCGCCGTCCGCGTCGCGGAAGTCGCCAGGAGCGGTCGCCCGCCGGATCTCGTCTGCACGCACGCCCTCGCGCCCACGTGCGCGCTCGATCGCCCTCTCACGACTGCGCTGCTGCCACTCCTGGACCTTCTGCGGGTCGGCCTTGAGCGGCTGGCTGCGCTTCACGCGAGAACGCCTTGTCCGGTCTGTGGCTCGAAGGCGTGCTCAGGTGCACCGGCGAGCGGCACCGGAGCGCGCAGCTGGCGCGTCTCGAAGATCCCGGCGAGGTCCGCCTCGCGCTCCATGACCTCGCGCGCCATGTAGGAGCGGTATCTGTTGTCGAGCTTGTACTCGCCGCCCTCGGCCTCCATCGCCGAGCGCCAGCGGAGCGTCTCCCAAAGCACAGCGATGCCGACCTGTCGGTCGGGGTGGCGCTCGCGCCAGCGGCGGGCCATGACGACGATCTCGCGGTAGACGTGCGCGTTCTGCGCGAGCCACGCGCGGAAGTCCTCCTCGATCGTCGGGCGTCGGCTCACCCCGAGCGCGCCTTCTTCCGCTCCTCGGCCGCGCGCTCCATGGCGAGCAGGGCCTCCTCTTCGTCCGCTGCCGCCTTCGCGTGCGGGTGGACCTCATCCGGGGTGTGGACGCAGAAACGGACGTACTCCTCGGGCTTGTAGAGGTCGGCTGGATTGCCACCGCGCGCGACATGCGCCTCGACCTGCTCGCGTGTCGGTCGCGGTATGCGCGTGCGGACCACGGGGCCGTAGACGCGCGGTCGCTTCGCATCGCGCACCGGCACGGCTCCGTGCGCATTCGCCCACGGGCGCAGCGCCTTGATGATCTGCTTCTGCAGCGCCTCGACCACGTTGAGACGCGCGGTGAGTTGCTCGGCCTCCGCCTGCGATGCGATGCGGCCCTCCTTGCGCGCGCCGGGGAAGATCGTGCAGGCCTCGGCGCGCGGGCAGTTGACGCAGTGCGAGCCGGGCGCCGGCTTGAACTTGCCGACGTGCCATGCGCGATCGAACCGCTCGACCAGCGCGCGCATCTCGCGTTCGATCTCCGGCAGGACGTGGCGATCGACGGTCGCCTCGCGCACTGGGTTGATCGGGCGGTTCTTCTTGTCGAGTACCTGACCGGACGCGAAGCGCGGGTAGAACTCGCGCAGCGTGACGTGCTGGACGCGCGGGTAGTGGCGGAAGACGAGCAGCGCATAGAACCGCTGCTGGAAGTAGCCGACATCGGAAATCTGGTCCTCGGCGTACTCGGCGCGCGTCTCGGTCGGGATGCCCCAGGTGTCTTTGAAGTCAACGACGATCGCGTGCTCGCCGTGCTGTTCGATCAGCAGGAGGTCGAGCTTGCCGGTCAGCTTGCGTTCGACCATCTCGCCGGTCTCGCGATTTGGGTAGTAGAGCGTCGTCTCGAGGCGCTTCTCGATACCCGCGAAGTCCTCAACCGCCCAGCGCGTGTAGAGCGCCCAGGTCTTGACCGTGACGCGCGCCTGTGCGATCTCGCGCAGCGGGATCGACACGACCTCGTCACCGAGTGGGTTGCCGTCGAGCGGCACGTCGTGCTGACAGATGACCTCGTCCAAGATGGCGAGTGCGCGGTCGACGCTCGGCGCGTTGCTGCCGTCGGCCTCCATCGCTTCTAGTTCGCGCGCGATGGCGCGGTGAACGATCTGACCACGGGCTGCCGGATGCGAGCTCCACCCCTGCTCGTACTCGTTGCTGAAGCGGGAGAGGAGCGCACAATTGTCGAACACGCTTAGGGCGCTCTGGCGGATGACCGGGAACCGCTCCATCGCCTTCGTGTAGGACCCGCTCATCGCATAGCCGCCTGAAGGTCGGCGCGGTGCAGTTCGATGTGCTCGGCGCGGGTCGTGAGCGCGAGGTTCTCGATGCGATCGTCCGACGGGTCGCCGTTCCGATGGTGGACGATCTCCTCGGAGTGAAGCGGCCTACGAATCCCCGCTTCCATGACAGCCCGCGCGAAGCGCATGAGCGAGCCGTCGCGGCAGTGGATAACCCAGCGCCGCTCGGTCGTGCTGTAGCTAAGCCCGCCGTTGTAGAGCGGGTGCTTCGCGCCTGCCTTGGAGCGGTTTGAGCAAAGCACCGAGCAGAACTTCGCGCGCCGATCCGCACGCACCGTGAACGACTCCGCGCAGTGCGCACAAACTGCCCGCTTCATCGCGCGCGCCCGCACCGCTACGCGTCGAGCGAGGTCTGACCTTCAGCCACCGGCTGCCAGCCACGCGGGACGCCGAGCGTGTCGAGTTCGGCCTCAATGTGATCGAGCTCGGCGAGGATCTCCGTGGCCTGGTCGCCGTCGACCTCGTCGGCCGCCGCGTCGAGTTCGTCGTGGCGGGCAAAGAGCACTTCGACCTTCTCGCGCCACGCACGATCGTCCTTCTTGCGTGAGGCCCAGCGCGCCTCGATAGCCGCGCGTGCCTCGTCGCCGGCGACGGTCCCCTCGACCTGCTCGAGCGACTGGCCGGCGGGGGAGTCCTGCTCCGGTTCGGCGGGAGGAGGATCGGCCGCCGCCTCATCGCCGTCGTCCTCAACGACCTCGGCGTCCTCGGGCTCGTTCGTCGCGAGCCACTCGCGCAGCTCGGCCTCGACCTCAGCCTCCGCCTCCTTGGTGCCGTCGAGACGCGCGAAGACCTCGTTCGGCCGCCACGTCTGCGGGTCCAGTGCGTGGGCGTGCGCGATCAGTGGCGCGATCGACTCCGGGAAGGCGATCTTGCCGTTCTCGCCCTCGACCGGTCCCATCTCGCCCGTCGCCTGGTCGAGTGCGAGGCCGGCGCCGACCTCGTCTGCGGGTATCGGTCCCGCGACGCCGTAGGTGGTGCGCGATATGTAGGACGTCGCGCACTTGATAATCATCGAGTCGCGGTAGCCCCACGCCGACTTGTCGGCGTCCTTCGCGTACTGGGTCAGCGGCGCGAAGAAGTAGCGATCGGGCTTGCCCTCGCGCCGGAGGACCGCGTAGGCACCGACGGCGTTGCCGCGCTGGGCCGGGTTGCCGTAGGCGTGCTCGACGGTGCGTGTCCCGTCGGCTTTACGCGTGACGCGGAACTCATCCTTGTCGTAGACGACATCGGCGTCGACGTCGATGAAAGCTGGGTCGCGGCGAGCGACCTTGAGATAGCCGTCGCGACCGACGAGGACCGCGATCCGCCCCTGGCCGCCGTTGCGGCCCGACATCGGGACAAGCCAGATCTCGCCCTGTGCGAACGGGTCGAGCTCGTAGCGCGCCGCCAGCTCGAGGAAGGCGTGGAAGACCTGGAGCGGCGTGCCGTTGGGGGCACTCGCGAACAGGAGATCGACTTGCGCCTGGTTGAACTTGTCGCGGGCTGGCTCGGTCAGGGGCAGAGCCGCTCCGTGAACGACGACTTCGGTGGACATTGACGCTCCCTTCATGGGTTGCAGTGTGACCGAAGGTATCAGAAGAATCGGCCTCCCGCTAGCGTCCTTGTGCTACCTGAGGTCACGTTGGGGTACAGTAGCCGTGACGCCATCAACGGCCCAGCACGCCCCTCCTAGCGGTTGGGTTGCAGCCAGACAGCAGGAACCGTGCTGGCCTAGGCGTCGGCGGCGACTGCGGGCCCGGGAGCTAATTGACGCGGCTCCCGGGCCTCAGGTCACCGCGTGCGTGCGAGGAGCACGTGGTAGCGCGCGCGCCGGTGGCGCGTGTCCCAGCCGCCGGTCTGCGCGGCCCCCCAGATGCGCTTGCGCTGTCTGACCATCTCGCGCCGCAGTTCGGCGCGGCGCGGGCGGTCGCGGTTCGCCTTCTTCAGGCGGTCGTACTCAACGACAGCCGCGCGCTCTGAGGCCGTCAGCACGGCGAGCGGGTCCGGCCGATGCGGCCGGCAGTCCACGGCGCTGAGCACCTTGCGGAAGTGGACGCGGCTCGCGAGCCCGTTCGTGCCACCGTTGATACGACGCGTGATCTGGACGAAGTCGCCGCGGTCGGCGAGCTGGTTCAGCCCGTGGTCCTGCCAGTAGAGCGCGGCGATGCGCCAGCCGATGTCGTGGCGCGCGGCGAGGGTGGGCTGCGCCTCGAGCGGCAGTCCGAGCTTTGTGCCGTAGGCGCGGTAGTTCGCCCGGCCGGTCAACTGGATCGGCCCGCGGCCCTTGTAGCGCCGACCATCGCCAGGGTGGGTGTTGCCGAGGTCGCGGCGCCCCTCGTAGGCCGCGCCCGACGCGATCTCCTCGAAGTAGCGGAGACCCGCCGACTCGTGGAGCACCTGGGCGAGAAAGTCGCGCGCCCGCGCCTGCGTCGTGATGTCGTGCTCGAGCATCGCCCGCATCGCACGCGGTGCCTCGACACGCGCGATTGCATCCGGCACGCCGGCCCGCCGGAGCGCGGCCAGGATGCTCATTGCTTGCGCTGCGAGGGCTGGACGACCGCCGGATCGGTCGGCTCGTCCTCGAGTTCGTCGGGAGGCGGGGCCGCGAACTCCTCCTCATCCGAGGGCAGCTCGTTGTCGGAGACCGTCTCCGCCTCGTAGGGCTGCGGCATGTCGTGGACCACGTCGGGTGGCTGCGTCGGGGACGTGACGGCCGCGGCGTAGGTCTTCGCATCGGCTGAGTTGCGCGCCGCACGAACACCGGCGTCAGCCGCGAACAGGCCCACAGCGGTGATGCCGCCCCACTGGATCGCGTCGCCGAGCGCCTTCTCCTGCTCAGGAGAGGGGTCGTAGACGCCGAAGGCGCGCAGCAGGTTCGAGACGACCGGAACGCCGGCAACGACTAGGGCGACCGCTTGCGCCGGCGTGACGTCGGGCCTCTGGCCGCGGAAGATCGAAAGCATCGGTGGTTCCTCCTCCTATCGAGTACGTGCAAGCAGGGCGCGGTACCGCTCCCTGCGGTGAGCCTTGTCCCAGCCCTCGTGCTGGCCGGCGAGGTAGATGCGCTTGCGCTGCCGAGTCATCGCGCGCCGCAGCTCACGACGGCGAGCGACGTTGCGGCGGCCCGTCTTGAGCCGGTCGTATTCCCGGCACCAGCGTCGCTCGGTCGCCGTCAGGACCGCCAGCGGATCGACCGTGCGACGCAGCCGCTTGAGCGTCGCCTTCGACGCGCCGACGTAGCGAAAGTGCCAGTCCTCGCCGACGCGCTGACCCTCATCCCAGGACCAGCCATAGCGGTGGCCGTTGACCTTGATCCACGCGCGAGCGCGCGTGCCTTCCACGTCGACTGCGATGCCGTAGCCGTGGTTCGACGTGCCGGGCTCGGCCGCGGGCGGCGGCCGGTGCGCAAAGAAATAGTGCTGTGCCTCGAGCGAGCGCGCCGAGGAGTTCGGGCCGGCGGGCATGAACTCGTCCGCCGGGATCCCGTCGCGGATCGCATCGGCGCGCATCGCGTTCCAGGTCAGTGCCGCCTCGGGCCAGAGCCGACCGCCTGGGATCGGGTCGGTGTTCGCCGCAGTGAAGACGCCGTTGTGTGCGACGCCGAGCGAGCGGCCGTTGACGAGCACCGGACTCATGTGACCGAAGGTATCGCTAGGTGCGACCCCAAGGTCCACGCCGACGCAGGCGTGCGCGCCTACTCGTCTGGCGGTGAGACGCGCTCGATCGTGTCCTCGAGCGCCTCGCCCTGCTGGGTCTCGCGCTCGGCGTGTGCGTCGGGATCGGCCAGTGAGGCGAGCGCCTCGTGGTCGTCCTCGCGCACCATCAGCGAGATGCCCGGCCCCTCGACGCGCCAGACGACTACATCCTCGATCGTGAACGCCTCGGCGACCTCATACCCCAGCGCCCGCACGTCCTCGATTGACGGTGCCTGCTTTTTCTTCTTCGGCATTTAGCCCACCCTCACGGGGGTCGCCATCAACCAGACGCCGGTGAACGTGCCCGGCTGCCCGCCGGTGTCGTGCATATGGACGATCCTGATCGTCTGCCCGGCGTTTATCGCGGCCATCTTGGCGCGCTGCTGGTGGCTCATCTGGTTGTTGTAGCGCCAGAGAATCTCGCCGCTCGGGTTCGCGCCGTATGTCGCCGCGCTCGCGTTCTGCGGAATCTGACGGACGACGTAGGCACCGTTGTCGGCATAGCCGGTGGCGCCGTGGTCTACCCAGTAGTCGCCGCCCACCGGCACGACGACGGTAGGCCCGCCGACATCGGCATAGGCGACCCCGCTTGAGTGGAGCGGGCCGCCTACATAGCCGCTGAGCGGCGATCCGCCGACGTACTCCCATTTGTAGGCCGACGCCGAGGCGGCGCGATAGCGCAGATGCCACTTGGCGCCAGCGGTCGCGTCGGCAACGAAGATGCACTCCTGCTGGTCGATCGGCGCGCCGGGCAGCGACGTGACCTCGGGCGCGTGGACGCGTGAGAGCACCCACGCTCCGTTGTAGACGACCCACTCCATCGTCTTGTCGATCGCGTAGAAGCGGACGCCGTTCGGCAGCCCCGCAGCCGCCGGGCGCGCTGCGTAGACGTTGGCGATGTCGGCCGGGAGAGACGACGTCTTGCCGCGCCCGAACTGGTCCAGGAGCACCACCCCCACTAGGCCAGCCCCGCCTTCTCGGCGTGGTCGAGCAGCGTCGCCGCGTCCAACGGGGCGCCATAGATCGCCAGCTCGTCGTAGACGCTCGGCAGGCCGACCCCGTAGGCCGGAATCGCGCCGAGATGCAGCACACTGCCGGCCGGAACGGTCGTGCCTGCGCTGAGCAGCGGCCCGGCCACCAGCGACCCGTTCTTGTAGGCGCGCTTCTGAAGCCCCGGGCCGAGCACGGCGGCGAGATGAACCCTGACGCCCGCCTGGATCGTCCCCGCCGGGAACTGCGGCGCATAGGCGGTGTCGGTGAAGAAGTCGATGACCCCCGTCCCGCTGTCGACGATCAGCATCCAGCCTTGGTTTGCGCCGTTGTGACGCCCGATCAGTGGGCGGTTGCCGATGATCGCCGTTGGCTTCAGGACCATCTCGACCGTGAACTCATCGCCCGTCGGGAACCCGTAGACGGCCCCGAAGTCGATGTAGTCGGCGTCGGCCGTCGCCTTCCACGCTGTATCAGCGTCGTCGACCAGGCCCGGCTCGCCAAGCAAACCACCGCTGCGCGTTCCGTCGACGGCCCCCTTCGAGTCCTCCATCGTGACCCCAGCGGCTTCGCCGAGGCGCCAGTACGAGAGCAGCGACGGCTCGGCCAGCACCGCCGCGGCGTAGCCCGCCGCAGCGACCGGCTGCGCGATCACCCCGCTGCGCTCGAGCAGTCCCGCCCTCACGCCATATCTCCGGCGATCCGCCAGTCGTTCGCGGCCCTCTTCCGCAGCGTCACCGGGCCGTACTGGTTGCCGATCGCTCGCAGCTCGCCGCGCGAGTGCAGTGTGACCCCTGCCGCTGCCGCGATCGTGACGGCGCCGGCGCCTTCCCTAGAGATCTCGACAATGGTGCCGACAGGGAACGGGACGTCGGCGTGGGCCGGGACCGTGACGACTGTGGCGCCGGCCGCATTCATCTCGATCACCCGTCCCGCGTCAGCGAGGGTGAGTTGGTAGTTCGCGGCTTGGACGTTCGGGTCGCCGATCGACCCGGCGTCGTCGGAGAGCACGACGCCCGCCTGGGCTATGCGCGCCATCGCGAAGAAGGACTC
>Ga0070705_100000224_pt1 | contig 33535 bp, 24 predicted proteins | sample KBSK5253metaG_FD_65455 | JGI IMG/M metagenome (GOLD analysis project Ga0070705, IMG submission 65455) | Corn, switchgrass and miscanthus rhizosphere microbial communities from Kellogg Biological Station, Michigan, USA - KBS K5-25-3 metaG | ecosystem: Host-associated > Plants > Roots >... | reverse complement strand
GGCGGCAAGGGCGGCGACGTGTGGGTGGAGTGCGTGGCCAACCTCAATACGCTCATCGACTATCGCTACCGCCAGCACTTCAAGGCGCAGACCGGCCAGGGCGGCATGGGGAAGAACCGCGCCGGTGCCAATGGCGAGGACATGGCGATCCCGGTCCCGCCCGGCACCGAGGTGCTGGCCGAGGACCAGGAGACGCTGCTGGCCGAGGTGATGAAGAGCGGCGATCGGGTGCGGCTGGCGAAGGGTGGCAACGGCGGCTTCGGCAACGCGCACTTCAAGTCGTCTACCAACCGCGCACCGCGCCACGCCAATCCCGGCCAGCCCGGCGAGGAGCTGACGATCTGGCTGCGGCTGAAGCTGATTGCCGACGCCGGGCTGGTGGGCCTGCCGAACGCCGGCAAGTCCACCTTCCTGGCCACGGTCAGCGCCGCCAAGCCCAAGATCGCCGACTATCCCTTCACCACGCTGCACCCCAACCTCGGCGTGGTGCGCGCGGGCGAACGGGACTTCGTGCTGGCCGATATTCCCGGCTTGATCGAGGGCGCGCACGAGGGCGCCGGCCTCGGCATCCGCTTCCTGGGCCATGTGGAGCGCTGCCGCGTTCTGCTGCATCTTGTCGACGCGACCGCCGACGACGTGGCCGGCGCCTACCGCACCGTGCGCGCCGAGCTCAAGGCCTACGGCGCCGGCCTCGCCAGGAAGAAGGAGATCGTCGCCCTCTCCAAGTGCGACGCCCTCGACGAAGCCGCCATCGCCACCAAGGCGGAGGCGTTGAAAGCGGTCGCACGCAAGAAGCCTCTGGTTCTGTCTGCCGTCTCTGGACGCGGCGTGAAGGAGGCCCGGACGGCGCTGGCCCGCGAGATCGGCAGGAGCTGCAGCGCCGAGCAGGCCGCGATGGACGAGGGCGAGGAGCATCAGCCCTGGCAGCCGTGACGGCGCGGGTGGGTCGAGCGCAGCGCAGACCCAACGTGCAATCAGTGCTCGCCGATGCCGTCGGGATGGCGGCCGGTAACCAGGCGATCAGGATCGCGCCGCCACGAGTGCCGTCCAGCCCGCGCGCTGCAGCCGGCGCAGCAGATGGAAGCCGGCGGCGCCATAGGCGGCCGCCACCTCGCGCGCCTGGTGGTCCAGGAGCCCCGAGAGCACGGCAACGCCTCCGCTCCGTGACGCCCTGCGCAGCGCCGGCGCGAGATCGACAAGTGGGCCCGGCAGGATGTTGGCCAGCGCGAGGTCGAAGGGCGGCGCGCGGCGCAGCGCCGGATGGCCGAAGCCGCTCGCCTGCAGCACCTGCACGCGCCGGCCGACGCGATTGAGGCGCGCGTTCGCCTTGGCGACCGCGACGGCGATCGGATCGTTGTCGGTGGCGATGACGTGCGCGCTGGGGGCCACACGCGCTGCGGCGATGGCGAGGACGCCGCTGCCGCAGCCGAGGTCCAGCACGCGGCCCAGGCGTCGCCGCCGCGCCAGCCAGTCGAGCGCCTCCAGACACAGGGCCGTGGTGGCGTTATGCCCGCTGCCGAAGGCCTCCCCGGCCTCTATCTCCACGGCCAGGCGCCGCATGGCGAAGCGGGCGCGATCGTGGCTTCCGTGGACGATGAGACGGCCGGCGGCGATGGGCGGCAGGGAGGCCTGCGACAGCGCCACCCAGTTCCGGTCGGGCACCTCCTGCAGCGAGGCATCCGCCAGCCGCGCGTCGCGCGCAGCAAGGTGCCGCTTCACCTCGTCCAGCCTCGGTGGCTCGTCAAAGTACGCCTCCAGCACGAACGCCGGAGGGCGCAGCTCGAACAGCGTCACCGCCAGCGGCGCCGGCTCGACCAGAGTCTCGATGATGTCCGCGGCGGCCCTGCCCGCCTCCAGGTCGGGCACATCGACGCGCAGTTTGAAGAGAGGCATGAACGGGGTCAGACCCCTTTCGGTGTCGGCTGTGATTCTATGAAATGTCGGGAGGAAAGGGGTCTGACCCCGTCCTACGCGCTGCGCCGGTGCTCCTCCAGCCGCGGCATGATCTCCACGAAGTTGCAGGGACGGTGGCGGTTGTCGAGCTGGTGCACCAGGATGCCATTCCAGGCGTCGCGGCAGGCGCCCGGCGAGCCCGGCAGGCAGAAGATGTAGGTGCCGTGCGCGAGCCCCGCGCAGGCGCGCGACTGGATGGTGGAGGTGCCCACCTTGTCGAACGAGATCATGTGGAAGACGGTGGAGAACCCGTCCACCTCCTTCTCAAACAGCGGTCGTATCGCCTCGGGCGTCACGTCGCGCCCGGTGAAGCCGGTGCCACCGGTTGATATGATCACGTCGATGCTCTTGTCCGCGATCCACGCCCGCACCTGGGCGCGGATGGCCTCGACGTCGTCCTTGACTAGACCGCGGGCGGTCACCTCGTGGCCGGCGGCGTGGATCATCGCCGCCAGGGTGTCGCCGGACTTGTCGTCCTTATGGCTGCGGGTATCGGACACCGTCAGCACGGCGATGCGGACGGGGATGAAGGGGCGGTTAGGATCGAGCTTGGGCATGGCGCAATTCTAGCAGAACCATGAGAGCCACACACGCGGTGACACGATCACGCCGACACGGCACACACCTATGCCTGGCAAGTTAGCTCCAGTCGTGGGGTCCACACCGGGCAATCGCGCAGGCTTCCGAGAAGTCGCGCTTGTGGTAGAATATCTCGATGATCAAGGTCCTCGAACAGGCCATCGAGAAGGTCAGGAAGCTCCCGAAGGAGCAGCAGGAGTATGCCGCCGAGGTCCTGGAGCAGATCGCCGAGGCTGGCGAGGCCATTTACATTCTGAGCGACGAGGAGCGTCAGCTCGTGCGGGAGGGCCTCGACGAGCTGGATCGAGGTGAGGTGGCCAGCGAGGCGGAGGTGCGCGCGGTTTTCGACAAGTACCGTGCATGAAGGTCACCTATACCGGCGGCCTGGAACATCTCGCTGAGCGTCGCGCCGGACTTGTCGTCCGCCAGCTCGCGGTTGTCTGACACCGTAAGCACGGCGATGCGAACCGGAATGAACGGTCTGTTTGGATCGAGCTTGGGCATCTCTGGAGCTTACCAGAAAAGCTGCATAACGGCTGCAGATGTCGCGTTTCAGTTTGGTTGACCGCCCAGCGCCTTGGCACTGAGAAATGGCCACAGCAGGCTGAACCCTGGTGGCAGAACAACCGCGAGAACAAGAGAATATCCGCCCAGTCCCGCGTAGCCTGCGCCCACAGAACCACAGAACGAGCCACCGGCGATAGCTCCGCCAAGCAGACCTGCGAGCCAGCCAGGATGCCGACCGTCCTGTCGGGAACCCCGAACATAAGAGTACGTCGAGATGAGCACGGCAACGAGGCAAAGCAAGAACAAGAATGCTGATGCTCCAAGATACTCCGATCGCACGGGCTCAAAGGCGGCGGCCAGCGTCTGCGCGCCAATCATGCCGACGGCCAGAAAGCCAAGGAAGAAAAGGGCCGTGCTGACGCGGGTGGTCCTATGCATCTAGCGCCGCCCTCACAGCCAGCAGATCGCGCCAGGCGAGGCGCTTGGCGCCCGGGGTGCGCAGCAAGTAGGCGGGGTGCAGCGTGGCGATGGTCCGCACCGTGCGCTCGCCGAGCGTCACCTCGCGCCACTTGCCGCGCACGCGCATGATGCCGTCGGCCACGTCGAGGATGCCCTTGGCGGCGGCGCCGCCCAGGAGAAGCACGAAATCGGGCGCCACCAGCTCCACCTGCCGCTCGATGAAAGGCCGGCACACCTGCGCCTCCTGCGGGGTCGGCACGCGGTTGCCCGGCGGGCGCCAGTAGACGATGTTGGTGATGTGGACGTCCGCCTCAGTGAGGCCGATGGCGGCCAGCATCTTGTCGAGGAGTTGCCCGGCGCGGCCGACGAACGGCTTGCCCTGCAGGTCCTCGTCGCGGCCAGGCGCCTCCCCGATCAGCATCAGCCGTGACTGGGCAGCACCCCGGTAAAAGCACAGGTTCTTGGCCGTGGCCTTGAGCCCACAGCCGTCGAAACCGGCGAGCGTCGCCCGCAGCTCCTCCAGGCTGCCCGCCTGACGCGCGGCGGTGCGCGCCGCCATAAGCGCGGCATCCGGCGAGGCCGTCGCAAGCGGCCGCGGCGCCATTGGCGCGACAGGGGGCTGCGCGACGGGGGGCGCCGGGGTGGGCGGGAAGGCTGGCCTCGGTTGCGCGACGCGGGGAGGAGCCTGCGAGGGCGTTGCTGTTGCGCCGTGCGCCAGAGGCCCAACGGGGGCCTCCGGAGCTGCCGTGCCCCCAGGAGCTGCCGTCCGGGCCAAGCGGAAGCCGTGGCCGGGCGGCGCTGCATTGCCGCGTGCCAGCCAGTCAACCGGCGCATCGCCCACGGCATCCGCGGCGCCCAGGTCGCGGTGCCAGGCGAGCAGCGCCGCCAGGGTGGCCGTTCTTGCGTCGTCGTCCGCCATGCCGGCAACTTAGCACTCGCGAACGGCAATGCCAGAGTCCGCTTGACGTTTCGCAACCCGGCGACCTATCGAACCCGGCAATAGCATTCCTCCCCATATCCGCCCCCATATCCGCCCAAGGGAAGAGCCGATGGCACTCGACGGACCCGAGCTGGAACCGCGCGAAGCGATGGAGTGCGACGTGGTGATCGTCGGCGCCGGCCCGGCCGGGCTCGCCACCGCCATACGGCTCAAGCAGCTCGCATCCGAGGTTGGGCGGGACCTCTCCGTTGTCGTGCTGGAGAAGGGCTCCGAGGTGGGCGCCCACATCCTCTCGGGCGCCGTGATCGATCCCATCGGCCTCAACCGGTTGATCCCCGACTGGAGGGAGAAGGGCGCGCCGGTCAAGACGCCCGTGACCGAGGACCGGTTCTATTACCTGGGGCCGTCGGGGGCCATCCGCATCCCCAACCTGCTGATGCCGCCGCTGATGAGCAATCACGGCAGCTATATCGTGAGCCTGGGCGACCTCGTGCGCTGGCTGGGCGAGCAGGCCACGGGGCTGGGCGTGGACATCTACCCCGAGTTCGCAGCTTCCGAGGTGCTCTACGAGAACGGCGCCGTGGTCGGCGTCGCCGCCGGCGACAAGGGTATCGGCCGCAATGGCGAGCCCACCGACCGCTTCCAGCGGGGCATCGAGCTCCGGGCCAGGTACACCGTGATTGCCGAGGGCGCCCGCGGCTCGCTGGCCAAGATGCTGATCGCCCGCTTCGGCCTGGACAAGGGCCGCGACCCGCAGAAGTACGGCCTGGGCCTCAAGGAGCTGTGGGAGGTGCAACGCGAGAAGCACCGGCCGGGCCTGGTGCAGCACACGCTCGGCTGGCCGCTGGACAACCGTACGGGGGGCGGCTCGTTCCTCTACCACTATGGGGCGAACCTGGTGTCGGTGGGGTTCGTGGTGCACCTGAACTACGAGAACCCGCACCTCTACCCCTACGGCGAGTTCCAGCGCTTCAAGACGCACCCCATGATCCGCGACACCTTCGAGGGCGGACGGCGCATCGCCTATGGAGCGCGCGCCATCACCGAAGGCGGCTGGCAATCGATCCCGCAGCTGGCGTTTCCGGGCGGGGTGCTGGTGGGCTGCGCGGCCGGCTTCGTGAACGTGCCGCGCATCAAGGGCTCGCACAATGCCATCCTGTCGGGCATCCACGCCGCCGAGGCCGCCTTCGCCGCCATTGCCGCCCACCGCAGCCACGACAGCCTCGACGGCTATGCACGCGCCGTCATGGAAGGCCCGATCGCCCGCGACCTGCGCCGCGTGCGCAACGCCAAGCCGTTCCTGTCCAGGCTCGGCACGGTGCTGGGCACCGCGTTCTCGGGTGCCGACATGTGGGCCAACACGCTGATCCCCGGCATTGGCTTCGGCTATACCCTGAGGCACCGCAAGCCCGACCACGCCACCCTGATGAGGGCGCGCCGGGCGGAGCCCATCGACTACCCCAAGCCCGACGGCGTGCTCACCTTCGACCGGCTCACAGATGTGGCCTTCTCCAGCACCAACCACGAGGAGGACCAGCCGGTGCACCTCAAGGTGGTCGACATGGAGCTGCAGGTGGATTCAGAGCACGACGTTTACGGCGGCCCATCCGCCCGCTACTGCCCGGCCGGTGTCTACGAGTGGATCGAAGAGAAGGGAAAGCTTTCGCGGTTCGTGATCAACGCGCAGAACTGCGTGCACTGCAAGACCTGCGACATCAAGGACCCCAACCAGAACATCAACTGGACCGTGCCCGAAGGCGGCGGCGGGCCGAGCTACTCGGGGATGTGAGCGAGTAGCGAATGGCGAATAGGGAAAGGGTCCGATCGGGCTGAATCTGATCAGCCCTATTCGTGTGAGCGAATAGCGAGTAGCGAATGGCGAATAGGGAAAGGGTCCGATCGGGCTGAATCTGATCAGCCCTATTCGTGTGAGCGAATAGCGAGTAGCGAATGGCGAATAGAGAAAGGGTCCGATCGGGCTGAATCTGATCAGCCCTATTCGTGTGAGCGAGTAGCGAGTAGCGAATGGAGAATAGAGAAAGGGTCCGATCGGGCTGAATCTGATCAGCCCTATTCGTGTGAGCGAATAGCGAGTAGCGAATGGTGAATGGGGAAAGGGTCCGATCGGGCTGAATCTGATCAGCCCTATTCGCTCATCCCGGGTGCATTCGGGCTCAATCCGTCCCTCCCGCCTCTCCCCCGCGTTTCGCTCTGATCGCGGCCTGGGCGGCGGCAAGGCGCGCCACCGGTACGCGGAAGGCGGAGCAGGAGACGTAGTTGAGGCCGGTGGCGTGGCAGAAGGCGATGGAGTCCGGGTCGCCGCCATGCTCGCCGCAGATGCCGACCTTGAGGTCCGGCTTCACCTTGCGGCCGCGCTCGGTGCCGATGCGGACGAGTTCGCCCACGCCGTCCTGGTCGATGGAGACGAACGGGTCGGCCCGGAAGATCGCCCGATCCGCGTAGTTGGACAGGATCGGCGCGGCGTCGTCGCGCGACAGGCCGAGGCAGGTCTGGGTGAGGTCGTTGGTGCCGAACGAGAAGAACTGCGCGCCAGTCTCGCCGCCGGCGATCTCGTCGGCCTTGAGGCATGCGCGCGGCAGCTCGATCATGGTGCCGATCTGGTAGTCGAGCTTCGCGCCCGTCTGCGCCTCCACGGCGCGCGCCGTCTCGACGATGGCCTCGCGCACGATGTCGTACTCGGCGCGATAGGCCACCAGCGGGACCATCACCTCCGGGATCACCGGCTTGCCGGTGCTACGGGCGGCGTTGACGGCGGCCTCGAAGATGGCGCGGGCCTGCATCTCCGCGATCTCGGGGTAGCGCACGGCCAGCCGGCAGCCGCGGAAGCCCAGCATGGGGTTGAACTCGGCCAGCTCGCTGACGCGCCCCTGCAGCTTCGACAGGGGGACGCCGAGCGACCTGGCCACGGCCGCCGCCTCCTTCTCCTCGTGCGGCAGGAACTCGTGCAGCGGCGGGTCGAGCAGGCGGATGGTGACGGGCAGCCCGGCCATGATCTCGAACAGGGCCTCGAAGTCCGACCGCTGCATGGGCAGCATCTTCGCCAGCGCCTTGCGTCGGCCGGCCTCGTCGTCGGCGCAGATCATCTCGCGCATGGCGAGGATACGGCTCTCCTCGAAGAACATGTGCTCGGTGCGGCAGAGCCCGATGCCCTCGGCGCCGAACTCGCGGGCTTGGCTCGCCTCGCGCGGGGTATCGGCGTTGGCGCGCACGCCGAGGCGGCGCGCCTTGTCGGCCCAGCCCATGAGGGTGGCAAAGTCGCCCGACAACTCCGGCTGGCGCATCTTCACGCGGCCCTCCAGCACCTCGCCCTTGGTGCCGTCGATGGTGATGACGGTGCGCTTGGCGAAGGTCCTGCCCGCCACCGTCATGGTGCCGGCCTTCACGTCGATGCGCAGCGCGCCGGCGCCGCACACGCACGGCCGCCCCATGCCGCGCGCCACCACGGCGGCGTGGCTGGTCATGCCGCCGCGCGCGGTGAGGATGCCGGCGGCCGCGTGCATGCCGTGGATGTCCTCCGGGCTGGTCTCGGCGCGGACCAGGATCACCTCCTTGCCCTGGGCCTTGAGCGCCTGCGCCTCGTCGGCGTCGAACACGATCTCGCCGGAGGCTGCGCCGGGCGAGGCCGGCAGGCCGGTGGCCAGCACGCGCCGCTCAGCGGCGGGGTCGATGGTGGGGTGCAGGAGCTGGTCGAGCCGGGCGGCGTCGATGCGGGCCACCGCCTCCTCTCGGTCGATCAGGCCCTCCGCCACCAGGTCCGCGGCGATCTTGAGCGAGGCGCGCACCGTGCGCTTGCCCGACCGCGTCTGCAGCATCCAGAGCTTGCCTTCCTGGACGGTGAACTCCACGTCCTGCATGTCGCGGTAGCGGCTCTCCAGGGCCGAGAACACGCGCGTGAGCTCGGCGAAGGCCGCGGGCATCAGGGCCTCGAACGACTCGCCTTTCCGGGCGGCGGCCGCCTCGGTGAGGGACTGCGGCGTGCGGATGCCGGCCACCACGTCCTCGCCCTGGGCGTTGATGAGGAACTCGCCGTAGATCTCGTGCGCGCCCGTGGAGGGGTTGCGCGTGAAGCCGACGCCGGTGGCGGAGCTGGGGCCGAGATTGCCGAACACCATCGCCTGCACGTTGACGGCCGTTCCCCAGCTGTCGGGGATGCCGTGCAGGCGCCGGTAGGTCTTGGCCCGGTCGTTGTCCCACGAGCCGAACACGGCGGCGATGGCGCCCCACAGCTGCTCGGTCGTGTCCTGCGGGAACGGCTTGCCGGTCTGCTCCTCCACGGCCAGCAGGTAGCGGCGCACGACCTCCTGCCAGTCCTCGGCGCCGAGGTCGGTATCCAGGGAGTGCCCGTTGAGGTTCTTGTGGTCGTCGAGGATGGTCTCGAATACGCCGTGCTCCACGCCCAGCACGACGTTGCCGTACATCTGGATGAAGCGCCGGTAGCTGTCGTAGGCGAAGCGCGGGTTGCCGGACCTGGCGGCAAGGCCGTGCACCGTTTCCTTATTGAGGCCCAGGTTGAGGATCGTATCGAGCATGCCGGGCATCGACGCGCGCGCGCCCGAGCGCACGGAGACGAGCAGCGGCTGGGACGGGTCGCCGAAGTGCGCGCCGACGCTGCGGCCCACCTCGGCCAGGGCGGCCTCCACCTCGGCCTTGAGGTCGCCGGGCAGGATGCGCCCGCCGGCGTTGTAGGCCGCGCACACCTGCGTGGTGATGGTGAAGCCCGGCGGCACCGGCAGGCCCAGATTGGCCATCTCGGCGAGGTTGGCGCCCTTGCCGCCCAGCAGCGCCCGCAGGTCCGCCGAGCCGTCCGCCTTGCCGGCACCGAACAGGTAGACGCGGCGGCCGGCGATGGACGGCCCGGTGCTCGGCTCGGATTTCGTGGGCTGCAGCATGCTCGTCACTCCGGCTGTACGGGGCGATTCCGCCCACGAACGACGCTACCCGGCAAGTTGTGGCCATACCAGCCCAGGTTGTCCCGGAAAAGCGTGGGAAAGCTGCGACGCTCCGACGCCCGACGCTGTCCTCGGCGTGGCAGGACCGGCATCGCGAGGTCTAGGGATTGCCGCTTGGACTGCGCGATGGCCTTGCGCACCTTCGCCTCGGAAGGCGCCGTCAGCAGCGCGGTAGTAACGTCTGGCAGGAACGGGAAGTTCCTTGTGGCCCATGGCGCCTGTGCGGCAGCGGCCCGTTGACACAGGCTGCGGCGTGGCGGCTATTGTCGCGCCGATCCCTCGACGAGCCGCACGGTGACCGATGCTCGCCCAGCTTCCCAAAGTCTTGAAGACGCTCGATCAATCCCACGGCCAGGCGCTCGACCGGCTGTTCGAGCTGCTCCGCATCCCGAGCGTGTCCACCGATCCGGCCTATGCGCCGCAATGCCGCGAGGCGGCGGAATGGTGCGCCAGCCAGCTCCGCGAGGTGGGGTTCGAGGCCAAGGTGGTGCCGACCACGGGCCATCCCATGGTGGTGGGTCACAGCAGGGGCAACAGGGCCAATGGGGGGCCGCACGCGCTGTTCTACGGCCATTACGACGTGCAGCCCCCCGACCCGGCCGAGCTGTGGAAGACGCCGCCGTTCGAGCCGCGCATCGCCACCGAGAAGGCCAACGGCAAGGTGATCGTGGCGCGCGGGGCCGAGGACAACAAGGGCCAGCTCATGACGTTCCTGGAGGCCGTGCGGGCCTGGCGGAGCGTGGCCGGCGAGCCGCCCATCCCCATCACCGTGCTGATAGAGGGCGAGGAGGAATGCGGCTCGCCCTCGCTGCCGGGGTTCCTGGCCAAGCACGGCAAGGAGGTGACCTGCGACCTGGCGCTCGTCTGCGACACCGCCCAGTGGGACAAGGACACGCCCGCCATCTCCACCCAGCTGCGCGGGCTCATGGGCATCGAGCTGGTCGTGACGGGGCCGAGCCGCGACCTGCACTCGGGCAACTACGGCGGGGCGGCCATGAACCCGATCCGGGCGCTGGTCAAGGTGCTGGGCGAGATGCACGGCGACGACGGTAAGGTGCGCATCCCCGGCTTCTACGACGGCATCAGGAAGCCCTCGGCCAAACAGCTCAAGCAGTGGGAGAGCCTGGGCTTCGACATCGGGGCGTTCCTGGGCGGAGTGGGCCTCAAGACCGCCGCCGGCGAGAAGCGCTACAGCGCGCTGGAGCAGCTGTGGGCGCGGCCGACGGTGGAGTTCAACGGCATCACCGGCGGCTACCAGGGGGTCGGCACCAAGACGGTGATCCCTTCGAAGGCGTCGGTGAAGATCACCTGCCGGCTGGTGCCGGGGCAGGACCCGGACAAGGTGCAGGAGGCGCTGGAGGCGTTCGTGCGCGAGCGGCTGCCGGCCGACTGCAAGGCCGAGTTCATCGACGGACGCGGCTCCGCGGCCATCGCCTTCGACCCGGCCGCGCCGTTCGTCGCGAAGGCCGCCGAGGCGCTGGAGGAGGAATGGGGCCGGCCGGCGGCGCTGGTCGGCGTGGGCGGCTCCATCCCCATCGTCACGGCCTTCAAGGACGCGCTCGGCATGGACAGCCTGCTGGTCGGCTTCGGCCTCGATGACGACCGCATCCATTCGCCGAATGAGAAGTACAATCTGTCGTCCTTCCGCAAGGGCGCCCGCAGCTGGGCGCGGATTCTGGCGAAGCTGGCGGCGTAGGCCAATTCACCCGTCATCCCGGCCGGAGCGATGCGAGCGGTACGCGAGCAGCGCTCCGAACCGGGATCTCGGGAGGAAGATCGCGGCTCGCCGCACGAGGTCCCGGATAGCTTCTGCCCTGCGGGCCTCAGCTTCCGGGATGACGGGTGGAGAGAGTTGACGCGGCTTCGGCGGCATGCGACGAGGGCGCACAATTCGTCCAGGGAGGGTTGGTCCATGCAGCTCGCTCGCATCGTGAAGATTGCGCTTGCCGCGGTTGCGCTCGCCGTCGGCGCCGGCGGGGCGGCGCTGGCCCAGCGCAGCCAGTCCCGCGGCGAGGCCGGGGTGTTCGATTACTACGTGCTGGCGCTGTCGTGGAGCCCGACCCATTGCATCGAGGTGGGCGACGAGCGCCGCGATCCGCAGTGCGACCGCAGGAACGGGCGCCCCTACGCCTTCGTGCTGCACGGGCTGTGGCCGCAGTACGAACGCGGCTGGCCGCAGGAGTGCCGCGGCGCCGACCGTGGCTGGGTGCCGGGCCCGGTGGCCGACCGCATGCTGGATATCATGCCGAGCAAGCGGCTGGCGTTCTACCAGTACCGCAAGCACGGCACCTGCTCGGGGCTGGGCGTGGACGGCTACTTCAAGATGGCGCGCCAGCTCTACGACAAGGTGAAGATCCCGCCCCGCTACGCCGGCATCGTCGACGAGCGCACGACGGTGGGGGTGGGCGAGCTGATCGACGATTTCCTGCAGGCGAATCCGGGCCTCAAGCCCGACATGGTGTCGGTGCAGTGCGGCGGCGCCGGCCACCGCCTCAAGGAGGTGCGCTTCTGTTTCACCAAGTCCGGCGAGTTCCGCAGCTGCGGCCGCAACGAGGACCAGCGGCGACTGTGCTCGGCGGAGCGGATGTATGTGCCGCCGGTGCGGGGTGGGAAGGACTGACGCGAATGGCGAATGGCGAATGGCCAATGGCGAATGGTCTTCAGAGTCATTTCCATTCGCCACTCCCCATTCGCCACTCGCCATTCCATCAATACGTGAACTTCAAGGTGGCCACGAAGCGCGAGTCGCACTGGAAGTAGTTGCCGTTGCAGAAGTCGTTGCTGCCGTTGAGGTCGGTGTCCCAGTAGCGCAGGTCGAGCGACCACTTCTCCAGGAAGCCGAGGGTGACGCCGGCGTTCCAGTAGCTGTAGTTGTCGTCGCCGTTGGCGATGCGGGCCGCATAGTCGTTGTTGTTTCCCCACTGGTGGCCGTACAGCGCGCTGATGGTGGGCGTGACGCCCCAGTAGGCCTGGAAGGCCTGGGTGAAGCCGACCTCCAGCGTCCACACCGTCCCGGTCTCGTACTGGTAGTCGGGCGAATAGAAGCCCGTCACGCCCAGCGTGCCGTCCTTCCACAGGTCGACGCCGGCTCCCGCCTTCAGCTCCACGTAGTCGTTGCGGAAGCGGTCGAAGCCGTCGTCAAGGAAGAAGACGTTCCGGGTGGAGTTGGGGTAGGCGTAGTAGATCACGCCCAGATCCCAGGCAAAGCGGCCGAACTTGCCCTTGAAGCCCGCATACGAGTCGAGCTCGATGCTGGCCCACGTCACCGTGCTGAAATCGCCGTCGCCGCCCGGGGTGAGGGCGGGACCCCAGTCGAGATTGGACGCCCAGACGCCGGCATAGAAGCTGCCGCAGGTGGCATCGAAGCCGCCCTGGATGGCGAGCCCCTCCGAGGTCTGCGAGACCCCGCGGAAGACGTACTCCGAGGCCAGCGCCGCGTTGGCCGAGAGCGTGCACGGGCGTGCCTCGGGCGCCGGCGCCGGTGCGGCGACCCTGCCGCGGGCCAGCATTCCGTCAGCGACGGCCGGAGCCGCGAGCAGTGTGGCTGCCAGCAACGCGGCAGCACTGAAACGTAGAGTTCGAGCGATTGGCCTCATCATCTTCGCATCCCCGCCGATTCATCTTTCGACAACTTTCGCGGGTGCGAATTCTAGTGCGCAACTTCATTCGGCGAGCAACCCACAGTTGTCGAAGAGGACCGTGCCAACCGGGTCACAGAACTCCAGCGGTCAACGAATGTTGGATGGCGGTTTCTCCCCCTGTGCTCGCGAGTGCCTGACGAGGCCGACGTTGCGTGAGGCGCGGGAGATTTCACGGGAAGGCGGGAGCCCAAAACGGAAACGGGCCTCCACAAGGGAGGCCCGGAACCGTCGGAAAGCTCAATCCGAGATCAGAAGGTGTACTTCACAGTGGCGATGAAGCGCTCATCGCTCAAGCTGGTGGGCGTCGTGAAGAGCTCATTGTCGCTATCCCAGTAGCGGAGGTCAAGCGACCACCTCTCAAGGAACGCGAATGTCACGCCAGCATTCCAATAGGTGTAGCTGAGCTCGTCAGCGTCGTGGAAGAACGACCGGCCAACCAGCACGCTGAAGGTTGGGGCGAACATGCCGACCTTCGGGAGTTCCTGCGAGAAGGAGCCCTCCAACGTCGTGACGGCTCCCGTGTTAAAAGTATACTCGGGGGAGTAGAAGACGGTAGCGCCAACCGTGCCGCCCTTCCACACCTCGGTGGTCGCGCCAGCCTTCACCTCGAAATAGGGGGCATCGTTGAAGGACGGCTGGCCCGGATAGCCGTAGTAAATGAAGCCGACATCCAACGCAAAGCGGCCAATCGTCGTCTTATAGCCGCCGTAGATGTCGATCTCCGTCGTGCCATCGGTTCCGAAGTCGATGCTGGAGCCCCACACGCCCAGATAGAACTTTCCGCAGGTAAGATCGACACCGCCCTGCACAGCGGCGTTCTGGTTGCTCTGAGAGATACCACGGAACACGTAGTCCGTGGTAAATGCAACATTACCCGAGGTGACGCACGCCCGCGGCGCAGGCGCGTCAGCGATCCGTCCCCGGCTCGGCATGCCGTCGGCGAGTGCAGGACCTGCGAATACTGCCGCAGCCAACAGCGATGCGGCCCCCAAACTTGCAGATTTGATCATTGTGGCTTCCCTACCGATTCGTCGTGTGGTGGTTATCCGTCGTGATCGTCCCGTTAAGCAACAGCAAACAATCCTCCAGTGCGCTGTCGGATCGACGCCGTGCCGGCCGAGCCACACCTTGCGATGAAGCGACAACTTTCTGAGCGGAGTTGCTCAAGAATTGGTCAGGTTCTTGCCACTCATTGGGCGTTCTCAGGGCAACAGTCCTGGTGTATGTCGGCCTTGTCGGGTGCTACGGGGGGGCAGACCCCTTTCGACGGAAGATCGATTATAGTCTCATAGGTCAGACGAAAGGGGTCTGACCCCGCATTCGTGCGGCGTGCTCGAGGGTTTTCGTCAGATGCCAACCCCGCCGACCGTGCTGATCACAGGTGCCGCCCAGCGCATCGGGCGCGCGCTGGCGCTCCGCTTTGCCGCCGATGGCTGGCAGGTGGGCCTGCACTGCCGCTCCTCGCGCCGGGAAGGCGACCAACTGGCTGAGGAGATTGCGAAAAGCGGCGGCGCCGCCGCCGTGCTGCAGGCCGATCTCGCCGATGCCGGGGAGGTGGCGGGCCTGGTGCCGGCCTGCGTCGCGGCGCTCGGCGTCCCGACGTGCCTCGTCAACAACGCCTCCACGTTCGTCTACGACACCGTCGCGAGCCTCGACCCCACGGTCTGGGACACGCAGCACGCCGTCAACGTGAAGGCGCCGGTGCTCCTGGCCAAGGCCTTCGCTGCGGCGCTGCCCGACGGTGCTTTGGGCAACGTTATCAACATCGTAGACCAGCGGGTGTGGAAGCCCACGCCCAACTTCTTCTCCTACGCGGCCTCCAAGATGGCGCTGTGGGGCGTCACCCGTACGCTGGCCCAGGCCCTGGCGCCCAGTGTGCGCGTCAATGCCATCGGGCCCGGGCCGGTCTTGAAGAGCGCGCACCAGACCGACGAGGAGTTCCGCCGCCAGTGCGAGGCCACCATCCTGGGCCGCGGCACGACGCCGGAGGAGATCGCGGATGCGATCCGCTTCATCCTGGGCGCCCCGGCCATGACCGGGCAGATGATCGCCCTCGACGGCGGCCAGCACCTGGCCTGGGATACGCCCGACGTGAGGCGCGCCCCGCGGGGGTAGAGCAGCCCTGGTAGAGCAGCCCTGGTAGAGCAGCCATGAGCACCGCCACCCGAGGCAGGAGGAGCCCGCCGAAGGCCCAACCCGCCGCCCAGCCCGCCCTGCGCGCTACCCGGCTGCGGCGGGTGTTCCTGCGCGAGCTGGAGATCGTGGCTTCCATCGGCGTCTACGAGCACGAGAAGCGCTACGAGCAGCGCGTTCTCATCTCCGCCGACCTGTGGGTGCGGGACGATTACGACGGCGTCTCCGACCGCCTGGCCGACGTGGTGGACTACGGCAAGGTGGTGGACGACATCGTTCTGCTGGCGCAGAGCGAGCACGTGAACCTGATCGAGACGCTGGCCGAGCGCATCGCCCGTCAGTGCCTCGCCGATGCGCGCGTGGAGCGGGTGCGGGTGCGCATCGAGAAGCCGGACGTGGCCCGCTCCTGCAAAGGCGTCGGCATCGAGATCGAGCGGGCGAGAGAGGGAGCAGGTTTCAGGGGTTAGGTTTTAGGGTTCAGGTTTCAGCGGCTTCCGGCCGAACCCCTGAAACCTGGGCCTTGCCACACGCCTGCCCCAAACTTTGTGATCATCGCTGCCCTGGCTTGCTGCGGTTGCGAGGGGTGATGCGGCAGCGGTGCCAAGGTGCGGGGTGACGGCGCGGGGTGATAAACGGGCCTTTAAGGGTTAAGGGCTTATAAACAAAGTCGCCTTGAGTGTGGCTCGGCGCCAAGAAAACGGGTGGGACCATGCTTCGTAGCGTAGGGGCGTTCGTGTTTTTTGCTGCCGTCTCGGCGACCAGCGCATCAGCCGCGGGACCTGACCTGCCAGAGATCATGGCGGGCCCCGGCAACGCGGTGCCGCAATGCGTCACGCCCGGCCGGCTGATGCAGTTCCTCAAGCAGCGCAATCCGCATCTCGACCTGCGCTACGACGCCATCGCCACGCAATACATGCGCTTCGGCGAGCAGCTCGGCGTGCGCTGGGACTATGCCTTCTACCAGATGGTGGTGGAGACCGGCGCGCTCAGCTACTGGCGCGGCAACCGCCACGGCGACGTGAAGCCCGAGCAGAACAACTTCGCGGGCCTCGGCGCCACCGGCGGCGGCGAGCGCGGCGAGAGCTTCAAGGACATCGAGACCGGCGTGCGCGGCCATATCGAGCATATCCTGCTCTATGCCGGGCATCCGGTCGCCAGCCCGGTGGCCGAGCGCACCCGCAAGGTGCACGAGTGGGGGCTGCTGAATGCCTGGCAGAAGTCGTTCAAGCGGCCCATCACCTACAGCGATCTCGCCACCAAGTGGGCGCCGGGGAACAGGTCCTACGTCGGCATGCTGGAGACGGTGGCCGAGCGGTTCATGGCCGACGTGTGCCGCACATCCGACCCGCGGCCCCAGCTGGTGCAGGAGGCGCGCGCGCTGGTCGCCGGCGGAGCCACCGCCAGCAATGGCGCCCCCAGTGGTGCCCCGGCGGCCGACGCGTCCACGACGCCTTCGGTGCTGGCACTCGGCAAGGAGCTGATGCAGCGGGTGTTCGACCCGAAGACTGACCCCAACCAGGGCCGCTCCGCCCTGGGCGCGCCGCCGCCGGGCGACGAGCCGCCGGTCTCCCCGGCCCAGACGGCTCCCTACAAGGTCCTCAACCCCCCGCCCGCCGAGACCCAGGCCCAGGCGTCTCCTCAGGCGCCTCCTCAAGCGTCTGGCGCCACCCCGGCGGCGAACGCTACCCCCACCAAGTCCGCCGCGGCCGACACCGGCGCGCCGCTGACCAGGTCGGTCGCGGCCGACAGGAGCGTTGAGACGGCGGCCAAGGCTGCCGTGGCCCCCGCCAAGGCCGGCATCGGCGACAAGGCGAGCGCCCGCTTCGCGATGGCCGGCACCGCCGCGGCTGCCGCCGGCAAGGCCAAGACCCTGCCGGATACGGCCCTGCCCCCGGCCGCCAGCCAGAAGTGCCGGGTGTGGACGGCCAGCTACGGCGGGCAGAAGTCCATCATCATCCGCTCGATCGTCGACCAGGTGGTCAACTTCACGGTGCTCGACGTCAACACCGGCCAGGAGACGCGCGAGGCGGAGGCGTTCATCGCCGCCTATGCCAAGAACGGCAAGATCGCCGGCGAGTATTCCAACCAGGCCCAGGCCCTTGACAAGGCCTTCGAGCTCTGCCCAGAGGGCTAGGCCGCGCGCGGCAGTCGGGTGTCGGCAGTCCGGTGTCGGCAGTCGCGAGATGTACCGACTGCCGACGCCCGATTGCCGACTGCCGAATCTTGTTGCGATGAGACTTGGACCCCTGAGACTTGCACCCCTGAGACTTGGACCCCATGCATCTCAGCAGAGCTTCGCTGGCCCTGGCGCTGGGCCTGATCGGCTTGGCGCCCGTCGCGCAGGTGGCCTCGCCGGCCTGGGCGCAGCCGGCAGGGCAGAAACAGGCCACCGCGCCGTCGGCGGCCGCCAACATGAACTGCCGCAACACCGGCGATTTCGGTGTCTGGCTCGACGGCTTCCGCAAGGAGGCCGTGGCCCAGGGCATCTCACGCGACACCGTGTCCACGGCGCTCGACGGCATCACGCTGGACCCCGGCGTCATCGCCCGCGACCGCAAGCAGAGCTTCTTCGCCCAGAGCTTCTTGTCGTTCTCCGACAAGCTGATCTCCGGCAACCGCATCAAGACCGGCCTGGCGCGGCTCAAGCAGCACCGCGAGCTGTTCGCGAAGGTCGAGAAGGACTTTGGCGTGCCCGGCCCCGTCATCGCCGGGCTGTGGGCGCTCGAGAGCGACTACGGCGCCAGCATGGGCAAGCTGCCAGTGCTGCGGGCGCTCGCCACGCTGGCCTACGACTGCCGCCGCAGCGAGAAGTTCCGCGCCGAGCTCATGGACACCCTGCGCATCATCGACCGCGGCGATCTGCGCCCCGAGGAGATGATCGGCTCGTGGGCCGGGGAGCTGGGCCAGACCCAGTTCCTGCCGGCGCACTATCTCGCGCACGCGGTGGACTACGACGGCGACGGCCACCGCAACCTGATCTCCAGCGTGCCCGACGTGATCGCCTCCACCGCCAACTTCCTGATGCACCTGGGCTGGCGCCGCGGCGAGCCCTGGCTGCAGGAGGTGCGGGTGCCGGCCAACCTGCCGTGGGACCAGGCGGATCTGGCCGTCCAGCATCCGCGCTCGAAATGGGCGGCCTGGGGCGTCACGCTGCCCAATGGCCGGCCGCTTCCCACGGACGCGCTGCCCGCCTCGCTGCTGCTGCCGATGGGCCGGCACGGGCCGGCGTTCCTGGCCTACCAGAACTTCCAGGTCTACCTGCAGTGGAACAATTCGCTGATCTATTGCATCACGGTGGCCTATCTCGGCACCCGGCTCGACGGCGCCCCGCCCGTGTTCCGCGGCAGCGGGCCGATTCCGGAGCTGTCGCTCGATGAGGTCAAGGAGCTGCAGCACCTGTTGGCCCGGCGCGGCTACGAGGTGGGCGAGATCGACGGCAAGCTCGGCGCCGCCACCCGCAGCAGCGTCAAGGCCATGCAGATGAAGCTGGGGCTGCCGGCGGATTCCTATCCCACGGCGGAGCTTATCGAGCGTCTGCGCGGCGCCAGGTAGGCTCCGGCCAGGTGCACCCGGGAGCGCCCGGGAGCGGGCCATGTCTGAGCACATGCACGCGAGTCAGCTGGCGGAATAAGGATATCGCTGGTACGTTGTCGGCTGTGACCTGCTCAACCCACATTTGTAGGTCACTGAGGCCAGGATGCCTCCCGCTGAGGTGTCCTGGCTTCCCGATCGAGCCGCGCCGTCCGCCTGAACCGGCTCAAGCTGCCCAACGTCGCCTCGGTCGGCGGTTCCTGGCTCGCCATCTCAGCGCGGGCGCGGCGGGCGGGCGGTGGAGATGGTGAGGCAGGTGCGCGGCAGGGCTTGAAATCGCGGGAGGCTCACAGGTCAGCTATCAGCCTAAGCAGCCTTGAGGATGATCCCTTCCGGCAGGTATTGCCCGCCAAGTCGTACGCTCGTCAGCCAAATCGGGAACGCTGAGCCGGCCGGATCTTGGAACCTCTTGAGCTCCCCTTTCAGAGGATTGCCCGGCTCTATGATTTGAACGTCCGATATCTCCAGGTCTCCAATTTGCCGCCGGTGCTTCGAGAGCACCTGCGCCAGCGTCAAATAGAAGGACCGGCGGTCAACGTATGACCTTGGCGCCAGCCAGAGCCGCCATTGCGTCTCAGGGCTGAAAATCCAAACAGCCGCATCTACTTCCACGCCCTCATGATCAAGGTGTGTCAGCAGATTCTGCCCCACTTTCACCAGAAGGCCTTGATCCACGCCAGCACTCCGTCGTCTTCATCGCTGATGGCCTGAAGAAGCTCCCCAGCTTGCTGCTGCGTCGCTCGTGCATATCTCGCCTCAGGCGACCAGGAACTCACAATGCCCCAGTTAGCAGCAAAGTTGCGATCGGCTTGCTCCCGGTTACGCAAATCTGCGCTCAACCCCGCTGTTCCGACCAGATTCCTAAAATTGTGGCTGTAGGTGGCGTTAACAAGGTCCTTGTCTGGTATCGTGACCGCCTTAAACGACTTGGCGATGCACGCTTTCAATGCCAGCTCGACTGCGTATCCGCCTAGGTAGTACCCACTTGACCAGCGGCTGTCGGCGATCAGGGCCGCCGCGTCGTCGAGCTTCTCCTGCGCAAGAGCCTCCAGCTCGGTCTTTGCGACCTCGGAGCCCACTGGACGCTTCCCGGCTCTCCCTTAGGACAGTAATCTACGCATACTTCCTATATTAATCAACTGCCAACTGAATGTAGCTCCTCACTTCATCGTCGGGATCACGAACTCCGCGCCCTCCTTCACGCCGGAAGGCCAGCGGGAGGTCACGGTCTTGGTCTTGGTGTAGAACCGCACCGAATCCGGGCCGTGCTGGTTCAAGTCGCCGAAGGCGGAGCGTTTCCAGCCGCCGAAGGTGTAGTAGGCGAGCGGCACCGGGATCGGCACGTTGACGCCCACCATGCCGACCTGCACCTTGGCGGCGAAGTCGCGCGCGGCATCGCCGTCGCGGGTGAAGATGGCGACGCCGTTGCCGTACTCGTGGTCGTTGGCGAGCTTGAGGCCCTCCTCGTAGGTCCGGGCGCGCACCACGGAAAGGACGGGGCCGAAGATCTCCTCCTGGTAGATGCGCATGGAGGGCTTCACCTCGTCGAACAGGCAGCCGCCCATGTAGAAGCCGCTCTCGTAGCCCTGCATCTTGAAGTCGCGGCCATCCACCCTGAGCTTGGCGCCCTCCTCGATGCCGAGCGCGACGTAGTCCTTGACCTTCTTCAGGTGCGCCGCGGTCACCAGCGGGCCGAAGTCGGCATCCGCCGAGGTGGAGGGGCCGATCTTGAGGCTCTCCACCCGCGGGATCAGGCGCTCCACCAGGAGGTCGGCGGTCTTCTGCCCCACGGGCACCGCCACCGACACCGCCATGCAGCGCTCGCCGGCGGAGCCGTAGCCGGCGCCGACCAGGGCGTCGACGGCCTGGTCCATGTCGGCGTCGGGCATGACGATCATGTGGTTCTTGGCGCCGCCGAAGCACTGCACGCGCTTGCCCGCCGCGCAGCCGCGCTCATAGATGTACGTCGCAATGGGCGTGGAGCCGACGAAGCCGATCGCGTGGATGTCGGGATGCTCCAGGATGGCGTCCACGGCCGCCTTGTCGCCGTTGATGACGTTGAGGATGCCGGCCGGCAGCCCGGCCTCCAGGAACAGCTCCGCCAGCATCAGGGGCACACCGGGGTCGCGCTCGGACGGCTTGAGGATGAAGGCGTTGCCGCAGGCTATTGCCGGCGCGCACTTCCACAGCGGGATCATCGCGGGGAAGTTGAACGGCGTGATGCCCGCCACCACGCCCAGCGGCTGGCGCATGGAGTAGAGGTCGATGCCGGGGCCGGCGCCCTCGCTGTACTCGCCTTTCATTAGGTGCGGGATGCCGATGGCGAACTCCACCACCTCCAGGCCGCGCTGGATGTCGCCCTTGGCGTCGGCGACGGTCTTGCCGTGCTCGCGGGCGAGGCAGTCGGCGAGCTTGTCGTAGTCGCGGTGGGCAAGCTCCAGGAACTTCATCAGCACGCGGGCGCGGCGCTGCGGGTTGGTGGCCGCCCAGGCCGGCTGCGCGGCTAACGCGTTCTCTACCGCGGCGGCCACCTCGGCCCTGGAGGCCAGCGGCACGCGGGCGCGAACGGAGCCGTCCATCGGCTGGAACACGTCGCCGAAGCGCCCGGAGGTGCCCTTCACGGGCTTGCCACCGATGAAATGCGTCAGCTCTGCCGGCGTGGCGTTGGACGTTGCATTGGGCATGGGCGTTTCCCGCTATGGCCTGCGCTGTGTGGGTTTCAGCCATCCTAGAGCGGGTGGCCGAGCGAAGCCAATCGCGCACATCCGCCTCGGCGGCTCCCTTCCGGCGGGCCAGCAACTGGCTTTCCACCCCGCGTCCGTGCTGCACCGCAGGCGTTGCGGCTTTGTCACAATTGCCCGCCATCAGCTTCGCAACATCAGATAGCGGATGGCGCGCGGCCGGGAAGTATGGCTCTCATTTGGCATAAGACGGGGTTGGCGCCTGCGTCTTTGGTCCAGGAGCGAACGGCACGCCTCTACGAAAGGGGCGCTGTACGTGGCGCGATGCTCAACGAGGGGGATTGATCACACATGAAGCGACTGATTGTGGGCGTTGTCGCCGCTGTGATCCTCACAACGGGCCAGGCTGCAGCAGAAGGCCTGGCGCCGCCGAGCCGTATCAAGGCTCCTGGGACCGTCATCGGTCCCAACTGGAACGGGTTCTACGTTGGCGTGGGCATCGGTGCGGGCGTCGCGTCGCACGACGTTTCGGGGAAGAAGGAGAAGAAGTATTGCAAGCAATGGTGGTGCGGGCATTGCTTGCAATGGGAACACTATACTGAATCTTTCAGTGACAGTGACACCAGCGACATTGGCGTCTTCGGCACCGTCACTGTCGGCCTTGACCGGGTGCTCAGGCCGGGCTGGGTTGGCGGCGTGTTTGCCGACTACGATTTCGGCTCGAACATCTCGGGCGACGTGTCGCTGCCGCACTACAGCCTGTCGCTCGACCACAACTCCTCGTGGGCGGTCGGCGCACGACTGGGCTATCTGGTTACGCCCTCGACCCTGCTGTACGGGACCGCGGGCTACACCCAGGCGCAGTTCGACATCGGCAACCTCGGCTCGACGACCTTCGACGGGTACTTTGTCGGCGCCGGCGTCGAGACCTTCCTGCGCCAGAACTGGACGCTCAAGCTTGAGTATCGCTTCAGCCAGTTCGGCGAGGAGACGATCCTCGACAGCCACCACATCAGTGCGGACCTGGAGCCGTCGATGCACACGGCCCGCCTCATCCTGAGCTACAGGTTCGGTCACCACGACTGACGGCGGTGCCGCGGGCGCATGCAGCACCCGCGGCATACATAACGGACCCCGGGCCGCTGCTGTGAGCGGCCCGTTTTGTCGTCTGAGGCATTTCGTCAACGACAAAGAGGTCAGATCCCGGTGGACCTGACCCCTTGCACCGTGGCGTGGAGCCATGCATGCGTGGGTCAGACCGCAGGGTCTGACCCACATCTGCTAGAACTTGAAGTTCACGCCGGCGCGGATGAGATCCACGTCGCTGTCGGTGAAGTTGATGAACTCGAGGCGCACGGTGGTCGTCTGGGTGAGCTTGCCCTCGACGCCAAGGCCGAGGACCAGCTCGGTCTCGGTGCCGTGGTTCTCGAAGTCGATGATGCCGAGGCCGGCGGTGCCATAGGCCAGGATGCTGGGGCTCAGCAGGTAGCCGAGACGCCCGCGCACCGTGCCGATCCAGTCGATGTCGTCGGCGCCGGAGAACGAGATGTCGCCCTCGATGCCGTAGACGATCTGGCCCATCTGCCAGTTCCTGCCGAACTGGACGCCGCCGACGAAGCCGTCGTCCCGGCCGGAATCGACGTTGCCGATGTGGGCGCCGGCATAGAGGCCGGTCCAGGTCCACGGGACGTTGGGCCACTCGGCACCCCTGCTGGGTCCGTCGGCCGCGGCCAGTGTTGCTCCCCCGATCAAGGTCGTTGACACGGTCAGGGCCAGCAGGCTGCTTCTCGATAGCGTCATGTTGCGTTCTCTCCCCTCATGAGTGCGCTTGGGTGCCCACACCACGAAAGCCCCGTACAGGCGAGAGTTACGCGCGCCTTTGTGTCGGACATGGGAGCGCTTTGTGGCGACCCTGGGAAGCGGGCAAGGCCCCTGCGCCGCCTGATGCGGCATCACCCCGTGCACAAGAAATAATCGCTGCTGGATCAATCGGATATCCGTATTCCGACTTATCAATCAGGAGAGCATTTGTGTGCTTTCTGCAACACGTGCAAGGATAAAAGACGCGCCGGAAGAAGCAAAAAGCGGACGGATTGGAGTGCCGTCCTTCCAGCGTGCACTGCAAAACGGCTGCCGACTCATTTCTCCTGGGGACACGGAGGTCGGAATGGAACGGCCTTTGCCGGCACTTGCCGATGCCTGCGTGTGCACGGGCTGGTGTATTCAGGCGGAGGCACAGCCAGGCTCGCGCCGCGGGGATAGTAACTCTCTATTGATACTATATGTACACAGTACGTGACGGCGCGCTCGCTGCGTGGCATAGTGCGTCTGCCTCGGAGATGGGGTGTCGGCTCACCTGCAGGGCCGCGCCCCAGCGCAGGAGCCGGGGGTCGCAGTCCGATACCTTGACCGGCATGGCGGCCAGACCAGCCGAGCGCCGGTGCCTCGGAGCTCCAACCCCGGACTTGGCGGGGAAGGAACCGGGGATTCCCTCGACGCACGCTCGAGGACAAGGGGGTGCGGGCTGGGGCGAAGCCGGTCTCCGATACCCCGCACGGCATGGTGGCCAGGCCGGCCAAGCGTCGGGCGGCCGTCGGAGGTGGCCGAGCAGGGCGTTCTTCGCGCCCCGCGCGCTAAGGTCTGAGGCCAACGGGTGCGAGCCCGGACGCCCTGCTCCTCCTCTCCAACCTCACGCGGGGTCAACGCGGTGAGGCTCGTCGTGCTGGAAATCGTTCTGCCCGCGCCCTCTCTCCCCGCCTGCCGCGCCGTCAGACTCAGCAGCGCCTCCCAAGACTCCAGCGCCGGCGGGGGTGCCAGCCCCGGCGCGGCAGATATGAGCCTTGCCGGCGCTGTTCCCGTCTTCCAGGAGTGCTATGACAGCGCGGGGAGAAGCGCGCACGCGAGAGGACAGATGGACGTTCTGATGCCGCAGCTCGGCGAGACCGTCGCCGAGGGCAAGATCACGCAGTGGTACAAGGCGCCGGGCGACGCGGTGCAGCCGGGCGACAACCTGTTCGAGATCGAGACCGACAAGACCTCCATGGAGGTGCCCGCCACCGCTGCCGGCGTGCTGGCCGAGATCCGCGCCCGGGTCGGCGAGGTGGTGCCCGTGGGCGCGGTGGTGGCCGTCATCTCCGGCGGGAAGGGCGCCGCAGCGGGCGCTGTCGCCGCCTCGGCCGGACCCGCAGGCGCCGCACCGCAGCGCCCAGTGCCCGCCGCCCCCGTTGCTGCCCCCGCCTCCGGCCCGGCATCCGCGGTCAACGGCGTCGCCCGCCCGATCAAGCTCGACCCGTTTTTCGAGGTCCGCACCCCCGAGCGCAACTATGGTCCGGCGCGGCGGGGCAGCGTCACCGTCACGCCGCTGGCCCGCCGGCTGGCGGCGGAGAGCGGCATCGATCTTGACGCCGTCCGCGGCTCAGGTCCGCACGGGCGCATCTTCGCGCGCGACCTCGCCACGGCGGCAGAGCGCCCACGCGCCGCGGCGCCCGCGGGCCTCACGGCCCAGCAGGTCATGCAGCAGGTGAAGGCGCTCTACGAGCCCGGCAGCTACCAGGAGGTGGCGCTCGACAACATGCGCGCGACCATCGCCGCCCGGCTGGTCGAGGCCAAGCAGGCGATCCCGCATTTCTACCTCACCGCTGATGTCGGCACCGACGCCCTCGTCAGGCTGCGCGAGGACGCCAACGCTGCCGCGCCCACGGCCAGGGACGGCACGCCCGCGTTCAGGCTCTCGCTCAACGACATCATCGTGAAGGCCTGGGCCGCGGCGCTGCAGCGGGTGCCAGCCGCCAATGCCGTCTGGGCCGGCGACCGTATCCTGCGCCTCGCCCACGCCGACATCGGCGTCGCCGTGGCCATCGAGGGCGGCCTCTTCACGCCCATCGTGCGCCACGCCGAGACCAAGACGTTGTCGGCCATCTCGGCGGAGATCAGGGACCTCTCCGCCCGCGCCCGCGCGCGCCGACTCAAGCCGCAGGAGTACCGGGGCGGGTCGAGCGTGGTCTCCAACCTCGGCATGCACGGCATCCGCGAGTTCGCCGCCATCATCAACCCGCCGCACGCCACGGTGCTGGCGGTGGGCGCGGCGCGTCGCCAACACGTGGAGCGGCCGGACGGCAGCGTCGCCTTCGCCGGCCAGATGACGGTGACGCTCTCCTGCGACCATCGCGTGGTCGACGGCGCGCTCGGCGCCGGGTTGCTCGCGGCCTTCCGCGGCTTCATCGAGAACCCGGTGACGGCGCTGGCGTAGGGGCACGTCCTCGATGCCCCTCGGGTCGAGGAGCGACAGCATGGCCTCAGCCTGTGCGGGGCGCCCGCCGCTACTTGCCGGGGCTGGGGGCCGCGGTGGCAGGCGCCGACGGCTTGATGCCCGCATCAGCCACGATCCTGGTCCATCGCTTGATGTCGGAGGCCACCTGCTCCCTGAAGCCTTCGGGTGTGCTCGACAGGGGCAGGCTGCCCAGCGTCTTGAATTTCTCCACCGTCTGCGGGTCCTCGGTCATGGCCACCGTCTCGGCGTTCAGGAGCTTCACTATGTCGGCGGGCATGCCCGGTGGGCCGGCGAGGCCGAAGTAGGAGGTCACCTCGTAGCCCGGAATGGTCTCGCCGATGGTCGGCACGTCCGGCAGGGCGAAGAATCGCACCGGACCCGTGGTGGCGATGGCGCGCAGCTTGCCGTCCTTGAGCAGCTCCAGCAGCGACGGCGGCGGCTCGAAGCCCAGCTCGATGTGCTTGCCCAGCAGCATGGTGGGCACCGCCGTGCCGCCCCTGGACGGGAGATGCTTCAGCTTGATGTTGGCCATGGCCGCGAACAGCTCGGCGGCCAGGTGCTGGCCGGTGCCGACGCCGGACGTGGAGAACACGATGGGCTCCGGCGCCGCCTTCGCCGCCGCGATCAGCTCAGGCACGGTCTTGATCGGATGGTCCGGGAAGGTCGCGACAATGAAGGGGATCTGCGTGGCGAGACCGATGAAGGTGAAGTCGTCGATGGGGTGGTAGTTCATCTGCTCCTGGATGGCGGCGGAGGCGGCGTGCCCGCCGGGCAGCATGAAGAGCGTGTAGCCGTCGGCCGGCGCGCGGGCGACGAAGCCGGCCGCTACCCTGCCCCCGGCGCCGGGCTTCGGCTCCACCACCACCGACTGTCCGAGCCGCGCCGACAGGCGCTCGGCGACGACCCTTGCAGTCAGGTCGCCGTTGCCGCCGGCACCGAAGCCGTGCAGCAGCGTGATCGGGCGCTCCGGCCAAGCCGCCACCGCACTGTGCGGGAGGATGGCGGCGACGCACACCGCGCCAATGAGCGCGCACATCGTTCGAGTCAACGTCATGCGCTCGTTCCCTCCTCTACCATCCCAGCCGCCGACACTGAGCTTCCGCTCGCGGTTCCTTTGCGAGCAAGGCCTTATCGAACGCGTGCGATCTTGAAACGCGGTCGCGCCGATGACCAAGCGCCACACAAGGCGGCGATAGTCGCCCCGAAGCATCCCAAGCCTCAGCAACCACATTTTGGCCAGCCACTCAGCCTACAGCTCTTGATAAGGCTCGGCAGCCCACGGATGCTCCGGATGTATCATCTGCATCGACATTGTCAATCGGGCAGCTCGTTATGTCGTTCACTTACGATCCTGGCCGGCCGCGAAATGCCGCGGTGGATGCGCTCTCCGCTGTGTGCAGCGTCGCGCCCGACACCGCTTTGCAGGCTTGTGGAAGGCAGGCGCCGGTAGATCGAGGACGTGGAGGAGTGGGACGCGCAATTGTTCAAGGCTTGGTCGCGTCCGCGCGCCGGCTTTGCGGCGAAACACCTGTGGTGCGGACCGGCACGGGCGTGAGGCGAACTCCCCCAAAGCGGGGATGCTGCCAGAGCTGGCGATGCCCATCTACGCTGTCGTGATCGAGCAGGCGCCGCGGTCACACCTTTTGGGCTGCCCGGCCAGAATCAGTCAGGGCTCGACCCGCAAGGGTTGAGCCGCGTCAGGCTTCCCCGGGGGAGGAAGCACTTGGCGCGGCTCTTCCACTCCTCGCCTGTTGTCCGTGCGCAATTCCAACGCAACAACTCTGGAGACGCCAGCGATCTATTAACCGGCCATTAGCCAATCTGGCCGATGTAGTTGTCGCGGGCGCAGTTTCCACGAACGGCAAGGAGAGCAAGGTGCTCACGGCATGGCGTGTGCGCTTGGCGCGCTGCCTTCCGGTTGCGGTTCTCGGACCGCTCGCCCGGCCCTGGCGGGCTCATCAGCAAACCAAGCGGGAGCCCGGGATACCGCTCCTTCAGTCAAGCGTGAATGGCCCGGGAAAGCCTGCCGGGGGCTCGGAAAGGACGTTCGCTTGTCCTCATTGCGGTCTGAAGCTGACCATTGTGCCGGACAAGCTTGGCACACACCTATCCTTCGATTTCGAGGAGTGGAAGCGCCGGTGCCGGTTTCCAGGCCTGGAAAGTCCAGTGCTCTGTCTGGTGGGACAGTGATGTTCACTCAGGCCACGTAATCAGGGCCCGGCGTGACCACACCCTGAAATGCGCAGTGCCGAATTGCCAGCAGCTATCTTTTGATCTCGCTCGACGCGGCCGTCGCACGTTTGCAGCGCGGGCAGATGGGGCCGTGGCAGGCGCGGCACCAAGCCTTGCCGCAGGACTGGCAGGGAGCCTGTCCGCCGAGGTCGGTCAGGTGAAGCCGTTCGTCGCAGACGAGCCGCGCCCGCTCCAAGCCGGTGCCCCACTCGCACAGCGGCGGCTCCATCATGCGCGCCGCCGGGTGCCAGTCGATGGACACGATGCGCTCGCCCTTGCGCCGCCGGATCAGCACCTCGTAGCGGTGTACAGGAGCGAAGAGGATCAGCCCCTGCACCCACTCGACCGTCACCCGCAGGGCGTAGTTGTGCCGCAGATCGTCGAGCTTGGCGGCATACTCGCGTTCGATGGCAGCCACCCGCAGGCTTTCGCGTTTGCGGTCGGCATCGGCCTTGTCGCCTGCGGCCGACTGGAGCCCGGCCAGCTTCGTCAGCGCACCGCGGCGCAGATCGTCGTGGTACGCGTGCACCCGGGCGCTGTCACGATCGAGCCGACGGCGCATGGCGCGCAGGAACGGCTCCAGATCGCACCGCACTAAGTGATCGACTGCTCCCCGCACCCGCTCCGCCAGCATCTGCGCATCCAACGCCTGGCCCGCCTCGGCGCGCACGGCAGGGTCGGGCACGCGCCACTCCAGCTCGCCTGCCAGCACCTGGCGCAGCCGTTCCACAAGGTCATCGCCGAGCACCGCGCCGGTCCCGGCGTTGAACCCGAGCCAGACGAGCCCCTCGCGCCGCTCGTCGGAGGTGGCGGTGTAGCGCAGGGCGAGCAGCAGGCAGCGCGTCCAGCCGGGCGTGGCACCGCGCAGGCGCCAGATGGCGTTGCCGAGATCGAGCGCCGACTCCAGTCGGCGCTCCGGGTCGCCCGGCGGCGCTGAAGGGACCGCAAGCACGAGCTGGCGCTCGGCGAGGCGGCCGCGGCTGCCGAGCAGTGCCCCGAACTGGTCGAGCCAGTCGCCCTCGAGTCCGACGGCCATGGCTCCCGGCGGCCGCTGAGCGCCGAACGCCAGCCGCGCCAGCTCGGGCCAGCTCATGGCGGCGCGCAGCGGCTCCGGGGCCAGCACGTCGAGGCTGTCGGGCTCGACCGGCTCGACGAGCGCACCTTCGCTGTCCAGCAGGTCTGCAACGAACTCGCGCAGCGCGCTCATGTCTTGTCCTCACGCGGCCTCGAAGTCCTCGCCGAACAGCTTCTCGTCCAGGGCCTTGGCGCCCTGATGCTGCCGGCTCGCATGGTCGAGCCGCTGGCCCAGCGCCTCGAACGCCTCGGCGCGGGCGGCCTCCGTCGTCTCCAGCCACGCCTCCAGCACGAGGTCCGGGAACTCGCGCTCCTCCTCCAGGGCGCCGAGGATGGCGCCGACCTCGCCCACCACCAGCTCGAACATCGCGATCTTCTCCTCCAGCAGCGCCAGCACCTGCTCCTCCAGCGTGCCGCGCGTGACCAGGTTGAAGACAAACACCTCGCGCTCCTGGCCGATGCGATCGATACGGCCGATGCGCTGCTCGATCGCCATCGGGTTCCAGGGCACGTCGAAGTTGATCAGCGTGTTGCAGAACTGGATGTTGCGCCCCTCGCCGCCCGACTGGGTGCACAGCAGAACGGGGGCATGGTCGCGGAACTCGGCGATCGCCGCGTCTTTCTCCGGTCCGCTCAGGCTGCCGTCGAAGCGCGCGAACGCCAGCCCCGCCTCGTCAAGGCGCCCGCCGATGCGGGCGAGCGTCTCGCGGGACTGGACGAAGATGAGCTTCTTCTCCTGCGGGTTGCTCCGCACCAGCTCGATCAGCGCGGTCTCCTTGCCGCCCGTCCCGATCGCGGCCCAGCGCCGGGCGAGCCCGGCCCACGCCGGATCGGAGCCGGTCCGCTCCGCGATGCGTGCAAGGGCGCCCGCGGCAGCAGCCGGGCAGGACCCTGCCGCGCCCATCAGATGCTGCAGCATGAGACGCTGGCGTCCCACGCCACCCGCCGCCGCCAGCCGCCGGGCCATGGCGGCGAGGTCCGCATAGGCCTCGGCCTCGCCTGGCACGGGGTCGACCTTGATGGTCGTGGCGTGCCGGCGCGGCAGCTTGAGGGCGGCCACCGCACGGGTGTTGCGGATCATGGCGTCGCGCATGAGGGCGCGCAGGCGCTCGGGGTTCGCCGGCTGGCGTGGCTTGCCCGGGGTCATGTAGGCGGCGCGAAACTCCTTCTGCGTCTTGAAGATGCCGGGCTTGAGCAGCGTCAGCAGGTTGTAGAGCTCGATCAGGTCGTTCTGCACGGGCGTCGCCGACAGCAACAGCAGGAAGCGCTTGTTGAGGGCATCCACGAGCTTCCAGCTCTGGCTCGAGCGGTCGCGCAGGTGATGCGCCTCATCGACAATGACGATGTCGAAGGTGCGCGCGCGCAGGTGCTCGGCGTGCTCGCGGCGCCGGGCCGTGGCGATCGAGGCAACGATGCGGTTCTGGCTCCAGAAGGCCTCGGGGTCCTCGCGCAGGGAAGGCTCGTAGGTGGTCGCGAACGTCAGGCCGAACTTGCTCGCCAGCTCCTCCTGCCACTGGCCGACAAGCGAGGCCGGTGTCAGCACCAGGGTGCGCTCGGCCATGCCGCGCAGCGCGTACTCCTTGAGCACCATCGCGGCCTCGATGGTCTTGCCGAGGCCCACCTCGTCGGCCAGAAGCACGCGGCCGCGGAACTGCTTGAGCACCTTGCGTACGGTCTCGAGCTGATGCCACAGCGGCTCGAAGCCCGCGAGATGCGGCAGGCACAGCAGCTCGTCGAAGCCCTGTGCAAGGCCCAGGTGCGCGAGACGCTCGCGCAGCCCGAACCTGCGGCCGTCCTGCTCCGGCTGGCCAGTGTCGACCGACGACAGCGCCGCCAGGTCGATCTCCATCGTGAACGGAATCTCGACCTCGACGCGCGGCAAGGGCGGCGGCGGTGCCGGCCGCGCCGCAGCCGGCGCTGCCGGCACTTGGGGTTGAGGCCGCGTTCGAACGGCGGCACCACGGGGCTCTGCGGGCCTCGCTCCGGCTTGGCGGCGGGCGGGGACCTGCGCGACCTCCACCGGGCGCCGGACAGGGGATTGCGCTGGCCCTCTCATGATGCTGTCCACAGGCGCGGTCAGCTGCAGCAAGCATGGGAAGCCGCGCGGAAGCACGGAGAGCGCAGCGCGCCGGTCGGTCAGCTCATGCTGCTGCAAGAGCGCCTTGGCTGCGGCACGTCTGCCAAGTTGATTGAGCGCCAGGGCGCGCAGGAGATGCGCCGCTGGCGCCCTCCCCCACCTGGAGGACCGGTCGAGGAAGACGAGCGCCTGCTTAGGGTGCCCGTCGAGCACCGCCGCCATGGCGGCCATCAACAAGAGTTCGAGGTTGGTGGGACAGGCCGCAACCGCTGCCTCCGCGAGCGCCAGGACAGATGTGTCCGCTTTCGCGTCCGCGAACGCCCCAGTCAGCCGCTCGACCCAGACCTCGACTGGGTCGAGCGGCGCCTCGAACAGGTCCCGCTGGCGCAATGCCGTGCTTGCCATCGACCTCGCCGTCCCACTTCGACGCGCCGGAGCGAACTCACGCTCCGCGACGCCCCGGCCGCCGCGTGGCGCACGCGGCAACCTCCGCTGCCCGTTCACAGACGGAATCGCTCCAGCGCCCAGTATGCCGGCCAAGGCCCTGCCTGCCATATGTCCGCCACGGGGCCCCCGCCCGTTCCTGTGGATTTCCCCCGCGCATTGCGGTGCGGTCCCGACTCGCGCACAAGGGCCGATGCGGCGCCCTCGATCTCTGGATACGGCGGCCGTTGCTTGCTGAAAGCGCCCGCGCGATTGCAGACGCGCCCGATACGACAAAGCCGGAACCCGGATGCGCGCCGGCGTCCGACTGCTATCCGAAACCCCCATCACCACGTTTGACGGGATCGTCGCTCAGCCTCGACGGCGCCGCGACTGGACCTCGATCGTGTCCGGGAGACGATCGAGGTCCGGCGAGGTCCGCAGCATCGGCTGGGCCTGGGTTGCGCGCATGTATCGGGTTGCGTTCCCATCCTGATCCACTAACTCATGGGGCAGCGACACGAGAGCGGCCACGCCATGAGCAACCTGCACTTTCTTATCTTCGAGACCGCAAACGGCTTCTGCGGCATTGCCTGGAGCGACGCAGGCATCGCACGCTTGCTGCTTCCGGCCAAGACTGCGGAGGACGCCGAGCGTATGTTGCGGCGTCGGACGCCGGGTGCCGAACCGGGGGTGCCGACTCCCGTGGTGGGCGAGGCGATAGCCGCCGTGAATCGCTATTTCGAGGGCAACGAGACGGATTTTGCGCAGTTCGAGCTCGATCTCGATGGACAGGATGAGTTCTTCAAACGTGTCTACGCTGCGGCACGAGGTATCAAATGGGGGCAGACGACCACCTATGGCACCCTCGCCGGGGAGCTGGGCGGTGGGCCGGAGACTGCGCGCGACGTTGGTCAAGCCATGGCGAGAAATCCGATCCCGTTGATCATCCCGTGTCACAGGGTCCTGGCCGCCGGCGGCAAGATTGGTGGGTTTTCGGCTCCGGGGGGCGCGGCAGCCAAGATTCGGATGCTCGGCCTGGAAGGCGTCCAGGTCGGGTTTTCGAACGGCGGGCAGCAGACGTCTTTCAATTTCTGAGCAAGTGCTACCGCGGCGTCGCAGCGCCAGCACGAGAGGGGAAATGATGCCGGGCATTGTGAAGGGGCGCGGTCCAGCGGCCGGGCGATTTCTGTGCCTCCGGACGTGTGGAGGTCTTCCCTCGACCGAGACGTGGATGCTCAAGGCTGCCGAGCGGGTGCGTGGCCATGTGGAAGGAGAGATCAGGGCAGCCGGCGCCGATCTCGCTGTCGAGATCGACCGTCGCGGCAGGCCCTACAGCCCGATCTGCCGAAAGAACCGCGCCAGCTACGAGCGTCGGGCCACCCAACGCCGCCAAGACCTGGCCGACATCGCCGCCCTCAGGGAAAGACGAGAAAGAGCAGCTCCGCAAAATCTCATCACAACAACAATAAGTCATGCCCTCGCTTGGTGAGCCAAGCGGGATGAAACAGCGAACACATATGTCATTGCAATCGCTTTGTGAATTTGGATGGCGCCTGGCGAGGCTCAACCTTGGAATCGTGCTCGCGGCCATCAAGGACACGCTTGCGGTGGCCTGACGGCCATCCTTGACAGCCTCTGCGCGCGACGGCCTTGTTGATCGGCAGGCCGAGACGGAGGAACGGCGCTCAGACCGAACAGAGGAACTGGACGGGGCTCCAAGTGATAAGGACGGTAGGTGTCGGTTGCACGAATGATCCTGGCTCTTGGCAAGACTTGGCCTTCGGCGCTGCAGCGATTCCTTCAGGTTGCGGGGGCACTTAACCCGTCCCAACGAGCCGCCGGCATGCGTATTCTTGACCCGGATTCACCGTGTTGCCGAAGGACCACGGTATGGCGCTGGCGTGCGGATCGGCGCCACGCATTGACCCCTATCGGCATCCAAGCGCGACCCGCTGCTCAAGCCCTCCGTTGCTCCGCTACGCTCCGCAACTCCGGCCTTGAG
>Ga0070705_100000223_pt1 | contig 33633 bp, 28 predicted proteins | sample KBSK5253metaG_FD_65455 | JGI IMG/M metagenome (GOLD analysis project Ga0070705, IMG submission 65455) | Corn, switchgrass and miscanthus rhizosphere microbial communities from Kellogg Biological Station, Michigan, USA - KBS K5-25-3 metaG | ecosystem: Host-associated > Plants > Roots >... | reverse complement strand
TTGCAACTCGGAACTGTTTGCCACCCGCTTCAATGATTGCGTATGCCACGGTTAGCTCCCTCCAAAAAATCGCTCTTGACGAAAGTCCAAAAGTATAACGACCGCTTCGAGGGAGTGTCAACGTTATGACGAACAGAATGCAGAGATCTAACGAAGGCCCACGGTCAGCAATACTGCGAGCAGCAGGTTGATCGTGTGACCCGCAAGACACAGAGGGCAGGGAATCCTGATGATGAAAAACAACGAATAGACCAGAAGAAATCCGACCGCAACTGCGAACCAGGCCGCAACAATCAGAGCCATGCCAACTGGCGCGGCAGTCCACCCGCCCCACACAATCACAACCACCGCCGCGTAGTACAGGGTCCCAAGTAGCGAATTCGGAACCCCGAAAAGGCGAGCGTACTTTGTCGTCAGCACTGTCTGGCATGTGCGGTCCTTGAGCCGGCACACGCTTGGCATCAGTTTTGTGCTAGATGCGAGCAGGCCGTAATAGACCAGGGTGAAATAAGCAGCGATGTAGAGCCCGATCACGGCAAGCGCAATAATTATGTAGTGGGTGATATTCATTCGATTGCGTCACGCCGTTCGATCAAGTAGCCACTCACACTATAACGACGGGGCGTCGCACTCAAAAGAGGCGTCGTTGAGCGCTTCGATGGAATCATCGTTGGCAGACGAGTACAATGCGAAATTCGAGAATCGAGAATTGAGAATCGAGAATTGAGAATTGAGAATCGAGGATTGAGAATGGAGAATTGAGAATCGAGATTTGAGATTATTTGAGATTTGAAGTTTTGCGATAATCCAAAATCCAAAATCCGCAATCCAAAATCTGAAATCTGAAATCTGAAATTCACATATGCGCATACTTGTTTGTGACAACCTCGAAAGAGCCGGCGTCGAAAAGCTGCAATCAGCGAGCGGCGTCGCCGTCGACGAGCGTCCTTCGATCACCGAAGATGAACTCGCCCGAATCATCGCCAATTACGACGCGTTGATCGTTCGCAGCAAAACTAAAGTGACCGCCGCCTTGATCGAGCAAGCGACTCGCCTCCGAGTCATCGGACGAGCCGGCACCGGAGTCGATAACATCGATGTATCCGCGGCCACTCGGCGAGGCGTAGTCGTGATGAACGCCGCAGCCGGCAACACAGTCACCACCGCCGAACACACGATGGCGATGCTGCTATCGCTCGCGCGTCAGATCCCGCAAGCGGTCGCCTCAACCAAAGCCGGTCATTGGGAAAAGAATCGATTCCTCGGCGTCGAGTTGATGGGGAAGATTCTCGGAATAGTCGGGCTCGGCCGCATCGGAGCCACCGTCGCCCAGCGGGCGCGCGCGTTCGGGATGAACATCCTGGCTTACGATCCTTACTTCACGCGCGAGGCCGCCCGCGAACTCGGCATAGAAATAGTGGCGCTCGAAGACGTGCTCGCGCGCTCGGATTTCATCACGTTGCACACGCCCCTCACCGATGAGACTCGTGGCCTGATCAATGCCTCAGCGATAGAAAGGATGAAGCCTGGGGTGCGCTTGATCAACTGCGCGCGAGGCGGCTTGATCGATGAGCATGCGCTTGTTGATGCGATTCGCGCGGGCAAAGTCGCGGGTGCGGCGCTCGATGTTTTCGAGCAGGAACCGACGCCGGCCGAGAATACCCTGCTTGCACTTGAGCAGGTGATCACGACGCCCCACCTTGGCGCGTCAACTACGGAAGCTCAACTTGGCGTTGCCACGATGATCGCCGAACAGGTACTCGATTACTTGAAGCACGGGACCGTGCGTGGTGCAGTCAACATGCCCGCGGTTAGCGCGGAGTTGCTCGCGGCGATCGGTCCCTACATTTCGCTTGGCGAGAAGATCGGTCTTTTTCAGGGACAAGTCTTCGGTCACGATTTGCGAGAAGTATCGATTGAATACTCGGGCGAGGTCACCGAGCACGACGTCAAACCGATCACGCAAGCGATCCTCGCCGGACTGCTGAGCCCGGTCATCGAGCGCGTTAACATGGTCAATGCCGCGACGGTCGCAGAGCAGCGAGGCATCAAGGTCAGCGAATCGCTCGCTCGCCGCGCCAAAGACTTCGCGAGCATGATTCGCGTTCGGGCGATCACCTCTGATCGTGAAAGCGAAGTCGCCGGTGCGCTGTTGGGACGCCGTGACGCGCGAATAGTTCGAATCAATGGCTTCAGCCTCGAAGCAATTCCCAAAGGTCACATGCTCTTCCTGTTCAATCGCGATCTTCCCGGTGTGCTCGGCCGGATTGCGACTTTCATCGGCGATAACAACGTGAACATCGGCCGCTTGTATCTCGGGCGCAAGAAAGTTGGAGAGAGCGCGCTGGCGTTGATTCAGATCGATCAACCGATGCCTGAAGTAGTCCTGAACGGACTCGCGGCGTTGCCCGATGTGATTTCCGTGAAGCAGATCACGCTGTGATCGATACTTCGATTGCGAGCCGCACGGCTTCAACGATCGACTCGCGAGACAAGCTCGGCACATCCGGGTTCTTGTTCATCGCCTGCTCGTGCAGATAAGGCAGATGCATGAAGCCGGCGATTGCGGGCAGCCCTTCGGTGCTGATCGCGTGCATCACGCTGTAGAAGAGTCTGTTGCACAAATACGTGCCGGCAGTGTTTGAGATCGCCGCTGGAATACCTGCACTAACTATCCGCTCTACAATTGCTCGAATCGGCAGCGTTGAAAAATACGCGGCAGATCCACCTTCAATAATCGGTTCATCCGTGGGCTGATTGCCCGCGTTGTCGGGAATGCGAAAGTCATCCACGTTGATCGCGACGCGTTCCGGGTTCACTCGAAATCGCCCTCCCGCTTCGCCGAGCATGATAATGATGTGCGGCCGGTCTGCGTGTATGAGTTCCAACGCGGTTGTCACAGCCTGATGACGATCGACCGGTAACTCGGCGACATTGATAAGCGCACCGGAGAACTCAACTCTCGACATTTGGCGAGCCGCCTCGAGTGACGGATTTATTTTCTCTCCGTCGAACGATTCGAACGCGGTCAGCAGCAGTTTCTTCACCCGGACCTCACTTCTTGTTTCGTGAGAGCGCCGACCAGATGTGATCGCGCTCGAGCTTTCGCACGATCTCGATTGCCCTCAACAAACTATCTTTTGTATCGCTCCAATCGGGATTCGTGCCGGTGTCCATCGCGACCTCAACCTCGACGATCGCCGTGTGTAATATCTCTCGCAGCTTTGATAGATCGGTTTTCTCGACGCCCATCACCTTCACCTCTGAGCCGCTGATAATAACATCCAGGCCGCGCATCGAGCAGCTACTTCGACGTTATCAAATACACACCGGCGAGGACGAGTGCACCGCCCGCAAGAGTCTCGATCGATGGCCGTTGCGCGAAGAACGCAAACGCGAGCAGGCTGGCAATCACAGGTTCTCCAAGAAACGCGACTGAGATCGCCGTTGGCCGCACGTGTTTCACCGCCCAGTTGAAGACCGAGTGGCCAATGATCGTCGGGATCACCGCGAGTCCCGCTAGATACGTCCATACCGCCGGTGTGTAAGGAGCGAGCCGGTCTCCACTGGCTAACACCCACGCCAGGAGAAGGAGAGCGCAGATGCCATAAAGAGGAACGACATATCCAAGCAGACTCATTCGAGCGCGGAGCTTTCTGCCGACGATGAAATAGCCCACCACCGCGAGCGCTCCTGCAAGCGCCAATGCTATTCCCCTGCCCGCGAACTGCAAGTTACCCAGCGCTTCTCGGCTGATCAGTAACATTCCTATCAATCCGAGGGCTGTGCCCGCGAGGCTTCGCCTGCGAGGACGCTCTCCCAGAAAGAGGTACGAAGCGATCACCACAAACAGCGGATGGGTGTTAACGATCACGACGGACGTCGCTATCGGAATGTACTTCAGCGACGACGTCCACGCCGCGAAATGCACTGCCAGGCAGAATCCGCCGGCCGCCAGCATCGCAAGATCGCCTTTCTTGAGCGACGCGATTTCATTTCGCTTGAATCCCACCGCGACGGGCAGCAACAAAAGGGAAGCGATCGCCATTCGATAAAACGCGATCACCGAAGCGGCAACCGCCTCTCGTTCAAGTTGAGTGATGAAGATTGATGAAAATGCAAGCGCACACACGGCGAAGCCCATCGCTGCCATCACTCGGCCTGGGCGAATCTGCTCGGTGGTGGTGGGTTCGTCGGTCACGTTTCAGGTTGGGGTCGATCTCGCAGCGAACTTTATAACACCCGGTGCGTTTGAGTAGAAGCCTCGCGGCGCCGCTGCTTGCAAACGGCTGCGCCGAGATGCTAATAACTTGATTCAACTTGTCGCCAGAGAATCGAAAGGAACCTCACCCCGGATGCGAATCAGTTTTGTCATTGTGTTGATGGGCGTTATCGCCTTTAGCGGTTGCGACGGCACTAATACCAACGTCAATAAGAACCAGTCGAATGCAAACTCGAACCGCGCGGACTTCAAACCGCCGGGACCGATAGCTCCCAGCGTCGCCGCGGATCCAAACTTCAAACCGTGCAATCCATACTTTCCGCTTGTGCCGGGTTCGACTGCCAAATACGTGATCAACTACTCGAGCGGGCTTGTGGCGGATGTCACGGTTGTTATGGACGCGGCGGATGAAGGCGGGCGCAAGGTCTTCACCGAAAGATCGCAGATCGTAGATCGCAGCGGCGGGATGCAGATCGTTCAGTCGGGTGTCCGCAAGTTTGTCTGCGATGGTGATCGAGTTCTGATCCTGCTGGAAACAAGTGAAAACAATATCGCAGGTCAAACGTCCTCCTCCGAATTTCAATACCGTGAGAACTCGGTGATGATGCCCGATCCCGCGACGGTGTCGCGCAAGGGTTCGACCTGGACGCATGGGTTCCGGTCCACGATGCGGAGCGCGGGCCAACCGGAAGCGAAAAACGATGTGCCTACGATCCTCTCATTCGAAGTTGGAGCGCCGGCTGAAGTGACAACATCCGTGGGAACATTTAAGACCATCACAATCAGCCGAAAAGCAGGTGAGACCACGGTATTTGATTCCTTTGCGCCGGGAATCGGGTTGGTCAAACGCCAGTCTACGGAGGGCACGCGTTGGGAACTCAGGGAGTACAGCGGTTTGAAGGCTATTGAATAGCAATATCGGACGAGATAAATGACGATGAAGATTCTTAACCCTGAAGCTTTGGGCCAGCCGCGCGGTTACAGCAACGGTGTGTTGATGGAGGGCGGCTCGCTGCTCTTCATCGCGGGCCAGATCGGATGGGGTGGCGATCAGCGAATCGTAAGCGACGACTTTGCTGCTCAGTTCGCGCAAGCGCTCGAGAATGTTTTGACGGTGGTTCGCGAGGCCGGAGGCGAACCCGAGAACATCGCCCGGTTGACGGTCTACGTCACCGATAAACAAGAATACTCGTCTCATCTCCGCGATGTAGGTTCAGCTTATCGGCAGTTGATGGGCAAACACTTTCCCGCGATGACGCTAGTCGAAGTGAGCGGCTTGCTCGAACACCTCGCCAAAGTCGAGATCGAAGCGACGGCGGTCATACCCGCGGCAACGGTGATTAACAAGTGAGCACATCGTCCTCCCTTCCAATACCAAAGAGTTTTTCGTATGAAGAGTTCGGGTCGGTCGCGGTAGTCACGCTGGATCGCCCCGAGCGGTTGAACTCGCTGACGTTCGAAGTCTATCGCGAACTGACTGATCTGTTTGCCGCGTTGCGCAGCCGCGACGCAGTGCGAGTCATCGTGATCACTGGACGTGGGCGCGGCTTCTGCTCGGGTGGCGACGTCGAAGACATAATCGGCGAGCTTTTTAAACGCGACATAAGTGGTCTGCTCGAGTTCACTCGCATGACTTGCGAGTTGATCCGCAACATCCGAGCTCTCAACAAGCCTGTGATTGCTTCGCTCAACGGCACAGTCGCCGGCGCGGGCGCGGTGATCGCGCTCGCTTGCGATTTGCGAATCGCGGCTGACACCGCCAAGATCGCGTTTCTGTTTGTTAAGGTCGGGCTATGCGGCGGCGACATGGGCGCCGCCTTCCTGCTGCCGAAGGTAGTCGGTTTGAGCAAGGCGACTGAGATGCTGTACACCGGCGACTTCATCAGCGCCGAAGAAGCCGCGAAGATCGGCTTGTATAATAGAGTCGTTTCGGGGAGTGAGTTGAAAGAAGAAACGATGCGCTGGGCGGAGCGCTTGGCCGCGGGACCCGGGTTCGCGCTCGGGATGACAAAGGCCGCGCTGAATCGCGAGTTGGACATGAGCCTGGAAATGGCTCTGGAAGCCGAATCCGAGGCCCAGGCGATTTGCATGCTCAATCCGGATTTCCGCGAAGCGTATGAGGCGTTCACTGAAAAGCGTCCGCCGATGTTTAATCAGAAGTAGTCATTGGTCATTAGTCATTGGTCATTAGTCATTGGTCACTAGTCATTGGTCACTAGTCATTATAGGCTCGGCGTTCGTCAAAGCGTTCGCGCGAGGATAAAGCGAATCACGAGTGACCAATGACCAGTGACCAATGACGAATGACCAATGACCAATGACAAAGGACCAATCCTTATGTCTTTCGGTTTGCCGCCGCGCAAAGATCAACCCCAGCTTACGTACGGGGGCTACCTCAAAGTCAGCGACCTGATTTCGCTTCAGCAATTGCACTCCGATCCGCCGCAGCACGACGAGATGCTCTTCATCGTGATCCATCAAGTCTACGAGCTATGGTTCAAAGAACTGCTTCACGAACTGGACACGATCATCGAGCGACTCGATCGCGATCAGCCGCTTGCAGCGCATAAGCTCGTGCGGCGATGCATCGAGATCGAGCGCGTGCTGGTCAGCCAGATTGAAGTGCTCGAGACGATGATGCCGGTTGATTTCCTCGCGTTCCGAGATCACCTGATGCCCGCCAGCGGATTTCAATCGCATCAGTTTCGCGAGCTTGAATATGTATCGGGATTGAAGGATGCGCGTTTCTTGAAGAACTACGAAGCCGGTTCAAACGAGCGGGCGCTGTTGGAAGCTCGGCTCGCGCGGCCCACACTGGTTGACGCGTTCTATGCGATGCTCGGCCGCCGCGGATTCAATTTGCCGATGAGTTCGCCTGATAACAGAGAAGCCGGCGACCCCGCTTTGAAGCAACGGCTGGGCGAACTAAAGCGGATTTACCAGGACGCCGATAAGCACTACGATCTGTTCTTATTGACGGAGAGCCTGATTGAATACGACGAAATGTTTTCGATGTGGCGGCTTCGGCACGTTATGATGGTAGAGCGAATGATTGGCAGCAAGTCGGGCACCGGCGGAAGCGAAGGCGCGGCGTACCTGAAGAAGACTGTCGAGCGAAAGTTTTTTCCCGATCTGTGGGAACTGAGGACCGAGTTGAGTAAGAGAGAGGAATAGGATTGCCGATTGTCGATTTCTGATTGCCGATTGACGCTATCAACCCGGAATCTGGAAATCGAAAATCGGCAATCGCAAATCGGCAATCCGCAATGGAAGGGGGCTACCATGGACGAACTGTTGGAGTGGCGAAAAGAATTCCCGATCCTGGACGAAACTGTTTACCTGATCAGTCATTCGCTTGGCGCGATGCCCAGGCAAACGCGTGATCGGCTGCAAGAGTACACCGATATGTGGTCGACTCGCGGCATTCGCGCGTGGGAAGAAGGCTGGTGGATGATGGCGACTACGGTCGGTGACAAGATCGGCAAGATCATCGGCGCAGGCGAAGGCGAAGTCGTCATGCATCCCAACGTTTCGGTGTGCCAATCGATCATCGCTTCGTGCTTTGACTTCAAGGGCAAGCGCAACAAGATCGTCTCCGAGAGCCTGAACTTTCCATCGAACCTTTACATCTATCATTCGCTGGAACGCGACGGCGCGCGATTTGTGCCCGTGCCTTCGGATGACGGGATGACCGTGCCGCTCGAACGAATGCTTGCAGCGATCGACGAAGAGACGTTGCTCGTCAGCGTGTCGCACGTCATTTTTCGCAGCTCGTTCATTCAGGATCTGAAAGCCATCACCGCGCGCGCTCACGAAGTGGGCGCCTTGGTGGTCGCGGACATTTATCAATCGGCTGGAACCGTGCCGCTCAACGTTCGCGAGATAGGACTCGACTTCGCGACGGGCGGTTCGGTGAAGTGGCTGTGTGGCGGACCCGGCGCGGGTTACCTGTATGTGAAGCGCGAGCTGTGGCCGACCCTCGAACCAAGGCTTACGGGTTGGCTCGCTCACGAAGACCCGTTCGCGTTCGAGATCGGGCCTAACAAATACGCCGACAACATCTATCGTTTCTTGAACGGCACACCGAGCGTTCCGGCTATGTACGCCGCGATGTCGGGATATGAAATCATCCACAAGATCGGCGTCGAGAAGATTCGCGAGAAGTCGATCAGACAAACAACTCGCTTGATCGAGATCGCCGAAGACGCGGGCTTCAAGGTCAATTGTCCCAAGAAGCCGGCCGAGCGAGGCGGGACGGTTGTGATCGATGTTCCTCACGGGCAGCAAGTGACGACTGAGCTATTGCGCCGAGATTTCCTGGTGGACTATCGTCCGGGAGCGGGCATTCGAGTAGCGCCGCACTTCTACTCGCGAGACGAAGAGCTTGAATCGGTGGTTCGCGAGATTCGGAAGATCCTTGATACGAAAGCCTACGAAGAGCACAGCGCAGCCCTCGCGCATTGAGGCCGAGTTGCATCTCGGCGTCGCGCGACCGGGCGTAAAACCGCAAGGTCAGCAGGCGCCGAACAGAAGGAAAAACACCACTGACCACTGCTGATCTGTTGAACCATCGTGGCACCCAAATTCACCGCGACGAACGGCTTCAGCCGGGTAGTGCTCTGCTTGACGGCAAGGTCCGGCTAAAGTCGGTACTCTGAACACTCGCATCAAGCGTTCAAGAGTAGCGGCGGGTGTTCAGAGTACCGGCTTTAGCCGGGTAGTGCGCTTGTTGACGGCAAGGCCCGACTAAAGTCGGTACTCTGAACACTCGCATCAAGCGTTCAAGAGTGCCGCGGGCGTTCAGAGTACCGGCTTCAGCCGGGTAGTGCGCTGATTGACGGCAAGGCCCGACTAAAGTCGGTACTCTGAACACTCGCATCAAGCGTTCAAGAGTAGCGGCGGGTGTTCAGAGTACCGGCTTCAGCCGTGTAGTGCGCTGATTGACGGCAAGGCCCGACTAAAGTCGGTACTCTGAACACTCGCATCAAGCGTTCAAGAGTAGCGGCGGGTGTTCAGAGTACCGGCTTCAGCCGTGTAGTGCTTTGCTTGACGGCAAGGCCCGACTAAAGTCGGTACTCTGAACACTCGCATTGATTGAATGATCTAAATCAATTGATCAACCGGCGAGTACTCGAGTCCCTGATCCAACGCGACTGCTTCGTAAGTAACCTTTCCCTTGTAGGTGTTCACGCCGCGTTTTAAGTGCACGTCTCGTTTGAACGCTTCGACGGCGCCATACTTCGCGAGCTTCAAAGCGAATGGCAATGTCGCATTCGTCAACGCAAAGGTCGATGTGCGAGGCACAGCGCCCGGCATATTCGTCACGCCGTAGTGAAGAACATTCTCGACATAATAAGTCGGCTGGCTATGCGTGGTCGGCTTAGTGGTCTCGATGCAGCCGCCCTGGTCCACTGCCACATCGACGATCACCGACCCGCGAGGCATGTCGCGCAGCATGTCGCGCGTAACAAGCTTTGGCGCGGCCGCTCCCGGTACAAGCACCGCGCCGACTACCAGATCCGAAGCCATTACCGACTCGGCGATTGTGTAAGGGTTCGAAGCCAACGTGCGAATCCGGCTGCCAAAGATGTCGTCGAGGTATCGCAGCCGTTCGAGATCGCGATCGATAATGTTGACCGCCGCGCCGAACCCTACAGCGATCTTTGCGGCGTTCGTTCCAACAACTCCGCCGCCGATGATAGTCACGCGGCCGGGCGCGACTCCGGGCACGCCGCCCAACAGAACGCCGCGTCCGCCGTTTATCTTCTCGAGATAAGTCGCGCCCACCTGGATCGCCATCCGGCCCGCGACCTCGCTCATTGGAGTCAGTAGTGGAAGATGACCGTCAGCGTCCGTGATCGTTTCATATGCGACGCCGGTCACTCCGCCATCGACGAGCGCCCGAGTCAGTTCTCGAGCCGGCGCAAGGTGCAAATAGGTGAAGAGGATTAGCCCGTCACGCAGGAATCCGTATTCGGATGCGATGGGTTCTTTGACTTTGACGATCATCTCCGCGCGGGACCAGACCTCTTCAGCCGAGCCGATGATCTCGGCGCCCGCGGTCACGTATTCCTGATCTGTGATTCCCGAACCGTCGCCCGCGTGAGTCTGAACCAGCACGGTGTGACCGCCGCTTGTCAGCGCTTTCACACCCGCCGGCACGAGCCCCACGCGGTACTCATTGTCCTTCACTTCTTTTGGTAACCCTACGATCATAAATCTCCTGACTTGCTAATCGATCTGCGCGCGTTGGAGCTTGCCGGAGTAATCCACATACACGGCTTTCCATTCCGAAAAAATATCGAGCACCTGCGTCCCGCCTTCGCGATGCCCGTTTCCGGTCGATTTGGTTCCTCCGAATGGAAGGTGAACCTCGGCGCCGATCGTCGATGCGTTCACATAGAAGATTCCCGTCTGCACGTCTTCCATCGCGTGAAACGCGCGGTTTGTATCGTTAGTGTAGATCGAAGCGGACAGACCGAACTTGACTCCGTTGGCGATTTCTATCGCGTGATCCAGATCGCGGCACTCGAGCACCGAAACCACCGGGCCAAAGATTTCCTCCTGGGCGATTCGCATCTGCGGTTGCACATCGGAGAACACCGTAGGCTCGATGAAGTAGCCGAATTTCAGATCGCCCTTTTCAACTCGATGTCCACCGCAGCGCATTTTGGCTTTGTCTTCTCGCTTGCCGATCTCGATGTATTCGAGAATTTTTTCCAGCGCGTCTTCGTTGATCACCGGGCCAACGTCGGTTTTATCTTCGAGTCCCGAACCGAGCCGCAATCGCTTTGTTCGATCGACCAGCATGCTTGTGAACTTTTTGGCGACCTTGCGATGAACGACCACTCGCGACGTGGCGGTGCAGCGCTGACCGGTGGTTCCGAACGCGCCCCACAGCACCCCTTCAAGCGCAAGCTCCAGATCGGCGTCTTCCATGATCATGATCACGTTCTTGCCGCCCATCTCGAGCGAGCAAATCTTGTCCGTGGCCGCGCACGCTTGCCCTACGGTGCGGCCGACTTCGGTCGATCCGGTGAACGAGACGAGCCTGACTTGCGGGTTGTCGAGCAAAGCTTTGCCGACGACCGAGCCGCGACCCGCGACGATGTTCAGAACGCCAGGAGGCACGCCCGCTTCGGTAAGCGCCGATACGAAGTTGTAAGTCGAAAGCGGGGTTGCTTCGGCGGGTTTGATCACTACCGTGTTGCCGCATACAAGCGCGGGCAGAATCTTCCACGACGGAATCGCCATCGGAAAATTCCACGGCGTGATCAATCCGCATACGCCGATCGGTTCGCGCGAACACATCGCATACTTATTCGGAAGCTCGGCCTTGGTCGTGTAGCCGTGAAGCCTGCGCCCTTCGCCCGCGATGAAGTAAGTCATGTCGATCGCTTCCTGAACATCGCCGCGGGTTTCTTTGAGCACCTTGCCCATCTCGCGAGTCATATCGACGGCGCAATCTTCTTTTCGCTGGATGAGAATTTCGCCTGCTTTGAAAAGTATTTCGGCGCGGCGAGGCGCGGGAACCTTTCGCCACTTTTGAAAAGCCTCGGCGGCTACGCTGACGGCGCGGTTGGCGTCGTCGGCGGTTGAATCCGGAAACATGCCTACGAGGTCGCGGGTGTCGGCAGGACTTCGATTCTCGATGTACTTGCCGGACTGAGGGGACTGCCACTCTCCTCCAATGTAATTCTGATGTTCGTTCGCTCTTATTTTTGCGGCCGGCTTAGCCATAATGATTGCACCTCCCTGATGCTCGATGATTGAAACGATCGCGCGACTTCTGGTGTGGGCAGCTTATGACAAGCAGAGCACGGCGTCGTCTTGTCGCGATCGGTTGGTTTTCCTTTATTAGGATGATGCTGCCACATTTTTGAATCAGGCGTGTGGCATCCCCAGCAAGTGTCGCGCGTCGTCGTGCGCGTTATCCCGGCGTGTTCGGGCCGCGAGGTCATCGCAGGAGGCTTCTTGCTGATGATCCAGAGGAAAGTGAACAGTGCGAGGATGGCGATTGCGACGCCTAAGAAGTAGAGGTCTTTCCTATTCATAAAGAACCGGCATGCATGGCAGCGAAGGGATGGTCGCCTTAAGAGCCGAATCTAGCAAACAGCTTCATGAGGTGTCAAGAAATCGAGGTTCCGGTGCCTCACGCGCCATTGCAATCCGAACGGTTCTACGATATATCGTCGGTATCTTAATCAAACGGAGGACTCACAAGTGGGCTTGAAAGGACGAAGCAAGACGATCGTAGTGGTGGCGGGCATAATTCTTTTGACCGTGACCGCCGCGTCTTCTAAAACAATGAAGACTGCCGTGAAACCGGCTGCGGATGCCGAATTCAAGAAACTCATTGCTGATTACTACAAAGCGTGGAGCTCGATGAATCCCAATAACGCGTCGAAGTTTTACGCAAAAGACGCGGGGCTCGTGTTCTTTGACATCGCGCCGATGCAGTATCACGGGTGGGACGAATACAAAGCCGGTGTGATGAAAGCATTCATCGAGCCTTCGGTGAGCGCGGTGCTGATTCCCAATGACGACTTGATTGTGAATCGCCGGGGAACAATCGCGTGGACGACGGTGACGTTTCATCTATCCGCGAAGCCCAAAGCCGGCGGCTCACAGGAGATCGACGCGAGGCATACCGCGATATGGGAAAAGCGCGGCGGTAAATGGCTGATCGTTCACGAGCACGTGTCGGCTCCGCTGCCGGGATAATCGTCACTGAGGCTTTGGCGCCTTCGACGTTTTTGAGAAGCTCAACAAATTCGCGAAGAGCCGATACGCGCCCGCGTTGCCTGCGAGGAGTTGCCTTCGCAACGTGAGGCTGGTGTTGATGTATGTGCCTTCGCCGTAGCGCGCGACCAGCAACGCGCCGCGAGTCGGCTCTTCACCGGCATCGCTTGATTCAAGGAGCGGCGTGTAATCGCCGGCCCAAACAGTTGGCACGTTGAGGGCTCGCTCAACCGTCCAGCCTTCGAAATCCCTTGAAGTGATCTGATTGGGTTTCGCCAGAATTAGATTCTCAGCGTCGAGGATTTTGACTCGCGCCGTCTCGACGGCCAACCGGTTTCGCGAGAGCGTTATCGGATATGGCGCGAACTGCGCGCCGGAGAGCATCAGATTCAAATCGTCGGGTGGCTGAGAAAGGACGATCAGATTCCCGCCCTGCCTTGCGTAGCGAAACAGACACCGGTTTTGAAGGATCAGCTCAGGGTGCGAAAGGTATGCGTCTTCGTCGATCACGATCGCGTCGAATGCGGACAGATCACGGCAATCAGGACGGGATTGGGTTGCGAGGTTGGCGGTGTTGCCGTGTTCGATTGAACTGATCTCATCGATTCTGATCGCTTGATGCGTGACGCCCATCTCGGAGAGCGCGAGCGCCAGCCAGTCATCCTTGCCCGCAATATATCCTACTTTCAAATCTTCGGCGATTTCGAAATCGCTCAGCTTCGCGGCGATCTTGGCGCTCCCGAGCGGATTGGGAGGGGCAGGCTTTTCTGGGCGAAATTCGAGAAGCACATCCGGCGCAAGCGGCGGCTTGAGGATCGGCAAGCGAAGTTTGAGCCGGACGATGATTTCCTGGTCTTCGCGGCCGAAAGCAATGTGCACTGGTTCGTAGTCATCTTGCGCCAGGGCGAGCGGGACGACCCACAACGCTCCCGCGAGGGAGCCGGGCGTGCGATTGCGAACTCGCACCGGGAACTCGAAATCGCGAGGCTTTGACCAATCCTTCAACGTTGCGAACGGGATTGTCGAAATTTCAATGGGCGGCGCAACGTCGAACCGCGCAAGCGCCGCAAGCCGTATGCTGACCTGGCCCATTCCGACTTCCGAGGAAAAGACCAACCTGTTTCCGAAAGGCTCCGGCGGCTGAGTTCCCGGCAGCGACGAGCCGATAGCGTAATAGTCTTCGTCATACAGGTGAACTTCAGCGGGCACTGTTACCGCAGCCTCCTTTGCGACGTCGTATTCGAATTCCTGTGAGACCACTCCACCCGAACCAAGGCCCAGCACGTCTGAGTCTTTCGACGGCGAACTCTTGTCCGAAGGTGAGAGACGTTCAGGTCCGCTGAGCACAATCGGAAACGCGCGAACGCCGCCGTTGCGAAGCGTCACTCGCGCTGTGAGTTTCTGACCCGGCACAACAACCGGATCGGATACGGTCACATCTAGATTCAGACCGAGCGCCAGCGCAATCGCCTGCTCGATCGCGGTTGTGAATCGAATAACGCGAACGAACTGAGCGCCGTAGCGTTCGTGAAGAGCGGCCGGTGTTCCTTCGGCGCGTTTCTCGATCAACTTCTCGAGCAGCGCATCGACAAGCCGTTCGCCGCTTGCCAGCGACTCGACCAGGGTTGATGCTCCGAGATGAGGCGGGGCTATCGACGTGGATATCTTTTCAGGCAGGGTAATGTCATTCAGCAATCCGGCATCTCGCTTCAACTTTTCATCCGAAGCAGAGGCGATAAGTTTGAAAAAGCTCTTCTCTCTATCGGCAGTAAGCCGGTCGAGGTTTGCGCCGCGTGACGCAAAGCGCTGGTGAGCGGCAAGGCCGATCTGAGCATAGCTGCGTCCGCGAACACTGTCGTATTCGCTCAAGTTGATCGCGACGTCGTAATTGCTTTCATCGGCGCGCTGAAAGAATCGGCTCACGCGCCACGCCTCCAAACCAGCTTCAGGAGCTACTTTGGCGTCAGCGGCCGCGGTGAATGCCTCGAGTGCCAAACGCGCGACTGCCTGCTCCACGCCTTCGCCGGACTTCGTGTTGTGGCGCGTTATGATCACATCCGGGCGGAGCGAACGGTTTGCGCGCACGAAGCGGCGCAAGGCATCGTCGTGGTTCCAGATGCTGATCGCCTCGTCCGCGGATCGTGAGTAACCGGGGTCGTGCAGATTGAGGAACAGGACATCTGATCCGTTGATGCGAGCGGCTTCCAGGGCCTCGCGCGTGTGAACGGCGCCCAACTCGGCATCCAGTTCCGCCACGCGCGAACTGTTCTCGCTTTCGCCGCGGGTCGCGAAAAGCATGACGGTCCGCGCGCCGAGCTTCTTGCGCAAGTATGCGAGCGCACCGTCGTCTTCGTCGCCGGGCCGCGCCGCGACGCACACCACCGTGAACGGATTAGTGATTGTTCTCAGCGCCTGATCCAGCGCAACCAAACCCCGCTCGTCTTCGATCTTTGTGCTATCGATGCGAGTTGTTTGTGCTGATCCCTTGAAAGAACCACAGCATAAACTCAGAAGAACGGCTGACGACGTAATCAGTGCGAGTGGAAGTCTCATATCAGAAAAACGCAAATGCGAACGGCTCAACCATCTTATCATTTTCTCGAATGATGTTGGCTTCCTCATCCAATCAGCAGCTCGCACTCTTTGATCACCGATGTGTTCTAGAACGGCGATCCGAATTTCGCCGAGCCGAAAACGCATGTTAGCATTGCTCCCCATTGCGCGATAACAATTGCCGGCTCAATAAAGCAAATCAGGAAAGTCGATAGCAGGAGTTCGCTGCGAAGATGTCAAAGGAGCGCCGCACCAAACTATTGATCGCGTTGTTGGGAATCGGGTTGTCGTCACTGGCGGTAGTCCCTTTCTTTTTTATGGGGCAGTCCGAAGGCGGCGGCGCACTCGAGCTGCGTATGCCGACCACTCACGACATGTTCCTGCATTACGATCAGATGAAATCTTTTTACAACGGACTGGCGGCGGGTGAGATCTATCCAAGATGGGAGGAGGACACCAATCGAGGATTCGGCGCACCGACCACGAGCTTCTATCCGCCGGGAGTTTATTATCTGACTTCGGGATTCTACCGAGTCACCGAAGACTGGCTGCGGACGCTTTTGGGCGCGCAACTGCTGATGATGATCGCTTCGGCTGCAGCGTTGTACTTCTACGCCCGGCGAGTGATGGGCCGCGCGGCGGCGATCACCGCGATGACTGCGTACGTTTTTCTTCCTTACCATCTGACCGACCAGTATCATCGCGGCGCCATCGCTGAGCTGCTCGGATTTGTTTGGATGCCTTTGATACTGATCTTCTGCGATCGGTTGATGAAAGCGCCGAGCGCCGACGAGACAACAAGAATCTCGAATCGACGCGCTACGTTTCTCGACGCGGCTGGATTAGCGATCTGCTACGGCGCGTTTCTCTGGTCACACCCGCCGACCGCATATCAGTTCACATTGGGGCTGGGCGTTTATCTGCTTGCTCTCGGCGTCATGCAGAGACATTGGAAGGGACTTCTGGTGGTTAGCTTGGCGATGGCTCTCGGCCTCGGGTTATCCGCCGCGTACCTGGTATCGGCGGCGATCGAGCAGAACCTGATTCACAAGGAATTCATTTCAGAAACGTGGCCCTATCACGACACCTACATGTTCGTTCACAGTCTCTACTCTGCGGAATGGTACAGTGGATTCTTCAAGCTTCTCGATTGGATATGGATCACTGGAACAGCATTGATCGCCGGGGTGGCATTACTGTTACTGGCTGTGAAGCGGCGCGCCCTCGATCCGGCGCCGGCGCTCAGGCGACGAGTCATTGCTTGGGTGATTCTCGGCGGACTCGCGAGTTTCATGATGGTCAAGGCGTCGATGCCGATTGGAATACTCATACCCAAGCTCGATATCGGAGTCTTCACGTGGCGGATGCTTTCTATTACCACGCTGGTGACGGCGCTCTTGATCGGCGCGCTGGTGCAAGCGGCGGCGCTTGCTTCAAGGAACGGCTACCGGGGCAATCGCATTCTATTTGGGTCACTGGCGGTTTTCGTGATGATCGGTTTTCTGGGCTTTAGTGCGATCGCTGTAGTTCGGCCAATGATCAATGTTCCGGTTTTTGAGCCGGAGGCGGAACACATAAACTACGCGACGATTCCCGCGACGGCGCCGGATGACCCTCGTGATCTGGCTGAGGATATGCCGAGGGCCGAGCTGGCTTCGGAGAACGGGACGGTTTCGGTTGAAGACTGGAAGCCGCAGCATCGAGTCATTCATACCGTGTTGACTGATGACGATGTGCTGTTGGTTAAGACGTTCAACTTTCCCGGGTGGTCGGCGGCGATTGATGGCCAGCCGGAACCGATAGATACAAACCCGGAGATGGGCGACATGGAAATCAAGGTTAGCAAGGGATCTCACATTGTCACGCTGGATTTTCTGGACACGCCGGCCCGCCGTTATGGAAGGCTGATAACACTGGTCTCGGTTGGCATGATTGCGGCGCTTTGTTTCACCCATTTGGGGGCCGGGAGGCGGCTCAAAAAAGACGCCACATCTTCTTGACAGCAAGACGCGGCTGCCTGACAATGGCGCAACAACAAAAGCAAATTCCCACTCAAAAAAGGGAGGGATCGAATGTCCCAAAACTACACCGATGTCGATGCACTGGAGTTCCTCCGCGAGTCTGGCGACTATGACCGGATCGCAAGCGAACTGGGCGATCGATGGCAGCTTCCGTTTGAATTCGATTTCGAGGCGATCCGGCTTCGAGTGCTGGCAGCCGAAGTTGCGGGCCGCAATGGCCGCAATGAAGACATGGATGCGGCGATCGGCCCGTTGCTTGATAATGTCGATCGCGTACCGTTCAGCCTGGCGCCTCGGGTGCTGTTGGTGATCGCGTTGTACCACTACCGGCACAACGAACCGAGCGAAGCGCATCGGCTTGCGGTAATCGCGGAGACTGTCGCCGGCGTTCGCGAGGACGAGTTTACAAAGGGCGAGGCGGTACAGCTTCAAGGTCAGGCGCTGTGGTCACTCGAACGATGGGAGGACGCGGCGCAGTGCTTCGAAAAGGCAATCGATATCTATGCCGAGAACTCGCGCCCTTATTGGCTCGGGCTGGCGTATCTTTGTTTGGGCGCCGTGCGCAATCGAATGGGCGCGGTTGAAGAAGCTCGAACAACACTCGAACGCGCCATCAAGATTCTGTTGAAGAGTCATGACCAATACAACCTGGCGGTGGCGCGCGTGAACGTTGCGCTTGCGCTCAATGTGATCGGCGAGCACGAGACCGCATTGAATTATCTGACCTTCGCCCGGGGAACCTTCGAGCGGATTGGGCACAAGCAATATACCTATCTCACGCTCAACAACATTGCGGCAACGCTGGTCTGGCTCAAGGAATATGATCGCGCCGAAGAGTGTGCCGGCCGCGCCATTGAAATGGCAGTCAAGGTTCGAACGACTCAAATCGCCTCGACCTATGAAATCAAAGCCCGGGTCCATCTGGCGCGCCGCGAGTGGGACAAAGCCGAGCACGCGCTGATGAGCGCGAGAGAGATCGCGGAACAAGCCAACAGCCACTCGCAACGCGCCGATGTGCGGCGCACGCTGGGCAAGTATTACCTGTCGCAGGATCGCGACGAAGAAGCTGCCGAAGTGCTGTGGCAGGCGCTCGACATCGCGCAGAACCTGCGTGCCTCGCTGCTGGAGATCGAGATCAAGGCTCTCTTGTCGCAGGCCTTGTGCGGCTCGAATCCCGTGGAGGCGTGCAAACTGTTGAGCGATGTTGAAGCGGTGCTCGGATCGCGGCCGCTTGCCGAATTGAGGAAAGAGGCGCTGGCTGCGCGAAGACGCATCAACGCTCTGAATCATGAACAGTTCTTCATTGTCTCAGACGCCAGCATCCCGCTCCTTGCCGATGCGAAAATATCGCTCCTGAAGTGGCTGTGGGCGCGGGCTCTCCATAGAGCAAGGGGCAACGCGCGTGATGCGGCCTCGATACTGGGCGTCACGCCGACCTACATTCGCAAGCTTACAAAGGTGATCCCTAGAGATTTGCTCCGGCCCGGGAAAAAGCGTTCAAAGAGAGAAGTGAGCGTCTTGTGAACTGCTGTCCGGGTTGACGTTACTCGCGACGCTCTGCTAAGTTGAAGCCTTGAATTTCCAGGCGCGTAGCTCAGGGGTAGAGCACTACCTTGACACGGTAGGGGTCTGCGGTTCAAATCCGCACGCGCCTACCATAAGTTGAAAAGCGACCTGCGGTGAATCATCAGGTTCACTGCCTGTCGCATCAACTCTCGTGAGAGTTGATATCGTTATTTTACGTCAGCTCGCAAAGTCCCCGGCATGGAAAACCGGTTGGGGCGCTGACGTAAGATCCGACCAATTGCTGGAAGGTATCGCAACGGACCGACAGCTTAAACAGACTCGACGTTACTCGGCAACGTATTGGGGTGTGCGCGAGGATTGCTGTTCGATATAGCAACATCCAAGCCGCGAGTTACACCTCTCGAGGCGAGAGCTAATTTGCGATAACCGCGGTGCGCGAGGTCCAGGAGGATAAACTATCAGCAGCTTTCAGCGAAGAGGATTCAGAGACAGACGAGACCGTGCTCCGTCGGTTCGAGTCAACGAGCGCATACGCGTCCGCGAAGTGCGTGTGATCGATGAGGACGGCGCCCAACTCGGAATTATGGCGCCTCAGCAGGCGATCGAGATTGCTCGGGGCAAGGGATTGGACCTGGTTGAAATTGCGCCACAGGCTCAACCCCCGGTCTGCCGGATCATCAACTTCGGCAAGTTTCAATACGAGCAGAAGAAGAAACAGAAAGAGGCAAAAGCCAAACAGACTTTTATCACCGTCAAGGAGATAAAGTTCAGACCGGGCACCGACGAGCACGACTACGATTTTAAGAAGAACAACGCCGTGCGAATTCTCCACGACGGAGACAAGGTGAAAGCGACGGTTCACTTTCGAGGGCGTGAGATTACGCATAAGGAATTGGGGGCCGCGTTGCTGCAGCGCCTCGAAAAAGATCTTGAGGACGCGGGCACAGTGGAAGTGAGACCCAAGCTCGAGGGCATGAACATGTTCATAATGCTCGCGCCGAAGAAGAAATAATTTGATATGCAACAGGAGGACTAATGCCAAAGCTTAAAACGCACAAGGGCGCCGCGAAGCGATTTCGCTTGACCGCGACCGGGAAGGTCAAACGAGGGCATTCGCACGCGCGACACATTTTGACTTCTAAGACAACGAAGCGGAAACGTCACCTGGATATTGATGTGATGGTTGCCGATGCCGACGTTGGTCTTGTGAAACGAATGCTGCCGTACGGCCGCGGCTGAGTGATTGTCCGTAGTCCGTAGTCCGTTGTCAGTAGCAACGGAACTGCGGCGGCGCGGACAACAGTCTACTGACTACGGACTACTGACTACGGACTACTGACTACGGACTACTGACTACGGACTACTGACTACGGACTAATAAGGAGGGACTTATGCCTCGCGCAAAACGTGGAAACAAGCGTTTGCAAAAACGAAAAGGAATTCTAAAGCTTGCACGCGGATATCGCGGCACCAAGAGCAAGCTCTATCGTCACGCAAAGGAACAGGTCGAGCGTTCGTTGAATTTCGCATTCACCGGACGCAAGCTGAAGAAGCGAGACTTTCGCTCGCTGTGGATCGTTCGCATCGGGGCGGGCGCTCGCGCGAATGGAATCAGCTACAGCCAGTTCATGCACGGACTAAAGCTTGCCGATATCAAACTCGATCGCAAGGTGCTTGCGGACCTCGCGGTCAACGAGCCGTCGGCGTTCGCGGAGATCTCAGGCAAAGTGAAGCAAGCCATCGAATCGAACCGCGCAACCGCAGCTTAGAAAATTCTCAAAGTCGGAAGGCGGGCGAAGCAGTGGCGTTGCTACTTGCTTCGCCCGTTATCGCGTATGGAAGAAAATCTGCAGAGACTCAAAGATCAGTTCGCCAACGATGCGAAGTCTGTTTCAAACGCCGAAGCGCTCGGCGCGCTGCGTGACAAATACCTCGGCCGCAAATCCGGCCTGATCGTCGCCGAGAAGAAACGGATCGGCTCACTTGCGCCAGAAGCGCGCGGAGAATTCGGGCGCCAGGTCAATGAAATCAGCGCGGAAGTCGAGGCCGAGATCGCTCGCCTCGGCGAACTATTTGCCGCCGAGGCGGAAACCAAAGCTCTCGAACGCGAGCAAATCGATGTCACTCTTCCGGGCACGCGGCCCAGGCACGGGCACTTGCATCCGCTCACACTCGTCCGGCAGAGAATCGAGGACGTGTTTGTGTCAATGGGCTACTCGGTTGAAGACGGACCCGAGATCGAAACCAGCTTCTACAACTTCGACGCGCTCAATATTCCTCCCGGCCATCCCGCGCGCGACTCCGCGGATACGTTTTATGTTTCGGAAGACCTCGCACTTCGGAGCCAGACCTCGACCGTTCAAATACACACGATGCAACGCCAGAAGCCGCCGCTGCGAGTGATTGCCCCCGGCCGCGTGTTCAGACGCGACACGCCAGATCCGACTCACAACCCGATGTTCTTCCAGGTCGAAGGCCTGAACGTCGATCGCAATATCACGCTCGCCGATCTGAAAGGAACATTGCAGAAGTTCGTCGAGATGATGTTTGGAGCGAGCGTGCGAACCCGGTTTCGCCCGTCTTATTTCCCGTTCACTGAGCCTTCGGCGGAAGTCGACTTCAGTTGCTATGTCTGCGGAGGCTCCGGATGCCGTGTGTGCAAGGGCTCGGGTTGGATCGAGCTGGGCGGAAGCGGAATGGTTCATCCAAACGTGCTCGAGAAAGTTGGCATCGATCCGGAGGAATTCTCCGGCTTCGCATTCGGGCTGGGTATCGATCGGATGGCTGGACTGATGTACGACATCGATGACATTCGATTGTTGTTTGAGAACGACCTCCGATTCCTTGAACAGTTCGGTTAAAAACGGTTCAGGGTTTAGGGTTCAGGGTTCCGGGTTTAGGGTTCAGAGTTCAAGGTTCAGGGTTCGACATTATCGACAAGCGAATCTAATAGAAGCACCAACCCTGAACCCTGAACCCTGAACTCTGAACTCTGAACCCTAGACCCTGAACCCTAAACCCGGAACCCTGAACCTCGAAGAGCATGCCCAAAGAATCATATCAACCACTCGATAAGACCGTGTTCATCCTCGGCGGCGCCGGGCTCGTCGGCACGCAGATTTCATTTCAAGTAGCCCGCCAGCTCAAGCCGGAGAAGATCGTCATCGCGTCACTCTATCAAGAAGAAGTGCGCGAGTTGACTCGCGAGCTTCGCAAGGAATTCCGGGCGATCAAATTCGTGGAGCTATGGGGAAATATCTTCGTGCGATCAGAACTGGCGCGCGCCGATCGCGAAGAGTTACTTGCGAGCCCCGCTCGCCGTCGAGCGCTTTACGACGATTTGTTTGGCCCGCTCGACGGAGCTTACGAACGCTCAATGCTTGCGGCCGCAGTTCGCGAACACGGCGCCGATGTGTTGATCGATTGCGTCAACACGGCGTCCGGCATCAGCTATCAGGATGTTTACACGACGTCGATTGAAGTTCGAAACTCGCTGGACTATATCGGCGAGCGGATTTCCGAGCACGACCTGAAACCGATTTGGGATAAACGCGCGCCCCTCGAGCGCACGTTTGAAACGCTGCTGTTATCGCAATCTATCCCTCAACTAATACGTCACACTCAGTTGATATACCGGGCAATGGTCCAGGTCGGAACGCGCGTGTACGTTAAGGTCGGCACTACCGGAACTGGCGGCATGGGTTTGAACATTCCTTATACGCACGGCGAAGACAAACCCTCGGCAAAGCTGATGTCAAAGACCGCGATAGGATTCGCGCACACCGGGTTGATGTTTCTGATGGCGCGCACTCCGGGCGGCCCGATAGTCAAAGAGATCAAACCGGGCGCGATGATTGGATACAAAAAAGTTACGTATCAACCACTCACACATCATCGCGATAACACGCCGGTCTTCATGTACGCGCCGCTAACTCAGCACTTCGATGGCGAGATCGAGCTTTCGATGCCGGGCGATGAATTCAAGAAACTCGGCGAGCTAGAGATGGTCGGCGTGGATACGGGTGAGAACGGGTTCTTCGCGCGAGGCGAGTTCGAAGCGGTGACCTCGATCAATCAGATGGAGTTCGTTACTCCGGAAGAGATCGCGAGCAACGTCGTGCTCGAGATCAAAGGCAGTAACACTGGAGTCGATGTGATTGCAGCCATCGATTCGGCAATAATGACTCCGAGTTATCGAGCGGGCTATCTGCGCGGCTCGGCCATCGAAGCGATGCGCAGGCTCGAGCACGAGACGAATTCGCATTCGATTGCGACGGGCGAGCTCGGGCCTCCGAAGCTCACAAAGCTTTTGTACGAAGCGCACCTGTTGAAAACGAAATACAGAACGCTTCAGGAGGTATCCGAGCAGAGTCCGGAAGAGATTTCCCGCTCGCTGTGGAGTTATCTGCAACGCAACAACGCGCTCCGAAATACGATCGTGTCGATCGGCATACCGATTCTGCCGCCGGAAGGCGATCGCCTGATTCGAGGACCGCGGATCAACGTCCCCGAGTATGCGGGACAAACTAAAATGCCTGTGACCGAATCTGCAATCGATGAATGGGCTGAGCGTGGCTGGCTAGATTTGAGAGCGTCGAATATGCAGCGCTGGCAGCAGCGATTTCGGGCTATGTTGAGATCGGCTCAAACAATTCACCGGCAGGGTTCGGCGGCGATCACGATGGAGGCTTATCGAAGCGAAGAGATCAGAATCGGAGAAGTGGTAGGATGGATCTTTAACAACGAGGAAGGTGGGTATCGGATCAAATAAGTATGAGTATTATCTCGTAGCCGAGTGTGTTAATGTTCTCTTTCGCAATGGCAGGTTGAAAGCAGTGTCAGGCGAGAGGCGCACAGACGTTGTAAGACTTCGCCATCCTAAACGGTCACCAACGACTAGTCACATAAGAACATGAGTTCGTGCCACGCCTACTCGAGTGCGTGGCGAAGGAGCTGTACGATGACTTCTATCACGCTCCGATTCTGCTGGAAGATCTTCCTGGCAACGCTATTACTCCTCTCGGGCCCGGTGCAATCCCATGCGAAGTCAATGACTGACCATTCCTCGAAACGTCACAGAACTTCCCTGCTTACGCTGGCGATCGCACACGCGACCAACCTGAACTACGAACCCGCTGGGGGTTCGATACGACCATCAGCCAGCAACCAAACGCCACAGGATGCCACGCAACAAGAATCGAAGGCGGATGCCGCTTTCCAGGAGGGAGAGAAGCTTCGTAAGGAAGGCTCGTCGAAATCCTTTAGAAAGGCAATTGATAAGTATGAACAGGGGCTGCTCCTGTATCGGGCGGCAGGAAATCGCGGCGGGGAAGCCAAGACTCTCAATAACATCGGTGGTGTTTATGACTCTCTGGGCGAGAAGCAGAAGGCGCTGGAGTTCTACAACCAGGCTCTCCCAATCAACCTGGAAGCGAGTGATCGCGACGGTGAGGCCATCACGCTCAACAACATCGGCCTAGTTTACCACTCTCTCGGTGACGCCGATAAAGCGCTGAAGTTCTACAACCAGGCACTTCCACTTCGAAGGGCGGTACGGGATCGCAGTGGTGAAGCCACAACGCTTAACAACATCGGTAGTGTATACGAGTCTCTGGGTGAGATTCAGAAGGCGCTGGAGTTTTTCGACCAGGCTTTGCCAATCTATAGGGCGTTAGGAGATCGCGGCGGTGAAGCGGGAACGCTCAACAACATCGGCGCTGTCTACTATTCTCTTGGCCAGAAGTGGAAGGCACTGGAGTACTTCAAATTGGCGCTGGCCATTCACGAAGCCGCGGGCGACCGTGCAGGTAGAGCGGTAACGCTCAACAACATCGGCTTAATCTATCACTCTCTAGGTTTCAATCAGAAGACGCTTGAGTTCTGCACGAAGGCATTGCGAATCTCCCGCGCAGTCGGGGATCGTAGCAGTGAAGCCAGAGCGCTCAACAACCTGGGTACACTCTACGCTGGCGGAGGATGGGATATAGTCGTTGGGGGCAATGAAGCCAGAAGGCCCTCCTCCAATATCTTTGCTGGCAACGTTGACAGGGGGCAGCCCCCTATTGTGGATATGTCCTATGAAGTCAGGCGTACGGTAATACGCGCCCGCGGAGACAACCGAAAGGCGCTGAAGTTCTACCTTCGAGCGCTGGCGCTTCGACGGGCGGTAGGGGACCGCAGGGGCGAAGCGGTATCGCTTAACAACATTGGCATCGTCTATAAGAATCTCGGCCAAAGACCGAAGGCCCTGGAGTTCTACAACCAGGCGAGATTACTCGCCGGGGCGTTAAGGATCCGAGGGTTTGAAGCCACAACACTCCAGAATCTGATGGTCTTTTGGGGTAAAGAGAATCCCTCGCTCGCGATCTTCTTCGGTAAGCAGGCAGTGAACGTTTTGCAGGAGCTACGCTCCGTCATTACGAGCCTCGATACAGAGTTACAACAGACCTTTCTTCGTTCGAAAGAACAGACATATCGCGATCTGGCCGGCTTGCTTATCTCTCAAGGGCGCTTGGCTGAAGCACAACAAGTTTTTGGCTTGCTAAAAGAGGAGGAGTACTTCGAGTTCGTGCGCCGCGATTCCGGAAACGCTTCGCTCACCGGCGCACGTATCAGCTTCACTTCCGCCGAGGCCAAGCTAAAGAAGCAGTTCTCTGAGATAGCCGCTAGTATTGCTGGAATCGGGTCGCAGCATGGTGCATTACTGGCGATCAAACAGCGCTCTCCCGAACAGGACAAGCGGTTGTCGGAAGCAGAAGCCAACCTCGAGATCGCGAATCAAGCGTATCAGAAGTTCCTGGATCAGCTACAAGTAGAGCTCAAAGGGGCTACCGGTGGCGTCAACGACGTAACCGCGCTCCGAGAGTCGCGGGGCCTGCAAGACACTCTTCGCGAGCTTGACGCAATTGCGCTCTACACCATCGTCAGTCGGGAGATGTACAACGTCATCCTCATCACGCCTGACGTTGAGAAGGCATTTGAATACAAGATCAGCGAAGCGGAGATCAACAGGAAGATCTTCGAATTCAGACAGGTGCTGCAGAATCCGGCTGCCGATCCGCTGCCGTTGGCGCAAGAACTCTATCGCATCTTCATTGGACCGGAGCTCGGGCGTGACATTTCGCAAACCGGTAAGCAGACTATTGTCTGGTCGCTCGATGGAGTGTTGCGATACCTGCCGATGGCCGCGCTGCACGATGGGAAGAGGTATCTGGTCGAGAGTTATCGCAACGTAATTATTACACTCGCGAGTCGCGATCGCCTCAAAGATCCCGTGAGCTTGAAGTGGCAGGCGCTTGGCCTCGGAGTTTCGAAGGGCGAGGTAGTTACCATCGGATCGAACCCCGAGATATTTCCGCCATTGCGGGGCGTGCCCGAAGAGTTAGCAGGCATCGTGCGAGACGAGACAAAGGGCGTAGGGCAGACTGGAGTTCTACCCGGCACGGTGCTGCTGGACGAAGGCTTTACCGCCGAGGCTATGAAGACAAGGCTGCGGCTCCGCGGAAACGAACAGCCATTCAAGCTAGTGCATATCGCCAGTCACTTTAGATTTCAACCGGGAGATGAGACCAAGTCTTTCCTGTTGATGGGAGGGGGTAAGACGCTGACGCTGGCAGAGCTCAAGAGCATGTCACAGATATTCAGCAGGGTTGAGTTGTTGACACTCTCAGCCTGCAACACGGCAGTCGGCGGCGCAGGAGCTGAAGGTAAGGAGGTCGAAGGCTTTGCCGTGCTGGCCCAGCGGCAAGGAGCGGAGGCAATCATCGCCAGTCTCTGGCCGGTCAGTGACATGAGCACCAGTCAGTTGATGAGGCAGTTCTACCGCCTTCGCGATGAGCATCCCGGGATGTCTAAAGCTGAAGCTATGCGCCAGGCTCAATTGACTCTGCTGCGCCCGGTGATGCAGCGGCAGATTGCGGATGAGAATAAGGACCGCGGCAATCAATCAACTTATAAAGTTGATCCTAACGCCCCGTACGCGCATCCCTACTTCTGGGCGCCATTCATTCTGATCGGTAACTGGAGATAACCTGTAACCGAACATAAGATCATGCGGCGCTGTGTGATAGTCAGTTCCTCGTCGAAGCTGTGCATCGCTTCAGTGACTTTCTCGCCGCGGGCGGGCGCTTCGTTGGTTGCAGTAGAGCGCCTGGACCACACCGATGATGCAGAGTGTGAACAGCGGAAGATTCAAAATGTAGACGCCCGCGAGGATGTAGCGCGAGTTGTCTATCGAGTCTTTCGTCCAGATATCCTCGGCTTGCCCAGCAAAGTCTTCCAGCAGGCTTGTGCAAGTCGAGTCCGGGTTCTCGCTGACATAACTCTGTGTGCGGACGGTGTAACGGGTCCCGATGACGACTTGTATGTGCGCGTATGAACACGTCCGAGTGTCGAGCAGATGTTGATAAGCAAAGAAGGCCAGCACCGATAAAACTAGAAACGTCCCCGAGAAGAGAGCCCAGCGTCCGACATGCCTTTTCTTATTCCACCTCTGGACAACGAGAAATATCAGGCCGACCAGCACAGCGACAATGAACTGAGCCAACCGAACAACGGACTTATCATCGGCGCTCGCCGCCCAGCCCGGAGGCGGAAGCAGGAACCCGCCGATTACGCCGAAAATGAAAACCGCGAATTGAGTTACCAGTCCCCAGGACTTCCTGGTGTCTTTTAACCAGCTTAGAGGAGTCATGTTGGCTGACATACGGTGTGCCTTGGAAGATCTTCGATGGTTAGGGTACGACCACGTCAATTTCTCTTCTAGCTTCGCCTTGCACGCCGATGTCTACAGGTTTTCGATCCGTTAAAGAGGAACCCTTGCTCAGCCAGATGAAATAGTTCCCCGGCGCAACCTTCATACTAGTAGGGGCCGACGGATCAGTGAGTCGGTCGAATCTCTTGAAACGCGATGGTTCCCTCAGCAATCCCTTTGGAACATACCAAACTTCATACGCTCCAACATCCTGATCCCCCTTCCGTGCGTGAACGAGTATCTCGACTAGTCTGACTACCTCAGCGCCGCCCTGTCGGCCGGGCCCAGTGACTTTAAGTTCCAGGTCGGATTCCACTTCTTTCAACCCATCGTAGAGTCTCGTCCGTTCAGACTCAGAATTGTAATCTCGCTTAGCAAGTCTTTTCAGAAGTTCTGCATCAAGGCTGAGACTTTCGAGATACTCCCTGGGAACTTGGTTTCGGGATCTTCTGATGGCGACATCCAAGAACTTCACGTTCTCACCAATGTTGGCGAGGGATTGAACAATATCTGTTTGCATTTGGTCGTGAACCGGCTTGTTTCCCAGTTTGTTCGTAAGCGTTCGAAGGGCGCCGCGAGCTGAATCAAACACAGCGAGTCTCTGTTCTTTGCGTGCTGGCTGGGCATAAGCAACGTGAAACGTCGATAACAATATGAACAATGTGGCGGCTGCCTTCAATATATCTCTCTCCCCCCGGAATGCTTTTCATCGCAACAAGAGTACAGTTCGCCGCCGAGCATAATAGAGGCTGCGGTTTAGAGATTACAAGACGAGTAACTAAGGCGACACAGTTGGGGAAGCTTCAGTGAAAAACACGAAGCGAGCCTCCTGGGAAGAGGAGCTTTCGAAAATCGAGAAGATCGTTCGATCCACTAGGCCTGAAAGACGGACCCACCAAAATCGAGCGTTCATGTTAAGCCGTTCCCCGGTGTCCCTGTGATAGTGTTACTTTTGTTCAAAAATGACAGTCAACATGGCGGAGTCACAATCTAAGGATGAAGGACGAAACGCGACAACTAGGGGACGCGCCGACCACACTCGAAGCCATAATCAATGCTTCGTCGGACGCCGCCGGGAAAGAAGAGATTCGTGACCAGCTCACGAAACTTTTCAATCAGAGCGGTCTCGACGCGCACATATCTCTAGCTCGTAGCGGCGAACAACTCGTTGAACTCGCGGAACGCGCTGCTAAGGGCGACGCCCAGACTATCGTTGCCGGAGGCGGCGACGGGACGATCAACGCCGTCGCATCGACATTGATCGACAGCGGCAAGACCCTTGGCGTTTTGCCGCTCGGGACGCTCAATCACTTCGCGAAGGACTTGAAGATTCCGCTCGATCTTGAAGGTTCCGTGAAAAACATCATAGCGAATCACGTGGTCCCGATTGATGCCGGCGAAGTCAACGGACATATATTTCTCAACAACTCCAGTCTGGGTCTGTATCCGCGCCTCGTACACGAGCGAGAAGAGAAGCAGCGTCTCGGACACGGCAAGTGGCCGGCGTTTGTGTGGGCTGCGTTCAGCGTAATGCGCCGATATCCGTTTCTCGACGTCCGCTTGACCGTCGATGGAAAAGAAATCTCGAGCCGGACTCCTTTTGTGTTCGTGGGCAACAACGAATATGAAATGGAGAACTTCAACATTGGCAGCCGCGCCCGGCTTGATCGGGGCGAATTGAGCCTTTACTTTTCTCATCGCATGCGGCGGCTTGGCCTGGTGGGGCTCGGGTTGCGGGCGCTCGTGGGCCGCGTCGAGAATGCTGACGAGTTCGTTGCGATGCGAGCGGCTGAGTTTTCGATAGAGACCAAACGCAGCAGCATTCGCGTCGCGACTGATGGCGAAGTGATGATGATGAAACCACCGCTTCGCTATCGCATACGGCCCGGGGCGCTCAAAGTGATTGTGCCCGCGCCCGGCTTCGCTCAAGAAGTTAAGGAGCCGGGATGAGAACCGTCGTTCACTTGTCTGATATTCACTTTGGCGCGGTCAACCAAGCGATCATCGTTCCGCTTATTCGCTCCATCAACGAATTGAAGCCTGATGTTGTCGCCGTTTCCGGTGACCTCACGCAGCGCGCCAGGTCGCATCAATTCAAAGCGGCGCGCGAATTCCTGGATTCGCTCCCTCAACCTCAGATCGTGGTGCCCGGGAATCACGATATTCCTTTGCACAATGTGTTCACGCGGTTCGCACACCCGTTGGACAAGTATCGTCGTTACATAACGGACGACCTGCGCCCCATCTACGCCGACGACGAGATCGCGGTGCTTGGACTAAACACAGCGCGATCACTGACTATCAAAGGCGGGCGCATCAACCGGACTCAGGTTGCGTGGCTGCGGGAGAAATTCTGTGCGTTCGACCCGGAGGTAATCAAGATTCTGGTCACCCATCATCCCTTCGATTTGCCGGACGGGCACGATGATGGAGACCTTGTCGGCCGAGCTCGCATGGCAATGAGGGAACTCTCGACTTGCGCGGCCGATGTATTTCTCTCCGGTCATCTGCACGTCGGTCACACGGGTGAGACGGCGAAGCGTTACAAATTCGCCGGACGCGCGGCGCTTGTTGTTCAAGCTGGAACCGCAACCTCAACTCGCGCAAGGGGCGAGGCAAATTCTTTCAATGTCATCCGTCTGTCCCGGGCTGATACTGCAATCGAGATATCAATTGAACGATTAGAGTGGCAACCGTCACAGGCTATTTTCGCGGTCGCGCACACGGATCGCTTTCGCCGGGTGAGCGCGGGCTGGTCACGTCTATGATGAGCGAACGGCGAGGATAGCGCCGAATGAACTCGGAACAGCCAACTAAGATGAAGTTTGCGGCGAGACTAAAGGAGTTTCGCAAACGGCTCGGCCTGACGCTGCTTGCCGGACTTGTTTGTGCCGCCGGAGCCTTGATCTTCTTAGCCACGCTAGCCGATGAGATCGCGGAAGGCGACGCGGCGCGATTTGACGACTCGGTACGTGATGGAATTCACGGGTTTGCGACTCCAGCGGTGACCTTCGCGATGCGAGGCGTGACAATCTTAGGCGGGCCGCTTGTTCTGTTCAGCCTGAGCCTCGTTGTTGGCGTCGGGTTTTTCGTGAAGAAGAATTATCGAGCGATGATGTTGTTGATAGCAACGATTGTGGGATCGAGCCTGCTGAACGAGGTGCTCAAGGCTAGCTTTCATCGCACGCGCCCGCTGCCTTTCTTCGACATAACGGCTCCAAATTCCTACAGCTTTCCGAGCGGGCACGCGCTGATGAGTTTCTGTTTCTACTCGAGTATGGCTGCGCTGATTTCTGCGAGAAGCAAGAGCCGGGCGGTTCGCGTTACGGTGTGGGCGTTGGCCTTGTTGCTGATTGCGGCTATCGGGATATCGCGAATTTATCTTGGAGTTCATTATCCTAGCGACGTTGTTGCGGGTTTTGCGGCGGCGTTTATCTGGGTAATGTTCATTGTGATTGTGGATCGCGCGATTCCTCGCAAAGGCGAAGAGGCGACGGGCTGATCTATCGTCACGAATCGCCGATGTCAGATGAGATGAAAACGCGATCTTTGCCTTCCAGTCCGAGCGGCTGCTAGAATCCGTGCTTTCTTTGGCGCCGGTGATAATCGATGAAGATCAGTTATAAGTGGCTGGGCGAGCTTGTGTCGCTCACGCTGAATCCAAAAGAGCTGGCCGAGCGGCTGACGATGGCCGGACTCGCCGTCGAAGGCATCGAACCCGTCCGCGATGATCACATCCTCGATTTCGATTTGACTTCGAATCGCCCTGACGCGCTTTCGCATCTCGGCATCGCGCGCGAAGCCGCGCTTGTGTGCGGCACTTCTCTGATTCATCGGACGATCGCGCTGAATGAAGGCGAAGCGAATGCCGAGTCCGTAGCGTCCGTTGAGATTCTCGATCCAGACTTGTGTCCTCGATACGCCGCGCGGGTTGTTCAAGGTGTGAAAGTCGCGCCGCCGCCGAAATGGCTGGCCGAGCGGCTCGAGTCGATAGGACAGCGCTCGGTCAACAACGTTGCCGACATAACCAACTACGTGATGTTCGAGATGGGGCAACCCACTCACGCCTTCGATTTGAACTTACTTCATGGTCATCGGATTGTCGTCCGGCGTCCGCGGGCGGGGGAACGAATCACGACGCTGGATGGCTTCGAGCGCGAGCTTGCCCCTGAAATGCTGGTCATCGCCGACGCGGATCGTGCGGTCGCCATCGCCGGAGTGATGGGCGGCGCGGACACCGAAATTAACGACCGGACAACTGACGTGCTGATCGAAAGCGCTTACTTCAATCCGGCGTCGATTCGACACACTGCGCGTGTTCTCGGAATGGACACCGAAGCGTCGTACAGATTCGCGCGAGGTGTCGATTTCGAAGGACAGGTTCGGGCCGCCGATCGCGTTGCCGAGTTGATTGCCGAGATCGCGGGTGGACAGATCTTGAAAGGTGCGATAGACGTGTATCCGGCGCACATCACTCGCGACGCTGTGTCGTTGCGAGAGTCGCGCGTCGAACGGCTAACCGGACTGAAGCCGTCGATCGAACAAGCGGCCGATATCCTGCGGGCGTTGCAGTTCAAGGTCGAGGTCAATGCTAACGATAAAACGTTGCGCGCCGAGGCTCCGTCGTTTCGAATAGATATTTCGCGCGAAGAAGACCTTGTCGAAGAAATCGCGCGGCACGTCGGTTACGACCTGGTTGACGTGACGCTGCCTGCGTGGAGTGGAGCAGGGAAGTATCTTGCCGGAGACAGAGAGCGCCGCAACGTGAGGCGCGCCCTGACGGGGCTTGGCTTCGATGAAGCGTACTCATTCAGTTTCGTCAGCGGCGAGCGCGATCGGCTCTTTCGGCCCGCGGATACTCCGGCGCCGACGTTGTTGAATCCGATTGACGTCGATCAGTCCGAGATGCGAGCGTCGCTTGTCACGGGTCTCCTCGACGCTGTGCAGCACAACTTCAATCAGGGCTCTCGCGATGTGAAGCTGTTCGAAATCGGCCGCGTGTTCATGCCCGGTTCCGGCGCCCCGCGTCCTCGGGAGAATGAATCTCTGGGCATTGCAATGACCGGGTCGGCTGTTGCGGATGACTGGCGTGACCACAGGCAGCTCGAATTCTTCGATGTGAAGGGCGCGATCGAAACTGTGCTCCGAGCGTTGAACATCTCCGGCTTTACAATTGATCGAGCCCGTGTAGAATACCTGCATCCTGGACAGTCGGCGGTGCTTTCGCGTGACGGTGTTGAGGTAGCGCGGTTCGGCCGTCTTCATCCGCGAGTGGCCTCTCTTTACAAGTTCCGCCAGCCGGTTTTTGTAGGCGAGATCGCGTTCGATATGCTCCTCGCTTTACCGGCTGACCAGGTTCGTTTCGCGGCGTTGTCAAGATTCCCGGCCGCGTCGCGCGATATATCGGCTTTGGTTCCGGATGCGATCATGTGGGGCGAGGTTGAAAGCGCAGTAAACGATTTGGGAATTGCCGAAATCGTTTCAGTGCGACTCTTCGACACTTATAAAGGAAAAGAGATGCCGGATGGTTTTAGATCTTTGGCTTTTCGAGTGACCTACAGGAGCGATGATCGCACGCTCACGGACGAAGAGCTGGCTGGAATGCACGAGCGAGTAAGGGGATCGCTCGAGCAGCGCTTTGGCGCACAACTTCGATAGCGTTTCGGGTTCGGGGTTCCGGGTTCAGCGTTGGTCGCGCGTAGACTTGTAACCCATGAACAACGAACCAGAAACCCGGAACTCTGAACTCTAAACCCGAAACCGGCAGGAGGCCAGGTGAGCGGAATCTACGGTCTTGAGAAGTTCTCACACCTCGA
>Ga0070705_100000221_pt1 | contig 33830 bp, 29 predicted proteins | sample KBSK5253metaG_FD_65455 | JGI IMG/M metagenome (GOLD analysis project Ga0070705, IMG submission 65455) | Corn, switchgrass and miscanthus rhizosphere microbial communities from Kellogg Biological Station, Michigan, USA - KBS K5-25-3 metaG | ecosystem: Host-associated > Plants > Roots >... | reverse complement strand
CGGGTGTCATCTCGCGGTAGTCATACATAAGAAGCAGGCGTTCAGAGTACCGACTTTAGTCGGGCCTTAGCAATCGAAGAGTACTACCCGACTAAAGTCGGTACTCTGAACACCCGGTGCTCTGAACGCTCGCGCGCTTTGGACAGCCGGATGAATTGACGCTCGCCTTCAAAGTCCCAATGTGGCGGCGAATGCCACGGCCGCTGCTGTTGGCGCCGATGCTCGACGATCTCTCGGCGCTGTTCGGGCGTCATCTCACGATAGTCATACATAAGAAGCAGGCGTTCAGAGTACCGACTTTAGTCGCGTCTTAGCAATCGAGGAACACTACCCGACTAAAGTCGGTACTCTGAACGCCCGGTGCTCTGAACGCTCGCGCGCTTTGAACAGCCGGATAAATTGACGCTCGCGCTGGAAATCCCAAGGCGGCGGCGAGTGCCACGGCCGCTGTTGTCGTCGGCGATGCTCGACTATTTCTCGGCGCTGTTCGGGCGTCATCTCACGGTAGTCATACATAAGAATCAGGCGTTCAGAGTACCGACTTTAGTCGGGTCTTAGCAATCGAGGAGCACTACCCGTATGGGTTTGCAGGATAAGAGCCATAATGTGATGTCGGGGGATTTCGGGGGAAACGCAACGAGATCAACCACTTCGGGCGAATCCGAGTTTACACAATAATCGCCATATTTTTCGGGCTCCGCTGCGACGTTTGCGCGATTTCTGCCATACTCGAAACCTACTTCAAAACGCGTTTCAAAGGGTGTCGATCGGGTCTTGAAGCTCGCGCTCGATCTCGGCCAGGTGCTCGCGCAAACACTTCTGGCGATCCAGGTGCAAGGTCGTCCCGCGTTCGATCGCTTCGATCGCAGAGGCGTGAATCTCAAAGGTCAACTCGGAGGATGAAAGCGCGGTCACGACTCCGAAGACGCGGCGCGAATGGTGCTGGACAGGGCGGGATGAGTCCCATTCTACAAGGAATTCGAGAGCATCGTGAAGTTTCAGAGACGGGGCGGCGAAGTGAGGGAAGATGCCGGCGCGGGTTCGAAGAAGAGGTTCACGATGGAGACCTTCGGGCGTCTTGTAGTCTCGGGAGATAACGGAGCATGAATGCCGGGGCCGGCTGCCATGAGCGAGGGGCGGAAGCTGGACGATGTCTCCGCGGTGGATGCTTAGCTTGATCTCTTTGGTCTCTGTTTCCATTCTCGAAATGATGGGATATTCCCTCGAATAACCCATCACAATAAGCCATCAAATCACAAGTGATGGGTTATTCGGACAACGGCTGCTGGATCAAGTAGTTAGATGCAAATGAGCGGGAAAGCGATGATGGGGTATTCGAGGAATAACCCATCATTTTTTGCTCTTTGGCTTTTCGGTGCTGAAAACGAAGGGCTCCGGCCAGAGATCGCCAAGCTTTATCTTCAATGTATAGTGCTGTTTTTTTGGCGCTTCAAAGAAGATTATTCCTTGCTTGAAACTGCCGGGCATTACATCCCCTGAGTCCAGCGACATCCGGCGAATCTCCTCTCCCATTTTCTGTTGAACAGCCTTGTCCGCGAAGGGGCCCGTCAGAACCGCGAGCGCAATAGCGTGGGTATCCTGAAACCGTTTGATTGCTTGATCGGTTTCGAGTCCTGAATAGCCCTCACCTTTATCATCAATCATTGAAAAATCTGAAGTCTTAAAGCTGATTCGAGAATCTTTCGATAGGTTCTCAATCTTGAGAAAAATACCGATCATCCGAGCCGTCTTATGCTTCATTTCTGAGCGGCCTACTGTAAGCCTGTAGCTAGGCGTCTCCGCGATCATCTGTATGAGGTTTTTATTCGCTGGATCTGGATGTGTCGATGCGCCACCACTGACGGGGTAAATATCCTGAGAGAGAGAAGTAGTCGGGACGATCAGAATGAAAAGAACATCGGTACTCTGAACACCCGGTGCTCTGAACACTCGGACTTGACCGATGTAGTTCCAGATGATAATAATTCTCACGTGCGAATTAACCGCAACAAACTAACAACGCGACACGGAACAGAGGTCGATGGCTGGTGCTCGGAGTTCGAGAAGCAATGCCGGGCTCGAGGCATTCGGGTCACCCCGCAGCGGTTGGCCGTCTATCGCGCCTTGGCCGAAGACCTCGCACACCCGACCGTCGAATCCGTCTACAGCCGATTGAGCAAACAACTCCCTGGTCTGTCGCAGGCAACGATCTATCGCACTCTTCAGTTTTTCGAGGACGAGAACCTGATCAAGCGAGTAAGCTCGCCCGGCGCAATCGGACGGTTCGACGCGAACGTCGGCCCGCATCAACACCTGCTGTGCCGCATATGCGGGAGACTCGAAGACATCTCAGTACCAGAGCTGCACAAGGCGCGAATTCCAAAAGTGCCGGGCTTCAACGTAGAAGAGCTGGACATCCGGCTGGTTGGACTTTGCGAAGCTTGTTCACGGTTGAAACAACGGAATCAAAAGCGCGGCAAGGCTGCTCGCGCGAAGTGACATCATCTCTCTAAAAGAAAGGAAAGGAAACATGGCTGAACTAAAAGGAAGCAAGACTCATCAGAATTTGAAGGACGCATTTGCGGGCGAATCGATGGCGAATCGCCGGTATCTCTACTTTGCGAAGGTCGCCGACGTCGAGGGTTATCCCGAGATCGCCGGCAACTTCCGCGACACCGCTGAAGGCGAAACCGGACACGCGCACGGGCATCTCGATTACTTGAAGAAGGTCGGCGACCCGGCGACCGATCAACCCTTCGGCGACACGGCGCTGAACCTCAAGTCCGCGGTTCACGGCGAGACTCACGAGTACACGGATATGTATCCGGGTATGGCGAAGGCGGCGCGTGAAGAAGGTTTCGCCGAGATCGCGGATTGGTTTGAGACATTGGCGAAGGCGGAGAAGTCACACGCGGGCCGCTTCAGCAATCTGCTCAGCTCGATCAGCTAGCGGGGTTCAGAGTTCAAGCTTTAGCTCGCTGACGTCATCCGGGCCTGCAGGCTGAAGCTTGAACTCAACACTCGCCACTCTCTTTCTCCAAAATGGCAAACGACAAGAACATAAGTTACAAACCGACCGATGGGTTGTCCTATGATCCGGCGGAAGAGAAGTACTGGAACGATGGCGCGCTCGATAAAGAAGTAAAGCGCACATTCGAGATCTGTCACGGCTGCCGGCTGTGCTTCAAGTACTGCGATTCTTTTCCAACGCTCTTCTCGTTTTTGGATAACAAGTACGACGGCGATGTCCGGCGCATCAATGCGGCCGAAACCGATTCGATTATGAACTCGTGCTTTCAGTGCAAGCTGTGCGAAGTTCAGTGCCCATACACCGAGCGCGATGGGCACGAATTCAGGCTGGATTTTCCCAAGTTGGTGCATCGCTACAAGGCGCAACGAACCCGCAAACAGGGACTCACGCTGCAGGACAAAGTGCTCGAGAATCCGGACGCCGCCGGCGCGATGGCTCGCGCGAGTTTCGGTCTTGCGAATGCCGCCAACAAAGTTCGACTCAATCGAATCTTGCTGGAAAAGACGCTTGGTATTCATCGAGATAAGTTGCTGCCCGAATTTGCTTCGAGCACCTTTGAGAAGTGGGCAGAGCGGACGGGCAAGATCGCGTCAGAGCCCGGCGGCGAGGTTGTGCTCTTTCAGACATGCTACGTTCAGAACAACGAACCGCAGATCGGGCGCGACACGGTCGAGGTGCTGGAAGCAAACAAAGTTGATGTGAGTTGCACGCGGGGGCTTCAGTGTTGTGGCATGCCGGCCTGGGAGCGCGGCGATCTTGAAACGCTTCGCAAGATGGCGAGTGCGAATCTGAGAATCCTTTTGCCGTTTGTCGAGCGAGGCGCCAAAGTCATCGCGATCAATCCTACGTGCTCGATGATGATGCGCCGAGAGCATCCAACGCTTGTCGAGCCGGCTGATCGCCCCGCAGCCGAGAAAATCGCAGCGGCCGTCATGGACCCGAGCGAATACCTCTGGTCGATTCGCAACGAGCCGCGGTTCAACTCTAACTTTCGGAGCACGCCGGGCGGGCCTGTTTCATATCACGCGCCGTGTCACTTGCGAGCCCAGGGAGTCGGATTCAAAGGACGCGATCTGTTGCGAAAGATTCCCGGCGTCGTTCCTCAGACGGTGATGGAATGTTGCGGACACGATGGGACTTATGCGATGACCGTCGAAGGATTTGCGCCGTCGAAGCGAATCGGCAAACGCGCGTTCGATGGCATGCAAGAAAACAAGTGCGAGGTCTGGGCGACGGATTGTCCGCTCGCGGCGATCCAGTTTCAGCAGCACGCCGGAGTCAAGCCCATGCATCCGATGTCGATCCTGGCGCGCGCGTATCGCGAAGACGGCTTCGAGAAATCCGTTGACGCGAAGAGCGAACAGAAGAACGAGCAAGGGGAAACAAAGTGAAACCAGTAGAGCGCAACGAAATCATCGACTACGTTACATACGAAGAGAAGCGCGACGCTTTCCGCGACGAGGTCATGAAAGCGAAGGCCCCGCGCCGAGTGCACATCGGCGAGTATCTGACTCTGCTCTTCGAGAATCATCTGACAATGCAGTATCAGATTCAGGAAATGGTTCGAACAGAGCGAATGGTAAAAGAATCGGACATTCAGCACGAGATCGAGACCTACAACGAAGTGCTCGGCGGCGAAGGCGAGTTCGGCTGCACCTTGATGATCGAGATCGACGACCCTGCGATTCGCGACGTGAAGCTCAAAGAGTGGTGGGCCCTGCCGGAGAAAATGTATCTGTTGCTCGAAGACGGCTCACGCGTGTGGGCGACTTTCGATGAGCGCCAACGCGGAGACGATCGAGTGAGTTCGGTGCAGTACATGAAGTTCAATACGGGTGGCCGAGTTCCGGTTGCAGTGGGAGTTGACCTTCCGACCTTTCAGGCAGAGACAAAGCTCAGCGCGGAGCAACTTCGATCCCTCGAAGAAGATTTGTCATCGTAGTCAGTCAACTTCGTACTTCAACCCAACGAAAGCTTGAGCGCAGCCGCGACGATTGGCTTCGCCCACATCGGAGTTCGCTCGAGGTCAAGCGGGTTAAGAATCTTTCCGCGTTCGATGTGCAGCAGGAGGGCCGGCTGCGGCGTGTGGCCTGCCGCAGGGTCTGCGTCGATGCTGTTGTCGAAGAGGCGCAGGGCGGTGATGACAGGCAGAAGCTCGATCAAATTTAAGCGGCTGTGTTCGTAGCGCCGGTAGATATCTTCGACGGGAATGTCGTGCCCGCCGTGGCGAACCCGGGAGCGCACACGCTCAACATGAAGTTCCGCGCTCGAGAGCCCTACGAACCAGACATTAATCTCGATGCCTCTTGCGGCGGCTTGGGCGAGCATCCGTGGTATCGTGTTCGCTCCAAGAGTCGTTTCGAACGCGTAATCAAGACGCTCTTCCATCGCTCGTTCCAGGAGTCTCACCCCTGCATGCCAAGCCCGGCTATTGGCATCGGTCTGAGCCAGCGCCGAATTGGTTTCGATGAGCTTTCGCGCAGCCTCGTCGGGGTTGTAATAGTCAGCACCCTTATTGCGAAACGCCGCACCTGCGATGCTGCTCTTGCCCGCGCCATTTACTCCAGCGAGTACGTAGATGCGAGATGGTCGACGGGAAGGCATCTGTTCGAGTTGGTCTATCGTCGCTTGCGCGCGGCGTTTACGGCCGAGTCCCCAAGCTCGATGGGAGTCGAATTGAAGGCGTCTTTCATCGCTCGTTTCGCTTTCGGCGTTTGCATACGGGCGAGCAGACCTTCGAACTCGGAATGTAGATCGTCGAGAGTATCGGAGCGGGATTTGACCAGCGATTCGAATTCGGCGTAGGAGATAAGCACGGCCTTTGGCGTATCGTGACGAGTTATCGCAACCGCGCCCCCGTGAGTTGCTCTCTCGAGGATCGCGCCGAATTCGTTCTTCGCCTTGGTCGCGGCAACCGTCGGGATATCGATCAGGTGGCCGCGGCTGTTTCGAAACGTGAGCTTTGACATTGATTCTCCTCGCTGATGCCCTAACGTTATAGTCAATTGGTTATTTTGTCCATATTGGCTATTATAGCGGGCCGGGAATGATTGATTGCGCTTGTTAATACTCCACAGAGGGGGGCGTTTCTATGACTGGAGACGAAGTGAAGGAGGAAAACGTGCAAGCAGTCAAACACCTCAGGGCAGTGCCAAGTCCTCCCCAGGAGCTCGAACTCCTTTTTAAAGAACATTACGACCACGTCTTCCGGGCCGCTTATCGCGTCACCGGAAGCCCCGTCGATGCCGAGGACGTGCTTCAAACGGTTTTCCTTAGACTCGCGCGGCGCAAAGAAAAGCTCGACCTGTCTCCAAGCCCCGGCAGCTATCTTCATCGCGCCGCCGTTAACGCCTCGCTCGATTTATTGCGCAGCCGGACCCGCTCGCGCTCGGTGTCTCTCGAAGAGGTCGAACCCTTTTCACTCGAAGGCTCCGAGCCGAATCCGGAAACTCAATACGTCGATCGCGAGCTTCAAAATCAAATCAGGCGGTCTATCGCGACACTTGGACCAAAGGCTGCCGAGATAATTGTGCTCAAGTATTTCGAAGGGCACAGCAATCTCGAGATAGCCGAGATGCTCGGCACGTCACAGATGGTAATCGGCGTGTTGCTGCATCGCGCAAGGACCAGGCTTCGCAAACAGATCACCACGTTCCGGGAGGGACATCATGAAGCGGACCAGTAAAGATCTTAACCAAACATTCGAGCAGGCCATGGATGAGATCCGCAGCGAGCGGGTGGATCAATCTGTGGTCGAGGGCGCGGCGGAGCGCGTGTGGGCGAAGCTGTCTAGCGAGTTGGCAACGACCAGCGCGCCCGTCGCGCACGTCGACCATGTCGAACACGTCGATCATATACGAAACTGCGGCGATTTTCAGGCGCTCATACCTGAGTACCTCGGCGGAACGCTTTCTCCCGCGCGATCGCTGCTCTTCGAAGACCACACTCACGAATGCATCCCGTGCCGTAAAGCGCTCAAGCAAGCGCGTCACGGCGCGGCTGCGGTCGTTGCACGGCCAGGCGTGGTCAGCCCAATGTTTTCCAGACGCACCGTGAGATGGGCGATAGCCGCCACGATCATCATTGGCATCGGGCTTTCGTTCATTTCATACGAACGCCTGACGCGCGGCGGCGATGCGTTTCATATGGTCGTCCACGCGATGGAGGGCCAGGCTTATCTCGTATCGGATACCAACACCGAGACGCTGACGATCGGCGAAGAGATCAAGCTCGGCGCGAAGGTGCGCACCGCCAAGGACGCGGGCGCCGTTGTGCGATTGCCCGACGGTTCGTTGATCGAGATGCGAGAACGATCGGAGTTCTCGGTCACCGACGGCGCCGGGGGAACTACCATTCATCTCGATCGCGGCAACATCATCGTTCAGGCCGCGAAGCAAACCGACAAGCGGCATCTTTACGTGCAGACTCAGGACTGCCTGGTTTCAGTTGTGGGCACCATTTTCTCGGTGAACAACGGGACGAAGGGCTCGCGCGTGTCGGTTGTCGAAGGCCGAGTCGATGTTCAACACGGCGGCAATCAAGACGTGCTGCATCCCGGCGATCAAGTTGCGACGAACAGCAATCTGGAAAACGTTCCAGTCAAAGACGAGATTGCGTGGAGCCGCGATTCGGAACGCTACAAGCGGATGCTCGATGAAGTTGCGGCGCTTCGCAAAGAAGTTGACGCTCGAGTCGCGCGGCCCGGTGTGCGTTACTCGACTCGTCTGCTCGATATGACTCCCGACGATACGGTGTTCTACGTTGCGATTCCGAATCTGACCGAGATGCTTGCGGAATCGAACAAGATCATTGAGGAACGGCTTGGCCAGAACCCCGAGCTTCAGCAGTGGTGGGCGAAGGAGCAGGGATCGGCGCACGGCAAGCAGGAGTGGGACAAGGTCATCGGGAAGATCTCCGAGTTTGGCAGTCAGATCGGCGATGAGATAGTCGTGACGGCGCAGTTATCAAGAGATGGGAAAGCCGAGCCCGATGGTCCGCTGGTGCTGACGACTTTGAAGGACCCCGGTGCGTTTCGAGGCTTTGTCGAACGGCAGTTGGCTTCGATGACTACCGAGTCTAAGAAGCAACCTGGCATTCGCTTCGTCGATGATCCGATGAGCGTTGCAAGCTCGGGTGTGAAAGAAACGGCCGACCTGTTCGTGTGGATCAACGGCGATGTGCTCGCGGCGTCGCCGAAGATTGAGTTCCTCGGAAGAGTTCAATCGAATGTGAAGAGTGCGAGCGCCGGTCAATACGCCGATGGCTCGTTCCGCTCGCGAATCGCCGATGTCTATCGTGAAGGCGCGGGCTTCATCATCGCCGCCAATCTTCAGAAGATCATCGCCCAGACAAAGGGCGCGGATGCGAAGACGAATTCGGCGCTCGATCGACTGGGGATCACGAGCCTGAAATACTTCGTCGCCGAGATGAAGGAAGATCAGGGTAAGAGTTTCAACCGCGCGGTGCTGAGCTTCAGCGACACGAGTCACGGAATCACATCGTGGCTTGCGGCGCCGGGGCCGATGGGCGCTCTCGAGTTCATCTCACCGGATGCAAACATCGTCGCGGCGTTCGTTGTTAAGCAGCCCGCCGCGCTCGTTGATGATCTGCTGAGCGCGTTGAACACGGCCGATCCGAAGCTCGGAGAACACCTAGCGGAATTCGAGAAGGAAACCGGGCTCAACATTCGCAATGACTTCGCGGCGCCGCTGGGTGGCGAGTTCGCATTCGCGATCGACGGTCCCGTTCTGCCGACGCCTTCGTGGAAGCTGGTCATTGAGGTGTACGATCCGGCGCATCTGCAACAGACCTTGTCGCGAGTGGTCGACAAGCTGAATGAGCTGGCGGCGCGCGAGGGCAAGAAGGGCTTCCAGTTGGAGCAAAGCGAAATGGGCGGCTATACGTACTACACTCTGAAGTCGCTCGATTTCGGATTGGAAGTCAGCTACACCTATGCGAAGGGTTATCTGATAGCGGGCCCGAATCGCGCGCTCATCGACCAGTCGGTGAAGTATCGCGAAGCCGGATACACCCTGCTTCACTCACCGAGGTTTGTAGCGGCATTGCCGGAAGACAAGCAGGCAAACTTCTCGGCGCTGATCTATCAAAACCTGTCGCCGATGCTTGGCGGGATCGCGAAACGCGTAGGTGGAATGGCGAACGGTTTACCGGAAGAGCAGCGGCGTGGGTTCAATTCACTGCTCGGTGGACCCGTGCTGGCTTACGCATACGCGCAAGGCGATCAAATAAGTTTCGCGATCAACGGCGAAGAAGGTCCAATCGGATTGAGACCATCGAGCTTGATGGGCATGCCGGGGTCGTTCGGCTTGAGCAATATCATACAACACTCCGTCCGGTGATAACCTCTGGTGCTGGTGACCCAGGCAAAACCCTGGGTCACTAGCGCTGGTAAGTAGGTCGATGGTTGAACCGGAGTATGACAGCCACTGTCTCGAGCCTCACGGTGATCGCACACGGCGCTCAGCAGCCGGAAATGCCGGAACGAGTACAGCCGCCCGCCGCACCAATACCAATCTGAAAGGGATAAAATAAACCATGCAATTGAAACGTACTCCCTTTTTCGCACTGGTTATTTTGGTCGTTGCTTCCGTCGTAGCGAAGGCGGATAAGGTTGACGACTATGTGAAAGCCGAGATGCAGAGGCAGCATATTCCGGGCACATCGATCGTTGTCCTAAAGGACGGCAAGATCATGAAGGCGGAGGGTTACGGCCTGGCAAATGTTGAACTCAATGTTCCTGCCAGACCGGAAACCGTCTACAAGATCGGCTCCGTGAGCAAACAGCTGATCGCCACAGGAATCATGATCCTGATTCAGGACGGCAGGTTGAGCCTCGATGACAAAATCAGCAAGTTTCTTGAAGGCACTCCCCATACCTGGAAAGAAATTACCGTCCGGCATCTGTTGACCCACACATCGGGACTCGTCCGCGAGGCGCCCGGTTTCGACCCGCTCAAGATCCAAGATGACGCGGACGTCATCAAGACGGCCTACCCGTTGCCGCTGCGCTTCGCGCCGGGCGAGAAATGGGAGTATTGCAACGTCGGGTACTTTTCACTGGCTGAGATTATTCGCAAAGTTTCCGGCAAGCCCTGGGGTGATTATCTGAATGCGCGTTTGTTTCTGCCGCTCGAAATGAACGCCACCCGCACCACTACCATCACCGAGATTGTTCAAAACCGCGCCAACGGCTATGTCTGGAGAGATAGCAAACTGCAAAACGCCGGCACCTACTTCGCCTTGCGCCCAAGCGGAGCCTTTCTCTCAAGCGTACTTGATCTGGCAAAGTGGGATGCGGCACTTTACGCTGACAAAATCCTCAAGCAAGCTACTCTCAGTCAGGTGTGGACGCCGGTCAAATTGAACAGCGGCGCAACTCACCCGTACGGCTTCGGGTGGGAGCTAAGCACTGTGGGAGGCCACAAGCTGGTTCATCACGGCGGTTCGCTGCCGGGTTTTCGCGCCCAAATCTCGCGATTCGTGGACGATAAATTATCCGTCGTTGTCTTGACCAATGGCGATAACGCGGATCCGAATCTGATTGCGCTCGGCATCGCGGCGCTTTACATACCTGGTTTAATACCGGAGCGCACAGTCGCAAAAATAGATCCCAAAATCCTTGATGCGTACACTGGGCAATATCAGCATCCAGCGGTGGTCTTCACGGTCACCCGCGAAGGGGAGAAGTTACGATTGCAACAAGGGTCGATCTCGGAAAAGCAAGATCTGCTGCCGGAAAGCGCAACCAACTTTTTTACAAATGAGAATCGACGCCTCACCTACAGCTTCGTCAAAGATCAAAAAGGAGAAGTCGCATATCTGGTAGTTCATCTGGAAGGCCGGGAGACGGGGAAGGCGAAGAAAATCAAGTGAACCCCACCTCGTAAACCCCACGATCGTAGTTCACAGGCCGGTTTCTTCGGTTCCACAAGTACGAATGCGCGCCCGGTGTCTGATTGTGGAGGAGTTCGTCTGCGCGGTGTTAGAGTGAGAATCGGTTGCGAAGTTTCAAGCGCCAGCGGTTGGGAACTCAGACCCAACGGCTGGCGTAATCGTTTGAGGTTCAGAGTACAAGCTTCAGCTTGCCCTTCGGTCGCGTGATGATTTGATGCATGCTGAAGCGTGTACTCTGAACGTCGAACTCCTCGAGGGATTGATCGCTTAGCGTGCTGGCGAGCTTCTTGATAGACTTCGCAAACACACAAATGGAAAACGTGGTGCCCAACACTGTTGAGTCTGATCCGCCGGCCGAGGTGGTTACGAAAGCTCCGGAGCCCGCCCTCGACAAACCGGTCATCGACCTTGACGGCTTGAGCGTGACGTTTGGCGGACGCCCGATCCTCAAAGAGCTGCGAGGCGATCTTCGCGGCCGAGCGATCGGATTGCTCGGGCCAAACGGCGCGGGCAAAACCACGCTCATTCACACGCTGTTGGGATTTCATTCGCCGTCGTCGGGCACCGCGCATATCTTTGGGCGCGACATCCGCAATGACGCGAAACAGATTCGAACGCTGATCGGTTACATGCCCGAACGCGACTCGTTCATCGCCAACATGACCTGCGTTCACTTCGTGCGATTGATGGGTGAGCTGTCGGGGCTTCCTTCGGAAGCAGCTCTCGAACGCGCACACGAAGCGCTGTTCTACGTTGGACTCGGCGAAGCGCGTTATCGCCAGCTTGGCACTTACTCGCTTGGAATGAAGCAACTGGCGAAGCTCGCGCAGGCGATCGTGCACGGGCCTCGCTTGATCTTTCTCGATGAGCCGACAAACGGGCTCGATCCTCCCGCGCGCGCTCGAATGATCGAGCTGATTCGGCAAATTCGAGACAGCGGCAAAGCTCACATACTCCTCTCATCTCACCTGCTTCGAGATGTTGAAGAATGCTGTGAAGAAATTCTCATCATCAAGAGCGGGCGCATCGCGGTCTATTGCAACCTCGAAGAAGAGCGCAAATCGAATCGCAAATTCCTCGAGCTTGAAACGCGCGGCGAACGAGATGCTTTCGCCGATGCCATTGCGAAGCTTGGTTGTGAATACGCGCTCACAAGCGAGCGGCGGCTCAAGCTGATACTCCAGGACGGCGTTGAGATTCGCGATCTCTATCGCATCGCCGACGAACATCAGGTCCAGATTCGCCGCCTTAATTTCAAGCGTGACTCGCTTGAAGACATTTTCCTGAAGGCAATGGAGGACGCGAACGGCGTCGGTGCGCAGGCTACCGGTTTGCCTTATGCGCCGCAAGCCAACTTACCCGGCGGAGGTAATCAGTAATGGCCGTTTATGAACACGCATATAAGCCGTACGCCGGGCCGTTGACGCCGGAGTGGTCGCGATTCCTGATCATCCCGCGCCACGCTTATCGTGACGTATTTCGCTCGAAGTTGTTCACCGGATTTTTTGCGTTGTGCTTCGTGTGTCCGCTGGTGATGGCGATCCTGATCTACCTGCATCACAACTTGACGGCGATGGCGATCTTTCAGATCAACCTGCGCGACCTCGCGCCGATCAACGCATTTTTCTTTCAGGTGTACATCGGCATTCAAACCGGGCTCGCGTTCCTGCTGACCGTGTTGATAGGACCGCCGCTGATCTCGCGCGACCTGGCAAACAACGCATTGCCGCTCTACTTGTGCCGGCCGTTCTCGCGCGCGGAATACGTGATCGGCAAGATGAGCGTGCTGATGATTCTGATTTCCGCGATCACGTGGGTGCCGGGCGCTTTGTTGTTTTTGTTTCAGTCCTATCTCGAAGGCGCCGGGTGGTTCGCGAATAACTTCTGGATTGCGGTCGCGGTCTTTGTCGAGAGTTGGACGTGGATCGCGCTCCTGGCCCTGTTGTCGGTAACAATCTCAGCGTGGGTCAAGTGGAGACTCGCCGCAAGCGCCGCGCTGTTCGGATTGTTCATCATATCGAACGCGATCGGTATCACCGTCAATAACGTGCTCAGAACGAAGTGGGGAAGCCTTTTCAATCTTACGGTCATAATGAAAACGATCGAGGACGGCTTGTTTCGCAATCCGAACTCGATGAGTCTTCCGCCGTGGATGGTTCTGGCGACGCCGGCGGCGTGGATCGCGCTCGCTATGTTCTGCGCGTTTTGTCTGTTTCTTCTCACTCGCAAGGTCCGCGCCTATGAGGTGGTGAGTTGATGGAGAAAGCAGCCGACCACACGATTGTCTTCGAAGACGTCTCGAAGTTCTACGACGAGATTCTCGGCGTCAATCGAGTGACTCTCTCAATCGATCCGGGCATCACGAGTCTCGTCGGGCCGAACGGCTCGGGCAAGACGACGCTGATGAATTTGATGACCGGCTTGATCAGACCGACTCGCGGGCGAGTGAGCGTGCTTGGACTCGCGGCCGATCATCCCGAGATCTTTTTTCGCAAGGTCGGCTACTGCTCGCAATTCGATTCCTTCCCGCGTGCGTTGACTGGCTTTCAATTCATCAACTCTTATCTGCGAGTTCACGGTCTTCCCAAGCAGAACGCCCAGGATCTTGCGTGGAAGGCACTGCACCGCGTCGATCTGCTGGATGCGGCGCACCTGAAGATCGGCGCTTACAGCAAAGGCATGCGCCAGCGCGTGAGGCTTGCGCAGGCAATCGCGCACGAACCGATTGTGATGATACTGGACGAGCCGCTCAATGGGCTCGATCCGATGGCTCGCGCTGAAACGATTCGATTATTCCGCCAGCTCGCCGCCGAAGGGCTTCACTTGATCATCTCGAGTCACATCCTGCACGAAGTCGATATGATGAGCGACCGCGTAATTCTGTTGAACAACGGTTACGTTGTTGCCGAGGGCGAGATTCACGGCGTGCGCGACGAGATGGAAGAGCACCCGATGCAGATACTGATTCGCTGCGACCGGCCGAGCCTTCTTGCAGCGCGCGTGTTCGAACAGGATTCCGTGGTCGAGGCCAAGCTGCACAAGGACCGCCACGGGTTGTTCGTAAAGACTCGCGATGCCGATGCGTTTTATTTATTACTGAACAAAATCGTGGTAGACGGCGGCGTGAGCGTTGAATCGATCGCGCCAGTCGATGACGATCTCAGCGCGGTGTATCAATACTTGATCGGGGGAGGCGAAGGAGCATGAGCGCATCAGTGGATGTTATCGATGACGTAAAACCGTCGCCCGGCCGCCCGTGGTCCGAGTGGGGCCGTCAGATCGCCGCCATCATGAGGCTCGAGATCCGAAAGAACTTCCTTGGCAAGCGCGCGATTTTGATTTACCTGATTGCTGCCGCGCCGATCGTATTAATGGCGGCGTTGTCCGCGGAGATAAGCTGGCAGCAATCGCGCAACAACAACATCGGCGAGATCAACATTGTATTCGCGAACCTCTATGAAGGATTGATCCTGCGGACGATTGTGTTTTTCGGCTGCGCGTGGGTTTTCATGAATTTGTTCCGAGGCGAGGTGGTCGATCGCAGCCTTCACTTTTATTTCCTGTGCCCTTTGCGCCGTGAAGTTCTCGTGTGCGGAAAGTATCTCTCGGGGCTGGTCGCGTCGCTGGTGTTGTTCACGGTCGCTACGGCCGGCTCGATATTGTTTTTATATGTTGGGCTGTCGGCAGCGGGAGTGGATTACTTTTCGGTGGGCGGCAAGCGCCAGGCGATGGCGTATCTAGGCATCACGGCGCTTGCGTGCATCGGCTACGGAGCGGCGTTCCTTGTGATCGGGCTCTTCTTCCGCAACCCGATCATCCCTGCGCTTCTGGCTTATGGTTGGGAGTGGATCAACTTTTTGCTGCCTCCGGTGTTAAAGAAGATCAGCATCATTCATTACCTGCACTCGCTGTCGCCGGTGCCGGTGCCGGAGGGTCCATTCGCGATGGTCGCGGAGCCCACGCCTGCGTATTTGTCGATCCCGGGATTGTTGATAATGACGGCGGCAGTGCTTGCGCTGGCGAGCTATCAGATTCGAAGGATGGAAATCAATTACGGCGGTGAGTGATGGTATCGTCGCCGAGCGCAAAGCGCTTATTCTCGTAGGGTCAGACTTTTCGCAAGCCTACTGTGTCTAATCTCGCGTGAAAGGCTATTCAACACCATTAACCGGCGTCGCCTCGCCGATGCAGCAATATCACAAGCCAGCGAAGAGTTTGCGCATGGGAATGCTGACGTTGTCGACTGTCGGTTTGCTCGTGTTGCTCGCTGGATTCTCGCCAGCCCAATCAAGTACTGAAACATTCAACGTCGCTGGTGTTGAACGACGAGCTATCGTTTACACCAACTCGAAGCCAACGGGAGCCACGGATGCTCCGATAGTCTTTGTTTTTCATGGACACGGCGGCAACGCGCAGAACGCCGCGCGCAGGTTTCACATTCACGAACTCTGGCCCGAGGCGGTCACCATCTACATGCAGGGAATCCCCGGCGTTCAGGGCATCACCGATCCCGAAGGTACTCGCAACGGCTGGCAGAAAAATCCCGGTGAACTCGGCGATCGTGATCTCAAGTTCTTCGATGCCGCTCTCGAACTCGCGCAGAAGAAGTACAAGGCTGATCCAAATCGAGTGTATGTGATGGGTCATTCGAACGGCGGGCGATTTGTGAATCTGCTTTGGAATATGCGAGGCGATAAGATAGCCGCGTTGTGCTCCGCGGCGGGGCCCGGCGGCAGACTGATCGCGAATTCGAAACCCAAGCCCGTATTCATCATCGCCGGCGAGAAAGACCCGCTCGTTCCGTTTCAGACTCAGCAAAACAGCATCGAGTTTGCTCGCAAGCTGCTGAAGACCGATTCGTCCAAGGCGAAGATAGACGGCTTGATGCGAACTGAACCCGGCGTGTCGGGCACCGAGATCGTTACCTACATTCATCCAGGCGGACACCAGTTTCCAACCGAGGCGCTGCCGAGCGTGATCGGCTTCTTCAAGCGGCATACGCGGTAGTCCCCATCTCAACCCGAGTAGTTTCAAGTCTCAGCGTCCCTCTGCGTCCTCGGCGGTTGAACTGATTCTTAACCGCAAAGGGCGCAGAGGACGCGGAGGCACAGCGCAGAGACAAGCCTTGCGTCCGGCACGGCTTTGCCATATTCTGCACGCGCATCTGAAGCACCCCTGAAGTCTGGTTTTATCCAACGCCATAATGAACAATCGACGCGAACAGGTTGGGTGGTACTTCTATGACTGGGCGAACTCGGCGTTCTACACAACGGTTGTCACAGTCCTTCTCGGGCCGTATCTGACCGGCATCGCCAAAGCCGGTGCAGAATCGCTGGGTGAAGGCAACACGTTCGTCTATCCACTCGGCATCAAGGTTGACTCCGGTTCGTTTTTCCCATACGTCGTCGCTCTATCTGTAGGTCTACAGATACTCTTCCTTCCGATACTGGGCGCAATCGCTGACTACTCGCATCGCAAAAAGCAGATGCTCGCGCTCTTTGCTTATATTGGAGCGTTCGCGACGATGGGGCTCTACTTTCTTCAGGGCGCAAACTATCTGCTCGGCGGCGGGTTGTTCGTGCTTGCCAACCTGAGCTTTGGAGCGTCGATCGTTTTTTACAACTCCTTTCTGCCCGACATCGCAAGTCCCGATGAACGCGACCGAGTTTCGTCAATCGGCTGGGCGATCGGCTATCTGGGCGGTGGCTTGTTATTGGCTCTCAACCTGTATTTGTTCTCGAAAGCGGAGTCGTTGGGACTGACAACAGGGCAGGCAGTGCGTATCAGTCTCGCGTCTTCGGGAGCGTGGTGGGCGGTGTTCACGTTGATACCGCTTTCGACGTTGAGGAATCGATTGCCGGTCAACGAGGCGCCGGTGGGGCAACACGTCATCGCTACTGGTTTCAAGCAGCTTCGTCATACGATCATAAGCGCTCGCCGCTATCCACAGACGTTGCTGTTTCTAGTCGCGTACCTTCTTTACAACGATGCAATTCAGGCGGTGATCGCTCTTGCGGCGCTGTTCGGCGCGGAGGAGTTGAAGCTGGAGCAGTCAACGCTGATTCAAGTGATCTTGATGGTGCAGTTCGCGGCATTTTTTGGCTCGTTGATCTTCAATTGGGTTGCAAAAGCGACGGGAAGCAAGCGCGCGATCATTGTAAGTTTGATCATCTGGACGGGGGTGCTCGTGTACGCGTACGGCCTGCTGCAAACCAAGCTGCAGTTCTTCATTCTGGGCGCGGTGATCGCGATTGTGTTGGGCGGGAGCCAGGCGCTGAGCCGATCGGTTTATTCGCTGATGATTCCCAAGGGGAAGGAGGCCGAGTACTTCAGCCTTTATGAAGTGAGCGACAAGGGAACAAGCTGGCTGGCGCCGCTGGTGTTCGGACTGGTGAAGCAGTTCACGGGCAGTTATCGCCTGGCGATTCTTTCGCTGGTAGTCTTTTTCATAGCGGGTCTCGCGGTGCTCTCGCGAGTCGACGTCCGCAAGGCGGCGATCGAAGCGGGGAATGAAGCTCCTTTAGACGCGTAGCTGGCAGTTGGGAATTCCCGCCACTAAGACACTAAGGCACGAAGATGCACGAAGGGAGGCTTTGTGGTTCTTTGTGCCCTCGGGCCTAGTGGCGATTGGTTGGGTTTAAGCAGTCTGCTAACTCGCGCCGCTCTTTCTGCGTTGCTTGATTCGAATTGGCGCCGCGAAGAAGCCGAACTCCTCGCGCAGGCGATTAACCAGATAACGCTCGTATGAAAAGTGCAGCTTCGCCTTGGGACTTCGCGAAGAGGTGAACAACACGAAGGTCGGCGGGTTCGTGCTTCCTTGTGTGAGATACAGCACGCGCATTGGATACTTTGAGCGCGTGGAAGCGCGAGGCTGTTCAAGATGCCGCTCAAAAAAGCGATTCAACTCTGAGGTAGAGATTCGTTTGCCGCGTTCTTCAAAAGCGCGGCGCGCGAGATCGAGCACCTTAGTCACCCGCAATCCGCTTTTCGCTGAGATGAACACAATCGGCGCGTAGTCCGCGAACTTCATCATGTCGCGAATGCGCTGGGAGTATTCCGTCGTCGTATCGCCGGTCTTTTCGACGGCGTCCCACTTGTTGACGGCTATTATCAGGCTCGCGCCGGCTTCGTGAGCGTACCCGAGGATCGTCGCATCGTTTGCGGTTGGGCCTTCGATCGCGTCGATTAGGAGCACGGCAACATCGGCTTGCTCGAGATGACGACGCGCCATCACAACGGAGATCTTCTCGGCCATGAGTTCCGTTTTGCCTTTGCGACGAATGCCCGCGGTGTCGATCAGTCGAAAATGAGTGTCCTGATATTCGAGTTCAGTATCAACCGAGTCGCGTGTCGTGCCGGGTATTGGAGAAACGATCACGCGTTCCTGTCCGACCAGCCGGTTCACGAGCGACGACTTGCCGACGTTGGGACGGCCGACAATCGCAAGCTTGATCTCGCGTGCCTGTTCCTCCCGTTGTTCACTTGCGGGGAGGAATTCGAGTGCTGCATCGAGCATCTCCGCGACGCCGTCGCCGTGCTCGGCCGAGATTGGAAACACCTGCTCGAAGCCCCAGCGTTCGAACTCGCCCGCATCGGCCTCGAGCTTCGCGGTGTCCACTTTGTTAGCGGCAACGAACACCGGCTTGCTTGTAAGCCGGGCGATTTCAATAAGCTCCTCGTCGAGCGGCGTGATGCCCGCGCGAGCGTCAACCACAAAGATTATCAGCGAAGCTTTTTCAAAGGCCGTGCGCGCTTGAATGAGTATGTTTGAGGGAATCAGGTCCTTGTCATTGGGAATTATTCCGCCTGTGTCGACGACTTCAAACTCTCGATCGCGCCACGCGGCTTTACCGTAGATGCGATCGCGAGTGATGCCCGGTTCGTCGCCGACGATCGAGCGGCGGCCGCCGGTCAGTTTATTGAACAGCGTTGATTTGCCGACGTTGGGTCGCCCGAGGATTACTATCGTCGGGAGGTCAACGCGATCAGGCGCGACTGTTGATGAAGGTTCCGTTGCTGTCATCTACGTAGTCAATGTAGACCGCAGCTTCGGGCTTTTACAAGGAGCGCTCAATCTGTAAGATTGCGCTCGCGACAATCCATGATCGACAGAATCAAAAAAATACTCGTGCCCCGAAGCGCGGGCTTACAAGCCGCGCATCTGCAATTGGGCGAACGCGGTGAGCGCCTCGCACTCGACTACCTGAAGCATCACGAAGGCTATCAGATAGTGGTCACAAATTTCCGCGTGCCGTTGGGAAGAGGGTTGCGTGGGCAGAAGCAGAGCGGTGAAATCGACATAGTCGCCTACGATGCGGGGACGCTGGCGTTCATCGAGGTCAAGACTCGCACATCGGATGAGTTGGCCGCGCCGGAACGCGCGGTTGATCTTAGGAAGCAGCGGCAGATCGCGCGCGCATCTCGTCGTTATCGCCAGTTAATGAAGGTTCTCGAGGAGCCGTATCGCTACGATGTAGTCACCGTTCTGCCGGACTCGAAAGGCGATCAGATTGAGTTGATGCGCGGCTACTTTGATGATCGAGTGTTTCAGAGAAGCAGGTATTTCAGGAATGATGAGTGAAACGTGATGAGTGAAACGTGATGGGTTACCGGATCGCGCATCACGTTTCACTCGTCACGTTTCACTCGTCACGTTTCACTCGTCACGTTTCACTCGTCACGTTTCACTCGTCACGTTTCACTCGTCACGTTTCACTCGTCACGTTTCACTCATCACGCCTCACGGTTTCACTCATCACGCCTCACGCATCACTCGTCACACATCAATTTCAGTCTCGGCGAGATAACGAGCGGCGTCGGTTGGGTTGAGAGGATTAATGTATATTCCACTTCCCTGCTCGAATCCCGCCCAGATGGTTGTTCTCACCAGAATCTCAATGTGCCAGTGAAAGTCCTCGCGGATCGTGCTGTAGTCGCCCTGTCGCGGCATGACGTTGAGGTTCGGCGCCGAGTGAATGTAGAAGTTGTAAGGCGGATTTCCCAACAGCTTGTAGATTTTCATCAACACAACTTTCAACATTTTCGCCAGCTCCTGTCGCTCTTCGGGTGACGTCTGAATAAACGAGCACTGATGATTCTTCGGTACGATGTGGACCTCGTAAGGCATGCGCGCGGCAAAAGGAATATAAGCGACAAACTTTTCGGTTTCGGCAACGACGCGATCGCGTTGGTGTATGGCGACGAACACGCTACCGTCGGGATTGTAGATCTTGTTCTCGTAGTAAAAGAGCTGCTCGAGTTGCCGGCACCAGATACAGCCTTCGCCGTTGACGAAATGATCCTTGGCGTTCAAGAGCTTGCTCTTCAGTGCGTCCGGGATCACGGTCGTTGCGATTATCTGCGCGTGCGGGTGAGTGAGCGACGCGCCCGCCGCCTTGCCGTGGTTCTTGAATATCAAAACATATTTGAGCTTGCGATCGCGTTCGAGATCGACGTGGCGTTCCCACCAGGTGTCCACAATTCGAGTGATTTGATTGAGCGGCTGATGCTCGAGATAGACGTCGTGTTCGGGCGATTCGATGGCGACTTCGTGAGCTCCGTAGCCGGTCGCCATTTGAAACATCCCGATGCGGCGAAGATTTATCTCCTTGAAGATCCCGAATGCCGGGAACTTGTTGGGTACGACTCGGGTCAGCCAGCCAATGCTGTTCGCGGGTTCGCCATTAGTGCGAATGGTGTAAATCTCGGGCGGAGTCTGATCCTCTCGGCCATAGCAAAACGGACAACGCGCGCGCGCTTCCGGGGTTTCCTCTTCCCGGCGGGGTTCCGGAGCTTCGGGCCGCTGCGCGCGCGCTGATGAAATAATCACCCAGCGCCCGCTGATCGGGTCCTTCCGCAGTTCCGGGCTGAACTCAGGCATGCTCTCCTCCAATTGTTTTCTTAAGATTGATTGTATTAGTCCACGTGAACATCGGGCCTACTACTCTAAGAGAACAGATAGGCAAGCGCAAGCAGGCGGCACTTGGCGGTGTCCTAATTTCAAATCTCAAATTTTCAATTGCCTTCTTGAATAGTTATGCGTTGGAACTGTCGGAGGCCGGGAGAAATGAAGAAGCGGGACAGGTAGGCAATTCGTAGGGGCCAGCCCGTTCATTCAGCGATACGCGAGGGGCAAGACACCTGTCGGAGATCGAATCAAAGGGAAGCGTTCCTCGTTTATTGCCGTCGACTCGCGGTAAACTCAAGACCGATTCGTGATCGACGGATTCAGACAATGTTCATGAAAGCCAATCTCCAAGGCAGAGTTTCTCTGTGTTCACTTCGATAACTGGAATGGGTTCCAGACTTTATCCCGCTTATCCTCGATTGCACGTTGCATGAGATTCCTAACCGCGCTCCGGTCTCCGACTTTCGCGGAAGGAGCCTTGGTTCTTATCGAGAAAGCTCTTTATAGCCGCGTATGTCCCCACCGTGCGAACAAATCGGCCATCACCAGACCCCGCCGCGTGGTGTCGCTCTCACAGAGCAAAGGATCAAGGAACGCAATTTGAGATTTGAAATTAGGACACCACCGCGCTTCTGACTGTAGTTTCTTATGTGGATCACTCTCTGCTAAGATTGGCCTCAGCTACGTGCTCGGTTCGCACCAGCCCGATTCAGTCGTCTGCGGAGGTTTTATGAAGTCAAATGGGGTCTTACGCGCGGTGGTTATCACCGCTGTCCTCGCTGTGTTGTTGAGTGCGTCAGCGGTCCCCACGATGCGGGTCGCGGCGCAAAGCGGCCGCCAACCAGAGAAAAAGAAAGTAGAAAAGAAAACCGAAGGGCAGCCAAAGCGCGAGGAGCCTCTCCCTCCTCTTCCAAAGGAGCAGCGTCAGGAACCGGCGCTCAAGTTGACGACACAGGTCGTCAACGTAGACGTCACCGTCATCGACAAGAAGAGCGGCCGGTTGTACACAAATCTGACTCAGAAGAACTTCACTATTTATGAAGACGGAGTCAAACAGGAGATAACAAACTTCGCATCCGGCGAGGGACCGATGACCGCGGTTTTGCTGCTCGAAAACAACTATCGAAATCGTGTCTATTCCAGCTACTACGATCCAACGTTCGCGCAGGAAATCTTTCAATCAGCCGCCACGTTCGTGCGCAGCTTCGTCAAGCCCGACGATCATGTTGCGCTGGTGACCTACAGCTTGAGGCCGAAGGTGATTCAGGATTTTACTGGTGACAGCGGACGACTGTATCAAGCGGTTCTGTCGGCTTATCGCGATACGCTGAATTTCAGCGAAGCGAATATCTACGACGCGCTATCATTCGCGCTGATGGGCGGGAAGGCGATACAGCTTTTCGAAGAGGGCGGGGGCGAAAGCGAATACGTTGGGCTGCAGGAAGTGGAAGGGCACTCAGCCGTCATTCTCGTAACGCTCGGCATTGATACGTTCAGCAGACTGACGTATGACAAGGCCATGAAGATCGTGGCTCGCGCCGGCGTGCCGGTATTTATCGTCGGCGTTGGGAACTTGTACTTCAAGAAGTACGGCGATCAACTGCCCGCTGAACTGCGTCTGAACTTCCTTCAGGCCTATAACGGACTGAACACATTCGCGAAGATCAGCGGCGGCGCCTACTTCCCGATGACCTTCGAGAGCGAAATCAGATCGATCATGCAAAGCATATCGGCGATGCTGCGTAGCCAATTCAGTCTTGGCTTCTCACCGACGAACACGCGACGCGAAGGCAAGGAACGAAAGTTGAAGGTTGATGTAGACATCGACGGTGACGGCCAGCCAGACAATAAGACGCTTGACCTTCGGTTCCGTGAAAAGTACATCGAGCCGGATGACAATCCGAATCCGAAAAAGAAATGACGACGCGCGACCGGTGACCGATCGTCAATATCGGCCGCCGGCCGGCAGTCGCCGGTCATGAAGTACGAACAACTAAGCCTATACTTACCCATCATCACGGATAACGATCTCGAAGCGCTCTTTACGCAAGCGCTCGGCTCGCTTGTGAAGCAGGAGCCGAAACCTGCGGTCGAAGCGCGCTTCTATCCGTATACAGGGCTGTCGTCGACCATTCGTTTGCGCCGCGGAAAAATATATGCGCGAGTTTCAGATATTCTCGTCAGCTCACCTCGCGATGTTCTCTATGCGCTTGCCTGCATCCTGGTTTCGAAGCTGTACCGGCTGAAATCCCCGAAGCTCCACGAGCGCATTTACCGAGCGCACACTCTGCACCCCGTCGTTCTCGATGCAACGAACACGACACGCCGAAGTCGCGGCTACAAGGTAACGACGTCTTCGCGCGGCGAGGCTTATGATCTGGCGGAGATCTTCAGTGACCTCAACAAGCGTTACTTTTCCGGCAAGCTCGAACAACCTCTGCTTTCGTGGAGCACCGGCAAGACGCGCCGGGTTCTGGGCCATCACGATCAGGTGCACGGCGCAATCATCATAAGCCGGACGCTAGATCAGGTTGCGGTCCCTCGATTTGTCGTCGAATACGTTGTGTATCACGAGATGCTGCATATGAAGCATCCGCCGCGTGTGGTTTCGGGCCGGACGATCTATCACGGGAGGGCGTTCCGTGAAGACGAGCGGTTATTCGAGCGGTTTGAGAAGGCCGTTGAAGCGCTCACGAGAATTGCGACGCCGAAACGGCCGCGAAAGCGCAAGGGCCGGCCCCGATAACGAATTGGAACAAACTTTAAATGATTGCGTTAGACATTGGCGAAGGACCTGACGAGAAGGTTTAGATGGATGTGCAGTTTGAACTTTCGAAATCGGGACCTGAGTTCAGAACGGAAATCCTTCTCCTTTGGGTCGGGGCGCTGGCAACAGCGCCCCGAAAACTTTTTGGCCGGTTGATTCTTTGAGATCGCATCACAAGATCAAACAAACTACCGAGCTGCGATCGCGCGGCATTGAGCGCAGAACCTCATCCCTGCTCTTCAATAATTAAAAAAACTTAAGGTCTATTTTTTTTGAAACCGTATTTATGGGCTCGCGTTATTAGACGTGTGAGTGAACAACGATGACCACGATCGATTCTAATGCGCCTGATAGGTCGTGGTTGTTAGTCAAGCGTAGTCGCTTGGGGTGAATCCTCCTCCATTACTCACCGGGCGCCGTGGCAAGAAGTATCGTCGCGGCGCCCGCACTTTTTTTGCTTGAAAATCCTCTACGCCCATTTCCTGCGAAATCTGAAGGCACTCAAAACCAGCAGTACCAATCCCATAACGACTAGCGTAATAACCTCCGGAAGCAGATCCATCAGCGTCGCGCCCCGCAAGACTATTCCTCGGATGATCTCCATGAAATGAGTCGCCGGAACCAGATAACCGATGACCTGCATAATCACCGGCATCGACTCGCGAGGAAACATGAAACCCGAAAGCAAAACCGAGGGTAGCATTATCAGCCAGGCCAACTGCAGCGCTTGCATTTGACTCTGGGCCTTCGTGGATATCAGCAGCCCGATCGCCAGCGCGGTGAACAGGAATAGAATGGATAACGCGATCAGCAAGAGCAGGGAACCGTTGATGGGGACATCAAAGACCACGCGCATAACCGTCAGAACGGTGAACGTCTCCACGATGCCGATCAGTCCATAAGGCACGAGCTTGCCGAGCATCAGACCGAAAGGCCGCACGGGCGTGACCAGCAGTTGCTCGAGCGTGCCTTGCTCGCGCTCGCGGACAATTGAAAAGGCCGTCAGCAGCGTCGTTATTATTTGGAGAATTATGGCGATCAGGCCGGGCACCATGAAATTCGCGGATCGCGAATCAGGATTGAACAGCATCTTCGGGCGGACCTCGATCGGAAGCTGCGATGTGCGGCCCGACGAGCCTGGCAACCCGGTTGTCAATCTCTGGAGTGATTCGGTGAGACCGACTTGTGACGCCACCTGAAGACTCTGTGTAGCGATGCTTGAATCCGAACCATCAATCAACACCAGAACCGTGGCTTGCCGTCCGTTAAGCAATCGGTCTGAGTAGTCCGGGGGAATCTTTATGCCAACTTTCACGCGGCCAGTCACGATCGCCTTGTTCAACTCTTCGTCGGACCCCGCATAACTCACTATTTGGAAGTAGTCGGTGTTCTCGAACGCGTGCAGAAGGTCGCGGGATTCGCGTCCAGGATCCAGATTGTAGACAGCGGTCTTGATGTTCCTGACGTCCGTGTTGATGGCGTAGCCAAAAACCAGGAGTTGAATCATCGGCACGAGAAGCATTAACAACAGCGTCAGCGGGTCACGGCTGATCTGAATGACTTCTTTGTAGAAAACTGATTGGAAGCCTTTGAACATGAACTACCTGGTTCCTAGTTCAGGGTTCCGGGTTTCGTGTTTCGTGTTCTGAGTTTCGTTGAACCTCGACATTAGAGTCGATCTCGCAATCCAGAACCCGGAACCCTGAACCCTGAACCCTAAACCTCTCTGCCGTTTACCGCGTATCGTTTCGTCAACGTCACAAACACATCTTCAAGCGACGGCCGGGCGGGCATCACTTCAGTCTCGCGAATGCCGATCTGCTCGAGCGTTATCTTGATTTGATCGAGCGGTGCGCTTGAATCCATCAGTAAGTGAATCGACTGGCCGAAGATCGTCGCGTCGCGAACGTACGGTGCTCGCTTCAATGCTCCAAGCGCCACGGTTGTTTCCGGGCAAGTTACTTCAACCCACTTGGCGTCAACGGGCGTCACATCGGGCAACTGCTTCAATTCGTCCGGCGGTCCATAAGTTATCAACTTCGAGTTGAAAATGTAGCCGACCCGCGCGCATCGTTCGGCTTCGTCCATATAGTGAGTAGTGACGAACAACGTGATGCCTTCGCCCGACAACTGAAAGAACAAGTCCCATAGTTCGCGTCTCGCGACTGGATCGATGCCGGCGGTCGGCTCGTCGAGGAAGATGATCTTCGGCTCATGAACCAGTGCGCATGAGAGCGCCAGCCGCTGTTTCCATCCGCCGGAAAGATGTCCCGCTCGGCGATCCCGAAAGGGACCAATGTGAGTGAGATCGATAACCTCGTCGCGACGATGCTTTAGTTTTTCACCCTTCAACCCATAAACGTGAGCGTAAAAATTCACGTTCTCCCACACGGTGAGATCTTGATACAGGCTGAACTGCTGCGACATGTATCCGATCGTCTGGCGAACCTCGTCGGTCTCTTTGAGCACGTCAAAACCGCCGACTCGAGCGGTCCCGGCGGTTGGCGATATAAGCCCGCAGAGCATTCTGATCAAGGTCGATTTGCCCGAGCCGTTGGGGCCGAGAAACCCGAAGATCTCTCCGGTCTCGACATTGAACCGAACGTCATCAACCGCGGTCAGCTCGCCGAAGTTTTTCGTCAGACCGTTGATTTCGATTGCCGATGACATAGTTCACTGAGGCGTGAGGAGTGACCCAAGTTCAGAGTCCAAGCTTTAGCTTGCGTGATTCGGTCTGGTAAAGCCCTGGGAAGCAAGCTAAAGCTTGGACTCTGAACTTACTCCTCACTTCGTTATCGACACATCCGCTGCCATTCCCGCGCGAAGCTCGCGCGAGCTGTTGTCCACGCGCACTCTCACGCCGAACACCTGATGCGAGCGTTCGTCGCGTGTCTGCACGTTTCGCGGTGTGAACTCACCGCGGCTTGCGATCTCCTCGATGCGGCCGCGGAAGCGTTGCCCTCGAAACGTGTCAACAACGATGGACACATCTTTGCCTAGTTGCACATTCCCCAACTCGGGCTCCGGCACGTAGACGCGGACCCAAAGCCTGTCGATTTCAACGAGCGTGGCCACTGGTGAGTTGGGATTGATCAAATCACCCGGCCTCACCTGGAGCACTTCGATGAACGCGTCAGCCGGCGCCGTTACCTCGAGCTCCGCAAGCTGCTTATCGATTTGTTGCAGCGTCGCGCGAGCCCGATCGAGTTGCGCTCTGGCCGTATCGATATCCTCTTTGCGCGCTCCGTGCTGGACGAGTTTTAGATTGGCGGCCGCGCGATTGTATTCGCGTTCAGCTCTGGAAACTTCTTCCCACCGCGTGCCCGCAAGCAGTTCCTCGAGTTTCTTTTGCGCCGACTCGCGCCGCCCCTTTGCGCGATCGTAGGCAGCTTTCGCCTCATCGTAGTCCTGCCGCGACTGAATGCCGCTGGTGACGAGACGTTCTATTCTCGCAAGCGTGGATCTGGCGACTTCGAGATCCGCGTTGGCCGCGTCCACTTCGCCGCGCGCCGAGTCGATCTCTTGTTTGCGCGGCCCGTTTCGCGCTTGCTCGAGCGTCATCCAGGCGGCTTCGGCTTGAGCCTTGGCCTGCGCAAGCTCTTCGGGGCGCGACCAGTTCAGCATCTTCTGAAGATTTGCTTCGGCGGCGGCAATCGCGGCAGTAGCATCCGCCCGTTTCGCGTCCAGATCGAATCGTTCGAATCGGACGATCGCTTCGCCTTGTTTGATCTCCTGACCCTCTTTCACGAGAACCGCTTCGATTCGGCCACCTACCTTTGACCCAACGTGTATTTCATCGGCTTCGATTGTGCCCGATAGCGTGAGTGTGTTGCCCGGCGCCCGCCCGCTCAGATATTTCCACGCCGCAACCACTCCCAGCAGAGTCAATGCGAGAAGCGAAACAAACAGGGTCTTTCGAAATCGTCCTGCATTCATGATCGCACCTTCGCAGGTTTTTTTCTGGTTTGCGTTTTCTTCTTCTGAGCACGCGCAACTGACCTGGATCGTTCGTCATGCTGGGCGGCGCCGTTGAGAAAGAGATCGATCGTATGTGTCGCAATCCTGTTAACGAACTTCGCATCGTAATTCGTTGTACCGAGCACGACCGAAATAATCGGACGCAGAAACTGAAAGATGACAACCATGCCCATCAGACTGATCGGCGCCAGCTCGTAATCAATCGCGCGCAACTCACCGCGGCGAATTCCCTCCGACATCGTGTCTCTCAGGATCGTATAGTTAGTCACCGCATATTGTTGAGCTATTTTCAGAATGTGCTTGCCGCCCATCAGCATTTCGCGATAGAGGATTCGCGCGAGATTCGGATGACTCAGTATGTAAGCTGCATATGCATCGACGAAGTGTGCCAGCCGATCTCGAGTGGAATCGTCCCCGGTTGCTGTTTCTACCAACAGCGATCTCACCTTTGACGCCGCGCCTTCGAGTATTGCGCGATACAAACCCTCTTTGCTCTTGAAGTAATAATGAATCATAGCTGCGTTGACGCCGGCGGCTTTGGCAATGTCACGAATGACCGTGCCGTCATATCCGCGCGCGGCGAACAACTGTTCGGCGGCCGCTGCTATCTTCGCTCTCGCCTCAGGGTCGTCTGTTTTCGGTCGCGCCATAGTTAATTAATCAAACGCTTGATTGGAGAATAACGCTCGCGATGATTCTGATCAAGATAATTGCGTCATCAATATTGGAAAAGAGATCTTACGCCGGCCTGTTCATCGCGCGCGGCGTCGCCTCAATCGGCGGACGATGGTTTCCGTGGCGAGCTTGAGCTCGGGAACACCGAGTGCCGACGCGGCAACATAGAAGACGAAGCCGCCCAGAGAAATGGAAGCAACAACGTTGGCTAGTCTGGCAGCCGAGCTAGCGCCGGCGAAGGCTGCGATTTTGTTGCTCATAAACCAGCATACCGCTCCCATCAATACCGAAGCGGCCAGTATCTTCGCGACAGTGATCGCAGTGCGGCGACCCTCGATTCCTGTGACACGACGTTGCATCACCACATAGAGCAGCACGAAATTCATCAGAGCAACCGTCGAAGTCGATAAGGCGAGCCCGCGTTCCTGCAATACCCCAACAAGCATCCAGTTCATCACGAAATTTATTGCCATCGACAGTAAGCTGACCATCATCGGCGTACGCGAGTCGTTGAGAGCGTAGAACGCCGGCGCGAGTATCTTGATCACTGCATAGCCGGCGAGTCCGATCGCATAACATGCCAACGCCGCGGCGGTGTGATCGGTGTCGTTCGGCCCAAAGGAACCACGCTCGTAAATCAGCGAGATGATCGGGCGGCCCAAAACTATCAGCCCGGCGGTCGAAGGTATCGTCAATAGGAATGCCAATCGAATTGAGCCGGCAAGCGTGTGGCGAAACTCACTCATGTTCTTAACAGCGGCGCTTCTGGAGATCGACGGCAAAGTAGCCGTGGCGATCGCCACACCAAACACTCCAATCGGAAACTGCATCAGCCGAATTGAGTAGTTCAACCACGATACCGGCCCGCTTCCTCCCGGAATGCTCGTCGCGAAGTTTGTGTTAACCAGAACATTGACCTGAACCGCGGCCCCTCCAATTATCGCCGGCCCCATCAGCTTGAAGATTCGCCTCACGCCGGGATCGCTCAGGCTAAGCATCGGCCGAAAACGAAAGCCGGCTTTAAGCAAGCTGGGCCATTGCACCGCGTATTGAAGAAGGCCGCCGATCAATACGCCCCAGGCCATCCCCACAATTCCTTCGATCGGCTTTTCGACAATTGCATTTATCGGATGTGAGAACGTCGGATCGGTTAACAGCGCCGCCGTCACGAGTCCGCCGATGATTGAGCCTACGTTGAAGAAGGTCGACGCCATTGCCGGCACGCCGAAACGATCGCGAGCGTTCAATACGCCCATTGCTTGCGCAGCCAGTGCGACCACAAGGATAAACGGCATCATTATTCGAGTGAGACGGACGGTGAGCTCGAACTTCTCTCTATCATTCTGAAGTCCCCGGGCAATCGCAGTGACCACCTGCGGCGCGAAGATGATGCCGAGAATAACCAAAACGCCGAGCACTACGATCAGGGTTGTTGCAACGAGATTCGACAGGCGAAAGGCTTCCTTCTCGTCTTTGGTGACCAGATAGTCAGAGAAGACGGTGACGAAAGCGCTTGAGAGCGCACCTTCGGCAAACAGATCGCGAAGCAGATTTGGAATTCTGAAGGCGATTACGTATGCGTCGTTGGCGAAGCTGCGGGACGCGCCGAAGAAATACGCGAACACCATCTCGCGCACGAGTCCCAGAACGCGGCTGGCCATCACCGCCAGACTAATGATGCCCGCGGAGCGAGCAACACTCGCGCGCTTCCGGGGCACACTGCCCGGCGGCTTTACATTGGGGCTTTCGTTATTCGGAGGGTCGGCATCGTCGCCGATATTGATGGTTGAGTCTCTCAAGTGATGTTTGCGCCTCAGCAAGCTTATCGGGGGTTGATTCTAGCCGTTTTGCGAAGGCTATTCCAAGCACGCCGCAATTCGACATTCCGACCGACTGGCTTAGTTGCGCATTTAGGTTGGCGGGTTGTAGGTGAGTTATTCGAGGGCGAGTTCTTTTATGCGAGTGAGCAATGTCTTATAACTCACGCCCAGGCGTTCAGCCGCCCGCGACTTGTTGTACTCGCAATCTTTGAGAGTCGAGTCTATCTTGCGGCGCTCGACAAGCCGCTGTGCACGGCTGCTTACTTCGGACAACGATCCGCGCAAATCGAAACCGTCGAGCAGCGCGGCCTGTTCTCGCGGCGAGTAATCCGATGGCGGGCTGATGTTCAAATCGGCGGGTGTGATCTCAGAGGTGCGCGCGAGGATGCACGCTCGCTCGATACAGTTCTCAAGCTCGCGTACGTTGCCGGGCCAATCGTATTCCTCGAGTACGCGGATCGAATCCCCCGTGAGCTTGAGCGGCGCGCGGCGAAGCTCGCGGCCATACTTTGTCGCGAAGAATTCCGCGAGCTGATCAATGTCGGATCTGCGCTCGCGCAGCGCGGGAATCTGGACCGGGAACACCGCGAGTCTGAAATAAAGATCCTCGCGAAATTGTTTCGCGGCGACGGCTGACTTCAGGTCTCGGTTGGTGGCGGCAACGATTCGCACATCCACATCGATATCGGCTGATCCGCCAAGCCGATTTATTTTTCTCTCTTCGAGTACACGAAGCATCTTGGACTGAACTTGCGGCGCGACCTCGCTTATCTCATCCAGGAACAACGTGCCGCGTGCCGCAAGTTCGAACTTGCCGGCGCGCCGCTGATCGGCTCCGGTGTACGCGCCCTTCTCGTGACCGAATAACTCGTTCTCGATCAGAGTATCAGGAATCGCCGCGCAGTTGATTGCGATAAACGGAGCGTTGCGGCGCGGGCTCAGATGATGTATCGCTCGCGCAAATAATTCCTTGCCGGTTCCGGATTCGCCAAGCAGCAGAACGGTTGTTGGAGTTGCCGCGACCTGTTGGATCTCGCGTCCTACCTTTTGCATGGCCGGCGAGTCGCCGATGATGCGAGGAAACCCATAGTGACGCGCGTACTCTTCACGAAGCAAAACGTTTTCGGCTCGAAGCCTGGCTTCTCCAAGCGCGCGCTCCACGAGCAAGAGTAAGTGACGGCTGTCGACAGGCTTCTGAAGGAACTCGTACGCCCCTTCTTTCATTGCCTGGACTGCTTCGTCGATTGTTCCGTATGCGGTCAGCATTATCACCGGTGTCTCAGCGTCCGCTGCTTTCGCCGCGCGTAAAACTTCAAGGCCGTCGGCGCGAGGCATCTTCAAGTCAGTGAGGACAAGATTGTAGCGGGCCTCGTTGAGCTTGCGGCGCGCTTCGGCGCCGTCGCGGGCCTCGTCTACAGTGTGACCTGCATTCTGCAGGGTCAGACGAAGCATCTGCCTGAGGCTATCCTTGTCTTCGACTATCAGTATCTCTGCGGTCGACATTCAGTACTCACTATCGGAATAGATCCGGCGTGATGCCCGCGCGGCGAGCCTCTTCCTTCAACGCATCAAGGTCGCTATGAGCTTTGGCGAGCGCTGCTTGGGATTCATCTAATTTCGACTGCGCCTCGTCGCGGTCCTTTTGGAGTTGCATCATGTAAAAGTTGTCTCCGCCCTTCTTACCGCCATTCATGAGAATTCGCTGGCTGACATCGTTCAGCCGGTTCTGATATAGCTGGGTGCGCCGTTGCGCGCTTTCAATCGCTTCATTGAGCCTTGCGACTTGAGCGCGATAGAACTGCTCATTAGGCTTTCCTTCATCCGAAGTTGCCTTTGGTCCTTCCGCTTCCTTGAATCCCTTTTCCTTACCGTAGTCGAGCAACTGACTGAGGTCTTCCGCAGCTCGGCGAGACTGCTCGCGAAGCTCTGTTAGTCGCTGACCGGTCTGTTGAATCTCCGCCGCCACGTCGTTTCTATATCGGGCGCTCTGTCCCGATACTCCGAGGTCATTACGAAGTGCAGTTACGCGCAACTCCGTCTGCTCGGTCGCACGTTCCAACTCTTTAGCGCGATCACGAGCCTTATTGACGCCGTCGCGCCACGCCGCCTCTTCGGCGCTTGTCTTCGCTTCGGCGGACCTGGCTGGAGATGCACTTGCGACCTCCTCCGGCTTCGCTGCGACGGGCTTAGACTCAGTTGGCTGCTCGGGCGTTGGTCTCACGACATCGTCGCTGGTCAGAGAAGGGATTTTCTTTCTTCCAACCGCAGGCTGTTGAGCGGCCGCCATTGTCGCAACAAGCGTGATGAACATCAGGCCGACACTGAGCCGAAACGGCGAATAGCTTTTTTTCTTATTGAAAGCGAGTCGGCACTTCATGTGAAGTTCTCCAACTTGATTGTTAGGGAATTGCTTTGGAGAAGGGGCAGGCAGGCCGAAGAATACCCCGGACGGGCATGCTGTTCAAGAGTAAACGCCAATGCGGCAAGGTGCTAAATTGACACCCCCGGGGGGTGACGTGCTAGTTTGACCGCGTGTCAAACAGGAAGAGAAACGCGCTGCGTAATGTCCTTGAATTTGCGCCGGCGTGGTTGTTACTGAAATTCCTGGGAATCCTTCCTCGTACCACAGCCATCTTCGTCGGCAAGCTTATCGCGCGCGCGATCTACCAAGTTCACGGGAGGTTGAGACGCGTCGGCTATCGAAACTTGCAGCTTGCGATGCCCGACCTCACCCGTACAGAGCGTCGCGCTATCATCAAAGGTGTCTTTGCCAATCTTGGTCGACTCTTGGGGGAGTTCTCGCAGTTCCCCAAGATCACGCGCGAAAACATTTCCGATCTCGTCGAATATGACGGCTTTGAGAATTATGCACGAGCTTCCGAGCGAGGCCGTGGTGTGCTGATGCTGACCGGTCACATCGGTTCGTGGGAACTGTGTGCTTTCGCTCAAGGCGCTTACGGTCATCCACTGAGCTTTCTTGTTCGGCCGCTGGACAATCCGTTGCTGGATGAAATGATCGGCCGCTATCGCGGGTTATCCGGGAATCGCACGATAAACAAGAACAAGGCAGTCAGATCCGTTCTCGAAATCCTGAGGCAAGGGCGCGACGTAGGATTGTTGATCGATGTGAACACGCTGGCCGACCAGGGAATCTTTTGTGACTTCTTCGGAATCCCCGCGTGTTCAACGACCGGGCTGGCGGTGTTTGCGCTGCGCTCAGACGCGCCGGTCGTTCCAGGTTTCTTGATTTGGGATGAGCAGTCTGATAAGCACAAGCTTCGGTTTGAGCCCGAAGTGCCTTTGATCCGAACGGGCGACTTCAAGGAAGAAGTGATTCTAAACACGGCGAGGTTCACAAAGGTAATCGAGGACCATGCGCGGCGTTACCCGGATCAGTGGTTGTGGGTGCATAAGCGATGGCAAACGAGACCCGAGGGCGAGCCGGATCTTTATGATAGACGGACAAGACGTTCAGATAGAGGATCAAGTTTCAAAGTTGAAGCGCAGGCAGAAGGTACTTACCGATCACTTTCCAGTCCACGCCAGAATCCAATTCCGCACAAGAAAGAAAAAGGGGATGGTTGCCCATCCCCGCGTTCTCACACAGAGAACCCCCGTTTTTGCGTAGCGGCGATTTACTATCTCTTCTTTGCGCCCTTCTTAGCGCCGCCTTTTTTCGCGGCGGCCTTCTTCTTCGCGCCGCCCTTCTTTGCAGTTGCCATAGTGTGCTTCTCCTTT